>Ga0138256_10009587_pt1 | contig 10158 bp, 10 predicted proteins | sample KNB2016incub_MG_FD_105486 | JGI IMG/M metagenome (GOLD analysis project Ga0138256, IMG submission 105486) | Active sludge microbial communities from wastewater in Klosterneuburg, Austria - KNB2014incub_MG | ecosystem: Engineered > WWTP > Activated sludge > Unclassified | place: Austria...
TAACCGGCAAAAGTTCTTCAGCAGATGAAGGTGTTTTAGTTTTGCAAGGTGACTTGAATGAATCAATAAAAGAACAATATGTACCTTGGGATAGACCACTAACTGCTTCTGTCTCAACAAGTTTTTATGTTGAAAGAGAGCAACCTTTATTTGGATTTGCGCCTGGAATTTTAGACGATTATAATCTTTACTTAAGATTTTTCTTTCAATCTGGTAAAAGATATACAACAGCAGTCTATACCGGTTTTGTTGATGAGCAGGGAAGAGCAGAGTATGAATATGTTACAAATGAACGATATAGCAAGGTTGGTGATGATTGGTTTTGGGTTGATTTAAATTTTGAAAAGTACTTCCAGTTATTTGGGATGAAATTCGCAATAAGTGTAGAAGTTAATAATCTGCTTGATACAAAAAACTCAGCAATTATAAATCCAGTGACTGGTAAGGCTTATGAATACGGTGATGATGTTCCGGCAAACTGGAACGATCCTCGTTACCCTGATTTGCAAGCACCAATTACTTCTTATCCATTTAATCCTGCAAGATATTTAACTCGTAGAAATATAAAATTTGGTGTGAGTTTGAGATTTTAATATGAAATATTTAGTTACAATAATATTAATTGTTTTTTCTTTTTCAGAAATAAAACCGCAATTATTTCCTGTGCTTGGTGGTCAGCGTGCCGGAATTTCTACTGCGCAATTTTTAAAAATTGGTGTCGGTGGCAGAGCAACTGCAATGGGTGATGCTTTTGTAGCAATTGCAAATGATGTTTCTGCCTTGTATTGGAATCCTGCTGGTCTCTCTCAATTTTCAGAAAATCAGGTAATGTTTTCTCACAATCAGTGGGTTGTAGATATTAACCACGATTTTGTTGGTGCTGTTTATCATCTTGATGACGCAAATACATTCGGAGTTTCTTTAACTTCACTTTCAATGGATGAAATGAAAGTTACAACCGAGTACGCCCCATTTGGAACAGGTGAGTATTTTGGATTTAGTGATTTTGGATTAGCTGTTTCATATTCAAGAAAGATGACTGAGCAATTTAGTTTTGGCGGAACAGTTAGATACATTGAAGAAACTTTAGATGTTCTGAAAATGCGCGGAGTAATGATTGACTTAGGTACTTATTATTGGACTGGTTTAGGATCAACAAGATTTGCTGTTGCAGTTACAAATTTTGGTAATGATTTGGCCCCAGATGGTGAAGTTGTTTTAGTAGGGAACAGAACAAAATCCAACTGGCAATCGTTTTCACCACCAACAATGTTTAGAATAGGATTTGCACTTGAACCTTATGAAGATGATCAACACAAATTTACTACTTCAATTCAATTAAACCATCCAAATGATAACAGTGAAAATTTATCGCTTGGTTTAGAATATGTTTGGAATAAAATGTTTTTTGCTCGTGGTGGTTACAAAGTAAATGTTGAAGAACAAAATTACTCATTTGGTGCTGGTGTAAACGTACCCATTAGCATTGCAAACGTAAGTGTTGATTATGCGTTTGCTAATTTTACTCGACTTGGATCTGCACATAGATTCTCAATTACATTAGGCTTATGATTAAAAGTAATACACTTAAATATATTTTAACATTATTAGTTATAACTTTAACTATTTCTTGTAATGAAAAATTTGATATAACTCAATTTGATACTAATGAACCTGGTAATATTGGCGGGGATACAATTTATGTAAAATTAAATCCTGATTGGAATGGATTTAATCATCCAGAAGATATCTCAGTTGGTAAAGAACCATTAATATATGTTGCCGATACGGATAATGATAGAATTGTTATGCTTAATCTAAATGGTGATATACTGGGAGTAAGATCAATTAAGCATCCTGTTGCAATTGCTCAGGATTACAGACTAAACTTAGTTGTGTGTGGAGAGTTTGATACATTAGGACAAACTTTTAGTGCAGTTTATAAAATTGATTTAGTTTCCTCAAATCATCAAATAGAAACAGCGCCAATGGTTAGATTACTTCCACGACCAGATGATTTAAATACTCCTTTAAGAAAATACACCGGAGTTTGTACATTTTATGATAACTCGTTTTATGTTTCAAGAACTGGTCCTAATAACACAAGCATATACGATCCTGATAACTCTATTTTAATTTTTAATCCAAAGAATAATTCTTCTGGAGATACATTAATTGGTAGAGTCCCAAATATATCGCCAACGAGTGCAGGCTTAGTTTCAGCTTATCAAATCAGTTCGCTTGCTTCATTTAATAAACGTAATATTGATATTGTTGTTACATTAACAGGAGCCAATAGTTTTAAAACACAATGGTGGAATTATATTATTACACCAATCGATGAAAAATACCAGAGTGCATTCTCACCTAGAGATGGTGTTGCATTTGCACAACCAAATATTTTTATCAGACCGGAAGGTTGTACAGTTGATGTTAGTGGTAATATTTATGTAGCCGATGCTGGAAACGAAACAGATAGTAGTGGTTATATTTATAAATTTAATTCTCTTGGAGATAAATTAATTGAATTTGGTGGATCATCGGTTTTTTGTTGGCCATACTCGGTGGCTCATTTTAATAAAATCCTTTATGTAGCTGATAGAGGAAATAACAGGATTTTAAGATTTCAATTATCAACGGATACACAATGACATATTTAAAAATATTTATTTTCATTTTGCTTACTACCGCAGCATTTTCTCAAACTGTTGTCCCAATTTCCGAAATGAGAGTTAATGATGCTAACGGAATTCCAGTCGGACTCAATCAGATTTACACAATTTCCGGAATTGTTACTTCTTCAAATCAGATTGGAACTGCTGGTCCAGCGACCATTCAAGATATAATAGGCGGAATGGCAATTTATGGTTCAGCCTTTGCGGGACAAGTTGCAATTGGTGATTCCGTTACTATAACTGGTACTTTAACACATTACAATGGTTTAGCTGAAGTCAGTGCAACCATATCAGGATTTTCTTTCGTAAATCATTCATCAGGAAATTATTTTGATACTACAATTGTTACCTTATCTCAAATCGCAAATCAACAGTGGAGTGGATTTGAAGAATTTGAAAGTAGATTAATTCGAATAAATAATGTAACGATTAGTGGTGGCACTGGTGTTTTTGTAGGTAATACTAATTATAATTTAACTGATGCGTCAACTACTCTAACACAAGGATTAAGAATTGATTCTGATGTTTCTTCTATTGTAGGTACAACAACACCAACAAGTCCAGTTGATTTAATTGGTGTATTAGCACAATATGATAATGCCGCACCTTATAGTTCTGGTTATCAGCTAATGCCCAGATTTGTTTTTGATATCATTGATGATGGATCTCCTTTAATATTAAATCCAATTATTGCAGCAAATATCGATACAAGTTCATTTACTGTTTATTTTAATACAGCACGTAATGGAAATAGCCAGATAAAATATGGATTAACAACTGCTCTTGAGTTAGATTCAGTTGTTATTGATGATGATACAACTTATCACATTGTACCAGTTACAGGTTTAAACGAAGTTACCCATTATTATTATCGTGCATACTCAACAAATGAAAATGGAACAAGTGTTGGTGCTTTACAAAGTATTACTACTGCTTCTTCAGATCCAACTGTTGGTGCAATAAATGTGTATTTTAATTTTTCAGTTGATACAACTGTAACAATCCCGGGCAATAAAGCTTCTGGTAATGTAAGCTTTGAACAAAAACTTATTGAAAGAATTAATACTTCAAATTATTCAATCGATTTAGCCCTGTATAGTTTTTTTGGAATGCCTAATATTGCAAGTGCAATTGTTGCCGCAAAAAATCGCGGAGTTAAAGTTCGTGTTGTTTACGATAATCGAACAACTCAAAATAGTATGCAAACACTTATCGATGCCGGGATTCCGGTACTCAAAAGAACTGCTAGTCTAGATGGAATTATGCACAATAAGTTTTTCATATTTGATGGCAGAGATTCTAATCCAGTAAATGATTGGATATGGACTGGTTCCTGGAATGTTACTTCAACTGAAATTAACTGGAAGAATAATGTTGTTGAAATAAATGATGCTGGTTTAGCTAATGCTTATACAACAGAATTTCAAGAAATGTGGGGAAGTTCAACCGAAATACCAAATTCAACATTAGCAAAATTTGGAAGTCAGAAAACAGATAATACAACTCACTTTTTTACAATTGGTGGAAAAGATGTAAGATTGTATTTCAGCCCTTCTGATGGTACAAATTCAAAAATATTGAGTGAGATTAATTCATCTCAACATAATATTTATTTTGCTCAGTATGCTTTTACAAGATCTGATCTTGCTAACGGATTAAATCAAAAATATGTGGGTGGAGTAACTGATATTCGTGGAGTGATTGATCAAGCAAACACTTCAGGTTCTCAATATACATTCTTAGATACTTTTGTAGATTTATTTACTGCAACTGATGCAACTCAACATCATAAATATGCAATTTTTGATCCATCGTATTCTGAAAGTAATCCAACTGTTTTAACTGGATCTCATAACTGGTCTAACGCTGCAGATCAGGATAATGATGAAAATACACTTATCATCAATGATGTTTACATTGCAAATAAATATATGCAGGAGTTTAAGAAAAGATATAATGAAGCAGGTGGAACAAGTACATTCATAATCCCGGTTACGGATGTTGATGATTTTAATATTACTGAATTTGACTATCAATTATTTCAAAATTATCCAAACCCATTTAATCCTGTTACAACAATAAGATTCGAAATTCCGAAATCCCAAAGAATAAGATTAAGTGTTTTCGATATTTTAGGCAGGGAAGTAAAAGTTATGTATGATGATGTTGCACCTGCAGGAATTGTTACTGTGGATTTTACGGCTGGCAATTTAGCAAGTGGAATGTACGTTTATCAGTTAAAAACGGCAGATTTTTCAGTTTCTAAAAAGATGGTTTTACTAAAGTAATTACTTAAATATTTGTAAAAAAAAGGCTCTTTGTCTAAATTTAACCCTCAAAATTTAACTAAGAAGGTAAAAGAATGAGTGAGATAAAAGGTAAAATAATTCAGATTATCGGACCTGTTGTAGATATTGAATTTGATGGAACACATCTGCCCAAGATTTATAATGCAATTAGAATCCCAAGAACTTCTACAGAAGGTAAAGTTGAAGAATTAATTGTTGAAGTTCAACAACATCTTGGTGAAAATAGAGTTAGATCAGTTGCTATGGATTCCACAGATGGTTTAGTACGAGGAATGGATGTGTTTGATACTGGAAAACCAATCTCAGTTCCTGTAGGCCCTGCAACACTTGGAAGGTTGATAAATGTTATTGGTGATGGAATTGACGGTCTTGGTGAAATTAAAGCAGAAAAAAGATACCCAATTCATCGTCCTGCTCCTGCATTTAAGAATCTTATAACAACTGCACAAATGTTTGAAACAGGACTTAAAGTTGTTGATTTGATGGAACCATATAGTAAAGGCGGAAAAACTGGTTTATTTGGTGGAGCCGGAGTTGGTAAAACAGTTATAATTCAAGAGTTAATAAACAATATTGCAAAACAGCACGGTGGATATTCTGTATTTGCCGGAGTTGGTGAAAGAACTCGTGAGGGAAATGATCTCTGGCGTGAGATGAAAGAGTCTGGTGTTATTGATAAAACTGCATTAGTATTTGGTCAGATGAATGAACCTCCAGGAGCAAGACTACGTGTTGCTTTAACAGGCCTAACAATTGCAGAATATTTTAGAGATGAAGAAGGAAGAGACGTACTTTTATTTATTGATAACATTTTCCGTTTTACACAAGCTGGATCTGAAGTTTCAGCTTTATTAGGTAGAATGCCTTCTGCGGTTGGTTATCAACCAAACTTAGCGACTGAAATGGGTGCTTTGCAAGAAAGAATTACTTCAACTGATAAAGGATCTATTACTTCCGTTCAGGCTATTTATGTTCCTGCTGATGATTTAACTGATCCTGCACCTGCTGCTGCATTTGCACATCTTGATGCTACAACAGTATTAAGCCGTCAGATTTCAGAGCTTGGAATTTATCCGGCAGTTGATCCTCTTGAATCAACTTCTAGAATTCTTGAACCTGGAATTTTAGGACAGGAGCATTATGATGTTGCAAAAAATTGTAAAGAAATTCTACAACATTATAAAGATCTGCAAGATATTATAAATATACTTGGTATGGATGAACTTTCTGATGATGATAAAATTGTTGTAAGACGGGCAAGAAGAATCCAAAGATTCTTCAGTCAGCCATTCCACGTAGCTGAAGCATTTACAGGCAAAGCAGGTAAGTATGTTAAGTTAGAAGATACAATTCGCGGTTTTAAAGGAATTATTGATGGTAAGTATGACGATTTACCAGAATCAGCGTTTATGTATGTAGGTGTAATTGAAGAAGCAGTTGAAAATGCTAAAAAGATGATGGCTTAATAATGTCAGAATTAAATTTAGAAATAGTTACTCCATCAAAATCTGCTTTTAGTGGTGAAATAAAATCTATAACTGTTCCTGGAACAAAAGGAAGATTTCAGATATTGAAAAATCACGCACCAATAATAAGTACGTTTGATATTGGAATGATTAAAGTTGAATTGCCTGATGGAAAATCAGATCATTATGCAACTGCTGGCGGAACAATTGAGGTGCTGGATAACAAAGTTCTGGTTTTAGCTGATTCAATTGAGCAAGTTTCAGAAATTGATGAAGAACGCGCTTTAAAAGCTAAACAAAGAGCGGAAGAAAGATTAATTGAAAAGAAAAGTGATCTGAACATTTCAAGAGCCCAAATTGCTTTAGCTAGAGCACTTAACAGAATTCAAGTTAAAGAAAAATATAATTAGAGTTTTTAATAAAACATATTGAAATAAAAAAGCGAACAAAAGTTCGCTTTTTTTAATTTAAATAACCATCATTAACAATTATTTTTTTAATCAGATCAGCATTATTTACTTTTTCTTTTATCAAGTTAAAATAGTTGATTAAAAAATATAGACGTTCATTTTCACTTTTTAGTATTAGAAATTCCTGCTGTTGTTCATAACTCATTCCTGATTTTTCAGCAATTTTATAAGATTTTAATTTAGCAGATTTTAGATTGTTCCAGAAAGTTTCCGCCAATTGATAATTTGCTAATTCGACAATTTCTTCAAAATCATTTTGCAGCTCATCAATTAGTTTTTCATCAACTACTTCATTCTCATCAAAGTAATTAATAACATCTGCCATATAATAATCATCAGAATGTTTTGAAGTTGAATTGATTATAAATCTTTCTATTCCTGCAACAACAATATCTAATTCACCATTATCATAAGTCTTAATTACTTCTGATATTATAACATAAACACCAACATCAGAAATTATTTTATCAATCAATGAAACAATTCCAAATCCTGTATTACTATTCAAACATTTATTTAAAAGTCTTTTATATCTTTCTTCAAAAATGTGCAGCGGATATTTTGATCCTGGAAAGACTACTAAGTTTAGTGGGAATATTGGGATTTTAAGCTGCATAACTTTTGTTAAAATAGACTTTAAAAAGTAAAATAATATATAATTGAATCAGATTTATTAAGAACTTAGAATAAAGATTAACGATTGCTGATTTTAAGATTAAAAATCTAAAATCCTCAATCGCAATCCTTGTTCTTAAATATCCTAAAAATATTATTAAGCTTTTGAATAAAGTTCGTTAACTTTATCCCAGTTAACAACATTCCACCAATTTTCAATGTATTCTGGTCTTCTGTTCTGATATTTGAGATAATATGCATGTTCCCAAACATCTAAACCTAATATTGGTAACCCCTTTACTTCTGCAACATCCATTAAAGGATTATCCTGGTTTGGGGTTGAAGATACAACTAGTTTTCCATCCTGGACAAGTAGCCAGGCCCAACCAGAGCCAAATCTTGTTGCAGCAGAGTTATTAAATTTAGTTTTAAATTCATTAAACGATCCGAATTCTGAGTTGATTGCATCAGCAATTTTACCAGTTGGATTTCCACCACCATTTTGTTTCATCAAAGTCCAGAACAATGAATGATTCCAGTGACCGCCACCATTGTTTCTAACTGCTATAGGAAGCTTGGAAATCAATTTGAACAATTCTTCAAGTGATTTTCCTTCATTTTCAGTTCCTTCAATCGCTTTGTTAAGATTTGTAACATAAGCATTATGATGTTTTGTATAATGTATTTCCATAGTCATTTTATCGATGTATGGTTCAAGTGCATCATAAGAATAGGGAAGTTGGGGCAATTCAAATTTTGCCATTTTACTATTACTCCTTATATATTTATTAATTTTATTTATTTGATTTTCAACTTTACCGAGAACTGATACAGCAGGAATACTGCTGAGAGCAAATAAAAATTTTCTTCTTTGCATATTCAGTCACTTTAATTATACACTAAACGATTCGCCACAGCCGCAACTTTTAGTCGCGTTAGGATTATTAAATATAAATCCTTTGCCATTTAATCCATCAGAAAAATCTAACTCAGTTCCACTTAAGTAAAAAAGACTTTTACCATCAATCACAAGCTTAACATTATCTTGCTGTATGATCGTATCGCCTTCACGAGTCTCCGGATCGAAACCTAGGCTATATGTTAAGCCGGAACATCCGCCACCTTTTACACCGATTCTTAAGCCGAATTCTCCAGCAATTTTATTTTCATCCATTATCTTACGAATTTCTTTAACGGCTTTTTCAGTTATTGTTATTTCAGATTCTATTTGTGTGTTGCTCATTGCATACCTCTTATTTATAAATTAAAATGAAAATGGATCACCTGGTTTTGCTGTTACAAACTCAGGATAATTTAATTTCCAACCTTGTAAACTAGTTCTTACAAAAATTCCTTGTGTTTCATAATAAGTAGAAAATTGATCAGCCAGAATTATTAAATTGTTTTCGGTTAAATGAATGTTTTTCTTTTCCAAAAAACTTTTTAATCCATATTGAAAATCTTTAGAGAAAAAGTTAGAATTATGGAAAAGAGGGAATTTTGCTTTTAGATAACTTAGAAAAATCTGATTTTCATTTTTTAAGTCATTAAACAGGTTTTGTATGTTAGGTTTACTCATGATTGATCTTTATTTGTTAGTGTGTATATAGATAAATTTTATTTATTCGTTAATGTAATCAAATAATATGAGCTAATTTAGTTTCATAAAATACATTATCAATCTTTTTCTGAACTTCTGCAAGAGGATCTTTTATCTTACAACAATCTGAATGTGAACATTCATTTTTGTTAGTATCGGTTTTTAGGCAATTTGTAATTTGGAAATCTGGTTCAACTGCACGAATCAAATCTATTAATGAAATTTCTAATGGATTTTTCTTAAGTGTGTATCCGCCTTTAACTCCTTGAAATGAAACTGTTATATCGTATTTAGTTAAACTTTGCAACACTTTGGCAACAAGTTCAAATGAAATTTGGTGTTGATCTGCTATTTCTTTTGCAGTTACTGCAGTTCCATGGTTTTTAATCGCCATATATCTTGCAGCCATTAAAGCGTATTCTGATTTTTTTGATAGTTTAAGCATAAATAAGACTAAATTAGTCTGGTATAAACTTAAAAGAATAAGATTAAAAATCCAAACCAGTGTGATTAAAATCCTAAGATCTGAACTGATGCTTTTGCAAAGTTTACAAGAGGACCAAAATAAACTCCAAGTATTAAGACTGGTGCAATTAATAAAAACAGCACTACATAGTTTAATACAGAAAGTTTTAATTCAGTTTTAATATCCGTTTTAACCAAGAACATAGCTCTTAATACACGAATATAGTAGTAGAGTGAAACTACAGTATTTAACAAAGCTATAATTGCAACAGTAATCATATTTGCATCAACTAAAGCGATAAATAAATATAGTTTACCAATAAATCCAGCAGTAGGTGGTAAGCCAGTTAACGAAACTAGAAAAATACCAAGTGCAGTACCAAGTAATGGCAAAGAGTAACCAATACCTTTATAATCATCTATTTCTTCTGAGTCAATTTTGTTAGCAATTAACATTACAACATAAAAAGCACCAAGATTCATAAACATATAAATAAAGAAGTAAACAAGTACTGCCAAAATTCCTTGATTAGAAAGTACTGCAACGCCAAGCATTAA
>Ga0138256_10009588_pt1 | contig 10158 bp, 6 predicted proteins | sample KNB2016incub_MG_FD_105486 | JGI IMG/M metagenome (GOLD analysis project Ga0138256, IMG submission 105486) | Active sludge microbial communities from wastewater in Klosterneuburg, Austria - KNB2014incub_MG | ecosystem: Engineered > WWTP > Activated sludge > Unclassified | place: Austria...
AGTCTCGGACAGGAAGTCGCACCGCGCATCGGTATCAACGCTGGTGTGGGTGTTAGCAGAACTACGATCGATGTCGCCGCACTTCCGGTCGGCACCTATTTCCTGCGGCTCTCCGCTGGCGATGGCGTGACCACTGAGAGGTTTGTGAAGGTGGATTGATCCAAGACGTCCGGTGAGGCGGGGCTCGGGAAGCGCGGACGAAAGTCCAAGCGACCTGGGCCTCGCCATTTTCGGGATGTTCATTTCGCGGAGTTCTGACGATCGTGTGACGACAGAGGCGATGCGCGTAACCTGCTTTGCGGCCTCAAAACACGGTTCCATTCCATGCGCCTCGCTACCCTTCTTTCGATCGGCCTTTTTGGTGTCCTCCATGCACAGACCACGGTAACAGTTACCACCGGCCCGGCCAACTCCGAGCAGACGTGGTACAGCCTGGCCAATGGCGTCGTCGGTTCAGCACCGCTATCCGAATGGGACCTGGCGTTCGAGATACAGGGATTCACCGCGAGCATCCTCGCCAACGGTGCGAAGGGCATCGTGCTCTACAAGGCGCCTTACGCCACCGTAGACTGGGCGCTCGTCGACACGAACGGCATGAGCACCACCTGGACCACCTCGTACAACAGCGATAGCGATTGGAGCAGCGGCGCCTTCAACCAAGGGCTCACCACCGACGAATTCGATCTGGGTTGGGGCGTGTACAATATGATCACCCATTCTGTGGTGGGTGACAGCTTGTTCGTGATCAAGCTCGCCAACGGGACGTTCAAGAAGATCCGCATCGACGCGCTCGCCACCGGCAGCTACACCTTCACTTGGGCCGATGTGAACGGCGCGAACGAGCAGACAGCTTCGGTGAACAAGGCGGCCTATGCCGACAAGAACTTCGCCTATTACAGCCTGGAGAACAGCACCGCCCTTGACCGAGAACCGGTCAATACCACTTGGGACCTGCTCTTCACCAAGTACACCACTCTCATACCCACGGCCTACGGCGTTTCCGGGGTGCTCAGCAACAAGGACATCACCTCCCTCCGCGTGGATGGCGTGGACCCATCCCTCGCGGACTGGACGAGCGCACCGTTCGATAGCGTGATCAACACGATCGGTTACGACTGGAAGACCTTCAACATGCAGACCTTCCAGTACGAGTACGACCAGGACCTCACCTTCTTTGTGCAGGACCAGGCAGGTTCCATCTGGAAGCTCCTCTTCACCGAATACGGCGGGACCGCCACGGGCGATATGACCTTCACCCAGGAACTGGTAAGCGCCGTATCGGTGGATGATCGCGCCACGAACGGCCAGGCGGTGGTGTTCCCCAACCCTGCCACGGACGCGGTGAACGTGTTGTTCGATGTTCCCGCTGCGGAAGCCGTTCTCACGATCCGCGATGTCGCTGGACACTTGGTGCGCACGGATCGCTTCGCGGGTCTTGCGCCTATGTCCACCCGGGTGATCGATATCTCCGGGTTCGGCGCTGGGATCTATTCGCTGCGCATGGAACATGCCCATGGGGCGGTGACTTCGCGTTTGGTGGTGCGATAAGTTCGGTCCGGTGCCGCGGAGGTCCCCTCACCCGTTGGGTGGCGGGACCGTTGGCATCGAAAGCGGTGATCTACCCTGCCGTGACAGAAGGCCCCCACGCAGCGGGGATCTTCGCGGCACGGGACCCGGCCTTGGTCGATCCTACTGGAATGCGCGCCGCTGTCCTTCTCGTTCTGCTCCTGCTCCCCAGCGCACAGTTGTGGGCGCAACACCTCATCCAGGTGTCCGACGCGGTGGATGGCACAGCGGTCCCGTTCGCAGGGCTTGAACTGCTTTCCGCGGATAGTGTGCGTTTGGCCGCGCTCGCCACGGATCAACAGGGACAAGCCCGGCTTCCAGCGGAATTCGGCGGCCCCATGCGGTTGGTCCGCATTACGGCCCTGGGTTTCGCATCGCGTGTGCTGCCGGTCGCTCCGAATGATATGCGGGTGGCGTTGCAACGGGATCAACGTGTTCTTCGCGAAGTGGTGGTCACGGGTCAATATGCGCCTACCTACACCGATCAGGCTGTTCACAAGGTGCGTGTGATCGACGAACGCCGCCTGAAAGCCCTCGCCGCGAACGACCTCAGCGATGCGTTGCGCAATGAGTTGAACATCCGCCTTTCGCAGGACAATATCCTCGGTTCGTCCGTGAGCATGCAGGGCTTGAGCGGGGCGAACGTGAAAGTGTTGGTGGATGGTGTGCCGGTGATCGGCCGACTCGACGGCGACCTCGATCTGGCGCAGATCGGTGTGAACGGCATCGCACGCATCGAAGTGGTCGAAGGTCCGCTCAGCGTGAGCTATGGCAGCAATGCGTTGGCCGGTACCATCAATTTGATCACCAAGCGCAATGCGGGAACCGCGCCATCCGTGAAGCTCTCTGCCTACGCCGAACAGATCGGTCGGCTGAACCTCTGGGGCACTTATGCGCAGCGCTGGGGCCGCCACCATTTGAACGTGAACGCAGGCCGGGACTTCTTCAACGGTTGGAACCCGACGGACCAAGGCCTCCCCGACCTGGGCCCTTCACCTGCCGATACCACACGCTTCCAACAATGGAAGCCCCGCGAGCAGTACACCGCCCGCATCAACTACCGCTGGAACGGTGCGCGCTGGCAGTCGGGCTACAAAGGCGAGTATGCGGATGACGTGATCACCAACCGCGGCATGCCACGTACACCGGACCGCGAAACGGCCTTTGACGAACGATACCGCACCGTGCGTGCGGACAACGCCCTTTTCGCCGACCGCTTTTGGAGGGGTGGACGCAAGCTGACCCTGCTCGCCGCCCACAACCGCTATGCCCGCACGCGCAACACCTGGCTGCGCGACCTCACCACGCTCGACGGTGAATTGGTGCCTTCGGAGAGTATGCAGGACACTTCGCGCTTCACGCTTTCCAACGTGCGTGGGGTCTATGCCAGTGCCGGGGACAGTGCCCGGCTCCGCTATGAACTGGGCACCGACTTGAACTACGAGACAGGCTCCGGCGGCCGTATCGCCAAAGACGACCCGGTGATCGGTGACTATGCGCTCTACACCAGCGTGGAATACCGGCCTGTGGAGAAGCTCACTCTTCGCCCCGCGCTTCGCTATGCGTACAACACGGTCTATGGTGCGCCCTTGCTGCCATCCATCAACCTGCGCTGGAGCATGGTACGGAACGTGGCGCTGCGCGCCAGCTTCGCCCAAGGGTTCCGCGCTCCTTCGCTCAAAGAGCTGCACCTGTTCTTCGTGGATGTGAACCACAACATCCAGGGGAACTCGGAGCTACGCGCCGAACGCTCGAACAACTACAGCCTCTCTTTCACCTGGGCCAAGGCCGGAGAGAAGGGTTCCTGGCGCGCGGAGATCAGCGGGTTCTACAACGATGTGCAGGACCTGATCACGTTGACGCAAGTGGATGCGTTGCTGTACACCTATACCAACATCGGCACGTACCACACCGCAGGCGGCACGTTGGGTCTGGGCTGGGAGGATGCACGGTGGTCCTTTACGGTGGGAGGGAACCTCACGGGCCGCAGCGACGACCTCGCACAACAGCAGCCAGAGAACTACCTCTGGGCGCATGAGGCCCGTGCCTCGGGGCAATACACCTGGGCCAAGGGCGGGCTCACCGCGCAAGTGTTCTACAAGTACCAAGGTGCGCTCGCGAACTACATCGCTTTGAACGATGGTTCCGTGGGCCGTGGCACGATCGCGGCGTACAGCATGGCCGATGCCTCCATTACCAAGTCGCTGTGGCGGGAGCGCATTGGGATCACCGTGGGCGGTAAGAACCTCTTCGACGTGCGCAACGTGAACACCACCGCTTCCGATACCGGTGGTGCGCATACGAGCGGTGGAAGCAGCGTGCCCATGATGACCGGGCGGATCTGGTTCCTGCGTCTCAACGTGGATATCAAAGGGAAGGACCGATGAACGGAGGCCTGCGGAACATGATCGCGTGCATGGCGCTCGCTGGAACGCTCTCCTCGTGCTTGAAGGAGGAGCTACCCGTACCCGCCCGGCCGCGCGGCGATGTGGCGGAAGTGGAGACCTGCATGGGACCTGGCTATCAGGACCAAGTGTGGGTGGACCTGGGCACGCGGTCCGTGCGGAGCACGAATGTGAAGACCGCCTGGGACCTGGCTTTTGAAGGTGCCCCTGACGGATGGCACGTCATGCTCAACGGATCCCGCTTGCTCACTGCTTGGAACAGTGGTCAGCAGGATATCGCCATCGCCACCGATACCACGGGCATGTTCGCCGGACGACGGATCGATGCACCGAGCGGAGCGTTGGACAGCACCGCGATCGGTGATCCGCGATCCACGCAGGATGTGTTCGTGGTCGATCTCGGATTCAACAGTCTTGGCCAGGCCCTGGGCCTGCGGAAGATCCAGTTCCTGGAGGTGAGCTCCGAACGCTATCGTTTCCTCACGGCCGCATTGGACGGCAGCGGCTTGCAGGAGCGCGAGGTGGTAAAGGACCCACAGTACACGTTCACGATGTTCGGCTTTGCCACGGGAACCGTCACCATCGAACCGACCGCGGGCTCCTGGGACCTGGTGTTCACGCAGTACACGCACCAGTTCACCGACCCCTTCATTCCTTATCTCGTTACCGGTGTGCTCACGCCGCCCGATGTTCGCGTGAGCCGCATCCCCGGTGCGGACTTCGCTTCGATCGAGCTCGCGGATACCCTGGCCCATCCCTTCAGCACGCACCGCAACACGATCGGATATGACTGGAAGGTCTATTCCTTCGATGAAGGCACCTACGTGGTCGATCCTTCGCTCGTGTACATCGTACAGGATGCCGAGGGCTTCTTCCACAAGCTGCACTTCGTGGACTTCTACAGCCACCTCGGCGTAGCAGGCTGCCCGCGCTGGGAAGTGGTCGGGCTGTGATCCCTTCTAGAAGTCCATCTCACCGCCGCCGGGTTCTCGCCCAGGCTGTTTTCGACGGAACAAGGAAGCGTTCTGCTCGCCGAATTTCCAGGTGAGCGTGAACCGTACGAAGCGCATCTCCCGTCGGCGGTAACTCTCCTGCGACAGACGGTCCGTTTCCACAATATTGCCCCACTTGCGGGTGAAGAAAACATCGTTGACGGAGAGCACCGCGCCGATCCGTTTGGTGAAGTCCTTCGACAGCGAGAGGTCCACCCCGTACTGCGGGATGGAACGCCCCTGCGCCTGGATCATGGCGCTCTCGTATTCGCCGTTCACCTGGATGCCCCAATCCTTCGGCAAACGGTAGTTGATGAGCAATTTCGCGTTCCAATTGGTGCCCGCGTTCCGATCCCCGCCATTGGCCGTGTTGAGCGCTACGTCCGTGTATTGCACGGTACCGCTCAAGGTGGCCTGCAGCCCGCTCACCGGTTCCACCTTGATCACGTTCTCCCAACCGCCGGTGACGCTGTAACTGCCGTTCACAAAGGTGCTGAGCAGAACGCTCGTGTCACTGGCCAGCGGCGTGCTATAACTCGTGATCGCTCCTTCGGTGTAGCGGCCAAAGGCGCTCGTGAGCCACGTGGCCTTGCCGTTGAGGAAGGGTAGCAAGTGGTTCACCTCCGCCAAATTGCTCAGTTCCGGTGCCAATGCGGGATTGCCGATACGCACGTTCCGGCTGTCGCTGAACATGATCACCGGCATGACCTGCCAGAAGCGCGGTCGGCTGATCTTGCGCGAGAAGTTGATCTGTACTTCGCGCTGGCCATCCTCCCAGCGCCGCACGAGATAGATCGCCGGGAAGAGCGCTTTCAGCAGGTTGTCGGTGCCATCGGGGTAGCGGTATGCGAATTCCTGGTCCTTGTTGAGGATCTCGGTGATGAACATCGTTTGCTCGAAACGCAGGCCGGCCTGCAAGCTCCAACGTTCAGTGAGTTTCCGCGACCAGTTCACGTAGACCGCGTTGGTCAGGTCGGTGATCATGTAATCGTTGGTGAGCGCGCTGTCCTGTACGCTCTCACCGAGCGGTGGTGCGGTAACGAAAACGTCCAACCAGGTGCGGTCCAAACGCACGTTGCTCTTCAGTCCATATTCCCACTTCGTGCGTGGGCTCACCGGGTCAACGAAGTCCAGTTGCCAGGTGATCTGGTCGAAGTACGAACCACCGGTGTTGTCCTGGATGCGTGGGGTGGCGGGATCCGGCGTGCCGTCGGCGATCGAACTACGCGTATCGAAGGTGGACCGGCTTTCCCGGTCCCAACGGTTGTAGGTGAGGTCGGTGCTCCATTCCTTTCCCTCCTTCGGTGCCTTGTGGCGGAACATCAGCTGCGATGTCAGGCTCTGGGTGTGGCTTTTCGAGATGTTGTGCTGGGTGCCTTGGGAAAGAGTGTTCCCTTCAGCATCGCGCGATGTGTACTGCTGCTCATCATCGCCCTTCATGTCATGTATGCGGAAGCCCTGCGAAAGGCTCAGCGAGCTGCGATTGCTCACCTGCCGGTCAACACCCACGCGCCCGCCGTGCATGAGTCTGCCCGCTTCGCTCGCGGTGGCTTGATCGAAGAAGCCCGTGGTGATACCCTGGCTCAGGTCGGTGCGTGCCGTGGTGCCATCGGTCACATTGTTCCCCGTGTTGAAATTGTAGCTCACGTTGATCCCCCAGCGCCCATCCTTCACGTTGAAATTGAGCCCGGCTTGGTAGCGGTCGTTGGTGCCGACCCCCGCCTGGATCTGCCCATTGTAGCCGGGCTTGGTGTCCTTCTTCAGCACCACGTTGATGATGCCGCCGGTGGTGTTGGCATCGAAGATCACGGACGGGTTGGTGATCACCTCCACACGCTCGATCTCTTCGGCGGGGATCTGTTCCAGGCTCAAGGAGGAGGGGCGCCCATCCACCAGGATCTGCGGGCTTGCGCCACGCATCTGCACATTGCCTTCGAGGTCCACGCTCAGGCCGGGCACATTCTTCATCACATCCACGCCGGTGCCACCCCGTGTGCTCAGGTCCTTGTCCACATGGAAAACCCTGCGGTCCACTTGGAGCACGTTCGTGCTGCGGTGCTTCACCACTTCGACCTGTTGCAGGACATCGGCGTCGGTTTCGAGCAGCATGTTCCCCAAGTCCATTTCCACCATCTCGCGCGTAAGGGCGATCGGCCGCTCCAGTTCCTTGTATCCGAGAAAGGTCACGTGAAGGCGGTAACGTCCCAAGGGCAGTTGTTCCAGGACGAAATCGCCGTTGGGACGGACCATCGTCCCGGTGATCACGCTGTCCTTCCCCTGTGCGAAGAGAGTTACCGTAGCGAACTCCGCAGGCTTCCGGGTACCGGCATCCAGCACTTTGCCGTATACCTTCCCGATGGCAGGCCCACCGCCCGGACGTTGGGCCAGCATTGGTGCGGTGATCAGGAGCCCCAGCGAAAGCAGGGTTGCTGGGAGGCTAACGTGCATGGGGCGCAAAAGTACCCTGTTGCGAGAGGGGGGCATGATCGTTCGAGCGCAACGGGCCGAAGCCGTTCGATCGATCAACATTTTTTCACATCTCGCCCATGGGGATGAGCGAATAAAAAAGCCCCTCCGCCGGGTGGCGGAAGGGCTTTTGATCTTCAGGGTTGAGCTTAATACTCGTCGCGACGCGATCCACCACCGCGATCGCTGCGGTAGCCGCCACGATCACCGCCGCGGTCTCCACCACCACCGCCATTGCCACCGCGGTATCCACCGCGATCGCCACCACCGCTGCGGCCACCACCGCCGAAACTGGGACGGTCACCTTCGGTGCGAGGGCGTGCCTCGTTCACCACCAGGTCCCGGCCGTGGAAGTTCTTTCCATTGGTGCCTTCGATGGCAGCACGTCCGGCATCATCGTTGGCCATTTCCACGAAACCGAAGCCACGGCTGCGGTTGGTGGCTTTGTCCATGATGATCTTCGCAGATGTCACTTCTCCGAACGGGGAAAAAAGCTCGTGGAGATCCTGGTCCTTCACTGAGTAAGGCACGTTGGCGACGTAAATGTTCATGAGTTCTACTGACTGGGTTTTGTTGGTCCTTGCCTGTACCCCCGTGGTCTCGCCAAAGCACAGGGGGGCCTTTGGGCGGAGCGAATGTAGACAGTTTTCGGATCCCGGCAAGCCACGCAAGGGCTGGGGAGCGACCGTTGGCCCGTGCGCCCGACCGCCTAACCATTCGTCACAGGCATCGCTGGCCCGCACATATCTCTTTCCTGGGCGGTGGCGCCGTAAGAACATTGCGGGCCCCTGTTGCCGCGGTCCCGCTCTGCTCACCGAAGCCTTTTGAAGGGTACGGCCTGCTCGGACAACAGCTGCCCTACGCATGGATAGAGCTATTGATACCCGACCTGCCCGCCGTAAGCGATTGATCGCGCTGGGCTGCCTGGGCGGCATCGGCTTGATCGTCATCGCCTTCTGGTCCAGTTCCTTTTCTACCAGCCGTGTGCGCTTGGAAGAGGCCAAGCTCCAGATCGGTACGGTGGAGAAGGGGATGTTCCGTGAGTTCATTCCTGTAACGGGAACGGTGCAGCCGATCCAAACGGTCTTCCTGGACGCACCGGAGGGCGGCACGGTGAAAAAGCGCTTCGTGGAGGACGGCCACATGGTGAAAGCCGGCGAGGCCATCATCGAACTGAGCAATCCGCAGTTGCACATGGATGCGATCAACCGCGAGGCGCAGCTGCTCGACCAGCAGAACAACCTGCGCAATACGCGACTGGCCATGGACCAGCAGACCACGCGCTTGAAGGATGACCTGCTGAACCTCGACAAGGACCTGAAGCGGCTGGAGCGTGACCAGAAGATCGATGACCGCCTGGTGAAGGACTCACTCCTTGCGCAGAACACTTACCTCGGCAATAGCGAGAACCTCCAGTACATGCGCGAGAAACGCAAGCTCGTTGCCGCGAACGTGCGCAGCGATTCGCTCTTCCGCATGAGCCAGGTCGGCTCGATCACGAACAACCTCGCCCTTATCGACCAGAACCTCGCCTTCCTGCGCGAGAACCTGCAGAACCTCGTTATCAAGGCGCCGATCGATGGTCAGCTCAGCGGCCTGAACGTGGAGCTGGGACAAACCAAGCAACGCGGTGAGCGCATCGCACAGATCGACGTGCTGGATGGATTCAAGGTGCGTGCGCGCATCCCCGAACATTATGTGAGCCGCATCAGCATCGGTCTGAATGGAACCTTCACGCATGCGGGCAAGGAACATGCGATCGAGATCTTCAAGGTGTACCCGGAAGTGAGCAATGGCGAGTTCGATGTGGATCTCCGTTTCGTGGAAGCCGCCCCCGAAGGCATACGTCGCGGGCAGACCTTCCAAGTGCGTTTGCAATTGAGCGAGGACATGCAAGCCGTGATGTTGCCGCGCGGCCCGTTCTTCCAGGATACCGGCGGGCAATGGGTGTACGTGCTCGATGCGGAAGGCACGGCCACCAAACGCAATGTGAAGCTCGGCCGCCAGAACCCTGATATGTACGAAGTGCTCGAAGGACTGCAACCCGGTGACCGCGTTGTGACCAGCCGCTACGTGCAATACAATGATGCGGATGAACTCTTGATCCAATAGCACCCACCAGCCTGCGCACGTTGCGTGTTACGCGTTTACGTGTTGCGGGTTCAGCCAACACGCAACACGTAACCCGTCAACACGCAACACAATGAGCTTGCTTAAAACCACCGCCCTCTCGAAGGTCTACCGCACCGACACCGTGGAAACCACTGCCCTCAACGCCGTTGACATCGATATCGCGCAAGGTGAGTTCGTCGCCATCATGGGCCCGAGCGGCTGCGGCAAGTCAACACTGCTCAACATCATCGGCCTGCTCGACTCGCCCAGCAGTGGCAGCTACTTCGTTGCCAGTGAGGATGTGAGCGGTTACAATGAGCGCAAACGTGCTCAAGTGCGCAAGAACACCATCGGCTTCGTGTTCCAGAGTTTCAACCTCATTGATGAGCTCACCGTTGCCGAGAACATCGAACTCCCCCTTATCTATACCGGGCTCGGCAAGGCGGAACGCAAGCAGCGCACGCAAGCAGCCATGGAGCGCATGAACATCGCGCACCGCGCGAAGCACTTCCCGCAGCAACTGAGCGGTGGTCAGCAGCAGCGTGTGGCCATCGCGCGCGCCGTGGTGAACAACCCCAAGCTCATCCTCGCGGATGAACCGACCGGTAACCTGGACA
>Ga0138256_10009590_pt1 | contig 10158 bp, 10 predicted proteins | sample KNB2016incub_MG_FD_105486 | JGI IMG/M metagenome (GOLD analysis project Ga0138256, IMG submission 105486) | Active sludge microbial communities from wastewater in Klosterneuburg, Austria - KNB2014incub_MG | ecosystem: Engineered > WWTP > Activated sludge > Unclassified | place: Austria...
CCAGGACAACGCCTATTACGCCAAACGCGCGTCGGGCAGCGCCGTGGGGCAGGCCACGCCCGCGGCACTGTGGCAGGTGGCCACCGCCGTCGGCGGCGACCAGGGTTATGGGGCGCTGGGCTTCCTGGGGTGGCTGCGCGGCGCCATGGACTGGCTGGTCGGCGGGCCCGGGCTGTCACGCGGCCGGCGCCATGCACAGGACCTGCGGCTGGGCGACCGCATCGACTACTGGACCGTGCTGGCGCTGGAGCCCGAACATCGCCTCACGCTGCACTTCGGCATGAAGGCGCCGGGCTCGGGTGTGCTCGAATTCGTCATCGACCCCTTGCCCGAGGCCCGCACCCGGCTCACCGTCACCGCCTACTGGCACCCGCAGGGGGTGTGGGGGCTGCTCTACTGGTACGCCATGATCCCGGCGCACCTGGTGCTGTTCAGGCGCATGACGGCGGCGCTGATGCGCCGCGCAGAAGCTTGATCTGCATCAAACTCCGGTGGGTGCCGCAGCGCGGTTTTTGTCGGCCGGCTGCAACACCCTGCAGCGGGATTCAGAGCGACAGGATCCACTTCACCACGGACTGGATCTCTTCCGGCTTGGCCTTCATCTCCGGGTGGTCGCCCTTGGGGTCGTTGATCTTCTTCAGGATCGTGGCCTCGGCATCCGCCTTGCCCTTGTACTGGGCGGCGGTTTCCTTGAAGCCGGGGGCACCCTTCTTGGTCTTGTCCATCTCATGGCACTTGGCGCAACCGGCGCTCTTGGCCAGATCGGGGGACGCTTGCGCCATGCCTGCGGTCAACATGGCGGCAGCAATGGCGGCGGACAACAGCGTGACCTTCATATGAACTCCTGGTTTGTTGCAGAGCTTCGTCATCGTAGGGCAACGTGCGCAGATCGGCGAGCCGCAGGCCCATGCCGAGCACGGGATTCACTTGCGGTGGCCCACAAGCAGGACGCCGGCGTGAGGCCGGCGTCTTGGTGGAATCGAGCCGCCGTTACAGCGTCAGGATCCACTTGATCATGGTCTTGATGTCCTCGGGGTTGGCCTTCTTGTTCTCGGGGTGGTCACCGTCGGGATTGGTGACGTTCTTGAACATGGTGGCTTCGGCGTCGGCCTTGCCCTTGTACTTGGCGGCCGATTCCTTGAAGCCGGGCGCGCCCTTCTTCGTCTTGTCCATTTCGTGGCACTTGGCACAGCCGGCGCTCTTGGCGAGCTCCGGTGAGGCCTGGGCGGCGCCAGTGGCCAGGACGCCCGCGGCGATGAACGCCGAGATCAGCACGAGTTTCATTCCTGCTCCTCCAAGGTCGGTGATTGAACTTGCCGGTGGCCAGAAGAGCTCAGCGCCGGTCCCGGCCCGACGAGCTCAGCAGCCGCCCTTCTTTTCCTTCTTCGCGGGCTTTTTCTCGTCCGCTTTCTCGGCCGGCTTGGCGGCCTGCTTTTCGTCCGCCTTGGCCGCAGAGGCCGCGGGCGCGGCCGGCTTGGCCGTCTGCGCATGGGCAGGAACCTGGACCAGGGCGAAGGCGCAAAGCATCAGGGCGGGAAGCAACTTGTTCATCGAGTTTCCTTTCGGGAAATGGTGGGGGACGGGTGGCAAATACGCCACGGAGCATATAACGCTCCCGGGCGATTTTGGCTGACATGCGGTCGCCGGCCGACTGCAGCCGCCATCTTCAACGCCCCGCTAACATGTGACGATGCGGGTTTGTCCGGTCTTTCCATGCAGGTCACCGCCTTCGCGCTGACACGCCGGCGTATGCTGCTGGCGCTGGGTGGGGCCTGCTCGGGCCCGTCGCTGGCCGGGCCACCGGCTCAGGGCCCGGCGCGCGGCGCGGCGCCGTTGTTCGACGGCATGGGTGACTATCGCGTACCCGACGCCGCTCCCTCGCCGCTGGCCCGGCGCTATTTCGCGCAGGGCATGGTGCTGGCCTGGGGCTTCAACCCGGCCGAAGCGGCGCGATCCTTCGAAGGCGCGATCGCCGCGTCGCCCTCGTGTGCGGCCTGCCACTGGGGGCTGGCCTGGGCGCTGGGCCCCACCATCAACGCCGACATGGCGCCAGCCGATGCGCTTCCGGCGGCCGCCGCGCTGCAGCAGGCGAGGGCGCTGGCATCCCAGGCATCGCCGCGCTTTCGCGACCTGATCGCGGCCCTGGCCGTGCGCCACCCGGGTCCGGGCGCGGACGAGATCGACGAGGAGGGCTATTTCGCGCGCCTGCGCGCCTTGGCCGCGAAATACCCGCGCGACGCCGACATGGCCGTGCTCGCGGCCGAGAGCCTGCTCAACCTGCACCCCTATGACTGGTGGCAGCCCGATGGCCAAGCCCGGCCCTGGACGGGCGAGATCGTGGCGCTGCTGGCGCGGGCCTTGACGCTGGCCCCCGACCACCCCGGCGCCAATCACTACTGGGTGCACCTGTTCGAACTCTCGCCAAACCCCGAACGCGCCGCGCCGCAGGCCGAGCGCCTGCGCACGCTGGTGCCCGGCTCGGGCCACCTGCTGCACATGCCGGCGCATATCGACATGCGCACCGGCCGTTATGCGCAGGCCGCGGCGGCCAACCAGCGTTCGATCGAGGCCGACGAACGCTACTTGGCGCAGGTGGACGCCCAGGGCGCCTACCACGTGGGCTACGTGGCCCACAACCACCATTTCCTGTGGGCTGCGGCGGCGATGCAGGGGCGCTCGCAGGTCGCCATCGCGGCCACGCAGGCGGCCTGGCCGGCCGCCTGCGGGCCGCGCCCCGGCGACCTGGGCAGCGGCGTTCTGCAGCACTATGCCGTGCTGCCGCTGCATGCGCTGGTGCGCTTCGGCCGTTGGCAGGAACTGCTGACGCAGACCCGGCCGCCAGACGGCAACGCGGCCTACCTGCTGGCGATGTGGCACTACGCGCGCGGCACGGCCTGGGCCCGCACCGGAAGGCCGCGCGAGGCGCGCGCCGCCCTGCAGGCGCTGCAGTCGGCGGCGGCCGAGCCGGAACTGGCGACGACGAAGCTGAAGAACATCAACCCGGCGGCCGACCTGGTGCATATCGCCGTGCTCACGCTTCAGGCCGACCTGGCGGCGCTCGTTGGCCGCCATGACCAGGCCGTGGGCTGGCTGCAACAGGCGGTGGCCGCCGAGGACGCGCTGGCCCATGACGAACCTCATTTGTGGCTGGCGCCCACCCGCCATGCCCTGGGCGCGGCCTTGCTGGACGAGGGGCGGGCCGGGGAAGCCGAACGCGTCTTCCGCCAGGACTTGCGCCACTACCCCGAGAACGGCTGGTCGCTGCTGGGGCTGAAGCACGCGCTTCGCCGGCAGGGCCGGGAACGGGAGGCGAAGGCCGTCCAGGCCCGCTTTCAGGCGGCGTGGCGCGACGCCGACGTCGGCCTGACGCGGCCGCGCTTCTAGCGCCGCGCCGGCGCGCCCCCGGCGCGTCGCGGCGCACGGGCCGATTCCTGGCGTGCCGGAAACAACTTTGCGCAAGATCAATGCGGGTATTCCCCAGGGGGTATGCAATCTCGCCATGGAATCCGGCTTTGCTGCAAGCACCCTCTGCGTCGGCAGGCACCCCGGGGGTGGCAGCGGACGGTTCCCCCACAGGAGCCACTGAAGATGTCACACACCCTGACGCGCGGCGTTGCGGCGGCGGCCCGGCCTTCACGGGTCGGCGGCGCGGCGCGTACCTACTGGAACCCCTATGCCGTGGGCTTTCTGCTCGGCCTGGTGCTGCTGGCGACCTACATGGTGGCTGGCCGCGGCCTCGGCGCGACGGCGGCCTTCGCGGCCGTGGCAGCGTGGCTGACCGGCCTGGTGTCGCCCGAACAGGTGCAGGCCAACGCGGTGCATGTGCGCTACTGGAACGAAGGCGCGCCGTTGCAGTCGTGGACGCTGTTCCTGCTGGTCGGCGCGGCCATCGGTGCCTTCGTCTCGGGCTGGCAGGGCCGTCGGCTGGCCTGGACCGTGGAACGCGGGCCGAACGTGTCCGACAACACCCGCCTGTGGCTGGCCTTCGCCGGCGGCTTCATCGCCGCCTACGGCGCCAAGATCGCCAAGGGCTGCACCAGCGGCCAGGCGCTCACCGGCGGCGCCATGCTCAACGTCGGCAGCCTGGTCTTCATGGGCGCGGTCTTCGCTTCGGCCTACGCGCTGGCCTGGTTCGTGCGCAAGGAGTGGCTGTGATGCTGCCTCTGACCTACTACGTTGAATTCAGCCCCCTGGCCGAACTGGGCCTGGCGCTGCTGCTCGGCCTGGGCTTCGGCTTCTGCCTGGAACGCGCCGGCTTCGGCAGCGCGCGCAAGCTCACCGCGGTGTTCTACCTGTACGACATGGCGGTGGTGAAGGTCATGTTCACGGCCATCGTCACCGCCCTGGCCGGGCTGTTCCTGCTCAGCGCCGGCGGCTTCATGGACTTGTCGGACCTGTATGTCGAGCCCACCAGCTACGCCGCGCAGGCGCTGGGCGGCCTGATCTTCGGTGCCGGCTTCATCATCGGCGGCTATTGCCCGGGCACATCACTCTCGGCGGCGGCCACCGGCCGCAAGGACGGGCTGGTGTTCATGGCCGGCATGCTGGCCGGGGTGTGGGCTTACGCCGAATTCACGCCCGGCATCGAGACCTGGATCCAGGCCGGCAGCCGCGGCGAGCTGACCCTGCCCACGCTCACCGGCCTCGGCATGGGCTGGTGGCTGCCGGCCTTCGTGGCCTTTCTGGCCTTCGCGGGTTGGGGCATGGGCCGGCTCGAGCAGCGCTTCGCCGGGCTGCGGCCCCGCGCCTGAGATCGAATTCCCCCTCTCCCTTCGGAACAGAACCATGAGCAAAGCAGTTTCAAGACGGAGATTCCTGAGCCTGTCCGCCGGCAGCCTGGGCGCGGCCACGGCCGGCGCCGCCTGGCAGGGCTGGATCCCCCTGGCCCCGGACGCAGTGGCTGCCAGCGCCGCCGAAGCCGGCACCGGCACCGTGACCACGATCCCGACCTTCTGCGAGATGTGCTTCTGGCGCTGCGGCGGCATCGCGCACCTGCGCGACGGCAAGCTGTGGAAGTTCGAAGGCAACCCCAAGGACCCGCAGAGCATGGGCCGGCTTTGCCCGCGTGGCACCGGTGCCGTGGGCGCGCACTACGACCCCGACCGCCTGCGCCAGCCGCTCATGCGCGTGGGCGAACGCGGCAAGGAGGAATGGAAGGCCGTGAGCTGGGACGAAGCACTCGGCTTCGTGGCCGAGAAGATGAACAAGATCAAGGCCGAGCACGGCCCGGAATCGATGGCCTTGTTCAACCACGGTTTCGGCCAGCGCTTCTTCCAGCATGTGCTCAAGAGCTGGGGCGTCATCAACTACGCCGGTTCTTCCTACGCCCAGTGCCGCGGTGCGCGCGACGTGGGCTACGTGCTCACCTACGGCGCCGGCGTCGGCTCGCCCGAGCCCACCGACATCAAGAACACCGACTGCCTGGTGCTGATCGGCTCGCACCTGGGCGAGAACATGCACAACTCGCAGGTGCAGGAGTTCGCGCAGGCGGTGGAACGCAAGGTGCCGGTGATCGTGGTCGACCCGCGCTTCTCGGTGGCCGCCAGCAAGGCCAAATACTGGCTGCCGGTGAAGCCCGGCACCGACATCGCGCTGCTGCTGGCCTGGGCCAACCTGCTCGTGAGCGAAGGTCGTTACGACAAGGCCTTCGTCGAGAAATACGGCCACGGCTTCGACAAGTTCGCCGCCGAGATCAAGGGTTACTCGGTTGAATGGGCGGCCGAGCAGTGCGAAGTGTCGGCCGACCTGATCCGTGCGGCGGCGCGTGAATTCGCCGCCCGCCGCCCGGCCAGCATCATCCACCCCGGCCGCCGCGTGAACTGGTATGGCGACGATACGCAGCGCAGCCGCGCCATCGCGCTGGTCAATGCGCTGCTGGGCAACTACGGCCGCAAGGGCGGCATGTTCGTCTCGCAGGGCATCAAGATCGCGCCCTATCCGCTGCCCAAGTACCCCGAGCACGCCAAGCCTCGGCTCGACGGCGCCGAAGGCGACATCTACCCCTTCGCCGACGAAGGCGTCACCACCGCCATCCGCGACGCCACGATCAGCGGCAAGCCTTACCCGGTGAAGGGCTGGTTCGTTTATTCGACGAATCTGATGCAGGCGCTGCCGAACGAGGCCGAGACCATCAAGGCCATCCAGCAGCTCGACCTGTTCGTGGTGTGCGACACCTTGCCCAGCGAGATTGCCGGCTGGGCCGACGTCATCCTGCCCGACACCACCTTCCTGGAGCGGCACGACGAAATCCTCACCGGTTTCGGCCGCACCGGCTGGGCTGCGCTGCGCCAGCCGGTGGTGGCGCCGCCGCACGACCAGAAACCGGCCTGGTGGATTGCCAAGCAACTGGCCGAGAAGCTGGGCATCGGTGACTGCATGCCCTTCAAGGACATGGAGGAATACCTCAGCTTCCGCGTCGAGAAGTCGGGCCACAGCTGGGAAGCGCTGAAGAAAGAAGGCGTGATCATGGCGCCGCACAAGCCCATCACGGTGGAGGAAGGGCTGGAACTCAGCTTCGACACGCCCAGCGGCAAGGTCGAGTTCTGGTCGGACCAGCTGGCCGAGGCCGGCTTCGACCCGGTGCCCAAGTACACCAAGCATCCCGACGCACCGGCCGGCCATTTCCGTCTGATCACCGGGCGCGCACCCGGCCACACCTTCAGCCGCACGCAGACCAACCCCTTGCTGCACGACCTGATGCCGGACAACGAGGTCTGGGTCAACACCGCGACAGCCGCGAAGCTGGGGCTGAAGAACCGCGACTACGTGAAGCTGAAGAACCAGGACGGCGTGGTCAGCAACCGCGTGCGCGTGAAGGCCACGCAGCGCATCCGCGAGGACTGCGTCTACATGGTCTACGGCTTCGGCCACACCAACAAGATGCTCAAGACGGCCTTCCTTCGTGGCGCCAGCGCCGGGGGCCTGAATTCGCACTACGCAACCGATCCGCTGATGGGTGCCACGAGCATCCACACGAATTTCGTTGCTCTCGTGAAGGAGGCGTGACATGAAGCCCCCACGCTCACTTTGTTCGCTGCCCCCCGAGGGGGCGCAAGTCCCCTTTGGGACGGCCCTGCAGGAGACTTGATATGCCCCGCTTTGGAATGGTCATCGACACCCGCAAGTGCGTGGGCTGCCAGGACTGCGTCGTGGCCTGCCAGGTCGAGAACGACGTGCCGCTGGGCCACTGCCGCGACTGGATCACGACCGAGGTGCGCGGCACCTTCCCGCAGCTGAACATGGAGATCCGCACCGAGCGCTGCAACCACTGCGACAACCCGCCGTGCGTGACCTGCTGCCCCACCGGAGCCAGCCACGTGGAGGACTTCGGCCGGACGGTGCAGGTGACGGCCAACAAGTGCATCGGCTGCAAGGCCTGCATCGCCGCCTGCCCCTACGACGCGCGCTACGTGCACCCGCAAGGCTATGTCGACAAGTGCACCTTCTGCCTGCACCGCGTGAAGGATGGCAAGGACCCGGCCTGCGTCTCGGTGTGCCCCACGCACTGCATGTATTTTGGCGACCTGGACGACCCGAAGAGCGCCATCAACGACCTGCTGCGCACACGCAAGTTCCACACGCTGCTGCCCGAAGCCGGCACCAGGCCGCGCATCTTCTATCTGACCTGAGGAGCAGCCGTCATGCTCGAAATCACCAGCACGAGACACAACCCCTTGATCGACCCGCACCTGGCGGTATGGAGCTGGGAAATCCCGCTGTACCTGTTCGTGGGCGGCATCGTGGCCGGCATGATGGTCATCGGCGGCCTGGCCATGCTGCGCCTGGCCAAGGGCGAGGACACGCGCACCTTCTTTTCCATGCAGACGCCGCTGCTGGGCTTCATGCTCATGAACATCGGCATGCTGGCGCTGCTGCTCGACCTGACGCACCGGCTCTACGTGTGGCGCATCTACCTCACGTTCCAGTACCTGTCGCCCATGGCCTGGGGTTCGTGGGTGCTGCTCGTGGTCTACGGCGTGCTCATGGTCTCGGCGCTGATCCGCCTGCCCGACGCCTGGCCCTGGCTGGGGCGCACGGTGCCGGTGCTGAAGACCTGGTCCGACGTGATCGTCGCCCGTCCGGCGTGGATCCGCGCACTGGGCTGGGCCAACCTGGTGCTGGGCATCGCGCTGGGCATCTATACCGGCATCCTGCTCAACACCATGGTCGCGCGACCGCTGTGGAACAGCGCCATCCTCGGCCCCTTGTTCCTGGTCTCGGGCCTTTCGGCCGGCGTGGCGGTGATGCACATCGCGGCCACGCTGCTGCAGGGGCGCAGCGCGCCGCAGGGCATGGTCGGCGGTGCCTTCTCGGCCCTGCTGCAACCCATGGGGCCGCAGCATCCCGAGAAGCGAACCGCCGAATCGCTGGTGCGCTACGACCAGATGTTCCTGGTGGCCGAGCTGGTCTTCATCACCATCCTGCTCATCAACCTGTATACGACCTCGGCCTCGCACGCCGTGGCGGCTTCGCTCATCACCACCGGCCCTTATGCGCTGGCTTTCTGGGGCGGCGTGGTTCTGGTGGGCGTGGTGCTGCCGCTGGCCTGGCAGGGCCTGGAGCTCACGCACAAAGTGGCGCACACCGTGGTGCCGGCCGTGCTGGTGCTGGTGGGCGGCTTCACGCTGCGCTGGATCATGGTCAACGCCGGCCAGGTCAGCGAGATCACCCCTGCGCTCACCTTGGTTCCGTGACGGTGGGTCTCTTTGTTTCTTCGAAAGGAAATCTGATGTTCCGCATGGCTCTTCTCGGCGCGCTGTTGCTCGGCGCGCAGATCGCCGCCGCACAGGCGCCGGCCGCTCCTGCTCCCGCCAAGGCCAAACCACCGCAACCGGGCATGTGCGCCGCATGCCACACGCTGGAGCCCAACCAGATCGGCGGTTATTTCGAATCGGCAGCGTTCAAGTCTCAGGCGATGCAGGTGGACGTGGGTGCGGCGATGCCGCAGATCCTGCGCTTCGACCCCAAGGCGCTGAAGGTCATCGATGCCGGCGTGGCCAAGACGCCCGAATTCCTGCGCGACGCGAAGAAGCGCCACGAGGTTCAGGTCACCTATGTCGAGAAGGACGGCGTGAAGATCGCCAGCGAGATCCGCTTCAAGGGCCCGGTGAAGATCGACCCGGCCCACCTGATCGACTATGCGGGTGTGGCCAAGCTGGTGGCCGAGGGCCCGGCCAAGGCGAACTACACGCTCATCGATTCGCGGCCGCTGGTGCGCTTCCAGGAGGGTGCGATCCCCACCGCGATCCACCTGCCGTTCATCGGTTTCGACAAATTCGTCGACCGCCTGCCCAAGGACAAGAACCAGCTCACCGTCTTCTACTGCGGCGGCATCACCTGCACGCTGAGTCCTAATTCGATGAAGAAGGCCAAGCTGATGGGCTACACCAACCTGCGCGTCTACCGCGAAGGCGAGCCCGAGTGGAAGACGCGCAACGTCCTGGTGACGACACCCACGTTCGTGAAGGCGGCGTACCTGGACCGCCAAATCCCCCACGTGATGATCGACGCGCGCACCGCGGTCGACGCCACCAGCGGGCACATCCAGGGTGCGGTTTCGGTGCCGGCCGGTGAAGAGAAGGCGGTCCTGAAGTCACTGCCCGATCCCAAGCTGAAGGCGCCGCTGATCGTCTACGACGGGCGCGGCGGTGACCAGGCGGTGACGGTGGCCCAGGCCCTGATCAAGGCCGGCCAGCAGAACGTGCTGGTGCTCGACGGCGGCATGATCGGCTGGCAGGCGGCGGGCTATGCCGTCGAGTCCGGTGTGCCGGCGCCAACGAAGATCGCCTACGCACCCAAGCCCCGTGCCGGTTCCATCCCGATGGCCGAGTTCACCCTGCTGGCCAAGAATACGCCGCCCAACGTGCTGATCCTGGACGTGCGCAACGCCGACGAAGCGCAGGCCGGCATGATCAAGGGCGCATTGCTGATTCCCGACGAGGAGCTGATGGCGCGCATGGCCGAGCTGCCCAAGGACAAGCGAATCGTCGCGCACTGCCTCACCGGCATCCGTGCCGAGATGGCGTACCACAAGCTCAAGGAAGCGGGCTACAACGCCGCCTTCCTGAACAACGAGATCGAGGTCGCCAAGGACGGCAGCTTCAAGATCACGCCACGTTGAATCCCCGCGGATCTCCCTCTCCCGCCCAGGCGGGCGAG
>Ga0138256_10009591_pt1 | contig 10157 bp, 7 predicted proteins | sample KNB2016incub_MG_FD_105486 | JGI IMG/M metagenome (GOLD analysis project Ga0138256, IMG submission 105486) | Active sludge microbial communities from wastewater in Klosterneuburg, Austria - KNB2014incub_MG | ecosystem: Engineered > WWTP > Activated sludge > Unclassified | place: Austria...
CACTCCAGTGCCTCGTGCACAGGGACGCAAAGGCCGGCGATCACAAAGATGCCTGCGAGCATTGCTATGCTTTCGATCTGTATCGCCGAGCTCTTATTCACGTTTCAAGCAACCGAGACGGGCCGAACCGCATTAGGCCATTGCTTTCCCGACTTCTCCTCATTGACCTCAAAGGGCTCTCATCTCTGCATCCCCGCGCCTACGCCGAAACGCCAAGACAAGCGCGGGAAGAACCAACAGAGTCATGAAGGTCGAGGTGACGAGCCCCCCCAGGATGACAACCGCCATTGGCCCTTCAACTTCTCGTCCGGCTTCGCCGGTTCCAAGCGCGAGAGGCAACACGCCAAGCGCTGTCACCAGTGCTGTCATAAGGATTGGCGTAACGCGCTCGCGCGTCGCCCGCAGAACAGTTTCCACCCCCCAGGGCTCGCCTTCTTCCTCGACCAGGTGATCGACGTGCGAGACGAGGAGAATTGAGTTTCGCGCTGCGATCCCGAACAGGGTGATGAATCCGACTAGGGCGCCTAAGGACAGCACAGCGCCAATCGATCCGACCGCCACCACACCGCCCGCCAATGCAAAGGGCGTCCCGAGCAAGATCAAGGTCGCTGCTCGTCCGCCGCCAAAGGCCAGGATCAACAACGCAACGATTCCAACTGCCGCGATGGCGACATTGAACAAGATCTGGCGGACCGCCGCCGCCTGCCCCTCCGCTACGCCAGCATACTCCAGGTAGACACCCGCGGGTAGCCGGACCTGTCTAGCAATCTCTGCGCGGGCGCGAGCAACAAACCCGCCAACGTCGCTGACGGTCGGGTTCACTGTGACTACCTGCCGGCGACGCCCGCCATCATGCAGGATGCTGGCGCGCCCCTCGCCCGACTGCAGATCTGCTACTTCATCCAGCGCGCCGCCTCCGGTCGCCGTCTGGATAACTAGCCCGCCGGCGGCTTCTGGCGCCGAACGGCGTCCTTCGGCGGTTACGATCGCGACGTCGAGGATACGCTGACCATCGGTGACTTGCGCGACGGTTTGCCCCTGGAACGCCATCTCGACTGCATCATAGGCGTCGGACGCCGAAAGACCTCGCAGGCCCAGACGTGTCTGATCGAACTCGACGCGCAGCAGCGGCGTGGCTGGGGGCGACTTGAGTTGAACATCAGCTGCCCCGGGAATTTTTTCCACGACGGCCGCGATCTGCGCGCCCACGCGATCAAGCACGTCGAGATCAGCTCCATAGACCCCAATCGCAACGGCTGCTGTTTCGCCCGACAGGGATTCACCGATCCTGTCCCCGAGGAACGTCAGCGCTTCGGTTGAAATGCCAGGGTAGGAATCCAGTGTCGCGCGTATACGCTGCAGCACTGCATCCTCCTCGCGTCCACTGACGTTCCCCAACTGTACATGGAATTCGCTTCGGTTGGGCGGCCAAGTGTCCTCGCCCGCCGATGCGCGGCCAATCTGTTGCTCTACTGTGTCGATTCCGGGAATGGTCAGAAGGTCTTTCGTCACGCGGCCACCGATGTCTCGCATCCAGTCGAACGAGGCGCCGGGCGGTCCGTTGAGCTGCAGGACGTAGTGGCGTTCGCGGAACGCCGGGAGCAGTTCGGAACCGAACATCAGAAAGCCACCGACGGTCGCCGCTCCGGCAAGTACCGTCGCAGCTATGGCAAAACCTGGTCGGCGACAAAGCCCGCGAAGCAGGCGCTCGTGCCCGTCCTTGAGCGCCCGGAGGAAGCCAAACTCCTGATGAAGCTTCGTATTGCGCAGCAACAACAGCGCAAGCGCGGGTGTGACTGTCAGAGCGACAACGAGCGAGGCTAATGTCGCCAGGAGAAAAGCAAACGCCAGCGGACTAAAGAAAGCGCCCTGCAAACCAGACAAGAACAGGATCGGAGCGACCGTCGCCGCCAGGACAAAGGTTGCATATACGATCGGGGCGCGTACCTCGATTGAAGCAGCAAGAATTGTTTCGGACGCCGCCGTTCCAGGAGCGACCAGACGTAGCCGCCGAACGATGTTCTCGACACCGACGACTGCGTCGTCGATCACCACGCCAAGGGCGACTGCCAAGCCTCCCAAAGTCATGGTGTTGATCGTCTGCCCAAGCGTTTCGAGCACAATCACTGCGGTCAACAAGGACAGTGGGATCGACACGAACGCGACGAGCGCAACCCGCGGGCTGCGCAGAAAGAAGAAGAGCACGAGCACAATCAGAAAAGCGCCAATCGCGAGGTCGGTCTCGATATGTCCCAGCGCGGTTTCGATGAATGTCGCCGGCCGGTGCATGGCGGGGTAAAGCTTCATGCCCTGTGCTTCGAGACCGGGTGTCAGGTCGGCCAGAGCCGCTTCGACCGCCAGAGTGACCTGCCAGGTGTTGGCGCCGTACTGGCTGGAAAGCGAGAGCAGAACGCCGGGCTCTCCCATAACTACAGCGTCGCCAAATTGCGGCGCCGGCGCCTCCACGACATCAGCGATGTCCCGCAGTAGCACAGGAAAACCACCCCCAGGGGCCACGGCGGCTCGCGACAGAGCCTCAGCTGTCACTGCTTGTCCGCGTGGCTCAACGAGAATGCGCTGCGCCGGTGTGTCGATAAACCCGCCGCCGCGAACACCGGTGGCGGCGCGCACCGCATTGCCGACATCGGCGACGCTGAGATTGCGCGCCAGCAAATCCTGTTGTCGTACGCGCACCTCCAACCGCGTTGGCGATCCGCCGAAGATATTGGCGCGAGCGACGCCTGGCACGGCGAGGAACCGCGGGCGGACCGTCCATTCCACCAGATCGCGCAGCTGGATCTGGGTCAGCTTGTCCGACGTGAAGCCAACTTTCAGCAAATCCATTGTTGATGACGTCAGCGGCGACACCACGGGGGCGCTCACGCCGGCAGGCAGCCGGCCACCCGCTTGCGCCAGCTGTTCTGAAACGATCTGGCGGGCCCGATAGGGATCGGCGCCTTCACCGAACGTGACGTTGATAACGGACAAGCCCTGGATCGATTCGGATCTCACGGTTGCAACGCCATTGGCGCCGTTGAGAACGCCTTCCAATGGCCGCGTCACAAGCACCTCGACCTGATCGGCGGTGAGGCCGGGCGCTTCGGTCTGGATGTTGGCTTGTGCGGGTACAAACTCGGGGAAGACGTCGTACTTGGCGCGCGTCAGAGAGAACGCACCATAGAAGGCCAGGACCAGCGCGGCCAGCAGTACGAGGCGTGGTCGAGCAAGGGATGCGGCGACAATGGCGGACAGCATGATCCTACTCCGCCTCAGCCGGGCCGCGTTCGACGGCGAGCAAAGACCCCGCGCCCTCGTTCACGATCTCATCGCCGGCGGCAAACCCATCGGTGATGAACCACCCGCTTGCTGTCGCCCGCCCGGTTCCGACGTCTCGCCGTTCGAACACGTCAGCAGCGGACTTCACGTAGACGAAGACTGAACTGTCGGTGCGGACCAGGGCTGCTTCCGGCAGCAGAAACCCTGTCTCTGCGGCACCGAGTTCCAACTCGGCCTGCAGCAGACGCCCGGTCGGCAGCGTGCTGGCGGCGCTGCCGCGAACGATGGCCAGCAGTCCCATCGTTTGCAGCCGTGCATCCGCAGCCGCAGCCGGCCCGAGGATCGAAGCTGGAATGGCTGGTCCGCCCTTTTCCATTCTGATGCTGGCTTTGGACACGGAAGCATTGGCCCCTGGCGCGTCGATGCGAAGGAGGGCTGCGCGGCCAGCGGCAATATCGGTCAACAGTCTGGCGCGCTCGGCCGTGGAAAGCCGCTCAAGACTTGCGCCCCATTCCAGGCCGACACGCCGGCCCGCAAGCTTGGCGCGTGCCGTGTCTGCTGCCGCTTGCGCGCGCGCCGCCTCAACCGATCGTGCCGACGCGGCCTGATCCATCGCCGCTAGAGACGAAAGCCGGCGATACTCGGCCTCCGAAGCTGAGGCAGAGGCTTCAGCGGCGCTGATCTCCGACTCGATTGCAGCGAGCGGACCCACATCCATGACGCGGGCAAAGCCTTCGCTGGCGCGCGGCGCACTCGCCGCCGTCACGGGCGCAACCTGTACGCCCATCCTTGCTTGGGCTTCAGCGTCCATGCGAACACCGTCGGAAGCATGCGCCTCCGAAACCGCCTCTGCCGACGCCTCTTCAGCAGGCCTGCTGCAGCTTGTAGCCCCGACAAGGCACGTGCTCAATAAAACGATCGAAGACCATCTCATTGCCGCTCTCCCACAATTCCTGGTGCAATTTGTTTTTCCGGGCCTTCCAGCGGCCGGCGGAACGCGTCTTCCACCGCCGCATCAGCGGCATGCACACGCCGCAGCGCTTCAACCTCGGCCAACCTGGCCAGTTCAAGACCCACTTGCGCGGCAGCCCAATCAACGCGATCGATGGCTCCGCGGCTAAGTTCCTGATCGGCTTGACCCGCAAATCGTTTGGCAGACTCAACGTCGACCGCACGGACACGGGCAAGCGCTCCGCTCGCCGCTTGCTGCTCAATCAGTGCAGCATCGATCGCCGCCTGCGCCCGCACAATGGTAGATTCCAGGCGGATGCCTGCCTCAGTTCGGCGCGCCTCCGCAGCGGCGATGGCGCCCTGATTGAAGTCGCCAGGCGGCAGGACAAGACCAAGGGAGAAAGGCAGCTTCGCCAGCCCCCGCTCCCAGGTGTAGCCCGGCCCAAGATGGATCTCGGGCCACTGTCTCGCGACCTCGCCGCGCAGGTCGACCTCGGCCTGATCGTAGGTCACAGAGGCCCGCAGAACATCTGCACGGCCCAGCAATGCGGCTTCACGCTGCCGGTCCAGTTCGGTCTCCGAAATGGGTGGCGGTTCGTCAAAGTGCTTCCACACTATTGCTACTTTTGACAACGACGCAGGCGGCACGCCCAGCGCCTCGGCGAGCGCTGCGCGCGCTGTCAGAAGCCGCGCTTCTGAATCCGCCAGTCGCCGTCCATCACCGGCTGCTTCTGTCCGCGTGCGATCCAGATCCGAGCGGGCGGTCTCCCCTGCTCTGACACGCGCGTCCAGCGCCATCAATTGTCGTTCACGCACGAGCATCAACGTCTGGCCGACCGCAACTTCTCGTTCCGCCAGCATGGTCTCGGCCAACGCGCGCCGAATGGCCATACGCACTGCCCACACCGCCTCTGCGTAATCGTAGCGGGCGGCCACAGCAGCCAGTGTCGCCGCGTCGATTCGGCTCGACCGCTGGGCTCCAAAGTCGAGAGGAACGTCCCCGGTGACTCCATAAAGCCAGGGCGAACTCTCCGGTGCATTGCCTGCATACTCGGTAGTCAGCGTGAGGGTTATCGGTAGGCCAGCCTGAGCCGCCCGCACGGCCGCTTCCACGCTGGCAGCATGCGCGCGCGCCTCGGCGATGGAAGGGTTGAGCTCAAGCGCTGCCGCGAGCAGGCTCAAGCGATCCCATGCTTCCCCGCTCCAGTGCGCATTTGGCGCGATACGCGTCATTTGCGCGGCAGCGGCGGAAGTGTCGAGCGTAAGGCTTTGATAGCCGCGCGCAATCGCTACCGACATGAAGGGGGCCGGGTGGTAAGTGGTGCAGGCGGATATGCCAACCGGCATAGCCAGGATCGCCGCACATCGCGCGGCAGCCCGCGAACGGGGCAGAAATCTCATGTTGAAAAAGTCCTCGCAGTGAAACTGACGATCAAAGGCCGTCAGGCACGAGGGGGGCGATCCAAAGGCGAGGGCATCTGCGATGCCCAGGGGATGGCTGTGGCTGGATGAAGTTCGACGGGCGTCACGTGGGGGATCGTCACGCTCATCAGCAAGGGCTGGGGAAGTGCGAGCTGGACGACGGCTTGCGGATGTTCGCTCGGCCGATCGCCCGGGATGTGGTCGAGCGCGTCGTCGAGAACGTCAAATGCGCTAATAAATTTGAGGAACGGCGAGGCGTCTCCCGCTTCGATAGCCTTGGTCGCGACATGGGCCGCCGTATCAAGAGGCGGGCCGAACGCGAGGATCATCACCACGAGCGCCAACAGCGCCCGTGCGATGCCTCCTCCGATTCCTGACCCTACCGTCCGCATTCATGGCCTTTGGCAAACAACAATCGAATGCTTGCGAGGTTATCGAAGCTTCGTCCAGTCCAAACGTGTCAGTACGCTCGCGTGGTTGCAGGCGCACGCCTGTTGCGCGAAGAAGTCGGCGCGCTCCGGGAAACTTCCTGAGCCTGATGGTGGCTATTTCTTGTGAACTTTGCGTGTAGATTCACGCCATGCCTTCTGATTCCAGTCCCGCGCTACAGAACGCCGTGCGCTTCGTCGCGTTGGCCAACCTCGCCTATTTTGGAGTCGAATTCGGCGTTGCGATGGCCATCGGATCGGTGTCGCTCTTCGCCGACAGCATCGACTTCCTTGAGGACGCTTCGGTCAACTTTCTGATCCTTCTGGCGCTAGGCTGGTCGGCGAAAGCGCGCTCCCGGACCGGGATGCTCCTCGCTTGCATTCTTCTGGTTCCGGGTTTGGCAACGCTCTGGACCGCCTGGCAGAAAGTAGGCGCGCCTGTCCCGCCCGACCCGATCCTGTTGTCGTTGGCGGGTGCAGGGGCTCTCGCTGTCAACCTCACCTGCGCATTCGTTCTTGCGCGGTTTCGGCACCACGGGGGAAGCCTTACGAAGGCGGCATTTCTCTCGGCCCGGAATGACGCTTTCGCAAACGTCGCGATTATAGGCGCAGCGATTGTGACCTCGTTCACTTCTGCCGCATGGCCAGATTTGGTCGTCGGCATTGCAATTGCGCTGATGAATGCAAACGCGGCCTGGGAGGTCTGGACTGCAGCACGCGACGAGCAAAACGACGCTCAGTCCTAGACGCGCTTTCACTACGACAGCAGGCCGGACGGGTAGTGAGGACTGCGGTTGCCGGGCCTAGCCGACGCGCGCTAAAGCCACAATGCGTAGACCAGATTCACCGCAGTGCGCCTAGGCTGTTAGACGACATTTGAACGTAGCGATATGCGCCTCGTATCAATCCGCAGGCCCTGGAAAAACACATGCTGTCCACAAAGCAGCGCGGTTTGTGTTTTCAGAAGGTCAGCAGCGACTGGACCGGACCGACTATGTCCTCCGCTGACGTCACGCCAAAATATCGACCGTCGAAAGAGTTGTCAGTCTCGCCAAGGAGGAAGACGTCACCAACCTGCAGGCGAAAGCAACCAGACCACATCGGCAGGTTCGCGTCTGACCGCGCGGTCGCCACATCGGAGCCGTTGACTAACACTTGGGCGTCTGACCTGCATACCTCGTCGCCGGCTGCTGCAGCGACGCGCTTCATGAGGAGGCGACCATTCTCAAGAACGCCCGTCCGCTTCAGCGTCGTCAGCAAACTGCCGGACGGATCAACCGCAACGCGATCGCCCTTCTCCCACGCACGATTTTCTATCCAATAGAGTCCAGTAGGAATGCTTGGCGTGAAGTTCCACACAAGACGTGCCTGCACCCAGGCAGACGCAATCAGCATCGCCACGCCGACTGCAGCGAGGACCAGAATCCCCATCGAGCGAGGCCGCCGCACCTGTCGCCCCTAAAGCATGGTCCGGTGAACGACGGAAGGTTCGCATCGCTCGACATCCGGTGGGACGTAGACTTCCCGAAAGCAGGCGTACCGCCTCGGATCGAAACATGACCTGATCCAGTGCAGCACGGGCTCGCTCGACGGCATGTTCCGGACCCGCTCTGTGTAGGCGAGCCAGAATTTCACGGTCGACAGCGGTTTGATGTTCACCAGGGGCGTCAAACGCGGCTCACACTCCGAGACATAACTCGGCATTGCAGCGATACCGGCTCCCGCAGCGCAGGCTCCGACCAATACCGTGCTGGTATCGGTCGACACCGTGTTTGGTACGATGGCGCGCCAGGCCGATGCCGCTGATTGCCAACGCTCGGGCTGATACTCTTCCCCGTGCAAATGCAGAATCTGGTGCCTCTGCAAGTCGGACATTTCCTTGGGCTCGCCATGCTGCGCAAGGTATCCAGATGACGCGTAGAGAATGTAGTGGAGCCAGCCGAGCTGTCGCGAAACGACGTTCGTAACGCTCGGCATTTCATACTGGATGGCGATGTCTGCATCGCCTTCAGCGAGGTTTGGTGTTGTCGGCAGGACTTTGAAGAAAATCTGCGCCTCCGGCTGTATCAGCAGGAGCTCTGGCAAATGCCGCGCGAGCCAGTAGGTGGCCATTCCTTCCCGCGCGCAGATGACGATCTTGTCGGACGTTCGCTCGCTTGCACGCTCGATGATCGTCTCAACCGTATCGGCCATGTTGCGCGCAGACCGGAGTATGTCTTCGCCAACAACCGTCAGCTCAAGACCGCGATTGGATCGCTCAAACAGTTGATGTCCCAATGCGCGCTCCAGCTCTTCCAGGTCTTTCGAGACCTTGCCATAGCTGCGGCTTAGCGTTTTCGCGGCAGCGTTAATGCTGCCGGTGTCGGCTACGGTCTGAAACACCTTTAGCCGATCCCAATCCAGATTTGCCCCACCCACCCTTCGCTCCTTTTCGACGACCCCTTGTCGAATAAAGTGAGAAGCGACGCGGCCCTTTCACGTCCTACGCTTGCCTATCGAATGGCTGAGCGCGTGCAATGGACCGGTATCCCCCCCGACTAAGAGATTATCCATGCAAGGCTCGAACCAGCCTCGATATTTACGAGTGTAAACGCCGAACGGTTCGGCACATTTCCAAGCCCTCGCCGTCGCTGCCGCGCGGCATCACACAATGAGCGCGGGCCGGATTTATTGGGGGCAAATTGTTTTTGTGCTCGGCGCGATTGTGCTCGGCGCGATCGCCGCCACGCAATGGACCGCGCACACTCTCGGCTACCAGCCTGCGCTCGGCGCACCGGATGCGCACGTGTTCGGCTGGCCCTTCTATGCACCGTGGCGCTTCTTTGGATGGTGGTTTCAGTACGACAGCTACGCTCGCGCGATCTTCGAACAAGGCGCGCTGATATTCCTGTCATTCACTGCGGGCGCCGTCGCAACGTCATTCCTGTTCTCCTTGTGGCGTGCGCGTGAGGCCAAGACGTCAGACACGTATGGAAGCGCGCGATGGGCCCGCACCAAGGAAATTCGCAAGCTTGGACTTACAAGCGGCGACGGCGTCGTTCTCGGCACGTGGCAGCGTCAGATCCTGCGTCACGATGGTGACGAGCACGTCCTCGTTGTCGCGCCAACAAATACCGGCAAGAGCGTCGGCATATCCCTCCCCACCGGGCTGGTGTGGCGGCATTCCTTCATTGCTCTTGATCTGAAAGGCGAGAACTGGCGCGTCACATCGGGTCTGCGCGCGAGCTTTGGGCCGACCTTCAGGTTCGAGCCGACAGCCGCTGCAACGCATCGCTATAACCCGCTGACGCAAATCAGGCGCGGCGAAGCGGAGGTCCGCGACGCACAAGTCCTGGCCGACATGCTGGTGGATCCCGAAGGCGCACTCGCCGCCCGCAATCACTGGCAATTGCGGGCCTTTGAGCTGTTGGTCGGGGCCGTCCTGTGGGTTCTCTATGTCGAGCAGAAAAAGACACTCGCGCGCCTCGGGGAAATCCTTGCCGATCCCCAACGCCCTATTCTCGAACTGCTCGAGGAGATGCTGCGGCGGCCGATCAAGGATGGCGCAGCACATCCCGTCGTGGCGGCAGCGGCGCGGCAGCTTCTCGACATGGCGGAGGCCGAACGTTCCGGCGTGGTGTCGACCGCTCTTGGCTACCTCGCCCTCTACCGCGATCCGATACTCGCGCGTGCGACCGAGGTGTCCGACTTCAACATTGCGGATCTCATTAAAGGTGCGCGTCCGGTCTCGCTCTACCTTGTTGTGCCGCCTGAAGAACTCTCCCGTCTGAAGGCCCTGCTCCGCCTGGTGCTCAACCAGCTCCTGAAGCGCCTGACCGAGATCGCGGGGCAGCATGTCGACACCGCCGATGGACGACGCGTTCTCCTGATGCTCGACGAGTTTCCGCAGCTCGGCCGGCTCGACTTCTTTGAGCATGCCCTCGCCTACATCCGCGGCTACCGGATCAAGGCCTGCCTCGTGGCGCAATCTCTCAACCAGATCGCGCAGGCTTACGGCGAACATTCGTCCATTCTCGATAACGCGCACATCAGGGTCGCCTTCGCCTGCAATGACGAGCGCACGGCCAAGCGCATCTCCGA
>Ga0138256_10009592_pt1 | contig 10156 bp, 9 predicted proteins | sample KNB2016incub_MG_FD_105486 | JGI IMG/M metagenome (GOLD analysis project Ga0138256, IMG submission 105486) | Active sludge microbial communities from wastewater in Klosterneuburg, Austria - KNB2014incub_MG | ecosystem: Engineered > WWTP > Activated sludge > Unclassified | place: Austria...
CAGTCTTTGGCTTTGCAGTTTTTCAACGCCACTTTGCTGGCTGCCTCTTTTGTTTCTGCATCGTATGCCCAACCCAAAACATCGCTCTTTTGCGAATAGGCAATGCCCATATAGCTTGAGCCGCCGAAAGTTGCGCCGAGTTTTTTTCCGTGGTCGGTTTCGGCGTCAAAAGCTTTCTGCCGGGCGGTGACTTTTTTAAATTCCGCGCTGAAGTGCTTAGTGGCCTTAGTACAGGCGAGGTCTTCTGCTGTTTCTCCGGCATTTTTCATGCCTTCGTTGAAGATATCCACATGGCCCTGCTCGTGTGCGACGAGTGCGACATAAAATTTTTCCCATTTTTGCTTCAACTGTGCGTTGGTTGAAGAAACGAACTCAGTCCAGCGGGGCAAACGCACCTTGCACGTCGCGGTTAGCTCGGTGCACTTGTTCTTATAATTATACCGCGTATGGGCGAAATAGCCACCTTTCGTTTGGTTTTTAGCCTTCATTTCTGCGAGCAGGTCATTACCGTTATCACCGGTTATATCATAATGTTCGGTTTCGCAATCGCGGATTTCGGGAAGGGCAGATAGCGCGCCGTTTACGACGAAACCTGCGGACGACAGGAAAAGAAACAGCATCAGGGGTCTCATGGGTGTGAGACCTCAGGCATACTCGGGAACGTAAAGCCGGAATTCGTGACCCCGGCCGACACAAGAGGATACTTTATTCTACTTCGTCGGGAATGTTTGCCAAGTAACGCTTCACTGCCTCTAGCGGCTCTTGTTCGTAAGTGAAAGTTGCCGTTTCAGCCCCAAAATACACCCTTACCTGCACGATGCTTGCGGATTGCAGCGCGGAAGCCACGTCAGGAGTAAGATTCAGGCTTCCTTTGCTCACTTTGAACGTATGCGTGGTCACGTCGGTTGTTTCAACGGCCTGCATTTTGCCGCCACTGTGCTTATACGATGTGGTTTTGTGGCTCGATGTACGACTCTGTACATTAGATGCGGTTCCCGATAAAGAGATCTCCAGAGGTTTTCCATCGGCGGAAATGAATGCTTTTGAGCCCATATCTGCATCACCTTCGTGATGATGAAAAGAGAATGTGACTTCATTTTTTACTTCAGTATTATTCTTCAGCTCCTTTACGAACTGTAATTCCAGCGTACGGTTGTTGCTTCCAAACAAGGCCTTACTGGGCTCTGCGGGATTCTTGAGATGGCTCGCAAGGCTGATTAGCTGCGATTGTGCAAAACTGTCATTCTTTTTCTTAACAATATTGTATTTTGAAGTGCAATTCAATGCGATGGCGCATAAAACAGGAAGCGCGAGGTAAAATCGGATCGGTTGGTGGTTTTCCATAGTGTTGGAAAGTTTTTTGGGGAATCACAATCGGTCAAATGGTATTGGAGGTCAATTTCCAAACAATACAAGGCCCTTCTCCAGGGTCTGTTTGATGTTTTTCATCGAGGCAAACTGCGCATGCGCCTGTGGATTTGCCTGCAGAAACTCCACCGCCTTCTCGAGCAAGGGTCCGTGTTCGCGCAGATCCGCCACATGGAATTCGGACGCACCCGATTGTTTGAGACCCGTCATCTCGCCGGCGCCGCGAATCTCGAAGTCGATCTGTGCGAGTTCAAAACCGTCTTCGGTCTTCACCATCGCGTTCAGGCGGTCCTGGCCTTCGGGGGTCAGGCGATCGGGTGCGACGAGAATACAGAAACTCTGGTAGAGACCGCGTCCGACGCGCCCGCGCAGCTGGTGCAATTGCGACAGACCAAAACGATCGGGGTTGCGAATCACGATCACATTCGCGTTGGGAACATCGATGCCGACTTCAACGACAGTAGTTGCCACCAGCACCTGGATTAATCCTTCTTTAAATTTCTGCATCGCCCGGTCTTTTTCATCGCCCGACAGGCGACCGTGCAAAAGGCCGAGCCGCAGGTCGGGAAACACTTCGTTCTCGAGCGCGGCATATTCGCTGACCAGCGATGCCATATCGCTGTTCTCACTCTCATCGATCACGGGATAGATGATGTATGCCTGTCGGCCTTCGTTCACGTACTTGCGCACTGCTTTGTAGATGCGGTCGAGATCGCTTTCGGCAAAAATGCGCGTGTCGATTTTGATGCGGCTCTTGGGTTTCTCTTTCAGATAAACCGGCTCGAGATCACCGTAATAGGCGAGCGTCAGCGTGCGCGGAATCGGCGTCGCGGTCATCGACAGAAGATCGGGTGTCTTGCCTTTAGCGCGCAACTTCTCGCGCTGCTCGACGCCGAAACGATGCTGCTCGTCGATGATAATGAGCGACAGATTGTCAAAATTCACTTCGTCCTGAATCAATGCATGCGTGCCAATCGCCAGCAGCGACTCGCCGCGCGACAGCCGATCGAGTTTCGCTCGGCGCTCTTTTGCCGGGTCTTTGCCGAGCAGCAGCTCGACGCCTTCAAATGAACCGTTCGGCAGAATATTCAGAAACGTCTGGTAGTGTTGCCGCGCGAGGATTTCTGTCGGCGCGAGATAAGCCACCTGCAGCTTATGCCGCATATAAACCAGTGCCAGCATCAGCGCCACCAGAGTCTTGCCGCTGCCCACATCACCCATCAACAGATGGTTCACCGGGTAAGGGGCTGCCGAATTTTTGAATAAGGCGGCAATCGCGCGCTCTTGATCTCCCGTCAGTTCAAATGGAAGTGCTTTGACTAACTGTTCTAGCTCTTTCTGCAGGGGCGGATTGATGGCGATGCGGAACGTCTTTTCGATGCGGCGGATCGCAAGTTTTTTTTCTTCGGTGAGTACCGAGAAGAGAATCAATTCATCGAAGGCCATGCGCTTACGCGCTTCTTCGGTCTCCTCAAGCGTCTGCGGAAAATGGATTTTATGCAGGGCTTCCTGGATACCCAACAGCTGCCAGTCTTTCAGGGTTTTAGGTGGAACATAGTCAGTGATGCGCTTCTCATAGTTAGTCAGACACTGCTCGATTTTTTCCCGGAGAGTCTTGACTGTTAGGAATGCCGCGCGCATACCTTCGGAAATTTTATAGATGGGAACAATTCTACCTGAATGTTGTGGCCCCTCTTCTGTGATTAGCTCCCACTCGGGGTGCATAAAACTCATTCGCCCGCGGAAGACTTCGAGTTTACCCCAGCAGGCGATCTCTTTACCGACGGTGAGAACCTTCTGCATGTAAGACCCGGCGTTGAAAAACGTCGCATAGATGATGAAGGCATTGGCCTCTATTTTGATCGTAAATCTTCTGCGTCCCGCGAATTTCATCTCGGCATGCATGATTTTACCGACAACGGTCACCAGGTCGCCTGCTCGCGAATTGCGTAGGTCGAGTTTTTGCGTGCGGTCGATGTATTTGCGCGGCAGATAATAGAACAGGTCGCGTACGTCCTTAACCTTTAGGCGGCTCAAGACCTTGAGCTGTTCGGAGGAGAAGAGGTTTGTTTCGGAGAGGGCAATCACGTTCGTGTATTCGGATCGGGAATTAACTTTTCCCGCTGTTGTTTTCGGAATATCATCGTGGATTCACTGAAAATTAAGGCATTCTTGTCCAGATAGCGAGGCGCAAATACATAGTTAGTCAGAAATGGGTTCCACTGCTTCCTCCGACTTGGTTTTAACCACATTTGAATAATACAATACACCAGCCATGACACACTGACACGAAACGCGGCCGCGGCGCTATGCAAAACATCGTACTCCGCCTCAGTAAACCTCGTCGTCACAATGGCAAAATCACCCGCGCCCCTATTATACATACGCGTCACTCCTCTGCGCAGCTGCATGCGGGAAAACTGGATGCGCAGCGTTCGCGCCGCTAAGTGCATTATCTCGTGCTGTCTGGCGCGCCACAAAGATGCAAAAGTCACAGGCAGTGAAACACTGGTTGTTAGCATATAGATCCCTCTACATATTAAATACCAGAAAATGCCGGTTTTTTCTCACGCATGCGCAAAAAAGCGCTGAAACCTGACTAACTATCAGCCCGGCAGCGAAAGAATCGTCTCAATCGTGTGGATATCGAGATTCACGCGCTGCGCTATCTCTTCTGCACTCCAGCCAAAATCGGAGAGCTTGCGCACCATCTCTTTCTTATCGCCGACACCCGCCGGCGAAAGCGTTTTCGTAATGGTCACTTTATTCGCCGTCTGCTCGTCCATGGCTTTCATGAACTCAGACAACTGGCGCACTTTTGATTCGGCGTTTTGTTCGATCTTCTCGATCTGTTGCACGCTCGACGACATCGCCTTACGCAGCTCTTCGAACTGCTTATTGAAGGCGATGATCTGCGTCTTCTTCTTCTCGATATCCGACATGAGGTCTTCGATTTCCATGAAGCGACCCTGAATCGACTGCAGCTCCTGCTCGTTTTTGTGCAGGCCCACCATCTGGTCGGTGATCGTATCGAGCTGGTCTTTCAGCAGGTGTGAGCGCTGCTCGACACGCTGGAAGAAACCGTTGAGTTGCGCAATACCTTCGTTGAGCGTATCGATGTGCTTATCCTGCGCTTCGATTTTGTCGATGGTCTTCTGAATCAGGCGGTTCTCATCGATGAGATTCTGCATGAGCACATCGGCTTTGCGGCGCTCTTCTTCGATGCGGCCATAGTGTGCGCTGAATTCGTCGAGGTTGGTCTGCACGCGCTTGAGTTGTACGGATTTACCTTCGATCTCATTCTGCATCGCCAGTACAAAATTAATACTTTCTTCCAGACGATCGACTTTATCGCGCTTTTCTTTCAGCATCAGCAGCTCTGTCTCGAGCTTCGTGCGCATCTCTTTCATTTCTTCGACGCGCTGGTAGACTTCGCCGAGAATCTGGTTTTTGCCTTCAGCCTGCTCGATCTTCTGGCCCAGCTCGCGAATGAGCGTGCGCATCGTTTCGACCGACTGCTTGCTCTTCTCGATGCTCATGCCCTCGGCCTTGAGCTCGCGCAGCGCCTCTTTCAGATCGCGGATTTCCTGGCCGGTAGAGCGGGTCTCATCGACAATCGCAGCATACACTTCCTGCTGGTTTTCCTGAAACTCGCGGAAGGTTGAAGTCGTGTCTGACTTCATCTCCATCAGACGGTCCATCAGTTCGTTGACTTTGCTTTTGAAGTCGCTGACTGAATCTGCCGACAGTGCCTGCAGTTGGGTTTTATGGCGGTTTTCGCGTTCGCCGAGTTCCTGGTCGAACAGCTTCAATTGCTGGTCATTCGTCTGGCGAATCTCGTTTTCGATGCGGCGTTTCTCTGATTGCAGGTTTTCGATCAGGCTTTCCTGTGTGCCTTCGAGGCTTTTCTTCATATCGAAAAAGCGTGCGATATTGAGTTCGATTTTCGAGCTGAATTCGTTTTCTTTCTCTTCGATGCGCGTGCGGAATTTCTGTACCGCATCAGCGAATGAATTCGAGGCTTTTTCCTGTGTTTCTTCGATCTGGTTGCGCGCATGGCCGATTCGGTCTTCGAGTTCGGCATCCATGTCGCGCATCATCTCGGCGCGGCTCTTCTCGATCTCCATCGTGTTCTTGTGCAGGGCATTGCGCGCGTCTTTGACAATCTCTTCAAGGCGGGCCTGCGCGCTTTCGAAATGGCGGTCGGCGTCGGCGATGCGGTCGCGCAGATTTTTATCAAGGCTGGTGATGCTGAGCGTGAACTGGCGCTCGCGGTCCGTGAGTTCGTCGCGGTAGTCGTTAAGGCCTTTTTCCGCGGCTTTTTTGAGTTCTTTGAGGTAGTTGGCGAATTCTTTTTCGGTGTTTTGTGAAATGTCGGCGACTTTGGTTTCGAGGTTCTCACAGCGCTCTTCGGTCTGCTGCACAATCTGCGCCACTTCTGCCTGCACTGCACTGAGTTTGTCGCGCAGCATGCCCGATTCGCGCAGAATATCGTCTTCGATGTCACTGAAAAGTTCGCGCGATGCGGTCTTTATTTCGCCGAGCGCTTTTTGCAGCTCATTCTGCATCTCTTCGAGACCACGCGAGCGGGTTGTAGCGAGATGGCCAGAGATGCTTTTGTTCAAAGCCTCGATTTCATCGAGTTTAACGGACAGTTCATTTTCGCGCCGCGAGGCTTCTTGAAACAGGGTTTCGCGCGCACGGCTGTACTGGTCGTTGAACTCTTCGATGTTTTTCTGGATCTTTTGCGCTTCGCCGCGCGCCGATTTAATGATTTCGTCTTTTTTTGCCAGAGCGTCGAGATCGAGGTTTGAGATCTGGTCGCGAATGCGCTCGGCCTCCGTCGCGATTTCATGAAACAATAAGGAGCGCTGCTGCTCAAGCTCTTCGCGGAATGCCTGCAGCTTCTTGCGCATCGTGTCTTCGGTGCCGCCGAGTGCGAGTTTCAGCGTCTCAAGCTTCTGCGCCTGCTCGTGCATGTCGCGCAGCAAATCGTTTTTGATGTCGCGGATCATGTCGGGCACTGTGACCTCGAGATTTTTCTCCGCGGAGAAAATACGCTCTTGCAGATCAGTCACCGCCTGAATCTGCGTCTGGATGCGGCTTTCGATATTGGCGGTTAAATCCTGCGCGCTTTTCTTGAGATCAATTTCGAGCTGCTCATAGCTGTGCTCAACTTCGCCTTTCAAATCGACATGCCGCGCCATCAGGTCGTCGCGCAGCTCACCCTGCATACGCAGAGTTTCGTTGGTAATCTCTTCGAATTTTTTTTCTAATACTTGCAGAATTTCGCCGGACTTATCTTTGAGCGCCGCCTGGAACGCATCGATCATGTTAGCGGCTTCGTCGTCGACCTGTTTGACGTGGTCTTGCAGCTTTTTGATTTTTTTCTGCTGCTGATCGATCTTGTCGAGCGAATCGTTGATGAATTTCAGCTGGTCTTTGACCGAGCGCGTGGTGTTGTCGAGCGATTGCAGTTCTGAATCCATCACACGGAGGTTCTGGCGCGTGCTTTCAACCGACGTCAGGTCGGCTTTGGCCTGCTCGAGTTTTTCTGTCAGCGCCCCGAGATATTTATCTGCATTGATGAGTAATGAATCAAAGCGGATCGTCGCGTCTTTGAGTTCTTCTTTTTTCTTGAGCGTGAGCTCCGCCAGCTCGCGCTCCGCCCTTTCAGCAATTGCTTTGATTTTTTTGAGATTTACGTTCGATTTGTCGAGACGGCGCAGGAATAGTGTAAAGAACACTGATGCCGCCACCGGTAGGGCGTACTCGAGCATATTATGTCACATTATTATGTCGCATGTGCGTTTACAAGCCTTTTTCAAAGGAGAAAATGCATTACGGTTACCGGATTTTCACCGCCAACGCGGCTGCAATCTCCTTCGCGTGCAGCTCCTGCACTTCGGTAAAACTCTCCAAAATCTCCATGCCGGCCCATGTACTCCAAAAACCGAAATCTTTCGCGGTATAGACATCGAGAAGGCCCGACCTCGCGGCACCTCCGCCGGTCACGCTGTACTCGGCTTTCGTGTGCGAAATCACGCTATACATATCGCCGTTCACGAGATAGACCAGCGTGCCCACGAACGGCCAGCAGCCATAAGTGTGCATGCGCATGCTCGATTCTGTACTCAGTACTTTAATGCTGATTGTGCTGCCACCCTCTTCAGTTTCGTTCGCAATGGTTTTGATGTCGAGCTTCGTGAGTTCTTCGGCGACCAGCGCATGCACATTGGCAAGCGAAGCAATCGTCTTCATGCCGCTCTTTTCGTCAGACGCGCCCGTGCGGCCATAGGTATCGAAATCAATACCTTTGTATCCCGGTACCACAAATGCCTTGCGGTACATCTCAGAGCGATGCTCCATTTCGGCAAAAATAAAGGGGCGGATGTAGAACGTGCCGGCGACCGGGCCACTGCCTGAATCGGCTTTTTTTTTCGGCAGTTGGCTCTGCAGCACTTCAAAATTGGAACCCGTCTTGCAGGCAAACAGGGTTGCCAAGAGCGCAGCGCGCAACAGGTTGCTGTTGAGCTTCACCATTATATATCCACCTTTTCGAAGCGCGTGCGCAGGCAACTGCCCTGTAATTCAATGATGCGGTAACCCTTCGTCTGACTCCAGGTGTGATTGCGCTGGTGGCGCGCGAGCGGTGCAACACCGGCATAGAGCAAATTGCCTTCGGGAGCGAGGTATGCGCCGTGAAAATGCCCGGTAAAAACGCCGACTACTTCGGCGTTCGCAAAAAGAGCGAGCACCTGATCGGCATTGCGCAGCCGAAAGTGTGGCGCATCTTTGCCCAACGGGTGGTGCGCAAACAGCAGGATTTTTTTCTTTGTGTCAGACATTGTCTTCAGCGCCGCAAACTCACTCTCGGGTATGCTGGTATAGCTGCCGGTGAATGGCCCGGGCCATGCCGTGTCGATCAAAACCAGCCGGTAGTTGCCGAAGTCCTGGTAATGGCTCAATCCGCCTTGGGCAAATTCGGTTTGCTTGAGCGCCATGTCATGGTTGCCCCATACATAGAGCGGCGGCGGATGCAAATCTTTGATGCCGGCAAGAAACGCCTGCCACTCGCTGCTTTCACCATCGAGCGTGATGTCGCCGCTGTGCACAACCAGATCAGGCTTGTGTCTCTCAATTGCCGCAACGAGCTGCGCACGCAGCCACTCAGCGTCGGCCGCATGGCGCACATGCGTGTCGCTGAACTGCAGAATAGTCAGATCGGGTTTATCAATGGTGCACCCCGGCGACTGCCATTCACGGTAGTTGGCGCGGCAATGGAACATGGCACAACCAACGAGCAAGACTAGAATGCTTGGTCGCTTTTTGGGCATTATCATGATATTTCGGCATAAGCCGGTACCGACGCACTCTGTAAAATCGTCCGGGCTTTGTCCATCAGCAGTTTGACCGTCTGGTGCTTGTTGTCGGTCGCTCGCAGCACAAGAATTTTCAGATCGTAATTGCTGAAATTCTGCTGGAAACGCATCTTCTTGTCGAGTGTAATAAAGACTGCAAAATTTTCCGACGCGGCAGATCTAAGCAGTTCTTTGTCACTAAAGCCGAGCCAACCCATATCTTTTACTGTGCGAACCTCAAACGGTTCTCCTAAATCAAATTTTGCCTTCAGGGGAATGTTTTCATCCAGCAAAATTTTCATGCAGTATCTTTTCGCTCGTCATGCTGAATTTTGCTTTTTCCAGGACTTCGATGGATTTTTCGCGCGAAACAGACGGGAAATTTTCCAGAAATTCATCGAGTGTTTCTCCCGTCTCGACATAGTCGAACAACGCCTGAATCGGCACACGGGTGCCGCTGAAGACCGGTGTTCCACCCATGATTTCTGGATCAATAGTTATTGCTCCATATTGCATACCTCTGCCCGTCTGTGCAAACATGGTGCGTCAACTGTTTTGACCCCCGCTACGCGGCCGCAATCGAATCAAAATATCTCTGCAGCGATGCGAGCAAGACCGTAAATACCTTCGGCTCGTTCATACCTTTAATGATGCCGTAAAAACCTTCATGCGCCATAACGATGAAGTGCGCGGCTTCGGCGGTATCTACCTGCGGCTGAATGAACCCGGAACGCTGCGCACGCTGCAGGTGTTTTTCGAGTTCGCCGATCCACAGATTCAGAGCGGCGGTAAGCCGTTTGCTAAAACCTTTGTCGACCGGCGCCATTTCCTGTATCAGGTTATTGAGCGGACAGCCATAGCGCAACATCGCTGGCGGCGTATCGCCGATATTCCGTTGCATCAGGGTGAGAATACCCTCGACGGGATTTTCGTAGGCTTCCAATGGAATGATCCAGCGTTCAAGAATGAGTTGCGTCAGCACCTCATCGACGACTGCATAGCCGAGAGCAAGTTTTGTCGGAAACTGGTGGTAAAACGCGCCCTTGGTCAGCGTGGTTTTTTTCACGAGGTCATCCATACTCGTGCCCTGAAAGCCCTGCCTAAAGAACGTCTCGAAGGCGACCAAAAGTATCTGCCGGCGCGTGGCTTCGAGGTCGCGTTGCTTCACGGCGACAGCCGCAACAATTTTTCGTCTCGGTTTTAACGGGGCTTTTTTCAACGCGCTGTATGTTACTGCCATTTTTACACCCCTGCAAGGAAAAAACACCCGGGACCTGTCCCGGTGCGAGCGGCACAATTAATTGTTTACAACATACCATATAGTATGTTAATTGACAAAAATCAATGTGTTGAATCCGGCGGATTTTCGCGCTGATGCAAAATCCACTCCAACGGGATACATCCACGCTGATCAAACTTTTATCTAA
>Ga0138256_10009593_pt1 | contig 10156 bp, 9 predicted proteins | sample KNB2016incub_MG_FD_105486 | JGI IMG/M metagenome (GOLD analysis project Ga0138256, IMG submission 105486) | Active sludge microbial communities from wastewater in Klosterneuburg, Austria - KNB2014incub_MG | ecosystem: Engineered > WWTP > Activated sludge > Unclassified | place: Austria...
GCGCGCCTGCGCGAGATCGCCTGATGCAAGCGCAGCGCGGGCGCGCTGATCCCTGCGCTGCCACAACTGCTCCCAGGCGGACGCCCAGGCCGAGGGCAGTGTTGCGGATGGCGGTCCCGATGCTGACGTTGGCGCGCTGCCGGCTGAGCCGGCGGGCACAGCCGTTGCAGCTTCCACCGGCGCAGGCTGCCACAGCACACCGAGCGTCAGCATCAGTGGCAACAGCGCCAACACTCGCTGACGACGAAAGCCAAGCAGCGCCAGCGGTAACAGCAGGAGTACCAGCCAGTAGCCATCGTCACTGCGTTGAACGGCCGTCGCCGCGTTCGCCGCAGCCTTGCCATCCGGACCCGCGCTGCCGGGATTTATCGCCTGACTGGCAGATCCCTGCGGATCGAGCACACCGAGTGCATCGAGGTCGCTGCCATCGACGGTCAACGCAACCGCCGTACCGCCGCCGCGCGCCGCGAGCGCGCGCAGACTGGCGAGATCCAGACGCGCCAGTTGCACCTGGCCGCTCGCGTCACTGACAAAGCCGCTGGCGCTGGTCATCGGTGCACCGCTCGCCGTGCCAACACCGAGCGCCGACACGCGGAAACCCTGCGCACGCGCCTGCGCGGCGGCCGCTTCTGCCTGGGCATCGGCGTGGTCCGTAACCAGCAGGATGTCGCCGCGCTCAAAACCCGCGCTCTTCATGATGCTCACGGCATGCTCGATGGCGCGATCGGCACGCTGGCCATCGACCGGCATGAGATCAGGCGTCAGGCTGTCGATCACGACCGCCGCCGTCGCCGCATCACGCGTCATCGGCGCGGCGGTGAACGCGTCACCGGCCCAGGCGACCAGGCCGACTTCGCCGCCACGTCGTTGCCTGAGCAGTGCACTGATTTTCGCGCGTGCCTGCAGCAGGCGCGAGGGCGCGAGATCGGCAGCCAGCATGGCAGACGAAAGATCCATCGCGATCACCAGCGGTGCCTTCACCTGCCACAGCGGCGTCTTCTGCTGCTGCCACGAGGGCCCGGCCAGTGCGACGATGGCGATCGCCGCACCCAGGGGAATCAGCCATGAGCGCAGTGAAGCGGGATCCTTGCCGGTCGTCTCGATAAGATGTGGCAGCAGATGCGGGTCGACCGCCTGCTGCCACGCGTTTCGTTCGCCATGTCGGACACGCTGCAAAATGAACAGTGCGGGCACGAGCAGCAGCGCGAGCAACCACCAGGGACGCAGAAAGATAAAGTCGGCGATCATCGGCTGGTATCCACGGGAATCCGGGCGCCAAAGCGCACATGACGCCGCGCAAAACCCAGCGCAGCAACACCTAAAGCGAGTGCCAGCGGCAGCGGATAGCGTTCGATCCGCAGACGCTGCATTTCGCCGGGCCGGGGCGAGGGCTCGATGCGATCGAGTTCGGCATAGATGCTGGCCAGTTCGTTGGCATCGCGGGCGCGAAAATAGCGACCGCCGGTTTTCTCTGCGATCGAACGCAGCGCCGCTTCGTCGATCTCTGCGGGCTGCTGGAGACGCAGGCCAAACATGCCCAGCTGCTGTTGTTCGCCACCAAAGCCGATCGTGTGGACGCGAACCTTTGCATCGACTGCGAGTTGCGTGGCCTGCTCTGGCGATATCGCGCCAGCGGTATTAACACCATCGGTGAGCAGGATCAGCACACGTTGCGCCTGGTCATCGCTCTTGTCCCGGGTCAGACGTTTCACTGTCAGTGCAATCGCATCGCCGATTGCCGTCTGCGCGCCGGCCAGGCCGACCACGCTGTCGTCGAGCTGCTGGCGAACCGCTTCCCGATCTGTGGTGAGCGGCGTGACGGCATAGGCACGCGCACCAAACAACAGCAAGCCGACACGATCGCCCACGCGCCGGTCCAGAAAGTCACCAAGTACAGCTTTCACCGCGGTCAGACGATCGACGGTATAGGCGCCGAGGCGCATATCCTCGGTGCCCATGCTCTGCGAGAGATCGACCGCCAGTAGCAGATCGCGGCCGGTTTCCGGTGGCTGAACAGCGGGGCCCAGTTGCTGTGGCCTGGCAGCCGCCACGCAAAGCAGCACCCAGGCCAGCAAAAAGAGCGGCGGCCAGCGCATGCCGGGCGCACGATGGGCCTGCATCTGCAGCGCGCGGACTTCATCGCCGAAGGGAACGCGCAACGCCGCTTCGAGCCCGGTGCGGACAGCCGGCAGCAGGCGTACGGCGAGCCAGGGCAGCGGCAAAGCCAGCAGCAGCCACGGCCACGCGAATACCAGACTGGAAAAGCCGTCGCTCACGGCGATGTCACCAGATTTTGAAAGCGCGCTCGCGCCACTTCGAGCAGCGCGTCCACTGCGGCCGGATCGATCTGCGGCTGGTAAGGTCCATGGAGAAGAATGCGCCACGTGTTTGTTGCGGGTGGCTGCCGGTCATCGGCCTGATCCAGGAAGCGTAGCCAGTCCTCGCCCTGCAGATTCGCGGCGTGCGGATCGCGCAGGCGGGCAGCACGGCGAAGCAACTGCGAAATGGCAACCAGGCGCGCGCCGGGATCGCCGAGCCCTGCCGCTGCATCGAACTCCGTCATCAAGCGCGCGAGACGACGGCGTGCGCGCACGCGACGCCATACCCAGCGCGCAAGCAACACCGCAGACACGAGCAGCAGAATCGCGAGCAGCCACCAGCCCGGTGCGGGCGGCCACCAGGACGGTTCCGGTGGCAAATGGATATCGCGCAGTTGCAGCTGGGGGTTCATGCCGCCTCCCGGCGCCGCGGTAACAGCGCGCCAAGCACCTGTTCGGGCGCCTGGTCGGTACGGATCGTGAGCGTTCGCCAGCCAAGACGCTTGAGGCGTTCCTGCGTAAGGCTGAAACGTTCGGCGAAAGCGTGGTTCCAGCGCTCGCGACCGGCACGATCAGCAAGATCGAGTTCAATCCGCGCGCCGCTGGCTGCGAAGGCAAGCTGCGCCTGTGGCGGTGCCAGCTCCAGTGGGTCCACGATCAGCACCGCGATCGCGTCGTGATGCGCCGACAGCGCCGTCAGCCGCGCATCCGTCAGTGCCGTGATGCTGCGTGGATCGGCCAGCGTCAGGATGCGCGAACCTGGCTTGCTCAGTTTTCGCACGGTCTGCAGCGCGAAGTCTAGACCGGCATCATCGCCGGGGGGCTCTGCATACCAGCAGGCCAGCGCATCGAGCACACGCAGCGCACCGCGAGCGCCGCCCGTCGGCGGCCGTGGCGCTTCGCTGCGCGTACCGCGCAAGGCCGCGATTCGATCACCACTGCGCTGTGCTGCCCATGCAGCAAGCGCGCCCACGCGAGCCGCCTGTACGGATTTGAAACACTGACGTGTACCGAAATACAGCGCCGGTACCGTGTCCGCGACGATGAAACTGACCCGGTCACGTTCGGCATGAAAAACCTTGGTATGTGCACGACCGGTACGCGCGGTAACGCGCCAGTCGATGTGGCGCGCGTCGTCACCCTGCGCATAGAGGCGCGACTCGGCATAGTCCATCCCGCGCCCGCGCAAGGGCGACAGCGCCGGTCCGTCCTGCGGCGCACTGCCACGCTGTGGCGGCGGCCATGCCAGGACCCTGGCGCGCAAGGCGATCAGCTCGGCCAGCGTGGGCCGGATGCCGTAGTTCTCAGGCTGCAGTGATTCCCGTGCCATCGCTTCGACCGGTCACGGCAGCGGCACGTGCTTTAGCACTTCATCGACGAGACGCGGACCATCCCAGCCCTCGGCGGTGGCCTCGTAACTGGGAAGCACACGATGGCCGAGCACATCCCTGGCAACCGCATGTACATCCTCCGGCGTCACGAAATCACGGCCAGCCAGCCAGGCGCGTGCACGTGAGCAACGCTCCAGTGCGATTGAGCCGCGAGGACTTGCACCCCAGGCGATGCGTCTTGCGAGCGTCTTGTCGTAGGGGCTGGCGTCGCGCGTTGCGAGCACGAGCTCCACGACGTACTGCTCGAGCGCGTCCGCAAAATGCACGTCGAGGATCGCGGTGCGTGCGGCGAACACCTCCGCCTGCGTCAGGCGTTCCGGCACTGCCGGTGCGACCAGCAAGGCATCGCGCACCTGGTTACGCACGAGTTGCAGGATCTCCTTTTCGGCGCCGGCATCCGGATAGCCGACCCGCACCAGCATCAGGAAGCGGTCGAGTTGCGCCTCCGGCAAGGGATAAGTGCCCTCCTGTTCGATCGGGTTCTGCGTCGCCATCACCAGGAACAGTTTTGGCAATGGATAGGTTCTTCCGCCCACCGTGATCTGTCTTTCACCCATCGCCTCCAGCAGCGCCGATTGCACCTTCGCCGGGGCACGATTGATCTCGTCGGCGAGCAGCAAGTTGTGGAACAGCGGTCCCGCCTGGAATTCAAAGCGGCCTTCCTGCTGCCGCCAGATGTCGGTACCGGTGAGGTCCGAGGGCAACAGGTCGGGCGTGAACTGCAGGCGCTGGAAATCAGCCTCGATATGCGATGCGAGCGTCTTGACCGCCGTGGTCTTGGCAAGACCGGGCGCACCCTCGACCAGCAGATGCCCGTCGGCGAGCAACGCAATCAGCAAGCTGTCTACCAGACCGGCCTGACCGATAATGGCAGTGGACAGCAAGTCACGCAGGGTCTGGAACCTGGCGTGCGGCGTGCGGTTGGCCACCTCAGAACTGGCAGCGGGATCGACGAGAACGGTCATGACGCAGTATCTCCGTATGCTGGCAACATGTGGCCTGAATATTCCTCAATACCGGCGTACTCAAGCATGGGCACGGTGCGGTCAGGGCCACGCCGAATATCCTTGAGCGCGATGGGAAAAGCATGAGGGCAGGCGCCAGATTGTCAACCGCTCGGGTCGACTACAGAGAGTTAAGATTTCTTTAGACGATCTTAAGGCGACCGGACGATCCGGCAGAGGTATCAACATTGACTGTCACAAGACCATTACCGGTCCGTTCGCGCGCGGACATACTGGCGTGTATGCAGGCGGAGAAAAGCGCTCTGCAGACCATCAGGATGTCATCACCATCACCCCGCACCGGTGTCGTGATCTGTGTGGTGCGTGACGAACTGACGCTTCTGCCGCACTTTCTGCAGCACTACCGCGATATGGGCGTGCGGCGCTTTGCCTTTGTCGATAACGGCTCGACAGACGGCACGCTGCAATACCTGCTCGACCAGTGCGATTGCGATGTCTTTCTCCATTTGGGCAACTATCGCGCTGCCGGCACCGGGATGGCGTGGAAAAATCTCCTGCTGCGCGCCTATGCGCCGAGTCCGTGGTACCTGAGCCTCGACGCCGACGAACACCTGGTCTACGACGGATGGCCTGGCCAGGACATCGACTCTTTTGCGGAGACGCTCGGCAAGAGCGGCAAGCGCGTCGCTACCGCCATCCTCATCGACATGTACAGCCCAGGGCCGGTTCTGCAAACACGCGTTGAGGCACACAGGAGCCTCCTTGAAACCTTTCCGCAATTCGATGGCGAGGGCTATCTTGTATCCATGCCGAAGGACTGGAGGGCGCAGGGATTTCCACAGATGAATATCCGCGGCGGCCCCTTGCGGCGGGTAATGAATGATCTGCAAGCACTCGGCTGGCTGGCCAAGGCACCACTGATCCTTGAATCTGATATCTACTTCGGCAACCCGCACAGCGTAAATCCGGTGGAGCTCAACTTCGCAGCGCCACACACCGCATTACTGCACTTTCGCCTGTCCGGAGAGCTGCCCGCAAAGGCCATCCGGGTCGCAGACTGGCAAACATATTCAGCGGGCTCGCTGTCTGACTACCAGCAGCTGCATGAAAGACTGCGACAGGACCCCGGCCTGTCTTTCAGCTACCCGGGTTCGGTGCGGTTCAGCTCTCCAGGTCAACTGATAGAACGCGGCATGATTTGCGGAGTCAGCCACCAGCTTTCTTCGAACCCGTGCTGATCGGGAAAATTGCACAGCAACGCGACGCCACCCATACAGCCTGGGGCGCTGCAGAGCGAGCGAGCATTTGACTACCGGGCTATGGCCCCCGACAGCGCAAACTCGCCCTGGGTCTCGAATCTTCGCGCCGCCAGCGGGCTGCCACCGAGCTTGCCGGTCAGCTTGTAGCTGATCTTGTCGACCGGCTTGCCGTCGAGCATGCCCGTGAACTGCCGCGCCATGCGCATTGCCGACACGCTGACGGGTACGCTGATCAGCGACTCGCCGAAGGCCGGCAAGGTACCGCCCTTGTCACTGACGCCGGTCGCGAAGGTCTTGTCCTGCACATCGAGCTGCAGGTAAACGCCGTCGTAGTCCACCGCCGCGTCGTTTGGATTCTGCAACCGCAGCCTCACCATCAGCCGCAGTTCCAGCCCCTCGCCGGGCAGCGGATCTATGCCTGCGACGGTGACCTGCAGAGGATCACCCGGCGCGAGGCTCGAGCAACCGGCAAGCATGGCGGTGCAAAGGACAAGCAGTGCAACGAAGCAATTGCGGTGGCGCATGAGCGAGTTCCCGGTCAGCAGCGTGGATCACAGTCTGGCGGCGAGCCCCCGGATTGGCAATTCGCACAATGAGAGTAGGATCGAGCCATGCGCTACTTAAGCTTTCTGCTGAGCCTGGGCTTGCTGTGCCTGTTGTCGGCTGCGCAGCCCGGCTTCACAGCTGGTCTCGCCAGCCTCTCCAATGCCGATACCGTCGGCGGTCTCAAAGACGCCCTGGCCCAGGGCGCCAGCAAGGCTGTCAGCCAGCTGGGTGCGGCCGGCGGTTTTCTCGACAATGCCAAGGTACGGATTCCGCTGCCGGATTCACTCCGGAAGATCGAACGCGGCCTCAAGTTCATGGGCATGGGCGACGAAGCGGATCAGCTCGTCACCAGCATGAACCACGCCGCCGAAATGGCCGTAAAAGAAGCGAGCCCGATCCTGGTGGATGCCGTAAAAAAGATGAGCATCCAGGACGCGGAGGGGATCCTCACCGGCGGCGACACGGCCGCGACTGACTACTTTCGCAAGACCACCTCGGACACGCTGACGAAGAAGTTTCTGCCCATCGTCCAGCAGGCGACCGCCAAGGTGCAGCTGGCCGGCCAGTACAACGAACTAGCGGGCCAGGGTGAAAAGCTGGGCCTCGTGAAGTCCGACGATGCCAACATCGACAGCTACGTGACCCGCAAGGCTCTCGACGGCCTGTTCCTGGTGATCGGCGAGCAGGAAAAGGCGATGCGCAAGGACCCAGTGGGCGCCGCAACCGGCCTCGCCCGCAAGGTCTTCAGCGCACTCTGATTGCTGCGGCCCATGGCGGACGACTTCAGGAAAGTCGTCCGCCATGGGTTCCGCCGCTACGGGTTAGCCAATATCAGCGGGCGCGATACCCAGCGCATCAGCAATACCCTTGCCGTAGGCGGGATCAGCCTGCCGGCAATTCCGGATGTGGCGCAACTGTATCTCGCGCGGCGCATCACCGATTGATCGCGCCGTATTCTCAAACAGCAACTGCTGCTGAGCCGGCGACATCAGGCGAAAAAGTGCGCCAGGCTGCGAGTAATAGTCCTTGTCCTCGCGATGATCCCAGTGCGCTGCACTGCCGGAGAGATTCAGCGGCGGCTCACTGAAGTCAGGCTGTTCGGCCCACTCATTCTCGCTGTTCGGCTCATAGCCCAGGGTACTGCCGTAATTGCCATCGACACGCATCGCGCCGTCCCGATGGTAGCTGTGTACCGGACAGCGCGGCGCGTTGACCGGAATAAGGTGATGGTTGGTACCGAGCCGATAGCGTTGCGCGTCGCCATAGGAAAACAGCCGGCCCTGCAACATCTTGTCCGGCGAGAAGCCGATGCCGGGGACGATATTGGCCGGATTGAAAGCGGCTTGTTCGACCTCGGCAAAGAAATTTTCCGGATTGCGGTTGATCTCCATCACGCCCACATCGACCAGCGGGTAATCGGCGTGCGGCCAGACCTTAGTGAGGTCGAAGGGGTTCCAGGACACCTTCGAGGCGTCAGCCTCGGGCATGATTTGTACCTTCAGGGTCCATTTCGGATAGTTGCCATTCTCGATACTCTCGTAAAGATCCCGCTGGTTGCTCTCACGATCCTTGCCGACAATTGTCTCAGCCTCGGCATCGCTGAGGTTCTTGATGCCCTGCTGGGACCTGAAATGGAACTTCACCCAGAATCTTTCGTTTGCTGCATTGATGAAGCTGAAGGTGTGACTGCCGAAACCGTGCATGTGCCGATAGCTGGCCGGAATGCCACGGTCGCTCATCACGATGGTTACCTGGTGCAGGGCTTCGGGCAACGAAGTCCAGAAATCCCAGTTGTTCTTCGCGCTGCGCATGTTGGTGCGCGGATCCCGCTTGACCGCATGGTTGAGGTCGGGGAACTTGAGCGGGTCACGGAGAAAGAACACCGGCGTATTGTTGCCGACCATGTCCCAGTTGCCTTCCTCGGTGTAGAACTTGATCGCGAAGCCGCGAATATCGCGTTCCGCATCCGCAGCGCCACGCTCGCCTGCCACCGTGGTAAAACGCGCGAACAGCTCGGTTTTTTTGCCGACCTTCGAGAATATCTTTGCCTTGCTGTACTTCGTGATGTCGTGGGTAACGGTGAAGGTCCCGTAGGCACCGGAGCCCTTGGCGTGCATGCGCCGTTCGGGAATTACCTCGCGATCAAAGTGCGCCAGCTTTTCAAGAAACCAGACGTCCTGCAGCAATTGCGGGCCGCGCGGCCCGGCCGTCATGACGTTCTGGTTGTGCGCAACCGGGCAACCTGCCGTGGTAGTCAGTTTTTTGCTCACGATTCAGACTCCTGTGGTGTCGAAGAGCCGATTCTCTGGAATGTGGCGATAGTTGTCCAATAGATTAAACTTGTCTTGTTGATTAACTGAGTCGATAGCAAGAACTGCGCGGCGAAAGCACACAGGCAATCCACCATGACTACGCTGAGATCGCTCAAACAACTGCAGTACCTGGTCGCGCTGGCCGATGAGCTCAGTTTCACGCGCGCCGCAGCGGCCTCCTTTGTCACGCAGTCAACCCTGAGCGCGGGCCTCCGCGAACTCGAGACCCTGCTTGGCGCACAACTGGTAGAGCGCGACAGGAAAACGGTGCTGATGACGCCGCTCGGCCTTGAAATTGCCGCGAGGGCGCGACCACTGCTGGCTGCCGCTGACGATATCGTCGCCCTCGCCGCCGATACCGCGACGCCGATGACTGGCGTGCTTCGCCTCGGCGTGATCCCGACTATTGCACCCTTCCTGCTCCCACAGGCAATGCAGCAGCTGCGCCAGCGATTCCCGAAGCTGCGCCTGGCCTTGCGTGAGGATTTGACGGCAAATCTCATAACTCGCCTCGAAGCGGGACACCTCGACCTGATCCTGATCGCGCTGCCCGTCGATACAGGCAATCTGCTGGTGCAGCCCCTGTTCGATGACGAGTTGTTGCTGGTCGGGCGGAAATCCGATGCGCAGATGCAAGCCAGGACCGTACGGATCTCCGCACTGCAGATGGAGGAGCTGTTGTTGCTCGAAGAAGGTCATTGCCTGCGCGACCATGCGCTGCATGCCTGCGGCGCGCAAAGCCACGCTTCACCGGCCGGCGTGGAAGCAACCAGCCTGCTGACGCTGGTGCAAATGATCGAGTCGGGATTCGGCGTGGGTCTGGTCCCGCAGATGGCAGTAGACAACGGCCTGCTCGGCAAGGGAAACCTGGTGTCCCGGCCGATGGCCGCACCGAAGCCAACGCGCACCATTGCGCTGGCGGCCCGCCGCTCGAGCAGCAGACTGGCAGATATGAAGCTGCTGGCCGAAGTGGTGAAAAGCGCGGGAAAAGCCCGCCGTGCGCGGAAGGGCTAGGCAGGCTTTCAGGCGGCAGGCTGACCGGAGCGTAGCCATCCAGATACACGACGTAGCAGTGCCGCAAGGAATTTCCCCAGCATCCCGATCAGCGCCAGCATCACCACCAGCGCCACCGCCAGCGCAGCAAAGAATGCCACCGGATGTGTCCACGACAGCCACAAGGCAACCGGCACCACGGTATCGCCGGTCAGCGACATCAGGACATTTGAAAACGGCTCTGGCGATGTGTTGAGCGCCGCGCGCGTGGTGGCCTTGGCGACATGGCTGGTGGCTGCCAGCGTACCGCCCATGAGTGCGGCCATCGCCATCCAGGTTTCATGGTCCGCTCCAAACACCGCGGCGGCTAAC
>Ga0138256_10009594_pt1 | contig 10156 bp, 3 predicted proteins | sample KNB2016incub_MG_FD_105486 | JGI IMG/M metagenome (GOLD analysis project Ga0138256, IMG submission 105486) | Active sludge microbial communities from wastewater in Klosterneuburg, Austria - KNB2014incub_MG | ecosystem: Engineered > WWTP > Activated sludge > Unclassified | place: Austria...
CAAGGACCAATGGGCTCACCATGGCCGCAGATCAATGGATCTGAACTTTCCTCTTTCGGTGCCGGCGGAGGATTTTATGAACTTACGTATACCTTAACAGATTCAATTCCTGGATGTCAGGCATCCGTAAGTATTCCACTTTTCATTGAGACGATGCCTTTTATTAATATCCTGGATATTGGATGTGATCTTGATCTGACAGGTTATGAAGTGTATGTAGAGACAGATGCGACTTCACTTACTTCTGATTTTGGAAATGTCACCAATCCAGGATTTGGTCAATTTTTAATTGCGGATATACCTATTGGTCAGGATGTAGTCTTGTCGGTTACATCCTTTTCAAGTTTATGTTCACGCACGTTTGATATATCATCACCTGATTGTAGTTGCACATTGATTATTGAAGATATTGCTGACACTATCACGTTCTGTCCCGGTGATACTTTTGTACTGATTCCATTTGTGACTGGAGCGCAAGGATTTGCGTTTGTTACCTGGGTTACGCCTTATGGTACGAAAATGCAACCTGCATTGCCTTTATATCAGGAGGGTGAATATATATGGATTGTAAAGGATTCAGCGGGGTGCGAAGAGAGGGATACATTCAATGCCAAATTTATAGGACCGATGGGAGCAGACGTGACAAGCAATCCTCCTACCTGCCCTGGAAATCTTGATGGACAAATATTGATACAATCGATTGATGAAGGCTCGCCACCCTTTTCAGGTCAGGTGGACAACGGCCCACCTTTTCTAATCAATCAGTTTCCATATGTAATTCATGATGTCGGGTTAGGAGATCATGTGTTGACGATTACAGATATTATTGGTTGTGCTATTGATGTGAACGTAACGGTGGATGATCAAAATGGTGGAATTTTAAGTCTTGGCCCGAACGTATTACTCCAACGTGGAGATAGTGTACTTATCGAACCAACGATTCAAAATATTGAACCAACAACGGTCACATGGAATCCTCCGTTTCCAGGTATTGGCCTTGAGCCGTTTTGGTATGGTCCTGATTCGACGGTATTGGTCACGCTTATGGTGATTGATACTGCGGGATGTCAGTACCAGGATCAAATGCTTATCAGTGTTATTGAACAGGAACTCTTCTATATTCCAAACGTTTTTTCACCTAACGGTGATCAAATCAATGATATAATAGAAGTAGTGACCAATCTTCCTGCGGACAGGATGACTTCATTTGAAGTATTTGACCGATGGGGCGGAATGGTGTATGCACAATATGAGAATCTTCCATTTCAGTGGGATGGTTCTTCCCATGGAAAAGTTGTTCAGGGTGGGGTATATGTTTATAAATTGATTTGGAAGGACACTTCTGATCGCACACAAGCTAAAGCCGGCAGTATTACTGTATTGAGGTAATGATTTCTTAAGATCGAATTTAGACATGCTGTCGTGTAACATCCTACTTAAAAAGATGGGTGCCGTCGGATGGAGTTTTCTCCGCCGACAAACGAAGCGTAATGTCAGAGCGCCGAGCTATCCATCTAACCAACATTTCGCACCTACGGCGCTTAATATATTATTCAATATCATTTGCTACAGACATGTCGCTCCTACGGAGCTATATGAAACTGCTAACTACTCACTGCTAACTTCTAACTACTCACTGCTAACTTCTAACTTCTCACTTCTCACTACTCACTTCTCACTTCTCACTCTTCTTCTTCAGGATTATAAACGATAGCTGAAAGCATTGGCAGACCAACCCATTTCTTTTCGTCGGCACTGATCGTAAAGAAGGATAAAATGCCTCCGGTGGAAGTAGCGATCCTATGGGCATAGCTCACATAGCTTTTATACAGATAAGCGCCAATAGCTGGATCGAGGGCAGCAAGGATTGGATTGAGTTGAGACAGTACTGCAGAAATAGTCTGATTGCGTGCATTGGTTTCGGTAGGAAGTTCGGCAAGCAATTGTTCGATCTTTGCATGTAGTTCCTGATCGACCTCTTCGTGGAAGTCTTTCAGGCGTTCGTCACCGGCAAAGGTCCTGATGTGAGCTATTTTTTCTGCCCAGGATAATTCGCGGGGGTCTATCTTGCCATCTGCTCCTGCCAGGAGTAAAGCAATGTAAGCGTGGGCATCTTTTAATTTGCCGATTTCTTCAGGGGAGAGAATGCTCAGGTACTGATCCATGTATGTTTTTAGCTTTTTCTAGCCACAATATTAGGCATTTTGTCGTAGAGGCTGAAATCTGATAAGCAACTCGCCAAAATTTCCAAAAATCCTTCCCGGTATGAAGAAAAGAAGGTTTTCTATGAATTTTCTTTAGCCATCTAAACTTTTAATATTGCGCAACATGCTGTATATCAATATTTTAAATTAAAATAATAAATTTAATATTTTAAGATTGGGCCTAATCCTTCCACTTAGGTAAATAGGCTTATATGTGCCACGTTTTTTTAATACCTATTACCTAACTAAATTGATATGCAAGGCAAAGGAATAATCAAGTTTTTCTTGATTCTGCTGACAGTGGTTTGTTTGTTACAATACCTTTATTTGATCCCCACCCGTAAGGTGGAAAAGAATGCAGAGCGATATGCTACGGAAGCTTCAGCTTCCATGACTGATGAAAGCTCTAAAAGCATGGCCTTCAAGCTAGCCAGAGCCAATTATCTGGACTCCATGTCCAGTGAGCCGGTCATTAAGCTCCCTTTATTAGGAGAGTTCAGCTATGAAAAATTGAAGCAACAACAAATAGCACTTGGACTTGACCTTAAAGGAGGAATTAGCACCGTACTCCAGGTTGATCTCCGGGAATTTTTGGAGAACTTATCTACCGGTTCCAAAGAGCCTGCGTTTAAACTGGCTTTGGACAATGCTGACAAAGCATTGAAAAATGCTCAAACAGACTATATCAATTTGTTTGGTCAGGAATGGGCAAAAGTCGCTAATGGCCAAAAGCTAGCTCCGATTTTTACCCGAAATGCCACATTGAGAGAAGAAATAAATTTTGAAACTTCTGATGCTGAAGTATTAACTGTTTTGCGCGCTAAAGCCAACGAAACAGTAGACCTCACGTTTAAACGTCTCAAAGATCGTATCGACAAACTCGGCGTCGTACAGCCAAACGTTTCACTGGATAATGCAAGGGACCTTATCCTGGTCGAATTGCCTGGTGTAGATAATCCGGAACGTGCCCGTTCATATCTTCAGGCAACTGCTAAGCTTGAGTTCTGGGAGACATACCGCATTTCTGACCCTGGCGTTCAGGAAAGTTTTCTCGCTGCTGACAGCAAGTTGATGAAGATCGCTGCAGGCGATACTTCAATAGCTGCAGCACTAGATACAATGACACGTCTGGATACTGTGTACACACCTAATTATGATTCATTAGGAAATATTACGGATTCATCTATAACCACAACTCGTGTACCTGTCAGTTCAGATGCTTTAGGTTCAAATGGTCCTTTGTTGGCGGAGCTTAGCATGAATACGTATAATGGTCAAAGTATTCAGTATCCATTTGCTGTAATGGGTGTTGCTAATCGAAATAAGATTAATAGCATCAATGCGATGCTTGCCAATGAGCAGGTGAAACCACTCTTCCCACAGGATATGAAATTCATGTGGAGCTCCAAGCCAATGATGAATGCGGAAGGTGTAGTCACTGACCAGTATGAATTATATGCTATCAAGGCTAAGCGTGGATCAGATAAAGCACCTCTTGAAGGGGACCGAATTGTCACAGCCACATCCAATCCGGATCCAATGACCAATGAGGTTGCTGTTACCTTGCGGATGGATAATCAGGGTTCTAAGATCTGGTCTGACATGACGACCAAAGCTGCCCAGGATGGTAACCGGGAAATTGCTATTGCCCTTGATGATGAAGTCGTATCCGCCCCAAGGGTCAATGAGCCAATCACCACAGGGGATAGCCGTATATCAGGAAATTTCACCATTCAGGAAGGGCAGGACCTTGCTAACATCCTCCAGATTGGTAAGTTGCCTGCAAGTACTTCAATGGTTCAGGAATCGATTGTTGGTCCTTCACTCGGTAAAGAGAATATTACCAAATCTATGGTTGCTATGATCGTTTCGATGATTGTGGTGATGCTGTTTATGGTTTTCTACTATAGTGGTAGTGGAGTTGTTGCGATCATTGCCCTGCTTGCTAACCTTTTCTTCATCTTTGGTGCATTATCCTCGCTGGGGACAGTATTGACGCTTGCAGGTATTGCCGGTATCGTACTGACGATAGGTATGGCGGTAGATGCGAACGTTATTATTTACGAACGTGCAAGGGAAGAATTGCGTGCAGGTAAGAGCTTGAAATCATCTATCACTGACGGTTTCAAAAATTCCTATTCTGCCATTATAGATGCTAACGTAACGACGATTCTAAGTGCGCTTGTATTAGCCTATTTCGGACTCGGACCAATTAAAGGTTTCGCGGTTACACTTTTGATTGGTGTTCTCTTTTCGTTCTTTACTGCTGTAATCGTAGGGAGAATGATTATTGAATGGTGGATATCTAAAGGAAATACCATTGGTTTTTCAACAAAACTTACAGAGAATACATTTGCCAATATCAATGTAGACTGGTTAAGCAAACGAAAAATGGCTTATATCGGATCTGGTATTTTCATCACCATTGGGTTAATTTCAATGTTTACCCGTGGGTTTGAACTTGGCGTAGATTTCCGCGGTGGATATTCCTACAACGTACAGTTTGAAAAAGGAGTTGATGTAGATCTCGAGAAATTGCGGGCATCATTGACAACTTCCTTTGGCGGTGCACCTATTGTAAAAGCCATTGATGCTGTCAATACGTATAATGTTACAACCAGTTATTTGATTGATGACCCTTCACCAGAGGCTCAGTCCCAGGTGAATGCCAAGCTTTTTGAAGGTGTGAAAGCGGTGATAGGTGGTGATCTGACCATTGAGAATTTTATGGTGACAGATTATTCCGGCACGCATGTTACGAGTTCAGCCAAGGTCGGACCGACCATTGCAGATGACATAAAGAAAAGCTCGTTTTATGCAGGTATCGTAGCGATGCTTTTGATTTTCTTATACATCCTCGTCCGTTTCAACAAATGGCAGTATTCATTCGGTGCAGTCCTTGCTGTCTTCCATGATGCCTTGGTTGTATTGTCCGTGTTCTCACTTTTCAGAGGTTTGCTACCTTTCTCCATGGAGGTTGATCAGACCTTTATCGCTGCCATTCTGACGGTTATTGGTTATTCCATTAATGATACAGTTGTTATTTTTGACCGTATCCGGGAAAATTTTAATCTCCATACCAACAAGACTAAATACGAAATTCTCAATATGTCTCTCAATACGACTATGAGTCGTACATTGATCACATCGCTTACGGTATTCTTCGTGGTACTTGCGCTGTTTTTCTTTGGTGGTGCAAGTATTAAGGGGTTTGCGTTTGCACTTGTGGTGGGTCTGATTTCAGGTACCTATAGCACGATTTTTATTGCTGCTCCGGTCCTGGCTGACTTGTCAGGAGAAATCAAACCGAGTTCAGCTACTATACATAGCTATAAGAAGACATCTCATGTAAAGTAATAATTCATTTCTATTGAAATTGAAGGGGAGGACTGTTGCCAGACATTCTTCCCCTTTTTATTTTTTCAAGGGCAGGTCTGGTTTGGATTACTGAAACCTATTACATTGCAACAGTGGAAGCACTGGAAGCGTTATAGCCATGATGAGTAAGTATTATTTTGCCATAGGTAGTTTGATATTCCTCCTGGGAGCAGCATGCACGTTTACCAAGAAGGTTCAAACGGGTATGCAGGCGTATGAAGTAAAACAGTTTTCTGTTGCCACTGGCCTCTTTGAGAAGGAATATGCCGAAAGCCGCTCAGCAGAAGAAAAAGCGCAAATTGCCTTTTTTGCAGGTGAATCCTATACAAACCTAAATGATCCTGCATCTGCTGCAGGATGGTATTATAAGGCACATGAGGAAGGGTACCCACCTGAAGCACTTGAGCACTATGCCATCGCCTTAAAGAAGCAGGAAAAATACCAGGAAGCAATTCATGTGTATGAGGACCTGTTGAAGGTGTCTCCAGGTAGTGCATTGTATCGCTCAAATATCACGCTGTGTAAGCAAGCTGTTGAGTGGAAAAGAAATAGCAATCCAGCCTATACTATTCAGCCAGCTTCATTCAACAGTCCAGCTGCAGATTATTCTGCATACCCTCTAGGACGAGGAAAAGTACTGTTTACGAGTGACCGAGGAACGAATAACAATAGCGATAGTTATCTCTGGACAGGAAGGTCCTTTTCAGATCTTTATGTTAGCGATGATGTATCCAACCAGGTCTATCCATATGATCCGGTGATCAATTCCAAAGAAAATGAAGGTACAGCCATTATTAGCCCTGATGGTCAGACGCTGGTATTTACAAGATGCTATGTTGATCAGGATTATAACGCCTGGTGCAAACTTATGCTAAGTTATCAACTGGGTGGAGAGTGGAGTGCACCAGTCCCATTCCCATTTGTAAAAGAGAAAGTCAATTACGGTCATCCGGCATTTGCTGCTAATGGCACCACACTTTTTTTCTCTTCTGATGCGACAGAAGGACAAGGTGGACATGATATCTACTTTTCCCAGGCTGAAGGTGAAAATGGATGGACAGAGCCAATCAACCTTGGAACGTTGATTAATACTATTGGCAACGAGCAGTATCCTACGGTATATAAGGATACACTTTACTTTTCTTCAGACCAGCTTGCAGGATTAGGAGGACTCGATATTTTCAAAACATATCTTGATTCAAAAGGCAATTGGGTCCCACCTATGAATCTCAGGCCACCGCTTAACAGTGGCAGTGATGATTTCGGATTTGTCGTGGACACCTTTGCACCGTTAAAGCAAGATGTCCTGATGCAAGGATATTTTACATCTTCAAGAGGGGGTATTTCGCACAATGATGATATATACTCTTTCATATTATCAGGCCTGCAACCAGGGAAAGACACATCCGATCAACCAGTTTCAGAAATTCCAGTAGAAAAGCAAATCGATTATCAACTTTTCATATCACTTCGAGTGGTGGAACCGGAATTTGAAGTCAAAGATGATCCTAATAGTAAAAAAACAGGCGTGCGCCAGTTACCGAACGGGCCAGTGACTGTTACCGAAAATCAGACGGATCGGCGAGTAGTGACAGACGAATTGGGGCAGGTATTGATTAAACTGGAATGGAATAAGGAATACACCTTTACTGCGAGGTACAGGGACCATCTCGCAGCTACCTACACAGTGAATACAAATGAGATCGCAAAAAATGAGAAGAATCCCATCACCACGATTAATAAGATCCTGGAGTTAGATCCTATTTTCATGAACAAGGAGATCGTCCTGGAGAATATATTTTATGATTACGATCAGTGGGCAATACGGGATGATGCGCGACCTTCACTGGATTCGCTATCCACCATTTTGAAAACAAACCCTGCCATTCGTATTCAACTATCGTCTTATACAGACTGTCGGGGTACGGATGAATATAATCTTGACTTGTCTCAAAAGAGGGCACAGGCGGCTATTGAATACCTGATCGCTGGTGGAATTAACGCCAATAGGTTAGTCGCCCAGGGATTTGGCGAATCAAGTCTTGAAGTCAATTGTATATGCGAGCAGTGTACTGAAGAGCAGCATCAAAGTAACCGACGCACTACGTTTAAAATCATCCATTGATCAGATCACGATATTGACCATCTTGTCGGGGACGATGATGATTTTCTTGATGGGTTTTCCTTCAAGCCATTTAATGATCTCAGGAAGTTCCATAGCACTTTGTTCGATCACTTCATTGGATGTGCCGACTGCCAGATTAATTTCACTGCGTTTCTTACCATTGATGCAAACAGGATAGTTGACACTCGTGTTAACCAACCACTTTTCATCGTGTACAGGAAAAGTTGATTTGTGCACTGAGTCCGGGTTGCCCAATTGTTGCCAGAGTTCTTCAGAAATGAAGGGGGCGAACGGTGATATGAGTTGAACAAGTGGTGTAAGTATTTGTGAAGACCTTTCTTCAGTCTTCTTCAACTCATTGACACAGATCATAAATTGACTGATGGCGGTATTGAACGAAAACCGTTCAATATCTTCATTGGTCTTCTTAATGGTGGCATGTAGGGCTTTGTGTGAGGATTCAAGGGGTTCTGCCTGGGATACCATCCATTCATCCTGGTCATTATAGAACAGGGACCATAATCGTCTTAAAAATTTATTGATCCCTTCAATGCCCATCATATCCCAGGGCTTCGATTGTTCGATAGGGCCAAGGAACATTTCATACATTCTGAAACAATCAGCTCCGTATTTTTCGATGACATCGTCTGGATTGACAACGTTATGATAGCGCTTTGACATTTTACCAACTTCGGAGTTAGTATAAAAAACGGCCTCGTTGATAGTCGAACTTGTGTGCTGACCGTCAAAGCATTCGAAGATTGCGTCAGCATATTCAGGTCTCCATTTTATAAATGCTTCAACACCATTTTTATCAAGATGTGAATTTGGTGATCCATACGCTGAAACAAAACTGATATGTACGGGTATGCTTGATAACAATTCAGCGGGAATTTCCCTTGCGGCCACTAATTCAGAGCTGATAAAATGTGATTTACCATTGTGTTTTTCTTTGAAAAGAAAAAGACTTTCTACGATGCCCTGGATCATTCCCTGGTTGACAAGTTTTTTGAATGGTTCCTGGGTTGGAACAAGACCAAGATCATACAAAAACTTATGCCAGAAACGTGAATACATCAGATGGCCGACTGCATGTTCGACGCCACCAACATAGAGGTCGACATCCTGCCAGTACGAAACAGCTTCAGGTGATGCAAACACATTGGCATTATGAGGATCCATGTATCTAAGAAAATACCATGATGATCCAGCGTATCCCGGCATGGTATCAGTCTCTCTTTCAATTCCCACTGAAGGTCGGGCCCATGCATCTAATCTAGCCAACGGGGACCGGCCGTCCGGTGATGGCTTGAAATCATCGAGATCAGGTAATACATGTGGTAGAGAATCATCCGCCATATCATGGACTAATCCGTCCTCATCGTAATATACTGGAAATGGTTCGCCCCAGTATCGTTGCCGGCTGAAATTGGCATCGCGTAGTTTGTACGCTATCTGACGTGTACCGGATTTATTTTCTTCCAGGTAATCAAGGATGCCTGTAATGGCTTCATCTACTGTAAGGCCATCAAGGAATGATGAATTCATCAATATGCCTTGTCGGTCTTCCATCCCTGCATGTACGATTCCGGAACGATCAATGATATCCACGATAGGTAAGTGATGATGTGTAGCAAAGGCATGATCACGATCATCATCACCTGGCACTGCCATGATCGCACCTGTTCCATAATCTTTCAACACATAGTCAGCCATCCAGACAGGAATCTTTTCATTCGTGATTGGATGCAAGGCGTAAGCACCAGTCCATGCGCCATCCACTGTTTTCTGACCTGACGTTTTAGTTTCAGAAGATTTTAATTTCGATCTTTCTAAAAATGCATCAATTGATTTCTTTTCTGCATTTGAGCGGAGTGATGGTACAAGGTCATGGTCTGGGGCAAGTACCAGGAAGGTGCATCCAAAAATTGTATCAGGTCTTGTGGTAAATACTTTTAAGTCAACATTTTTTTGATCTGCCACTTTGAAGTCAATGAAGGCTCCTTCAGACCGACCTATCCAATTGCGTTGGACCGTCTTAAGGCTTTCGCTCCATTGAATGCTATCCATGCCATTGAGTAGCCGCTCTGCATAAGCGGTGACGCGCAGGGACCATTGCATCATTTCCTTTTGCACCACGGGGAATCCACCTCGTTCGCTCAAACCATCTTTGACTTCATCATTCGCCAGGACAGTGCCTAATGCTTCACACCAATTGACATACCCGACTTTCCTGAAAGCAAGCCGGTAATTCATTAAGACAGATTCTTGTTCCGCTTTGCTCATTTCCTTCCACTCTGATGCGGAAAATGGTGAATGGCCTGAGGATGCAGTATGGAGGCCTTCACTTCCTTGCTTTTCAAATATCGATATCAACCGGGAGATAGGAAGAGCTTTGTCAGCATCCTTATCATAATAGTGCCTGTATAACTGAAGAAAAATCCATTGC
>Ga0138256_10009596_pt1 | contig 10152 bp, 7 predicted proteins | sample KNB2016incub_MG_FD_105486 | JGI IMG/M metagenome (GOLD analysis project Ga0138256, IMG submission 105486) | Active sludge microbial communities from wastewater in Klosterneuburg, Austria - KNB2014incub_MG | ecosystem: Engineered > WWTP > Activated sludge > Unclassified | place: Austria...
AGATCCACTTCAATATATTTTTACAGGTTAAAATGTGTAGAAGGAAACGGCAATTTTACATATACAAATCATATAACTGTCTCTCATACGGTATCAGGAATCAGAAGCACCTGGGGCAGTATAAAGGCGATTTTTAGATAGTAAAATATTTTAAACTTCTCAAAATAACTTTAAAAATATTTTCGAAAGGAGATAATCTTGGCAGAATCTACACGCACTTTAAACATAACCCCCGAAGAAATTCAGCAAGGTAAGACAATGGCAATCGTTGCTTATCTGATATTTTTCATACCTCTTTTGATGGATGATATGCGGAAGAATAAGTTCGTTATGTTTCATACAGAACAGTCTATAGTTTTACTTTTATTGAACGTTGCCGCTGGAATAATCGGAACCATCACCTGCGGAATCGGTCTTGTTCTTTACATTCCCTGGCTTATATTACTTATAATGGGAATTATGAATGCCTCAAACGGAGAAGTTAAACCGCTTCCTGTCATTGGAATCTACGGGGAGAAGTTCAATCTTGTAAAGTAGTTACTTTTATCTAAAATACGAAAAGCAATTGTCTCATAAAGAGATGATTGCTTTTTTGTTTTATATATTTCCGGTTTTGAAAAACTTAAAAATAAAAGGGAAATTATAATTAATTTTAAGTTAACAATTGATAATCATAGTCGTATACAATATTAATTTCATGTTAACTTAAACATTACAACAATGCCATCAGAATTACAAACTGCAAAAACTTTTTTTCTTGTTTCAGGAATACTCAATATACTGGGTTTTCTGGGTTGGGGAACATCAACTGTTATCGGCGGGATCGCAACATGCGGCGCAGGTTGCCTGATAGGATTTCTCCCGGCTATAAATATAATCAGCTGTATTATGGATTTTATCGCCTATAATAAATTAAATACACTAAATCAAAAAGGCACATTCAGTACAATTCAGACAGCAGCTGTATTTCAGATAGTTACTATCTTAACGGGTAATATTGTAAGCTTTGTATTCGGAATTATCAATTTAAATAATTTCGGAAAAGAACCTGTAAGTTCTTTTTTGAAAGAGAAAGAAATATACTGATCAGTTGACAGTTGCAGTTGATAGTTGATAATTGACAGTTGACAGTTGATATAAAACTATAAACTATAAACTATTAAAGTTTAACTGTAACCTGTAAACTATCAACTGTCAATTATCAACTGTCAATTATCAACTATCAATTATCAATTATAAACTATAAAACGTGTTCGAAAAATTAGAAAAAGTAAAATCACGGTATCACGAGATCGCAGAACTTCTTGCGAAAGAAGGCATTACAAATGATCAGAATGAATTCAGAAAACTGTCCCGTGAATATTCCGGTCTTGAAGATATCGTCAATGCATACAACAATTATCTTCAGATCAAAAAAGAAGTTGAAGAAAACAGAAAACTTCTTTTTGAAACGAATGATACTGAAATGAAAGAGCTCGCTAAAGCCGAGCAGGAAGAACTGGGAGTTAAACTTGATGAGATCGAAAAGGAAATAAAAGAACTTCTTATTCCTAAAGATCCTGTAGATGATAAGAATGCGATCTTTGAAATACGCTCGGGAACAGGCGGGGAAGAAGCCGCATTGTTTGCAGCTGATCTTTACAGAATGTATTCAAGATACTTTGAAACCAAGAGATGGAAGGTGGAACTGATAGAATTCAATGAGTCATCTACACCGGGGGGTATCAAGGAAGTCGTTATTAATGTCAGCGGAAAGAGCATTTACGGCGATCTGAAATATGAAAGCGGTGTTCACCGCGTTCAGAGAGTTCCGAAGACTGAAGCAAACGGAAGAGTTCATACATCTGCAGCATCTGTTGCAGTCTTTCCGGAAGCAGAAGATTTTGATCTTGAGATCAATGAAAATGATCTGAAGATTGATGTTTTCCGGTCCGGCGGCGCAGGCGGTCAGAATGTTAATAAAGTTGAAACTGCTATACGGATTACTCACCTTCCCACCAATACTGTGGTACAGTGTCAGGATGAACGCTCACAGATAAAAAATAAAATGAAGGCGATGAAGGTTCTTCGTTCAAGATTGTATGAGTTCGAACTCGAAAAACGGGATCAGGAGCTGATCACTCAAAGAAAGAAGATGGTAAAATCAGGTGACAGAAGCGATAAGATCAGAACATATAATTTTCCTCAGAACAGACTGACCGATCACAGAATTGGGCTCACTCTTTATAATCTCTCCGATGTAATGGAAGGAGATCTTGATGAGATCATTGATAAATTAAAAACCGCTGACAGGGCTGAAAAGCTTGCTGATACGGAGTCATAAATTTGGAATTTGGGATTTTGAATTTGGAATTTGGGATGTCGGATTTGGAATTTAACTTTTTGAAATTTTTAACGAATAATTTTTATATGATTAGCAGTATTTCTTTTGATTCTAAATTAATTCCAAATTCAAAATTACCAATCCAAAATTGAAATAAATTCCAAATTCAAAATCCCAAATTCCAAATTAAAAGAAATTCCAATTCCGACATCCCAAATTCCAAATTAAAAGAAGGCTTTCAGCTCCGCTCTTCCGGTATGAAGGATATTACCGCCGCCTTCTGAACGACCGTCATAGTTCAGGGTTGCCTGAATATTTTTGCTGATGCTGTAATCGAAGAAAGCTCTCCAGATAAAATTCTTTCCTTCCTGTCTCCCGTTTGTAAGCTCATATGGAAAAGAAGTATTCGACTGATTCAGCCTGACCTCGTTCCTCTCAAGTTCAGCGCGCAGTCTGCCTGTAAATGTAAACGAATATATGAAGCTCAGTATCTGCTGATTTATATCTGCCTGCACCGGAACAGAAGGATACTTGTCAACAGCTCTGAAAAAATTCAGCTGAAAATCACTTTCAATTTCCTGAACAGGCCTGTAGGAAAGGTCTGAAAGAAAACCTTCAAGTTTTATATCCCGGTTTCTTACTGAATTTACGGGAGCTTCATTTCTGTCAAGATTATTCTGATATTCAAAGAGAGTAGTGACATCTCTTGTCAGTCCAACCTTGAGTTTTACGGACTTCTGAATTGAATATAATCTTTCATTGCCGCTAACATACTGGTTGAATGCTCTCTGCTGAATATATCTGAGCTTTAAGGAATATGAAGGATTGAATTCAAAAAAATTAATGTCCTGCTGAAACAGCTGTACTCCCACAAGGGTATTTGAATCGTTCTGAAAAGAATTAAAGTTAAGGAAATAAATATTGTCCGTATTCGGATCAGAACTTTTTTCTTCAGCTCTTAAATATGTTTCTGCGGTTGTATTTCTTAAAAGTTCTGAAAGGAAATCCGTCCCGGTGACTGTTACAAATCTTGAAGGCTTCAGATTAATTCTTGCCGATGTATTAAGTGACGATACGGGAAAAAGATCATTAGTGGGGACGTTTATCCTGATGTAATTTCCGTCATTAAAAATCGTCAGCTGAAATTCATTCTCATCTTTTAAACCGTTTCCGTTCAGGTCGCCGAGATAAATGTAATTTCCTTCACCTACTCTGGTTTCGACAAATATTTTTTCTATTTTAGACAGCCTCTCGCTTGTGATATTATAGAACAGATCGGTCTGAAGTGCGCTGTTAATAGGATCAATACGTGTCTGCCAGTTGACCAGTACAGTATTGTTGTTCTCATTTGATTCGGAAATAAAAGCTTCGGTAAATAATTTCTTTCTGAAAGTAAGTTCAAATAAAGTCGAAAACCAGTTCAGCCCTGCATACCTCAATCCGTAAACCTGTGTAAATGAATTTGACTCGTCAAGCATCACTCCGTTAAGAGGCTGATTGTCTTCCCTCAGCTCTATTCCGGTGAATAGATTAAAATCGTATAAATTATTAAGTATCAGTCTTGGCTTAATTTCGTTAAACGAAAAACTTCCCGATTCCAGACTGTCTCCGGACGAGCCTTCAAATATATTCTTGCGGTTCTCCTGTTTGTATTCGACTCTTAGTTCAAAATTCGGATCATCATAAGAATTTCCTCCCAGAAATTTTTTGTACCCGGCAACTGCGAACTGTTTAATCCAGCTGCTGGCTGTTTGAGTGACTGAATAATTACTGTTAGTTAATTCTACCCTGTATGCAAGCTCCGGAAAACTTATAGAATCATTTCTTAGAGCAAATTCTCCGACGGTTCTGAGAGAATTGAACACATCACCTCTCAGCAGCTGACCGAAAGATCCCTTGATATCCAGATTCCTCGACGGGATAACACGCAAAGAAATTTCGTGAAGGTCTTCAGTTAATTTATTGGTATCCTGAATATCATATTCTCTGTAAAACTCTACCGGGTTATATCTTTCAAGAGGCAGGTAAACTTTATTGACAAGTTTTTCTTTTAGTTTCAATTCAACCGCGTTGAGTTTAAGTCCGAATAAATTGAAATTATATTTATTGAGACCGAGAGTTGCGAGCACGGCAACTCCATTGTTGTTGTTATCTCCGAGATCTGAGAATTTATTGGCATCATACACCGATAATGCAGACTCAACATTAAACGTCAGCTCTTTTCTGGGAGATGATTCATATGAAATATTCAGGTCTGCTACCTGATGTGCGTTTGGAACAGGAATGAAAACTACCGTGTCAAAATTTCCCTGATCCGCACCGACAAAGTTATACTGGAACTGGCTTTGCTGAATGTAATTTCCTTTTCCCTGTCCGGTAAACGAAAATACAACCTGATAAACCGCATTGGAATCATTGGGAAGATATTTATAATAAGTATAATTTATTTTATTGATCACTGTATCAGACTTCACATAAAGACCCAGTCCTATTCCTGCTGAATCCGTCCCTACAAAGACGACACCTGACTTAACAGCTTTCAGCCTGTCATCACCGGCATTTTCAAGTATCAGCTTATCCTGTTCCGTCAGTGTGAAATCGATAGGCTTATCCTGGTTGTCATCCTGATTTACATAAGATGCCGTGAACCTTAATTTATTTCTGAAAAGATTAAGTGTATTGGCTCCGGAGATGATCGCCCTTGAATATCTTCTGTCAGTATATTCAAAATCCACTATGATCCGGGAATCGCTTGTTATGAGCCTGTTGTTTGTAAAAGTAATAGTACCGATTCCGTAATCAATTGTATAGTCCGCCTGCTCGCCTCTTGTCATGGGATTGCCGTCCAGATAAACTTTTTCAGTACCCGAAAGTATCAGAATGTTTATCTCATTATTTGTACCGACAAGGTAATAAGGTCCCTGGATCTCATCTTTACCGTTGAACTGATTGGTAGCGAAAAGCCCTCTTTGCACGGCGCCGCTGAGAAAAATGTTTCCTGCTTTATAATCGGCATATCCTTTAGCTCCCTGAATTTTTCTTTTGAAATTCAAAAATTCATTGTTTGCAAAATCAACATTTATATCACCGATAGTTCCAATAACATTATTACTTTTTATTTCAATGAAAACTTTATCCAGCTCCTGAAGTTTTTCCGTATTTCCTTCGGGCTGAATGGGAGAATTCTCATCGGTAAGAGCAGCATTGATCTCAATATCATCTGTAAGTTTGCCGTTAAGCTGAAGTCTGAATCCTGAATTAAGCGACAGATCACGGTTTGAGCCTATATTTACGCCTCGGAAAAGACTTCCTGATTTTTCAAGTTCCGTCCCTTCAAATATGCTGCCAATGAAATCCTTTTTCTGAGTAGCTATCTGAACAGTATCACCTGTTATCGTATCACGTTCTATAAGTATTTCAAAATTAGAGTATTCGTCTTTCAGATCGTAAGGAAACACATCATAATCAATATTCAGATTATATATCTGAAAAGTGTCGAGTTCATATTTTTTAAAAAGATCTTTATTGAGATTAATTATGCCTTCCCGGTAATTGAAAGTATAATCGGATAAAGGTGTGAGGACTTTATTCTGAATAGTGAGTATATCAGAGAACTGAATTACGAACCTGTCGTTGATATTAATTATTGTATCCTGATAACCGATCTTTGCTATGTAAGTTTTATAATTCGGATTCTGCTGCTGTGAATACAGAACAGATGTGAGAAGAAAAACCGGAATAAGAATTATAAATTTTTTGATCAACATTAAATCATTTTTATTTAACCGTTAAGTTCACAATTTAAAAAAACATTAATTAAAACAGTTATTGTGAACTTTTTCCACTCTTTCCGCGCCGGTTAAAAAATATTTACTATTAAAATGGTAAGTATTTAATCAAAAAAATATTCTATTTGTTTTTTTTATGGGTTAATAATTGTGTCAGCTCCTCGTCAATTGCAATTTCACCTGCCCTGTACCGCAATATCTTATTTCTGATCTCATTGAAATTATAAGTTAAATTAACAAACAGCCCGAACCTGTCACTGATCTCAAATCCTGAAATCATAAAACCAGCTTTCAGCTTTGCTGTTATGACATGATTATTCGTAACGATATGGCTGCTTGTAATTTTTTGAAATCCTTTCTCCTTTAAAATTTCGATCAGTAAAGTTAGCAGCCTTTTGTATATTCCCTTGTTTCTGAATTCTTCAAAGATCCCGGTGTTTCTCATATAAAAAGTTTCCCGGTTCAGCTGTTCACCAAGAAACCAGCCTATCCTGGTATTTCCTTTTAAAATATAGAGTCTGAGCTTATAATAAATATCTGTCTTCCTGTTTAATTCATATAACTTTTCTTTCTCACTTTTATTCAAAATTTCATCTATATGAAATACAGTATTGCCTGAAAACACAATATCTCTGTTCTTTAAAAAATACTTCATGAACTCCTTTTCATCAGTTGAAATCTCAACCCGGTAATCATCAAAAAGCGGGAGTTTGTTTTTGTTCATAAATATTTTTTATTCTGAAAGGAATATTAATACACCTAATGAGATTAAATTATTTTAATTTAAATCCCTTGCTGCTTTCATAATATTACCAAATACTCTATACCTAATACTCAATACCCAATACTCAATACTCAATACTAATCAATATATCCCTGATTCATCCGTCGGAGTCACATTCGACTGCGAACTCTTATCCGTTTTTCTTATCATCACCGTAACTGACTGTATTTTGAATCCATCCTCTTCATAATTAATTTCTATGGGCACATCATCTGTCAATTTTACCGAAGTACCGGGAGTGGTTGTATTCTTTGAGTAAATAAAATTCAAATTACCTGATAAAGATTTCCTTATACGGCCTAATTCCCCGGAATAATTATTTGAAACAGAATAAGATGACATTCCGCCGAGGCAGATCTCCTGCTGAGGAACATTATCAATGATCAGTTCAAAGCATTTTTTTCTGAACAATAAGTAGATAAAAAACAAAATCAATCCCAGCAGCAAAGCAATTAATCCTATAAGAACAAACAATCTCCATGGACCATACTTCATTCTTATTTCAAGAGGTATCTTAGTGATGATCTTTTTATCCTTAAGCACAGGCTGAAATATTTCGGGTACTGACTTCAAAGCAAACAGTTCCTGAAAAGTATTTACATAGTTCTGATCAAGAAGAATATCCACCTGCGAAACATCAAGCACAAGATCGCCGCCTATGCTGAAATCCTCTTTGAAAATTGTATTGAATGAAAAATTCGGTGTGATCTCGGGCAGATTGAATATAACGGAAAATCCTGTTACCTCTCCTTCGGGAGAAACATTGCTTACGGTTGATGGTGAGATAGTCTGCGTACCAAGCGACTTTACGGAATAATCCGATGAAGTAAAATTATCAAGACCTACATTAAGCTTTGCGCTTTTGATAATGTAGGGATAAAGATTTGATTTCAGAGAAAGATCATTGAAAGTTTCCCTTACCTTTTGCCCTTCCTCAAAACCGAATCCTCTTAATGTCGAACCGTCAAAAAATAATTTCCCTTCGGTAATTTTGCTTTGAGTTACTTTTGGTTTCAGAATTATAGTACCGATGTCCAGTGGCTTTAAAGTAATGGCTTTTTGCTTAATTCCGACACTTCTCAAAAGCTCATCATAGCTTACCAGGTCCTGCTGTGATAAATTTATTTTAGAATATACGATCGCATATGCGACATAGCCTTTGGTCGTGTCATTTCCCTCTTCCAACTTTTCCGGAATAGGATAAAGGAGTATTTTCTGAATCCTGCTGTCATTTCTCAGTTTCTTGTAAAAATCAAGAGTGTTCTGATATGATGAGTCACCGCTCCCGGAATTGTCATTGATATTATCGGTAATCAGCCAGATGATCCCTGTGTTGCCTTTGACAGCCGATATTCCTTTATCCAGCGCTTCGATTAGGTCGGTAGTTCCTGTTCTGCTGTCATTGCCCGTCATCAGGTTGAATTTATTTATTACTTCATCCGGAATTAATTTTTCAGCATCTCCCTGAAATAAAATTTTCGGTGAAACAATACCTCTTTTCGGATCTGTCTTTGTAAATAGCATGATCTCTGCATTATCTCCTGATTTAACGGAATTTCTTATTAAAGCTTTTGAGAATAATTTGAAAGTGCTCTGAGGCTGCAGATAGTATGGTGACATGCTGCCTGAATTATCGAACATGAAAATGAACTGGTTTCCGTCCTGAGCGGATAATCCGGTGCAATAAAAAAATATAATAATAGTAATTAATGAGATTCTGTACTTTTTAAGACAATTAAGATTTAAATGAATTTTCAATTTTAATTTTTAAGATTATACTTAGAAAAAATTATGATCATGGTTAAGGATTAAATATGTATGTTCAGTTTATCATTTGTAAATACTTCAAGAATTCCGTTTGCTGTCAGGACAAATATCTCATTGTTCGAAATCACTGCGGATACAATTTCTACAGATTCGTTTTTCTCGTTAGAAGCAATGACATATCCTTCTGCTTCCTGAAATCTGTTCAGGTTACAGAATACAATCTTATTGCTCTGAGAGATCACAAGAATATTTTTACTGATACATTCAATTTTATTTTCATATTCATCTTCGTGGAAGTATACCTGCAGTCCGCTTGACTTGTAATACTTCCAGCCGTCGAGTGTTCCGATAAAAATATTATCGGCAAATCCGCCGATGGAGTTTATGTAAGTATTTTTTATTCCCGTTGTTTTGAATCTGTAATTCACGGGCGGCAGATCTATATAAAACAGTTCATTCGAATGTGATGTAATATAAATCCTATAGTTCAAATAAAATATAAAGGAATTTTCATCGGTTTTTATGTTAAGCAGCTCTTCTTTTGAGGTCATTCTTTCAAGATCATAAATCAAAACAGAATCATCAAAAAGTATATATGCGCAGCCATCTGAAATACATATCCTGTCAGAAAGAAAATTTTTTACTTCAAATTTAAAATCATAAACCGGGTTGATATTTTTTATATCTATTATCCTGATAAAGGCTTTTTTTTCCGATATATTATATTCGGTAAAAACTAATAGATCTTTAAACATGTTCAGACTGCTCCAGATAAAGTAGTCCTTATCCGCACAATATATCTCCTCCTGATAATTCAGACCTTCAGTATTTGTTTTTATCCTGAAAATTTTCTTTAAGGAATTCAGATAGATAATATTTTCATTTACAATTCCTGTTTTTTCAAAGGATTCATTTTCAAGAAGGATCCTGTCTTTTATTTTTCCTGTGAATCTGTCTGTAAGATAAACCGTGCCTGATCTTGAAGCTAAAATTATATAACTGTTATTTTCAAGAATTGTATTAAAAAATTCATCCTTAAGATTAACGCTGAACTTCTTTCTGAAACCCTTATCTATTCCTTCCGGAAACTTCAATTCTGTATTATAAGAATTATTCAGATAAGGATTTCCCCGGTAAAATGAGTTTACATCTGATTTAAGAATTTTTTCCTCGTATCCGGCTTCAATATCCTCAACATCTATTTTTTCCGCTTCTTTTTCCGGTTCATTGTCGAAATCTATTACGATCCTGTTTTCCTCATTATGTTTTTCCTGTTTCTTATTTTTTGCCGAACTCTTGTTATCTTCCTCATCATCAAACTCTATTATTATTTTTTCTGACATAAAATTTATACAAATACTTTATAATATATGATAAACCTTGCTAATTACTAAGTAGTAATTCTTCATTGCTCATTGTTCATTGTTCATTGTAAACGCTCGCCCTTGTTAGCCTGTCATTTATTGCAATTCCAAGACCTTCATCGTCTA
>Ga0138256_10009599_pt1 | contig 10151 bp, 7 predicted proteins | sample KNB2016incub_MG_FD_105486 | JGI IMG/M metagenome (GOLD analysis project Ga0138256, IMG submission 105486) | Active sludge microbial communities from wastewater in Klosterneuburg, Austria - KNB2014incub_MG | ecosystem: Engineered > WWTP > Activated sludge > Unclassified | place: Austria...
AATCGCGCATCCTCTCGCGCGATACGCTGGCGGTGCCGGCCGAGGTCGCGCGTGCACTCGGCTGCGGGCCCGGCGAGCCCGCCTTGCGGCTCAAACGGCTGCGCTCGGTCGGCAAGCAGCCGGTCTTGCACGAGGAGATCTGGCTGCCCCTTCCCCTGTTTGCGCCGCTGGCCGCTGGCGACCCGGCCGGCTGGGGCGACCTGCTGTATCCGGCCTTTGCTGAGCGCTGCGGCGTGCATGTGCACCGCGCCGTCGACACGATGGGCTTCGGCAATCTCGGTGCCGCCCATGCGCGCGCGCTTCGCCTTCCGGCGGGCCACCCTTGCGCCCGCGTGCAGCGGCAAGCGTTTGACCTGGCGGGCCGCTGCATTGAGTGGCGCACGACGCTGGGTGATGCCAACGCCTTTCACTACACCGTCTCCATCACCTGAGGATGCCCATGAAGACACTGAAATCTGCCAACCGCCGGGGCGTGCTCGCCGCTGGCGCCGCCCTGCTCGCAGCCCCTTTGCTCCCATCGGGCCGTGCGTTTGCCGCCGGTGACATTGCCGGTGGCAAGCCGATCACGCTCGTGGTCAGCTACCCGGCGGGCGGCGGTGCCGACGTGATGGCGCGGCTGATCGCCCCCCGCATGGCCGAGGCCCTGGGCCAGCCGGTCATCGTCGAGAACAAGCCCGGCGCCAGTGGAACGGTGGCGGCCGGGCAGGTGGCACGGGCCACGCCCGACGGGGCGAGCTTGCTGCTCGATGCATCGTCCTTTGCCGTCAACCCGGCCCTGTTCGACAAGCTGCCTTACGACACCGCCACCGCCTTCGCGCCGCTGGCCGTGCTGGCGCTGTACCCGAACGTGCTGGTCTGCACGGCGAGCTTCGAGGCCAAGACCGTGGCCGACGTGCTGCGCCTGGCCAAGGCCAAGCCTGGCACGCTGGCCTATGCGTCTTCGGGCAACGGCTCGGCCCAGCATCTGGCGGGTGCGCTCTTCGAGGGCATGGCCAAGGTCGAGATGAACCACATTCCCTACCGCGGCGGCGGCCCGGCCCTCAACGATGTGATGGGTGGCCAAGTGCCGCTGTTCTTTGCCAACGTGGCCTCGTCGCTCGGGCACATCCAATCGGGCCGGCTGCGCGCGCTGGCGGTCACGTCCAAGCTGCGCTCGCGCGTGCTGGCGGACTTGCCTTCCATGGAAGAAGCCGGGCTCAAGGGCTACGAGGTGCTGGAATGGAATCCCGTGCTGGCGCCGGCCGGCGTGCCGGCACCGGTGCGCGCCAAGCTCGCGGCGGCCATCCGCAAGGCCATGGCCGACCCTGAAGTGCTCGCCCGGGTGCGCGCGCTCGGCGGCGAACCCTTTGGCGGTGGCGAGGTCGAGGCCGCCGCCTTCCTGAAGGCGCAGCAGGCGCTGTGGGGCAAGGTCGTGCGTGAGCGTCGCATCACGCGTGAGTGAGCCGGTGCTGCAGGCTGGCTCCAGCGAGGCATCGGGCTGGGACTGCCACGTCCATGTATTCGACGCTGCTGCGGCCGTGCGACCGGGCCACTACGTACCGACCCACCGGCCGCTGAGCGAGATCGAACAGGTGGCACAGCGCAGCGGCATAGGCCACCTCGTGCTCGTCCAGCCCAGCGTCTACGGCACGGACAACTCGGTGATGCTGCACGCGCTCGAAGCGGCGCGTGGGCGGCATCGCGGCGTTGCGGTGGTCGATGCGACGATGGGCGACGATGAGCTCGACCGCCTGCATGCAGCGGGCGTGCGCGGCGTGCGGTTCAATCGGGTCTCGCCCGCCGGCCACGGAAGCGACGTGGCCTCTGATCTGCTGCGACTGGCGCCGCGTCTCCGTGACCGCGGCTGGCACGTGCAGTGGTACGTGTCGGCTGGCGACCTGTCCCGCCTGGTGAGCTGGCAGGCCGAGACCGGCCTGTGCTTCGTGCTGGACCATCTGGCCGGGCTGGATGCCTCTCTCGCGGTAAGCCACCCCACCTGGGGCGACGCGAAGGCGCTCGCCGACGCCGGTTCGTGGATCAAGCTCTCCGGCTGGTACCGCCTGGGGGCGACCGAACCGTATGCAGCACTGCTGCCGAACATCCGGCGCGCTGCAGCCCTGTTCGGGCCACGCACGGTCTGGGGCTCGGACTGGCCGCACACCAGCTTCGCCGCAGATCGCATGCCCACCTACGAGTCCACCTGGGCACCCGTTGTCGCGACGCTGGGCGACGAACGGCTCGACGCGCTGCTGCACGCACAGCCGCGCGCGCTCTACTTCTGAGAGAGCTCCCACCATGAGCTCTTCCAACCTGACCCGCCGATAGTGGCTCAACTCAGCCTCAGGCCTCGCCACGGCCGCCGCAGCGGCGGTGCGGCGGCCGGGCAAACGCCTCCTGAAGGCCTGCTCATCCAGGCGGTGTCAGCCCGAGTTGCCGGCACACACGATCGCGCAGCTCGGCAAAGCCGGTAGCGGCATGCTCGTCGGGCGTCAGCGCATTCATGTCACGCAGCGTGTGGCTGACATCGTCGAACAGGCGGCGGAACTCGGTGTAGTCGGTCAGCCTGGCCTGGATGCGCGCCAGGTTGTCGCTGCGCACCCGCTTGAGCTGGCTTTCCAGCGCCTCGCTCTCGGCCTCCCAATGCGCCACATAGTCGAGGCAGGCCACTGTGCGGTAGATCTGCGCATCCTCCAGCACGATGGGAAAGATGCGGTCGCGCAGCTTCTGTGCCTTCACCATGCCGATCAGCTCGGTCATGCAGTACTCGGATTTCAGGTACTTTTTCGAGATGATGGCCACCACGCAGCGGCCCTCGGCAATGCACTGCATGAAGTCCCCGATCGAGTCCTTGTAGCGGATCTCCTTGCGATCGCGCAGCAGCCGGATGCCCGCGGCGCTGAACATCGCCTCCAGCTGGTCGGCCAGCGCGCTGCTCTCCGTGCCGGTGGCATAAGACAGATAGACCTCGGGTGAGGCCTTGGCCACAGGCTGTTCTGTCATGGCGCCGGCGGTCTCTGCGGGCCGTTGCCCGGTCATTGCGCGCAAGCCTGGCCGCTGGCCGCCCGTGAAGAACAAGTCGGTGCTCAAGGTCCTGGCCTGCTGCAACACCGAAGGCAGCACATCGCGCAGCAAATCGGCCGCGTTCACCATTTCGCCGCTTTCATGGCATTGGATGGGCTGGCCGCGCAGGGCCATGCGGGTGAGCTTGTCCAGCGCAAAGGCTTCAGGCTCGGGCTTGCCGCGGCATTCCACGCAGGGGCAAGGCAGCCAGCGCTCGACCTTCAGACGCGCAAACGACTGGTTCAGGCGCTGGATCTGGTCGTCGATGATGGCCAGCAGCCCGCGTGCATCGGCGCCCTGCACCCGCACCACGATGCGGCGACGCGTGTAGTCCTCCACCACCTCGGCCCGCGTGCCTTCGCGCGACAGCACCACGCCCAGGCGCCACATCGGCGCACCATCGGCAATCAGGTGGTGCTGGCTGACGATGAAGCGCGTGAGCAGGCCTTTGGGCATGAAGTCATAGCGCCAGCTCACGGTGAGGTTGCCTTCGGCCGGCCAATCGTGCGGCGGCCGATCGGACGACAGCAGTTGCGGCGCCATCCACCGGGTGTCCTGCCCGTCCAGCGCATAACAAAGCTGGAACCGGGCCATCAGCCGAAGCAGCTCGTCCTGCATGCCCTGGTACTGGGTCTCGCACCAGATTCGCTTCAGATCGCCACGGTGAAAGCGGCCATGCGCGGCCTTGACCTGCGGGTCATCGAGCACGCGGTACACCGCATCGGTGCCCCAGGTGGGCTTGAGCACGATGGTGTGCTTGAGCACCGGGTCATCCTGAAAATGCAGGCAGATGCCCAGGTCATGCAGGTACTGGCTGAGCATCAGCTTGTCGTCACGGCGGCTGAAGCCATGCAGCTCGCACAGGGCCAGGTATTCGTCCAGGCCGATCGTCTCGCGGGGGTCCTGCTCCAGCGCCTGGCGCACGCGCTTCCAGGTGGCGGGCAGCGGCGTGCCCACATGCGGCAGGCTTTCCAGCTCGCGGCGAATTGCATCCAGCACGGGCTGCAGCCCCCGGTTGCTGGCCAGGTTGGTCGACCAGGCGCCACGCAGGTTGGCAAACCGGCCGCGCAGATCGGCCAGACCGATGTCGCGGCTGCGATCCTGCTTCTCGTTCTGGATGATCAGCAGCGGGCTGCCGTCGCTGAGTGCCTCCACCGCCTGCAGCCAGTAGGAGAAATCGGTGTCCTCCTTGCGGTCATCGCACACCAGCAGGTACACCGAGCGCCGGGTGAGAAAGAACTGGTGCGTGGCGTGGTAGATCTCCTGGCCGCCAAAGTCCCAGATGTTGACCTGGAAGTTGCGCTGCAGGGCCTGGCGCGGTGCGCCCGCCGCCGCGCCTTCGGTCAAACGCGTCTGGATGGTGGTGGGGAACTGATAGCGCACGATGTCGATGCCCTCGGTGGACATCTCCTGCGGGTCCACCACACAGGCCGGGTTCTGGATCTTGCGTGCCAGCGTGCTCTTGCCGGCGCCACCTTCACCCAGGATGATCAGCTTGGCCTCGCAAAGGTAGTCAATGCCGGCTTCATCGCGCTGGCGCCAGTAGTCGCGGATGGCATCCACGCCCTGGGCGGCGACTTCAGGCGGTGGGGATTCGAGCGCCTCCACATCGCAGGCCAGGTACAACAGCGACTTCAGCTTCAGGATGTCCTTGGGAATCTCCCGGATCGGACAGGCGCGAAGGTGCAGGCGTTCGAGCGCCGGCAGATCGAACAGAGAAGGCGGCAAGCGCTTCAAGCGCTGGTTGCCGCTCAGCCAGAGGTCGGTCAGGCTGGACAACTCAGAGATCCAGTCTGGCAACTGGCTGAAGATGTTGCCGCCCAGAAAGAGCACCCTCAACGGCAGCTGCGTCAGCCAATGCGGCAGCGCCTTCAATCCGATGCTGGATGCCCCGAGCTCGATCAAATGCGGCAACGCAGCGATGCCGTTTGGCAAACTGTCCAGCGCCAACCCATGAAGTCGAAGCTCACGCAAGCCTGTGAAGCAGTGGATCTCGGTGAGCAAGGCCTGCAGCCCGTGCGGCGTGGCCAGAGGCTTGTCGCCCTCTGCCAATGGCCCTTCGATGCCGAGGCTCAGGTGCCAGATCCGCGCCAGCTTGGCGCGCGATCTCAACAAGTGCTGGATCGCATCGGGAGGCGTACTGGGGGTGCAGCTCACCCGCAGCCGCTCATACGGCAGATCGTCAGGCAGGTTCCCCAGCGCTTCCAGCCCCAGGTGGATGCTGGCCCGACCAGGCCGGACCTGCCGCAGCGGGTTGCCTCTGGCGTCGATCTGTTCGAGCGACGGCAATGCGTCAAGCCACTCGGGCAGCTCGTTGAAGCGATTCCCGCGCAGGTCCAGCGAGATCAGCTTGGTGGCCTGGCGCAATTCCGTGGGCACCTCGGTCAGGCCCAGGCCGCTGAGTGTGATCTGGGTCTTGTTCTCCGATCGGCGCAACACCTCCTCGACGCGACTGGCGTGTGGAGTTGAGCCATCGGTGTCGCGTTGTCGGGCCATGGCGCCTTCCTGCAAAGGTGCATCGAGCAGGCTCGATCATCCGTCCAAAGCGGCCGCCGTGCCAACGCGCGCCTGCAAGCCCAGGTGCGTGAGCTTGAGTTCTGAACAGCACACCCGCGGTGCTCAGTGCACGTATCGCGGCGGAACGGCAGCATGGGAGCCCGATCATTCAGGCTGCCGGAATCCAGATCGAATGAGCTGCAATTCGGTGGCGCGTGCCTGCCACACTCCGGGGCACAGCCGCAGGGTCCACGCTTGAGCGCCGTCCGCGGCCCGGAAGGGTGCCATGCTCACGCTTGTTCTGTTGCTCCTCCTGCCGGCGGTGCTGGGCATGGCGGTTTATCGCCTGGTTCAGATGCCGCGTGATCTCTGGGCCCGCCGCACGCACATCAGTCCCAAGCGCCGCTGGCTCAGCGCGTTGGCCTTCATCACCGTGTACAGCGTCTTGGCGGGCCACACGGCCTTTGTGCTCGTCGCGCTGGCACGCCTGCTGCAGAGTCCACCCCAAACGATTGCGGATCTGTTTCCGGCGGTCCAGGTCTGGGCCGCTTATCCGCTGGCGTATCTCGGCTTCGAGTGGGTTGCGTATTACAGCGTCAGGCCCGTCGCACCAGCCCTTGCCGGCCATTCGGCCGCCACTTCCTGAAATGAACTCAGCATCTCGACCCAGGCCAGGGCCACGGTTCGTGGGTCGGCCTTCTGGCGTCAGGCTTGGGCCGCAACGAGGTGCGGAAACATCGCTCGGCGGGCCTCGTCGTCCATCTCGGTCTTGAAGGCGTGCTTGTCCTTCAAAGCCGCTGCACGTTGTGCGGCAGGGCGCTCGTTCACGGCGTCGAGCAGGCGTTTCACATGGGGCAGCTGCTCCCAGGCATCCGGGCCCAGTGCAAAGGCAACGGCGCGCGCCCAGCCCCACACCGCCATGTCCAGCACGCTGTAGGTGTCGCCCAGCATCCAGGTCTTGTCGGCCAGGTGGGCATTGACGATCTTCCAGTGTCGCCAGGCCTCGAATTCGTAGCGCTTGATCGCGTAGGGCACCTGTTCCGGCGCGTAGTGCTTGAAGTGCACACACTGGCCGGTGAAGGGGCCGATGCCGGATGCCACGAACATCATCCACGAGAGCAGGGCGCCGCGGCTTTGCGCTGCAGGCAGGAACTGGCCTGTCTTGTCGGCCAGATACAGCAGGATGGCCGAGCTGTCGAACACCGTGGTCGCGCCGTCGACGATGACGGGCACCTTGGCATTGGGGTTCAGGGCGGTGAAGGCCGGCAGGTGCTGCTCGCCTTTTCGCGTGTCCACGGGAATCGCCTCGTAGGGCAGGGCGGCTTCTTCCAGGAACAGCGCCACCTTCATGGGGTTGGGGGCGAGCGAGTAATAGAACTTCAGCATGACGGCAAGCTCTCAGGTGGGTGGCGGAGCCTCATTCTGTGGCCATCGCTCGCGGCCCTTTTGCTGACGAGTGTTTGCCCTTGCTCTTGCCCTGGCGCTGGCACTTGCGCGCGGCGGCCAGACCGGCGAGGCCGAGGCCCAGAAGGGCGAGGGTGCCCGGTTCGGGGACCGCAAATCCAAGCTGGAGCGCAGCCACGCGTTGCAACGTTAAGGCGTCGGCAACCGAAATTCCAAGTTCGCGTGCAGCCACCTCGCTGGCGCCGAACATCGCCGGGTTCAGCCCGGTGATGGTGCCGAACAGCGTCAGTGCGCTGAGATACGAGCCGTACTTGCTGGGGTGAAAAGCGTCGACGAACCACAGGTCGATGAGGTTGTCGCTGAGTGCATCGCCGGCGTAGGGGTTGCGCGTGGCAACGCCCGATTGCACCGCGCGCAGGAAAGCCTCGCCCACGGGCGCGATGCCATCGATGTCCCCGGACAGCGTGGCAGCGTTTGCGTAGGCCGCACGCAGCTCGTCGGTCATCGACTCCAGGTCAGGGAAGAAGGTGGTCTTGGGCGCTGCGGTGCGCGTGACGACGCCGGTGGTCTCATCGGTGACCGAGACCAGGGCACCGGTGACCAGGTCCGGACGCGCCCAGGTCTGATACAGGAAGACCTCGGTCGCGGCGCTGGCGTTAGGGTTGACGGGGAGCCTGAAATTGGCTGACAAGCCCGCGTCCGTACCCCGTTGCGCGTTGCACGCTGTGCTGCTGGCGCCACTGACGGCCACGCAGTTGTTCGTCCTCGCGGTGTTGTTGGCGCCCTCGTAATAGTCGCGCTCACGGTAGGTGGCCAAAGTGCCCGCCGTCAGGTACTCGGCGATCTTGTCGACGTAGTTGTTGAAGCGCGCCGGGTTCGAAGCCAGGCCCGGCCGCAGCGACAGCGGCTCGTCGCTCTGCTCCTGCAGCACCACCTTGTCCCAGGTCTGCAGCGCGAGGTTGCCGCGCAGGTCCCAGTCGGCCGGGTTGGTATTGAGCAGGTGGCCGCGCAGTGAGGCTGCATTGCGCGTCGACAGCGAGACCTGGTAGTCCAGCCCGGCTTGTTCGGTGAATGCCTTGAAGATCCCCGGCACGCCGCCCCAGGGGTGGGGCTCGAAGACATTGCTGCCGTTGGTGTTGTCAAAGCTGGGGCGCCCGGCTTGACCTGGGCGCGTCAGGTCGTTGACCTTGTCCGCGTTGTAGCTCATCACCGGGTCTGCGCGGCCGAAGGTGAAGCTGTTGCCGACGAAGAGAATGGAAATGGGGTCGGCGGCCGCCGGCAGCGTGGCGGCCCATGCGAGAGCCAGGGTGGCGAGGCGTTTCATGGGGACTGACTCCGAGCGATTTGCGGGAGGGAACGATGGCACAGGCCTGGGTGATCGGCATGCGTACTACCCGCGATCCAGGGTTCCTCCCACCACCTACCTGCGGGGCAGCGTGGGCGCTGCCGGCTACACGGCCGCAGGGCCTCAGCGCCGCTGCAACTCGGCGCCCACGCGCAGCAGTTCGTCGACCAGCAGGTCAAGATCGGCTTGCCGGGTGCGGTGGTTGGCAATCGCCACGCGCAGGCTGTGCCGGCCCAGCAAGGTGGTGTCGCTCAGGGTGGCGGTGCCCGCTTCCTGCAGACGCAGCATGATCTCGGTGTTGAAGGTTTTCAGCGCCGGCTCGCTGGCCCCTGGCAGGCGGTGCCGGAAGCAGACGATGTTGATGGGCGCCGGGGCCATCAGTTCCAGCCGCGGCTCGGCCCGCACCAGGCCCGCCAGATACTGCGCCTGCGCAACGTTCTGGTCGATGAGACGCCCGAACTTCATCGCCCCATGCTCCTTCAGCGCCATCCAGACCTTGAGCGCCTTGAAGCCGCGGCTCAGCTCGATGCCGTAGTCGAACAGGTACTCTGCGCCTGCCACGCCGCGCGGGTGTGCCTCAAGGTACTCGGGGTGCAGCGCAAACGTGCCGTAGTGCAGGCGCGCGTCGCGCACCAGCGCGCAGCCCGCCTCGAACGGCGCATGCAGCCACTTGTGCGGATCGAGTGCGACGGAGTCCGCCGCCTCGATGCCGGCCACGAGGTGCCTGTTCGCCGGCGCGATGCGCAACAGCGCACCGATGCAACCATCGACATGGAACCACAGGCCCTCGCGCCGGCACACGGCGCCCACGGCCTGCAAGTCATCCACCGCGCCGGTGTTCACGGTGCCCGCAGAGGCGATCACGGCGGCCGGCTCGATGTCGTGCGCGCGATCGTCGGCAATCGCGGCTTCCAGCGCGGCGATGTCGATGCGGAACTGCGCATCGGTCGGCACCAGGCGCAGTGCCTTGTACCCCAGACCCAGGATCTCCAGCGCCTTCTGGTGGCAACTGTGGACCTGCTCTGACGCGTAGAAGCGCAGGGGCTTGGGCATGGCGGCAATGCCTTCGGCCCGCACGTCCACGCCGGCCTTGGCATTGCGCGCCACCGTCAGGGCGACCAGGTTGGCTGCCGAGCCGCCGCTCGTCAGCGTGCCACTGGCGCTCTGGGGCATGCCGACCATCTCACGCAGCCACGCCACGACCTGGCGGTCAAGCAGGGCGGGCGCGGTGTTGCCGCCGCCGAGGTTGCTGCCGTCCACTGCAGCGAGAAAGTCACCCAGGGCACCCGTGAAGTTGCTCGCCCCCATGAACCAGGCCCAGAAGCGGGGGTGGATGTTGCCCATCGGGTAAGGGCGAACGAACTCGAGCACGGCGTCATAGACCTTGGCAATGGCTTCGGGCTCCTGCGGCAGCGGGCTGGTGAAGAAGGCGTGCACTTCCGGGGGCGGCTGCCGCCAGGATGGACGCTCGCGCACGCCGCCCAGGTGCGCGATGGCATCGTCCACGGCCCGGTGCGCCACCTCGCGCGCGGCAGTCCAGTCGCCCGGGTCCAGCGTTTCCTCACGCGTGTTGTCCATCGCCACCTTCCACGCTGCGGCATGATTCCGCCGGGAAGATGCTGCTATGGTGCTTCGAAGCTGTCAACGCGAATGCAGCAGCTGCCGCGGCATAGCATCGACCGCGGCACTTCAGGCCAGTTGCCCCTCCTGGCGCAACACGGCGGTCAGTGCTTCCAGGCACAGCGGGTCGATCGCCGTGCCCAGGTTCTCGGCCATCATTTCCAGCGTGTGGGGAATGGGCACGGCGCCGCGGTAGGGCCGTTCGGCCGAGATCGCGTCAAAGATGTCGGCGGTGGTGATGATGCGG
>Ga0138256_10009600_pt1 | contig 10151 bp, 12 predicted proteins | sample KNB2016incub_MG_FD_105486 | JGI IMG/M metagenome (GOLD analysis project Ga0138256, IMG submission 105486) | Active sludge microbial communities from wastewater in Klosterneuburg, Austria - KNB2014incub_MG | ecosystem: Engineered > WWTP > Activated sludge > Unclassified | place: Austria...
AAGTCAGGTAAGCCTCTCGACTCTCGGTAAGAGTTAACCATGCTAAAAAGAGTATCAGCGTTTAGGCCAGAGGAGATATTTGGAGAACTATTTAAGGTTGTGAGAGTTGGGGTTGTTGTTTGAGGTGGTGATGGCAAGATGGTTTGTTTAGAAGGTAGTTGTTGGGCTGGAGAGCTTGATATTGTAGTTTTATTAACTGGCGTAGGAGTAACAATATTTTCTATTTTGATATCTTGCTCATTATCTGGTTGAGCAATGGTTATTTTATTTGACCCAAACTCAAGGTTAATTGGAGCGAGATTCTCGGGTAGACTGGAAAAGCTTAAGGGAGCTGAAAAAATAAGGCCATCGTGTTGGTAGGGTTGACTTAGAGTGAGTCCGTCTGCATAGACTCTCCCTCCAAGGAGTAATAATATAGGTAGTAGAAAGAAGAGATTCTTCATCTGATCTTATCTAGTATATTAATAGGCGTAGGTTGATGCAAGTTCAGCAATAAGGTCGATTAGAGCTTAGAATCTTTGTCTTTAATTAGCGGCTTGAAGGCTTTGTAAAGTTTTGTAATTTTTGGGTCTATAATTATTTGACAATAGGGATTTGATGAATTTGTATTGTAATAATCCTGATGATAATCTTCGGCTCTGTAAAACTTCTTAAATGGAATGATTTGGGTAACGATTGGTCCATGATAAATGCCTGATTTTTCAAGCATTCTTTTTGAGGCTTCAGCAAGACTTCTTTGCTCGTTATCATGGTAAAAAATTACTGATCGATACTGAGTCCCGACATCTGCGCCTTGCCGATTAAGCGTTGTGGGATCATGAAGTTTCCAAAATATATCAAGTAGTGTTGAGTAAGAGATTTTTTCAGGATTAAAGTTAATTTGAATTGATTCTGCGTGACCAGTCTTTCCCATACTTACTTTATCGTAATTTGGGCTGTCCATTGTTCCTCCTGAGTATCCTGAGGTTACTGATTCAACTCCCTTTAATTTCTTAAAGATTGCTTCAGTGCACCAAAAGCATCCACCAGCAAATGTCGCTGTCTGCATAGAATCATTATATACCTACTGTGCTATAGTTTGGTTATGCAGAAGAATATTTATATTGCAGTAATAATAATAGTTGCAGTTGGACTTGTACAATTTGTCCCAAGGATATTTCTGCCAAACAAGCCACAAAGTTTAGAAAAAGTATTACCAGAGCAGGTGAGAATTGATATGGATGATGCAAATATCAAAATAAATGCTATAAGCTTTTATGCTGAATACGACAAATGTCTTAAGGAGCCCTCTCAAACGTCACAATCTTGTCTCAAGAAAAATACTTTTATTAGTTCTAAATTTGCTAAAGCTGAACAATCATTATCTCAAGACCCAGTTTTTTGTTCTGATAATTCTCCATTTGGGTACTCTATTAATGATATTAAGATCAACAAGGACACAGGTGAAGTTGGGGTTATAGAATCTTTTGCTTATTCCAAGCAAAAAATAATTTTAAATTTTGAAAAAAGTAATAATATCTGGAAAGTCCAAAAAGTAAACTGCCCTCACATTTAACTTCTTTCCTTCTTTTTACATCGAAAGGATGTAATTCTTACTTACAGCTAGTAGTATTTAGCCATGACCAGAGTGTTTTTATCAATCGTGTTGGGGATTGCTCTTTATCTTTCCTTGAGCTTATACCGACCTGTAGTTGAGGCTCAGACTATAAAAAATACAAATTCACACAACCACCAAAATTTTTCTTTCACCTCGCCTATTCCCTACCATTTAGTAGTTTTGAATAAATAATTTTATAATATATTCTCTCAGTATATTTCATTTAATCAATAGAGCTTTTAAGACTTTCTATACATGAATCAATTGAGTACTTTGTATCAAGAAGAATTTTTGGGAAGACCGTTATAATTCTAACTCTATTATTTCCATATTTATTTAACTCTTTCGAAAAGTGTTACAGGGATTTATCTATGGAAGCATTTCCTGAATCTAAACAAATCATTTAGTGCCACTTCATGGTTGATGAAGGAGGAATCTCGCCTGCTTTCGACTTATGATTATAAGGACGTTAATTGCCCAGACATAGCTCGTTTTTTTTGTATTACATTTTATGTAGCTACTTTACACTTTTAAGTATGAATGATAAAGTTTCAATATGATTAGGCTAATGTTAATCCTAGGAAGTACACGAGAAGGAAGAATAGGAGATAAAGTTTATGATTGGGTAAAGGGTGAGATAGTAAAAATGAAAAGCTTTGAAGTAGATTGTGTAGATCTCAGGGATATTGACTTACCTTTCTTCAATGAGCCACAGTCTCCAGCGATGGTAAAGGAAGGTAGATATTTAAATCCCATCCAAAAAAAGTGGGCAGAACGAGTGGCAGATGCAAGCGCATATCTTATTGTTACCCCTGAATATAATCACAGTTATCCAGCAGTGTTAAAGAATGCTTTAGATTATGCTTATTCAGAGTGGAACAAGAAGCCGGTGGCTTTTGTTGGTTATGGGGTAGTGGGCGGAGCGCGAGCGGTGGAGCATCTAAGGGGGGTGGTTTCCCAATTGCAGATGGTTTCAATTCAAGAAGCAGTTTATATAACCACACATCCTTCTCCGTTTAATAAAGATGGTAAGATAATTAACGAGTATTATGAAGATAAGTTAGCTAAAACATTACATCAAATATTATGGTGGGCAAGAGCTTTAGAATCTGCGCGTCGGGAAATTTGAATAAATTAATGCTTAGCCAAAGATTTGTCTTTTGAGCGTAATAAATACTTTACCCCAAAATCCTGATTTTTGATAGCGTTTATAATCTTCTTTTTTATAATAGTCTTTTGTTCCCGGAAGTGGAGGGTCAATCCAATTTGATAGGATTATCCATTCTCTTCTCTCATTTTGTTTTGCAATTACTGTGATAAGCGATGTCCCTATTCCTTTTTGGAATTCAAGAGTATCTAGATTTTTACCGTTAAATTTTTTATCAGGATTTGAGAAGGCTTGCCAAGCAAGATCTTGAGAGAGCCCTCTTTGCCCCAGTCTCTCTATGGCATGATTAGTCCAGATAGCTCCTTTGTAATGTGACGGATACTGTGTCATATAGATAGTATATACTCTTTCGTTATCCTTGCGGATTCAGTTATTTATTCTTATTCCAAAATCTCATACTAACTAAGTTAGTTGGATTATTCAAATATGCAGAAGCCTTTGGGGATGGGCCCCATGTAAAAGGGGTATACTTTCGATTAGCGAAAAATTATCTTCCTCTTTTTATATAAAAAATGATACCACCGACGGCCAGGATATTTAATAATCCAACAAGGACAAGTGGTGAGAGCGTAGGCCTGGAAGACTCATTTGTAGATGACATATCAATTTGTACGAAAGTATCATTTATAAAGCCGTTTGCATCTTTAACTCTTAACATTGGGAAAACATAAACTTCATTTATGCCAGAGTAAGTATCTTTAAATTTTTGTTCAGGAGTACTTTCACCATCCCCCTTATCCCAAAAGTAACTAATAATTTTGGCAGAGCCGTTTTTAGAGGAAGATCCATCCAAAGTTATCGATTTATTAGAAACTTGTACAGGCTGATTTGGATCCTTAACTTCCCTGTTGTTAATTTTTATGATAGCTTTTGGTAGTTTGTAGTCTTTATCGGGAACAATATTAATTAAGATTGCCTGAAGAAGTGACTTAGTATTGGGATCGTTGTATCCTGCGTAGTCTGCGGAAATTTTTAATAAGAATGATCCTATCTTTTTATAGCTATGTTTTATTTTAAGACCTTTATTCTTTGTTCCATCCCCAAAGTCCCAAGTGAAAGTTATTTTATTAATAATATCTTGAGGGAATGGTAGCATCGCACTGTCGATTTCAAAACCTAATTCTTGACCCAGTAAATAATTCTCAGGAGCAGTATCTTGAGGAAGGACGAAATCTTTAAGTGAAGTTACATAAACTGGGTAAAAACCAGTATATGTACCATTGATTAAGAAAAATGGCGGCTGTCCAGAAAGATGGGCACTTACTAGATGAGGCTTAACAATTAAAAATACTGATAAAAAAAGTAAAACTAATATTTTCTTCATATTTATATCTGATTTTTGGGGCGTTCTTGAGAACGCCCCAAATTATAAATAACTTAGTTATTTATTCTTTTTCATTAGCTGCATGCTAAGCGCAACTAATGAAATAACAAGCGCGGCATAGCTTATAACTCTGAGCGAATTATTTTGAGACTCATTATTAATTGTGTTGGGAGCTGACTCTAAATCATTAAAAATTTTTGTTTGAGAGTAAGGTCCAAGTCCCTTTTTTTCATTTACTTCTTTTTGGGAATCAGACAAATCTTTCATTAAATTTGGATCTTGATCCCAGCTAACTATAGTTCCGTCTTGATATGTTTGATAGGCTTTCCAGCTAATAGTTGTTTCACTCGCAGGTACTTTGGCACTAAAGCTAAATTCATCACGTTGGCCAACGGGGATTGAGCCATCTGACCAGTCAATTTCAGTAGTTTTTGCATTTTCTCCCTCCCCTATTTTCTTGACATCAATTTCCCAGTTCGGTTTTACGTTTGGAGAGACAGACTCTATTTCGCTTGGAATAATTAAGCGCAGGGCGATAGTTGGATTATCCATTTCATTTGGGACGCCGACTGTGAAGGTTTGATAGGCTCCGATTCCGACCTGATTTGGTTTAACTACGACATGCGCGAGCGCAGGAGTTAGGGTTAAGAAGATTGCGCATACACTACTAGTTAGAAATATTAATCTTTTTTTCATTTTTCACCTCCTTATCTTTATTTTTATTTCTGGAATTTTTAAATATTGAAAAAATAATAACGATTAAAGCAAGAGTAATAACAATTATTGCAGTTACTGAAGGCTGAGAAGTCTTTAGCTTGCTTGAAGTAGCTGAGACCACTCTAGATACTCTTAGGTCATATTTAAGAGTAAAAGGCTGAAATAAATTTGAAGCTAGAGGCTTACCAGTAATTCTTATCGAATAGATGTCTTTTTTTGGAAATGTGTAAAAAGCACTTGTATTGGATAGGCCTGGAGTTTGGTTATTTGAGAAAAGGGGTTGAGAATATATCAGCATATTATTTTCTATAATTTGGAATTTACAATCACACTGTGTTGGGTCAAATTTTCCCGTTTTATCTTTAAAGTCAAAGAAAAAACTACTCAACCTTCCGACTATCGGATCATCATCTGGATTGATATGCATCACGGCTCCTATCGACTGATCTGTTAAAAGAACGTGAGCAAAAGATTTACTAGGAAGCCCAAGAAGAATAGCTATTAGTATAAAAATAATAAATTTTTTCAAATACATAATTTAATTAACTTTGATTGTGAAATCTGTTGTAATAAGTTTATTATTTGGATTAAATTGGGCAAAAACTCTGTAGATACCAGGCTTGATGGGGCCATATATTCCGAGTGGAATAAACTCAATATTGGGCCCACTGCTCGCATTGCTGGGGGGTGGAGTGAGGGAGTTGGGATGAACATGAACATAATCAAAAGTAGCTTCATTTATCATGGTTAGATGTCCAAATGATGCAAGATAAGGCTTAAGGTTAGTAATAGGTTTTTTAGTCTTAGCATCTTTTATGGTAAAAGTAATCTTTTGATTACCAACAGAAAGTTTTTTTGCTAAAAGAGGGCGTGGGAAGTTCATCGTAACCAGATAATCTCCAAAAACTTTAGTTAATTTATTATCAGGTAGCATGATGCCCTTCTTCACATCCTTTTGATCTCCAACCTGCAGGCTAAAGCCCATCTGCTGTTCAACTCCACCAAGTGGCTGGAAGTCTGTATAGAGATGATAAAGCCCGGCCTTAGGGAAAGTGGTTGAGATAACAAATCCATCTTCAGTTTGCTCTGGATGGATATGTGAGAAATATGACAATGACTCGTCAACAATCACTAAGTGAATGAGCTTAGTATAAAAATATGAGAAGAGCTTGACCTCCTGCCCTGTTGAGGAATTGTAGACTTTAAATTTTAGTGTAGTTTTTGTATTTGGTTCAACTATATCTTCAGGGATAAAGCTTGTTGTGTAGCGAAGGTTCGGATCCCCATTAAATCCAGGTATACCTTGTAAGTTTGAAGGCAGTTGATTATTTTGTGCTTGTTGGGCAAGTAAAATATGCTGAGCGTGAATACCAAAAGACGAGGTATTCTTAGAAGGAAGTGTAAAAACTAGATAAGATATTACTGCTGCTGATACGACTAAGAAAGAAATTCCAACTTTTAGTGACAGATCTTTTTCTCTTTCTAGATAATAGTCAAAACGTCTTGCCTCAAGAAGTGAGAGTATGGCTATAAGCAGAAACGTAACGATCGGAATAGGATTTGTTAAGCTTAGGAAGTGACTGCCTAGTAGATATGTATGTATCAGTATCAGAAAGCTTGCTAGGTACACAAGGCGATGTAGCATCTTCCACTTTCGGAAGGATAGATAGTCTACAGCTCTATCAAATGAAGTAAATGCTAGAACCATCAAGATCTCTAGCCCTACAAAGCCAATTGCAAGTGATACAACATAATTATCTGCAAGAAATAAAAGTCCTTTAAAGCCATTAAGTTGTCCAAAAAAGGCAAAAAGTGAATGGATAAGGGCAAAAGTAAATGAAGCAATTCCAATTGTACGCCGTATTTCTATAGCTTGTTTATGGAAGGGTATGGTTTTGAAGCTATGATAAAGAGGCGAGATGAGGAGTGCAAGGTAAAGATAAATTACCGAAAGGAAAGCAAAGAATTGGTCTAATCTAATGATTTTTATTTGAGAGCTTGGAACAAGATAAAGAATTATTAGACAACCAATCCCAGCTATCATCATTGAGACATAGGCTGTAATCCATCGTAATGAGCGTAAGTCCATCAACTATAACCACTATAGCAAACAAGGATAGATAAAAAAAGATTTATTAGTAGAAAAGCTATATAATTATTGCATGCAAGACGTGCTTTTTAATGAGGATCAGATTAGAGATAAGATTATATCGTTAGCAACACAGATTGAAGGAGAGTATGGAAATAGTGAGATCATAATCATTGGAGTCTTAGTTGGATCTTGTATCTTTACGTCTGATCTTATTCGTGCACTTTGGAATCTAGGAATGACAAATCCCATGGTAGATTTTATTGGTATTTCAAGCTATGGAGAGAACCGTGAATCTTCGAAAACTCCTCGTATTACTAAAGATACAGATATAAATATCTTGGGCAAAGATGTCTTGATAATTGAGGATATTGCTGAATCTGGATTGAGTCTAAGGATTATTTCGGATTCTCTCAAAAAAAGAGGTGCGAAATCTGTTAAGAGCGTTGTACTCCTGGATAAACCAGGTAAAAGAGTGGCGGAGTATGTGCCAGATTTTATCGGATTTACAGTCCCAGATGACGTCTGGATTGAAGGATTTGGGCTTGATACAGCTTATAAGGGGAGAGGAAATCCTAGGATTGTTGCACGCTAAGTTTTATCGCTTCATCCGCATTAAAGTCACCTATTCTTGTTCTTTCTATTGAATAGGCTAATCCTCCGCATCCTAACTCTTCACCTAATTTTGAGCAAAGTGATCTAATGTAAGTTCCGCTAGTAACTGTTGCTTTAAGGCTAAAAATTGGGAGACTGTCAGGCAAGTTTAGTGAAGATTTTTTCCAAGATGCAATGATCTCCTTTTGTCTAAAATCACCATTAACTAACTTTATTTTTTTTATTATGTTTTCTATTAGGACTTCTTTCGGGATCTTCTTACAGGATAATAGGGTTAGACTTTTTATGGTTATTTCTTTAGTAGGAATAGTTATTTGATCAAGCTTTCGCTCTCTTGCCCAATAGAATAGTGGCTTTCCTTGAACATGCATTGATGAATAAGCTGGGTAAGCCTGTCTAGTTTGTCCAATAAAATTAGGTAGAAGTTTAAGTAGGTCTAATTTAGTAACGCTTTCTAGGTTGGAGCTTGTAGATTCAACGACGCCTAATGGATCGTAGGTGTCAGTAGTAATTCCTGGCAAAAGTAAAAATTGATAAGTTTTGTCCAACTTTTGGTATTTCTCTCGTTCTTTGTTTGCATCTCCAATAAGTAGTAAAATTAGCCCTTCGGCCATGGGGTCAAGCCTACCAGCAGCGCTAATTTTTTCTTGAGAATAAATAGGAAATTTTGCTTTGAAACAATTAATTAGCTGGAGAGGAGTAATGCATTCAGGTTTGTAGATGGAGATTATCTCTTTCATTGGCTCATATTGTAGTAATAAGATCAGGCTCTTGCAAATTTCTTACGGGTTTTAGAGTCTATTCATATTTAATTTTCTTATTATATGAGTGTGGAAAGTGAGGTGAATAAAAATGGTTATATCAGTTCCGATATCATCAACCACTAAAAGAGTGCAAGTGGAGAGAAATGTTGAGATTCAAATTCCGGGTCTGGGGGACTTGTTGAGGAAAAATAAAATTGTTAGTGCTTTCATTACAGTAATTTCAGCTCCAGTTAAGTAATTATCTATTGCCATTTGTAGTCAGGGTAGTATAGAGTATCCTCAATGCGAACATGTAAGATTGATGACAATCCACTTATCTTAACGCCAGCGAAAAATACTAAAAAGAAACTTACGGGTAGTTATTATTACTCGGCGTACTATATGTGCCCTAAGTGTAGACGGATTTATTTTGATGATAAGTACAAAATTTCAAATTTTAACATGAGCCTAGGCCTGAACAGCCAAGTTCAAGATGATCAGGAGTTTTTTGATATTAAGATTTGGACGGATGGTTCCTCGAGCAATAATGGTAGACCAAATGCAAAGGCTGCTTGGGCATTTGTTGCTGGAGAGTATGAGGATGCTGGGTATGTCGATGGAAAGCAGACTAATAATAGGGGCGAGGCTCTAGCAGTTTACTATGCGTTGCTGTGGTCTGCAGAAAAGAATTATAAAACAATCTGTATCTACACTGATAGCCAAATAACTATTTTTGGCGTGGCTAAGCATCCTGAAAGGGTGAAAGAAAATAGAGACATCTTTCAAAAGATTTATGATGTTGTGCAGCGAAATGACCTACAGGTAGCATATAAGAAAGTCTTAGGACATTCAGGTGATCTAAATAACGAGAGAGCTGACAAGCTGGCTGTTAAGCTATCGCTTGCTTAGAGTGCTATACTTCATTCGTGAAAGAAGCAGTTGGCTTAGTTAATCCGTTGGTTTCCACGAGACGCAATTTTTTGTTGGGAGGGTTAGGCTTAGCTTGTGGTGGAGTTGCTGGGGGTTATGGGGCAAGAGATAGATTCTTCAAGCCTGAGGGTGACGATGCTCATGTAAATAATTATTTTGAACGGAGAGGTTTTCCTAATAGACAAATCAAAAAAGATAGATTCCAAGAATTATGTCCAGATTTTTACAGTTTACCGTTGCGCAGAGATGAAGGTTTGGAAGTTAACATTGTCAATGATCAGGAGGTATTGGCAGAAGTTTATTTCGACATATCTGGGGATGAGTTGATTGCTCTTGAAATTAGAGATGAGAATAACAGTCCCGGGAAATTAGGTGTAGTAGAAGTTCAGTTTGGAGATATTCAGTTTCAGGGAGTAATTGTCGGGACAGAGCATAATCAGTCTGCGAATATTGACTTAGGGATGGTTTCAGGCTCCTCATATCTTAGAATTGTTAGAACACCAGCAAGTAAGGATACCAAAATCCCTTTTAACGGTATAGCATTAAATAGAGTTCAAGGTGGTGCCTTATATAAAGCAGTAGGACAATGTGCACCAATGCTTGGGATGCGGCGTGATAATTATCTTAATTTTATGAACTCTGATCAACAGAAGGTTCAAGAGGCTGCATTAACTAATGATATGTTGTTAGATTGTCCTGTTGAGATTCGAGAAAATGACAATGGGAATATTGCTTTGATTTATTGGGGCCTCTATTCAGCTGAGGATGGTGGCATGGGACGGAATCCAATAGAGCTTTACAATAAATACCATCGGGTTTATGATCTGGACATTGCGCAGTCTGTAATATTGAACAATAGTTTTCAAATTCTTGAGATCGCTCATCAGGAGGACAATGGTAATGGTTCCCATCAAATGGTAGTCGATTTTACAAGTGTTGATGGCGTAGCACCTTTTAGCCAGGATTTA
>Ga0138256_10009601_pt1 | contig 10149 bp, 4 predicted proteins | sample KNB2016incub_MG_FD_105486 | JGI IMG/M metagenome (GOLD analysis project Ga0138256, IMG submission 105486) | Active sludge microbial communities from wastewater in Klosterneuburg, Austria - KNB2014incub_MG | ecosystem: Engineered > WWTP > Activated sludge > Unclassified | place: Austria...
GATATATAAAATGCTTCTGCAGTCTGGCCACTGAGTGTTCTACCGCTCGCATCAGTAATGGTACCTGAAACCATTACTGGTGTATCCAATTTTCTTTCTTCTTTTAAATTTTGAATAGCAAAAAGTGCTGCCTTACAATTGAGTGTGTCGAAAACAGTCTCTACGAGAAGGATGTCTGCTCCCCCATCCAGTAAACCACTGGCTTGTTCGTAATAATTGGCCACCATGTCATCAAAGGTAATCGCCCTGAATCCGGGATTATTGACATCCGGAGAGATGGATGCAGTTTTATTTGTAGGTCCCATGGCACCGGCTACAAATCTGGGTTTGTCAGGGTTTTTTGCAGTAAATTCTGCAGCTACCTTTTTAGCAATTCGTGCGGATGTCAGATTTAATTCATAAGTAATGTCCTCAAGATGATAGTCCGACTGCGATATTCTGGTACTGTTGAAGGTGTTGGTCTCAATGATGTCTGACCCTGCTTCCAGATATGCCCTATGTATATCTTCTATAATATCCGGTCTTGTAATAGACAAAAGGTCATTGTTACCTTTCAGGTCAGAATGATGATCTTTGAATCTATGTCCTCTGTAGTCTTCTTCTTCCAACCGATACTGCTGAATCATGGTTCCCATTGCTCCATCCAGTACTAAAACTCTACTTTTAGTAATTGTATATATATCATTCATATTAGGGGCAAAGTTAATGAATTGAGATATTAAACCCAAAATTGTAATCAGATAAGTGTGGATTACCAATTGAACAAAAAATAATCCCAATGAATTAACCGTTAATATTGTATGGTTTCAACCTTTCGATGGTGAGTTGTTACATATTCAATAATCATATCCGATATTTGCAATATTTACCCTGAAACCCATTCCGATGTAATGCTGTTCTTTTTTTAAGTCGGACTTTGTTTGTCTCCACATACCTTGTATGTCAATGAAATAATTGTGATAAATTTCATAACTGGCATCCACATTAAATGCAACGATGTTGGTTTTAGTGCCCTGACCAATGAAATTTCCATAGTCTCGTTCGCGGCTGTCTAAAGGCAAAAGGATATTTCCTCCCCAGTTTTCGCCAGGTCTGTCATCTCCATAGGTAGTCAAAAGAGCTTTTGCCTGCAAATAGATTTTATTGCCGGGTTTATATCTTGCCAAAACCAACAATTCTTTAAAGTTTGCCCCTAAAGGATGCGCCAGTGGCTGGTTGGAGTGACTGTAATTGGCTACTGAGTTTTGGGGTTGAGAGAATAAAGTATCTCTGTGAGCATAAGTATAAGGACGAACAATGTTATATTCCAACTGAAGATCCAGATGATCAATATTCAGTACATTGACATATTTAATACCTATCTGCCCTCCAAATTTATTAGCCCACCAACCCGATTGTTTCTTAACTTCTGATAATTTAAATTCATCCATAACAAACTGCCCAAACACAGATAATCCCTTTATTGGATTCCATTTGACATTGAGACCAAGTATTACATTGTCAGGACTATCCAGAAAATGTTCTACGGCACGGTAAAGGATTACAGGATTCAGATACTGAAATTCGAAATGATTTTCGCGGGCAAAAACGACGGTTTCAAACAAGCCGATTTCAAATTTAGTATGGGGTTTGAAAGCAAGATAGTGAGTGGCTGTATATTTCTTTGGAAGCAGCTTGTCACCTGGGTTAAAAAGGGTAGAAGTCGGGGCCATTTCTGCAAAGATATTCTGATACTGAAATTTCCAGATTCGGGTATTGAATTTTAAATAGAAATAATTATGACTGTAATCCGAAAGCAATAGTGATCTGTAGCCGTTGCCAATAAAATGATTGCCATGTCCAAATTCAATATTAATACTTTTGACCGGATTAAATCCCACATAAGCCCGCGCATTAAAAAAATCATACCCTCTCAGTTCGCCAACGACGGAAGACTCATAGTTTTTCCAGTATCCCTGACCTGGTAATGTGCCGAATTTTTGAATCCTTTCTTCCACAAAACTTAAATAACTACGCTGATTTTCAAGCAATTGAGTATAGAAATATACTTTATCATCTATGTAAGCTCTGATATCAATGCCTCTTGTATTCTGGAAAATTATGTTTTCATTATTTTTTTCATTTAAATAACTCAACTGAAGTACAGGATTAATAATCATTCTGAACCCGGAGGTTTCAAGGTCAATAAAATTAGCTCTGGTTTTATAAAAATATTTCAAAATCGGACTTCTGGCATAATTGGACTTGATGGTGTCTGACCAGATTATATTGTCATTTGCCGCTGATGTGCCTGATCGAAACTCTGTCTGCTCTTCAGAATGTTCCCATGATAATGGAGTAGTATGATCTGAAAGGAAATCAATATTGTCAGCAAAAATATGTTGTAAATCATATCTGTCCAATGCAGTAAGCATGGCAGGATTTTGGATTCTTTTCATAAACTTTATCAACTCTTTTCGATCATAATTATTGATTCCGTTGATCAGTGTGGTATCTGACATATTCAAAATTTCCATCCTGTCATAAGTATGATATGCCTGATCACCTCTCAGCATATAAGGGGATTGTGCATATAGGCACATGTTAATACAAAGACATAGAGAGAACAAAAGTAACCTGAACGTCATTCTGATAATTCTTTAAATAATTTCAAAATGTAAAGATGACTAAAAATGACAATATCAATAACATATCATTTCAATTCTATTTAAAACCCGGTAAACCGGACTTGAGAAAGTAAGAGAAAAAATAATTGAGCTCTGATAAAATAAATATCAAATCAAGTTTTCAGAATTTTCTTACCTTAGCCATTCGTAACGATAAAAATCTAAAATCTAATACTCAATTATATCAGACTTGGAGAAGGTAAAATTTTTATATCAAAGTATTAAAAATTTTCAACAAATGGGTACTGTGATTAGAAGCGGTGCTCCCATGTGTAGAAAAATGAGTTCTTTTATTGATCGTAAAAATGATCTGGTGATAGTTGAATTAGGAGCAGGTGATGGAGCTATTACAGGTTATATACTTGAAAAAATGTCACCTGAAGCCAAACTCTACGTATTCGAAATAAATCCTGAATTATGTAATGTATTATCCAAAATAAAGGATAGTAGAATGATACTGGTCAATGACAGCGCTGAACATCTTGAAACATATCTTGCAAATGCCGGGATAAATCAGGTAGACTCCATTATTTCAGCCATTCCCTTTTTGGTATTGCCGGATGACCTGACCAAAGAAATATTATTGTTAAGTAAAAAATTGCTTAAAAAAGGGGGTAGTTTTATTCAAATGCATTACGTCAGCACTATAAAAACAATGTATAAAACAATATTCGGTAATGTACATACCTATTTTGTGCCCATCAACATACCTCCAGGGTATGTGTTCAGATGTATTAAAGAATGATAAGTACTCATGTATGATTGGGATGTTAAATAAAAAATTGTCTTTATGCAATTAAATGCCAAATATCAATTTAGCTTATAGCACAAATGTAAAAAACCCTACATTGGTGTGTAAGGTTTTTGTAAAAAGTAATATACCTGTAAGCCGGATTCTGTAACCCACCCGAAAGTAAGCCCTCTATCATTTATCTAAGCTGCCTACCCCTTCTGACGTGTCTTACGACAACAAAACCGAGTCAGTTTTTTCTCCTGAGAGAGTCAGAATATACATGGCATTTCAACCCGCAAGGTTTGTCCTGATCATGAATCACTGCATGACCACGAGAGCTCTTACCTCTCATTTTCACCCTTACCCTGACTCCGTGGAGTCCTGGCGGTTATTTTCTGTGACACTAAGCTGTATCATGTCTTCACACGATCCCACCCGTTAGGTGGTGCGGCACTCTACGTTGTCCGGACTTTCCTCTTCCGGCATTTACCGGAAGCGATAGAGCGGTATATCTGATGCAAAGTTAAGTAAAATCGGCGAAATACACATTAGTCCAATGCATCTTTTTAATGCAAAAGGCATAGTGTAATAAATCAGTACTGACTAATTCAATATATTTAAAAATTCAGATCAGTAAGCATCATTCAAGTACCTCTAAAAATGATTGCCTCAATACAAAAGAAGCATTAAATAATATTTTAGAATTATACTCAGATTTTTTTTACATTAAACATTTTTATAATACTTATTTAGTTCTTTTTCAAATTTATATTACCTTAGCGTTTTGATTTATTTTTCAAACCCAGACTATATGAAGTTTCGGTGGCTACTACCTTTCTTGCTGTTTTTCTCTGTCTTATTGCTATATTTCAGTAATAAACAAACCGACCATTCTGTTGCTATAAAAAAACTGGAAACATCTCTGAATGACCAAATTGCACTTGATTCGTTGATAATCCAGCGATTTATCAATAGTGAGGACGACAGAACCATACTTACGGGTCTCAACAAATCACCTTTTTTCACAGAAGTCTTCAGGAATGACAGCATCATATACTGGAATGATGGCACGACAATAGGAAACAACCCATCTGATGAAATCATTGATATCCTGCATCTCAAAAATACATTTTACGATGCATATCTTAAATTAAATTTAAACTCAATTAATGTTTCAAATACGCTGTATAATTGTGAAACATACAATATTAAAGCACTTAGAGGAGAGAATAAACAAGGTTATACTCTTATAAATATCCAGAATGCTGAGCTTGGCGTGTATCATGAAACACTTTCCGGCCATAAAGTATTGAAGGGTTTTGCATGGTTTCTACTTTTTACCATTTTTATTATTATGTCTGTACTTCTGACTCAAAAGATAAAGAATCTCATGGTCAGTGATTCACAGATAAGAACTACAGCTTTCGTTTTACTTTTAGTTTTGGTTTTATTCAGAATAGTACATTTTATACCTGCTTTTTATTCACTTTTTGATGGATTTGTTGGTATGAAAACACTCAACCGTGGTTCTTTTGTATCTGAAAATATATGCAGCCTTCTCATCAATTTATGGATATTCGGACTTTTCATTTATTTATCAAATTTACTTAGAGGAAAAAATGCTGCAAATTTAAAATCCGGTATTTTTCCAGCCATTGCTACAGGTTTTTACACTTTTTTTATATTTGGATACAGCGCCCACATTTTAGAGGAATTGGTACTGATCAGGGATGTAAATCTTGAAATAGAAGCCTTACTTGAATTTGATGCAGTAAGTTTTATTCTTATCATCTGTTTCAGCATTCTCATGATTCTGATTTTTCAAAGTACCCAGATGATGTACGAAATATTGCAAAAAACATCTCTAAAAGGTATCTCCAAATACAGCTTTCTGGCTTGCGGATGGGTGTTAGCCTTAATTTTACTTTGGTCACTTCAATGGCTGAATGTACCTATATGGATATTTTCACTTTTTATCATTTCATATTGTCTGATCCTGGATGCCTATACTGAAACGAGAGAGCAAAAGATTACTTATCTTATCTGGTGGCTTATTATGTTTTCAGGATATCTTGCTGTTAGTCTTTTTTACTTTGGCTTAAAAAAGGATATTGCTGCCAGAACAAATTTTATACATCAATATTTTACACAACCAAATGACACCATTGTTTATGCCCTGCAACAATTAAGTGATAGTCTGGCTTCGGGTGATGTATTTACGCGAATCGCATCTCTTGATCTTCCTTCCAGACTGGATATGAATGACCTGTACCAGTTTATTTTTAAAAAACCTCAGGATTACAAATATTCAATCGAATTATTTGATAAAAAAACCGGAAACACGCTCTTTAATAATCATTTTGCAGATTACTATAAGCTAAATCAATCCTACATCAATGCCCGCAAAGTAGGAAGGAATATTGTTCATAATCCCTTTGAAGACCGTTATATTTCCAGATTTGAAATTGCCGGATCTGACATGAGTAATACATCCTGGTATTTATATATAATCCTACAGAACAGCAACAGAAAATTAACACATCTCAATCAAATACAACCCAATTTTGGCCTTGCCGTATTCAACAGAGAAAAGCTGATCGAAAAAGTGGAAGGAAATCAACCTTTTCCTGAAATTTCCACGCTAAAAATGATAAATGAGACCGCTATTAAAACCGATTATTCATTTGTAGTTTCGATACCTTCAGATCAATATAAAATAATCTCCTGGAAAAAAGTGTCCGGCCTCATCAAACCAATATCGCTGTTTTCATTTATCTTCACACTGTGCGGACTTATCTTGTTGATTTTGTCATTGGTAAATACCCGATATAATTTTTTACCAGAAAATATTTCATTAAAATTCGGGGCCCGGTCATCGCTGAAAACTAAAATTCAACTATCTATCATCCTTCTTATTCTGGTCACTTTTTTGGTTATCGGAGCGATAACCGGCTTTTATTTTAAAAATCTGATAGAAGCCAACCAACGGACCAAGCATAAAGAAGAAACATCAGGCATCATAAACAACATCAGATCTGACATACAGAATATAGATGACGATGAGTCTGCGCTTTCTTATCTGAACAGTAAGTTAAAAGATCTGTCTTTTGTTCACAATAAAGAATTGAGTCTTTTTGACTTTAGCGGCAAACTGGTGGGTTCTACATCCCATGATGCAAATATCATAAGAGTTCCTTATTCACTTTGGAGCAATACCCTGGTTGACCCCTACAGGTTTACTGATCTTCAGGAAAGAAAGAATTCAGAAACCGAATATGTTCCAATCTACCTGTCTGAAAAAAATCCATTTGCATTTATTGGCATAGATCATACTTCTTACAATTCTTCCAGCAATATTCTGGATTTCCTCAGTACTATTCTGAACGCATATATCTTTTTATTTCTAATAGCGGGAGCTATAGCCATTACTATTGCCAACTCTATCACCCAACCATTAACTATTCTTGCAGAAAAACTAAAAAAATTCAAACTTGGTAAAACCAATGAATTGCTTGAATGGAAATCCAATGATGAAATAGGCACCCTGATACACGACTATAATAACCTCACTCAGGAATTGGAAAAAAGTGCAGGGCTTCTGGCAAAAACGGAAAGAGATCTGGCATGGCGAGAGATGGCCAAACAAGTAGCCCATGAAATTAAAAATCCGCTCACACCAATGAAACTCAGCATTCAATATCTTGAACGTGCTGCCAAAGATCATCCTGACAAAGCACAGGTGCTCATACCAAAAATATCCTCAACCCTCATCGAACAGATAGATAACTTAAGTCAGATCGCCAATGAATTTTCAAATTTTGCTACAATGCCACAGGCAACAAATGAAAAGCTGATTTTGAATGAAATAGTAGAAACCATACATGATTTGTTCCGAAAGAGGGACGACATGGATATCAACATGATAGAGCCAATTGATGATCTTTATGTTTTTGCAGACAAAAATCACTTAGTCAGGATATTGAATAATCTGCTTAAAAATGCCATTCAGGCTATACCTGAAAATAAAAGGGGAAAAATTGAAATTGAACTCAAGCGTGAAGGTAACGAAGCCGTGATACGTATCTCAGACAACGGTACAGGTATACCTGATCATATGAAAAATAAAGTATTTACACCCAATTTTACTACAAAAAGTTCCGGAACAGGATTGGGCTTAGCCATCTCATCCAATATGATTGAATCGTTTAACGGACGTATTTACTTTGAAACAAAATTAGGCCATGGCACTGACTTTTATGTGTCCATACCCCTGATGCGTCTGGATGATTACTTTGGTGAAGAAAACAGAATAAGTCTGGATTGATAGATACTTACATTTTCTGTAGTTTCACATCAATACATAATTCCTTCAGCTGGGTATCATGAATCGGTGACGGAGCATCTATCATCATATCTCGCCCCTGGTTATTTTTGGGAAAAGCTATAAAATCTCTGATAGAAGACTGCCCGTTCATCACAGCACAAAGCCTGTCAAAACCAAAAGCAAGTCCTCCGTGCGGAGGCGCACCATACTCAAATGCTCCCAGTAAAAATCCAAATTGAGATTCCGCTTCTTCTTTAGTAAAACCTAGCAAATCAAAATTTCTGGACTGTAAAGCACGATCATGAATCCTGATGGATCCACCCCCAATTTCTGCTCCGTTGATGACGAGATCGTATGCATCCGCTTTCAGGCTCTTCATAGTTTCATGGTCGCCATTCAGCATACGTGGAATGTCAGCTTTTTTGGGTGACGTAAAAGGATGATGCATAGCATGAAATCTATTTGACTCCTCATCCCACTCCAAAAGCGGAAAATCAAGTACCCACAACGGCTTGAAATCTCCCGGGTTTATCAGTTCAAGCTTTTTTGCCAGCTCAAGTCTTAGTTCACTAAGTTGTTTTCTGGTTTTTTCCGCTTCACCACTCAAAATAAAAATAACATCTCCCTTTTCAGCACCCATTTTTTCAGCCCATTGAAGCAATGTCTCGTCAGAATAAAATTTTCCGACCGTGGATTTGATGCTTCCATCTTCCTGATATTTGATATAAACCAGACCTTTGGCACCAATCTGGGGTCTTTGCAACCATTCAGTGAGATCTTTCATGTCTTTGTTGGAATATTTTTCTGCTATTCCTTTTGCACAAATTCCCACTACGAGTTCCGCATCATCAAAAACACCAAATCCTTTTCCTTTTGTTTCTACATTTAATTCTACAAACTGCATCCCAAACCTCAGATCAGGTTTGTCAGAACCATACAGCCTCATGGCATCGTCATATGACATCCTGGGAAAATCTCCCAGTTCGAGTCCGAGTGTATGTACAAATAAATGTCGTGTAAGACCTTCAAAAGTATTCAGGATATCTTCAATATGTACAAAAGACATTTCGCAATCTATTTGTGTAAATTCAGGTTGTCTGTCCGCTCTCAGGTCTTCATCTCTGAAGCATTTGACTATCTGGAAATATTTATCAATACCTGCAACCATCAATATCTGTTTGAAAGTCTGGGGTGACTGTGGCAATGCATAAAACTGTCCCTGATTTAGTCTGCTTGGTACGACAAAATCTCTGGCTCCTTCGGGGGTACTTTTTATCAAAAAAGGTGTTTCAACTTCTATAAATCCTTGTGAGTCAAGGTATTTTCGGGTTTCTATGGCCAATTTTGATCTGAAAATAATATTATTTTGTACAGGCGATCTTCTTATGTCCAGGTATCTGTATTTCATTCTGAGGTCATCGCCACCATCTGTTTCGTCTTCAATGGTAAAGGGTGGTACTTTGGATTCATTTAGAATATTGAGTTCAGTCACTTCAATCTCTATATCCCCTGTAGCCCTGTTTGCATTTTTGCTCGATCGCTCCCGAACAATACCGGTTGCCTGCACTACATACTCGCGGCCAAGTTTACGCGCCTGTGTACAAAGTTCTGCATTTTCATCCATGTTAAACACCAGTTGTGTCACACCATATCTGTCACGGACGTCTGCAAATGTCAAACCACCCAAATCTCTGCCTTTTTGCACCCAACCGGCAATGGTTACTTTATTTCCAGTGTCAGATATTCTTAGTTCTCCACAATTATGACTTCTGTACATATTATCTATGATTTATAATTAAAACGGGTGCAAATGTACAATTTGTACCTGTAATTTTTTAAAATCTTCAAAAGAGAATTTATGACTGGTTATATGATTGAAATGATACGAGTTATATTTTCTGTGTATTTATTAAGACACATAATTTTACCCTTTCGAGATTGAATTTTTTAATTACCGGATAATTCCTGAAAGAATTTAATTCAGGATATTATGTCGAATTTAGCTTCTTCTAATAACAACCTTTCAAATAATAATCTTGTAAAATGTCCACTTTTATACTCCATTTTATCAATGCAGGTCACGGGCGATATCCTTTTTGTACTGGCACTCAGAAATACTTCGTCAGCTGAAAATAATTCATCAATGCTTACCTGTCGCACTTCAACAAGCATAATTTCATTTGCAAATTCTAAAATTCGTTTTCTTGTGATGCCTGATAACATACCTTCGTTTGGTGTGATCAATGTCCCGTTTTTTATAATAAAAACATTGGACCTGGATGATTCTGTGATGTAACCTCTGCTAAAATAAAGTACATCGTCAGCACCTATGGTTTTCATTTTTGGTAATAAAGAAATGGGGGTAAGATAATTAATACTTTTTACCCGGTGTAATTCTCTTTGGTGATTGACAGTCATCAGTTTAA
>Ga0138256_10009602_pt1 | contig 10149 bp, 11 predicted proteins | sample KNB2016incub_MG_FD_105486 | JGI IMG/M metagenome (GOLD analysis project Ga0138256, IMG submission 105486) | Active sludge microbial communities from wastewater in Klosterneuburg, Austria - KNB2014incub_MG | ecosystem: Engineered > WWTP > Activated sludge > Unclassified | place: Austria...
TGGAGTCAATGTGACGACAGACTTTGCTTAAGCTGCTTTTCATTTCACTGCAATTATTTTCTTTCAAAGCTCATTAAAAACATCTTGAATGGATACTACTGAAACTGTTACTCCTCCAACGCTTGAAATCAGCACGTCGCGCCAGATGTTATCGTGGCTGTCCGAGCAAAAGCTTTCCATTGCGTTGACCACTTACCAGATAGGTAAGCTCTATTTCATTGGCCTTAAGCCCGATAACGGGCTTTCGGTATTTGAGCGCAGTTTTAATCGCTGCATGGGCTTGTGCTCGACACCGAATGGTTTATACATGAGCAGTCTGTATCAGGTTTGGCGTTTTGAGAATGTATTCGAGACGGGACAGCAACAGGATGGCTTTGATCGATTGTATGTGCCGCAAGTAGGCTATACCACTGGTGATTTGGATATTCACGACATGGCGGTGGATAGTGATGGTCGATTGGTGTTTGTCAATACTTTGTTTGGTTGTTTGGCGACATTGAGCGAAACACATAGTTTTAAACCATTATGGAAACCTCCTTTCATTAGCAAGTTGGCAGCGGAAGATCGCTGCCATTTGAATGGTCTGGCGATGAAGGATGGTCAGCCTGCTTATGTCACTGCGGTGGGTCGGTCCGATGTCGCCGATGGTTGGCGCGAGCACCGCAGCGATGGTGGTATTGTCATGGATGTGAATAGTGATGAAATCGTTTGCACCGGGCTTTCCATGCCACATTCGCCGCGCTGGCATGATGGCAAGTTGTGGCTGCTCAATTCTGGTACGGGGGAGTTCGGTTATGTTGATTTGAACACAGGTCGTTTTGAATCGCTGTGTTTTTGCCCGGGTTATATGCGCGGCTTAAGTTTTCATGGCAATTTTGCCTTGGTAGGTCTGTCCAAGCCGCGCCATAACAAAACATTCAGTGGATTGGCATTGGATGCCAATCTTAAGTCACGCAACGCAGAAGCCCGGTGTGGGGTGCAGGTCATTGACTTGCGTACCGGTGATGTGGTGCATTGGCTGCGTATGGACGGCGTGGTGGAAGAATTGTACGACGTGGTAGCTTTGCCCCAGGTGCGTCGCCCCATGGCCTTGGGCTTTAAGACTGATGAAATTCGTCGAGTATTGAGTGTTGAAACTGAATTGTAGTCAGGCTTTATGGCAGTTTATCGTTTTCCTGAGAATGTAAATTGATGGCATCTTTGCTGCAAATGGCAAGTCTGTAAAATCTTTTCTGGTACCATGTTCATAATCTCCGCTGAAAAAGAAAGCGCAAGCTATGTTGTGAAGGAGCTGTGACCATGCCAAGAATTGAAGCTAGTTTTAGCAATCAACAAGGTGAATCGCTCACCGGTTTGCTGGAAATACCAGTCGATACGGTGAGATCCTATGCATTATTTGCCCATTGTTTTACCTGTTCCAAAGATAATCTTGCGGCTGCACGGATTGCACGCGCTCTGGCTGATCTGGGGATTGCCGTATTGCGCTTTGACTTTACCGGTCTAGGAAATAGCAAAGGTGATTTTTCAAGCACCAATTTCTCATCCAATTTGCAGGATTTAATGGCGGCAGCCAATTATCTTGAACAGCAATACGCTGCGCCGACTTTGTTGATCGGACATAGTCTGGGCGGTTCTGCCGTATTGGCGGTCGCTCAGGATCTTCCTGCAGTGAAAGCGGTGGTGACGATTGGTGCGCCTGCAACCGCAGCGCATATCAAGCATTTATTTGCAGATTCTTATCATGCATTAACGCATCAGCCATCCGTGCAAGTTGAATTGGGTGGGAGAAGTTTTAATATTCAGCGCCAGTTTATCGATGATCTGGAAAAATATAATTCCGTTGTGCATATTCAATCGTTGAGAAAGGCTTTGCTGATATTTCACTCGCCACTGGATAAGGTGGTTTCTATTGATGAAGCGGCGCGCATATTTACTGCTGCCAAGCACCCTAAAAGTTTTGTGTCACTCGATCACGCGGATCATTTGTTATCCAATCCTGAAGATTCCCAATACGTGGCGGAAGTTTTGTCCGCCTGGGCTGGCCGTTATCTGAAAACGGAACGGATCGAGGCTAAGACAGAAGCTGCAGAAACATCGGCCGTTGAACTGGGTAATGTGATGGTGCGCGAATTGGATAAGAAATTTACGCGCGAAATTTTAACCCATCAGCACCGTTTGATCAGCGACGAGCCGATCGCGATGGGAGGCGCGAATCTCGGATTTAATCCCTACGAATTGTTGCTGGCCGCGTTGGGTAGCTGTACATCGATGACATTGCGGATGTATGCCAATCATAAACAGATCGATTTGCAGGAAATTCGGGTCGTATTGCATCACAATCGTATTCATGCGGAAGACTGTGCCAATTGCGATAAATCTACGCCAACGACTGATAAAATTATCCGTAAGATTCAATTGATAGGCAATTTGGATGAACAGCAGCGTGCCCGGCTATTGGAAATCGCCAATCAATGCCCCGTGCACAAAACCTTAAAAAGCCGAATTGAGGTGGAAACGACATTAGCGGAATCATTATGAGATGCAAATCAATGATAGTGTAGAAAAATATCGGATTGATAAATGGTTGTTTGCGGCACGTTTTTTTAAAACACGTTCGTTGGCAGCCGATGCGGTCGAGCGTGGCCGAGTGATCCTGAATGATCAGCGGGTAAAACCTGCCAAAGTGGTGGCAGTGGGGGACATGCTGACTATCCGCATTGGCAATGTGCAATATGTGATTAAGGTGCTGGCCTTGTCCAATAAACGTGGCTCTGCTCCGCAGGCACAGCAGTTGTATTGCGAAACGGATGAAAGCCGTCAACAACGTGAGATGCTCGCTGCCCGGCTGAAAGCGCAACCACAGCCTGTTTTTGCTTCAAAAGGACGACCGACCAAGCGTGATCGGCGGGTGATTGAACGGTTTATTTCCAGTCAGGATGAATGCTGAAGTGCAAAAGCAAAGATTACTTCTTGTTTGTCATCCAATATCTTTAATGAATACCATCATAGTGAGAAAACATGAGCAACAGCACTTTTAACTTGGATAAAGAGCAGCTGATACAACAATCCTTTGTGCAGATGGACAAGCATCTGCAAGGTACTGAATACAGTCGAGCACAAAAGCTGGCACTGACTTGTCGCATTTTATTTGAAAATGGGCATGATTCCGGATTGGCCGGACAAATTACCGCGCGTGGTGAGGAACCAGGAACATATTTAACGCAGCGACTGGGGTTGGGATTTGATGAAATCCGGGCAAGCAACTTATTGGTTGTCAATGAAGATTTGGAAGTGCTGCAAGGTGATGGCATGGCGAATCCGGCTAATCGTTTCCATTCATGGTTGTATCGCGCCAGGCCTGATGTGCAGTGCATTATTCATACACATGCGGTGCATACGGCAGCGCTTAGCATGTTGGAAGTGCCTCTGGAAATATCGCATATGGATAATTGTGTGTTGTATGACGATGTGGCGTTCTTGCCTAAATGGCCCGGTGTGCCAGTAGGTAACGAAGAAGGAGAGCTGATTTCTAAAACCATAGGCAGTAAACGTGCTTTATTGCTGGCGCATCATGGATTGCTTGTAGCCTGCTCGAGCATTGAAGAAGCCTGTATGTTATCTATTGCTTTCGAAAGAGCTGCACGCATGCATTTATTGGCTGCCGCTGCAGGCAAGATTCAACCGATTGATCCTGATCTGGGGCGTGAAGCACATGACTGGATTCTGCGCGGACAACGCAGCGCGGTCGGTTTTGCTTACTATGCACGGCGTAGCTTGAAACAAAATTCAGATTGTCTGGAATAAATCCGGGTCGAATCTGAAGGCAGGAAGATTAAAATGAGCACTATTTTATCGTCCAGCTCATATATGAATTGTACCGCTTAGCTGTTTCGGTTAAAATCCGCTCTTCCCAGGCGCGTAGCTCAGTTGGTTAGAGCACCACCTTGACATGGTGGGGGTCGTTGGTTCGAATCCAATCGCGCCTACCAGTTAAGACCCGAAGCGATCAGCAGCTCCATCAATTCTTTGCCGAGCATTCGGTCAGATATGATATTTCGTTACTTTCGTAAATGACCTATCAATTCCATTCTGTTTCCCAAGATTTAAATCAATAACGTAACGATAATAGGTTCATTTCTAGGCGCGAAAGATGCTTTTTAGAATATTGTTAGCTTTAATAATGATCACGATTTCTGGATGTTCTGTTTTTATGGCTGCAAAACAGCCAGTTAAGAAGGACATCAGTTTATTCGAAGTGGGCGTGCCACGAACTACGCTGATCGCTGAATATGGCGCACCCATTCTCAGCGAATACAAAAATGAAAAAAAGATTGAGATCTTTAAATTTATCCAAGGCTATAGTACTGGCGCTAAGGTAGGTAGGGCTTTTTTTCACGGCGCAGCCGATGTGGTGACATTAGGATTATGGGAACTGATTGGTATACCCACTGAAATAACTTTTAGTGGCGATGAATTGGCTTATTTAGTGAGATATGACGAAAATGATTTGGTTGATGAAGTCATTCCGATCAAAAAAGAGTAAATATCCTCGTGCATATTGCACGAGGATATTTTTTCATAGTTCCCAACATCGGGAGTTGTTAGTTGTAGAGCTGTTAGCCTATTTTGATGAATTTAGCTACCGAAGGGACTCCCGATGCATCCCACACGAAAAGTAAATAGAAGCCTGGGGGAGCAACATTGGCTGATTCTGGAGATCTTACCGTTACAATGTTGGCGGTTTGCGGAATGGCTAGATCATAAAAACGTGTTTCATTGTTAAATGCATGTGTGGCTGCTCCGACTCGCAATAGCGTCACCCTGGCAATGCTATCGGATGCTTCGATTGAGAATTCTTGATCCCATGTGATCATGGACGTTGGCGCATCAATAATCTGTGGCCGAGGTGCGAATTCACCGCTTCCATCTGTCTTAAATAAATAGGGTGGATAGTAAATTTCACCATTCAGTTGTTTGACTGGATTGGGTCCGCCACCACCGGTGAAAACACTGCCATCTGGAAGCAGCAATGACGTCGAATGATATAAGCGAGGTGTAGTTGCAACTGCTGTTGTCATCCATGTATTCGTTGCAGGATCCCAAAGTTCAGAATCATATGCGGCGCCCACCATATCGTTGCCAGTTGATGAGCCACCGTTCACCCAGACCTTGCCATCGGCGAGCACTGTTGCATTGCCAAACTGACGATCTTTTGACAAGCTACCTGCGGAAGTAACAACCGGTTCACCACTGCCGTTAATATCAACGACGACGGCGACATTACCTTGACGGACAGAGAGAATAAGACCGGGAGCAAACATAATGCTCGGCAAGTTGGTGCGACTTATGACCGTTCTTTTTGTGTATTTTGCGAGTGTGCCGGTGCCTGTTGTATCAAGTTTGTAGAATGGTCCGTTATGGGTGAGTATGAAAATTTTACCGCGCGGATCTACCCAAGCGCGCGGATAGAACCAGGATTGCCCTCCAAGCTCTCCGTAAGCATAGGTGCCACTCGCAGAACTCAGTGAACGCCAAGTACCATCCTTTGCACGCATTTCTGGGATAGGTGAATAAGTGGCTACGGTAGCCGGTATGGTTGCAGTGCCAGCAAAAGGCTTATCGTTGCGACCGCCAAGTATGGCATGTTCACCATTAGGCATAGTCACTACCGTTGCATACCAGCGCTTAAAGGCCATGTTTTGGGTTTGGCGTGTTAATGTGTCTGTTTCTGGGTCAAAGATGTTGATATGATCATTCGCATAGTTTCGTTGCGTGTTGATTATCGCATCTCCACCCACGACAAGACCATGACCCGTATCAGGGATAAGCGCCTGACCTGCACAGAAAAGGTCAGTGTAAGTGGTATTGGGTAAAACCTCATATGCCCCGGGTGCTGTGCCGAGCGCGGGATCCCAAATGGCATAATGCATTCTGGCAGTTTGTACGCCTAATGGGGTTGTGCCATAAGAAAACACTCGTCCATCTGGCATCAGCATCATGGCGATGGGTATAATTGGCCATGCATGTAGTGGGCCAAATTCTCCCTTCACATGTGCTTCTGATCCAGATGCCAAGGTTGGAGCAATACTTCCGTGGAAAGTTAAAAACAAAGCTAAAGCGACCAAAAGATGCTTTAGATGCCAATTTCCTTTAATGGGTAGAGAATGTTCGAGTGTCATAAATATAGCTCCTGATATTGAATATAAAAAACTGAGAAAAAATCAATTTATTTATATCCATGAAAAGCAGTGAATATTTTATCTTTTCGTGAGAATAATAAGCACCTGATAGAAAAGAGTATTAATCGACTGCCAAATTACAATATTGTTTTAAAGATCTGATCTTAGTTAATTTTCATTAAGATAATGTTTTATTTTTTAAAAAGCAGTGAGAATTATCATAAATTCCTGCCTTTGAATAATAGTATAGGCTTTAGTTGTAAAATTGATATGGGTCAAACCTACTTATTTTATAAGCAAAATATCCTACATATACAGACTAGAAAGTAGGACATTAGTATTTTTTCTTTCATAGGATTATCAAGTAGGCGCGTGATAAGCCGGTGTGGGAATGTTGCCAGCAGGGCCTGCAAAGGGATGTCGATAATATAAGCCGTACTGGTAATTCCAATCTTACGTGTGATGACTGTGATCAGTCATCAATCAGTAGATGGCCAAAAAATGCAAATACACCAATGGCAATTCCCGTGACAAATTGCGCGTGAACTACGTGGGAAAATTTCTTGAGCTCATTTGGTGAATAGCGCCATGTGAGAAACAAACCGAAAAGACCTTGCCAGACAACGAGTACCAATAAAGCAGGGAAAAAAAGAATATGGTTGTAGCGGGAAAACCCCATCATTGAGATATGTAACAGGATAATGGCCACGGCAATGATACCCACATAAATATGTGTGCGATTCATCCAGGTTAGCAGCCGATTTAAATGAGATGAATCAATGGGCGAGGTATAGTCTGGGAGCAGGCGCTGTGCCAATTTTCCTTGCCCCAGCGCCAGTTTTAACGCGGTGCGAAAATAAATCAAAACTAACAATCCCAAGCCGATGTTGCCAAAACTTTCTCCCATCTCGGTAAGAAAAGTTTCACGCTCTTCAGGAATGGAATGTGCTGAGTAAGCATAAATAAAATATATCAATGAGATCAGCGATATGATAATTGTGTACAGAAGAATACTTGTGATATTTTTGAGGGATTCTTGCATGACAATATTAGTAAGATTGATAGCCGATGACCTTGACTACTTTCCACTTGAAAGCATGAACATGCGCATCTTCATTGGCTAGCGGCATTGATAGCGCACCTTTTGATATAGGTGGCAGTTCCAGATCAATATGATGAATTCTGGGGTCGTGCGACATCGTTGAATGCATATCCATATGATGATCGTGAACAGGTTCCATGCTGACAACCAACTGGGTTACATGATAGTTTTTATTGCCATTGTAAATGGTGCCACTAAAGATTCCCCAGCCAAATCCAGCATCAATAGTTAGTTTCTGAATAGCTTCTTCAGGCAATTCGATCAGACATGGTTGTTTTGAGTCAGATTGTTGAGTACAAGGTGTGATCGAAGGAGATTCGCTGGCTATTGCACTGAATGAAATAATCAGTATCGCCAATAGAGATTGTGCAAAAACAAATTTTTTTAATTTAGAAACATTCATCATTGAATATCCTTAAAACAGTAAGCTTTTAAAAAATGGCCACAAGATTGAATAGAATTATAAATCCAATCCTTGAACAAAGCGTATGTGAAAAAAGTGATTTCTAATAAAACTATGCTGGGGGTGGACGAATGGTTGCTCGAATTTGGTTCGGAAGTTGTGGTTTATTGAGCGTATTGGAGTGGCGAGAGACGTTTTTATTAAAGAAACGCCGCTCATGAGAAAAAGGAAGAGCCATGAATCTTGCATCAGAAACGTAATTTCTGATTCATTTTCGATGCAAATAACTTTGCAAAATGAGCTTACGATTTTTGATTTAAATTGTGCTTTTGCACATAAGTCCATAATTCCAATTTACTGTTGACGTCCAGTTTTTCGTAAATAGATGTCAGATGGTTACGTAAAGTACTTTCACTGATGCCGAGTTTTGACGCAATCACTTTGGCAGGTTCTCCGGCATTATCAATCATGGTGAAAAATATCTTTTTCTCTCTCGGCGTTAGTTTATGAATTCCATCCTTTTCCTGAGAGTTATTCTTTTCATTGCTTTGTTGGGATAGTCCATTGATCAATCTTTTGATGGAGGCTTGATTTAACCATAACTCACCTTCGTGTACTTTCTCAATGGCTTTGAGAATTGTATCCAAAGGAGCTTCTTTTTCGATAATACCTTTAGCGCCGGCTAATATGGCTTTGTCGTAGATTTTAGAATCTTGTGACCATTTTAGAATAAGCACATTGGCTTTAGACAATACAATTAATTGCAAGATAACTTCTAATTCTTTCTCGGAATTAAGGTTCATGCCAAGTAGAATGACATCTGGCGATAGCTTCTCAAGTGCCGGGAAGATATTGGAGCAGTTGGGAAAATTTCCAATCACTTCCATGCTTGGCTTCTGCTTATTAATCAGCATTTCTAGTCCATAATGGACGATGCTATAGTGCCCGATGAGTAGTACTCGGATGGGCCTTTTCAATTTATCAGTCATGATTTGTATTGAGAGCAGTTCGTACAGAGAATATTACGGTACTGCTGTGGTATTAATATCATTGAGTATGAATACTTTAATATGTCTTTTCTAATGGTTTTTGGTAAATTAAGCATTAAAATCACTACCCTAGATAGGGATAAGCTTGTATTTCCCTGTTTCCTGCCTGAACTTTATATGTTGATCATGGAGATGAATCTTATTTTTTCAATCAAAATTTCTTCAAGTGCAGGGTGCTAGCATTGCAATGAGTTCTGCAATCATGTTGGTAGGATTGCAAGGGCACATATACCGTCAACCGACATTTGGAATGTATCATATTCATAATTGATGACATGATTCTGGTAAATCGGTTCCCCACAGATAAAGGAAAGGAGGTTTTTCAAACGCACCATAGCGATAGTTTTGCAATGGAAAACAACTCTTTGTGTTATGTTTTTTAAAAAAACATTTGCTTGTGGTGTAGCGACTCAAAGGGTGGTATTTACTTGGCTTTGTGTGGCTTTGCGGTTTGAATATGTTTTGCAAGCAAACCATTGGGGCGCTTCAAACTATATTCTTTTGGCGCGTAGTCTTCTTGCATCTTTTGGATCGATGATCAACGGTCGATAAATTTCGATCCTATCTTTGGGTTGTACGAGCGTATCAGGTTGTATAAATTTACTGAAAATACCTATTTTATTTTTTGTTAAATCAATTTCTGGGAATTGATCCATAATTCCGGAAAGGATAATGGCTTCTTTGACTGTACAGCCTGAGGATACTTCTAGTGTCTTTAAAGTTTGCACATGAGTGCGTGCGTAGGCAATTTCGATGGAAAAATTGTTATGATTTGCCATAAATGACTTCTGCTCGCTCGATAAAGGATTCTACAAAGCTATTTGCAATCATATGAAATACCGGTCCTACCAATTTCTCGAGGATTTTATGTGAGAATGTGTAATGCAGTCTAAATTTTATTTTGCATGCCTTATCTGACAGCGGAATAAATTGCCAATAGCCATCCAGATGCTCGAATGGTCCATCCAGCAAGCTCATTTCTATCAGCTCAGGAGGAAAGCGTTTGTTTTTTGTGGTGAAACTATGTTTGATATGATGATAATCAATTCTAACGGTTGCATGGGTCGTGATTTCATCTTGAGGGTCGACAGAAGTGCCGCCACACCAAGGAAGAAAATTTGGATATTCCTCAACGTTATCAACCAGCGCAAACATTTGGCTGGCTGAATATTCAACTAATACTGATTTTTCTATTTCTGCCATAAAAGTAAATCACCTCGCATCAATGAGGTAATACTAAAAAAACTGATAAAATATACGAAAATTTAGTGATCTCCACCTATTTCTTTCCACTATGAGTATAGTACAAAATAAAAAAGCCTTTCACGATTATTTTATCGAGGAAAAGTATGAAACAGGAATGGTACTAGAAGGATGGGAAGTCAAAGCCATTCGTGATGGTCGAGTTCAATTAAA
>Ga0138256_10009603_pt1 | contig 10149 bp, 7 predicted proteins | sample KNB2016incub_MG_FD_105486 | JGI IMG/M metagenome (GOLD analysis project Ga0138256, IMG submission 105486) | Active sludge microbial communities from wastewater in Klosterneuburg, Austria - KNB2014incub_MG | ecosystem: Engineered > WWTP > Activated sludge > Unclassified | place: Austria...
CTATCAAGCTTTAGATCATTTTGGCGATAATGCGTTAAGATTATGTCAGGTAACTGATTTCATTATTCAGCGCAAATTCTAATTACAATTCTTTCTTAACTTTTCAGATTCTGAATGTATCCACTGCTAGATACCATTAATTTACCCTCACAATTACGCGAATTGGATCCAAAGAAATTACCGCAATTTGCTAACGAATTGCGTAATTTCCTTGTTGAATCGGTAGCCAAAACCGGTGGACACTTATCCTCCAATTTAGGTACGGTTGAACTCACCATTGCGATGCACTACGTTTTTAACACGCCTCATGATCAAATCGTGTGGGATGTAGGCCACCAGACGTATGCCCATAAAATCTTAACAGGGCGACGGGAGAATATGAACAAGCTGCGCATGCATGGAGGCATTGCCGGCTTTCCACGGCGCGATGAAAGCGAATATGACGCTTTTGGTACCGCACACTCCAGTACTTCCATTAGTGCTGCATTAGGTATGGCGGTAGCAACACAACTGAATCAAACAGGCAAACGTGCCATTGCGGTCATTGGCGATGGTGCCATGAGTGCTGGCATGGCATTTGAAGCGCTGAATAATGCCGGCGTAATGGATGCCAATTTACTGGTCATTCTGAATGACAATGATATGTCTATTTCTCGGCCAGTCGGAGCATTGAATAATTATCTGGCTAAATTAATGTCCGGACAGTTTTACGCAACAGCGCGGCGCGCAGGCGAAAAAGTGTTGGGCGTCATGCCGCCGGTCCTTGAACTGGCAAAACGTGCTGAAGAGCATGTTAAAGGAATGGTTACACCCAGCACTTTGTTTGAAGAATTTGGTTTTAACTATATCGGACCAATTGATGGCCATGATCTCGATGTTTTAATTAAAACATTAAACAATATCAAACAGCTCGATGGACCACAGTTTCTACATGTTGTTACCCGTAAAGGCGCTGGCTATAAACAGGCCGAAGACGACCCGATTCTCTATCACGGCGTCGGAAAATTTGATACAAAGAAAGGGATCGCTCCCAGCAAAACCGTTGCCAAACCGACTTACACACAAATTTTCGGTGATTGGCTATGCGATATGGCAGCACAAGATTCTCGTTTGATTGGCGTTACCCCCGCCATGCGCGAAGGTTCTGGATTAGTTCGTTTTTCGCAGGAATATCCGACACGCTATTTTGATGTCGGCATCGCCGAACAACACGCGGTCACTTTTGCAGCGGGTGCCGCATGTGAAGGATTAAAACCTGTTGTAGCCATCTATTCAACTTTCCTACAACGCGCTTACGATCAATTAATTCACGATGTCGCAATTCAAAATCTACCTGTTGTTTTTGCCATCGACCGTGCGGGACTGGTTGGTGCCGATGGCCCCACACATGCCGGAAGTTTTGACTTGACCTATTTGCGCTGCATACCCAATATGACTGTAATGGCTCCCGCTGATGAAGATGAATGCCGCCAAATGCTATATACCGCTTTTAAGATTGATACACCTACGGCAGTTAGATATCCAAGAGGCAGTGGTAGTGGCGTACCGACTCAAAAAGAGATGCACATGTTACCGATCGGACGTGGCGAAATTCGCCGCCAGGGAGAAAAAATTGCTTTACTGTCTTTTGGCAGTATGCTGATCCCCTGTCTTGCTGCCGCAGAAGAATTGAATGCTACCGTTGTCAATATGCGCTTCATCAAGCCCTTAGATGATGAATTAGTCGCTTCACTCGCTGCCAATCATGATTTACTAGTAACCGTGGAAGAAAACACCATCATGGGTGGTGCCGGCAGCGCAGTCGCAGAATCGCTTTATAAACAAAAAATCTACACTAAAATACTTCAATTAGGTTTACCCGATACGTTTATCGATCAAGGCGACCATGCGCAAATGTTGGCTAATTGTGGCTTAGACAAAGATGGCATCATCGATTCAGTGAACTCAACATTATCTAATGGGTCATTATTGTAAGTTTGCTGCAATATGAAGCATTAACAGGCCGTTGAAAAACACATTCGAACATCGACAAATGCAAAGGAAGAAATAGGCAAAAAAGCACGATTTATACTTGATGATGAGATTTTTAGTCTATTTTTTAATACCTTAGCTGCAACACAGACTGTTCTTCAACAACATACCATTAAGAATAGGATTCCTTGATCAGAAGGAGAACAAATAGCATGAATAAACAAATAGATCTGCCAATTGCAGATGTACAAAGTACTCCAGATACCCGTCATATAGCTATTGACCGAGTAGGCATTAAAGCGATACGTCATCCGGTTATTGTTGCAGACAAAGATGGAGGAATTCAACATACCATAGCTATTCTCAACATGTATGTTAACCTACCGCACAACTTCAAAGGAACGCATATGTCTCGCTTTGTCGAGATTTTAAACAGCCGAGAACGTGAGATCTCAGTAGAATCCTTTGAATCTATTCTGCGTGAAATGGTAGAAAGATTGGAAACCGATTCTGGGCATATTGAAATGAGTTTTCCTTATTTCATCAACAAATCGGCACCTATCTCTCGGGTCAAAAGTTTGCTCGATTATGATGTGACATTTATTGGTGAAATTGTTAAGAATGAATACATTTTCACCATGAAAGTCATTATACCTGTAACCAGTTTATGCCCTTGCTCTAAAGAAATTTCCAGTTATGGCGCGCATAATCAGCGCTCACACGTATCAATCTCGGTACGTACTAATAGCTTCGTTTGGATTGAAGACATGATCAGAGTTGCAGAAAATAACGCTTCTTGTGAGCTGTATGGTTTGCTTAAGCGCCCTGATGAGAAGTATGTCACCGAACGCGCTTACGACAATCCGAAGTTTGTTGAAGATATCGTCAGAGACATTGCCGATACATTAAATCGTGATAACCGTATCGATGCCTATGTGGTGGAATCAGAAAACTTTGAGTCCATACATAACCACTCTGCTTATGCATTGATCGAAAAAAACAAAAAACAACATTAATGACTTATAAATAAGCCTGAGATTTTTTTGGCTATAGCACTTGTTGCTTGGCAAAATCTTTTAAGCGAAACCCCAGGGCCCACAATGCGGCAAAGTAACTCGCCGCACCCAAACAAACAATCCAGCTCAACTTTACCACGCGCTCCAAAGTGGAATCGACTAACCAGCTGGCGTGATCACCGACTGTAAACCACAAAACGCTTCCCATAGCCGCCAACGCTACTAATATCTTGATAAAGTACATGGCCCATCCCGGCTGTGGTTGATAGATATTTTGACTACGTAATTGATAATACAGTAAGCCGGCATTTAAGCACGCACCCAACCCTATCGCCAATGCCAATCCAGTATGTTTAAGAGGAATAATGAATGCCAGATTCATTAATTGGGTGGCAACGAGTGTAACGATACCAATTTTTACCGGCGTTTTAATGTTCTGACGTGCATAAAATCCTGGTGCCAGAACTTTCACAAGAATCAGCCCAATTAACCCAACGCTGTAGGCGATCAGCGCTTCGCGCGTCATCCACACATCGTGATCAGTAAAAGCGCCATGGTGAAAAAGTGTTGCAATCAACGGAGTTGATAATAATCCCAGGGCCAACGCAGCAGGAAAAGTTAACATTATGGTCATGCGTAGTCCCCAATCCAATAAACGAGAAAATTCATCAGCACTGTTGCTGCTATGATGTCGCGCAAGCGACGGCAACAGAATCGTACCCAATGCAACCCCCAATAACCCAGCAGGAAATTCCATTAATCGATCTGCATAATAAAGCCAAGACACACTCCCAGTAACTAATAATGAAGCAAAAATAGTATTGATCAATAAACTAATTTGACTCACCGATACCCCAAAAACCGCAGGCCCCATCAATTTAATCACACGCCAAGCACCGCTTTCCCGAACATTAAAACGAATCCGTGGCAATAATTTGAGGCGCATTAAAAAAGGCACCTGGAAAGCCAATTGCAATGCCCCACCGATAAAAACCGCCCACGCCAACACCAAAATAGGTGTCTCTACATAAGGAGTAAGCCATAATGAGCAAGCAATAAAAGACAGATTCAGAAAAGCGGGCGTAATCGCTGGAATATTAAATTTCCCGTAGGTATTCAAGATACCACCAGCCAAAGCAACCAATGAAATGAAAAAAATATATGGAAATGTGATGCGTAGTAAATCAACCGTTAAAGTAAATTTATCGGGGTTATTTAAAAAACCTGGAGCACTGACATAGATAATTAAAGGTGCAGCAATAATACCAATCAGCATAATTACAAACAACGTAACGGCTAGAAGCGTGGTAATGTGATCAATTAAATCACGCGTTTCTTCGGCAGAACGAGTATTTTTATACTCCGCCAGAATAGGAACGAAGGCCTGTGAGAATGCCCCTTCGGCAAATAATCGCCGCAGCAAATTAGGGATACGAAAAGCGACAAAAAAAGCGTCGGTCGCCATACCCGCACCAAAAATTCGCGCAATGATCATGTCACGTACAAAGCCGAGAATACGCGATATAAAAGTCATGCTGCTAACTGCAGCCAAGGCTTTGAGTAGGTTCAAAGTTTATACAGTGCGCAGTTTAGAAAGCATGAAAAATGAACATCATTTATTTGAAATTAGAAATTGTGATCGCACTACGCTGTAAAAAAACGTCTCAGTTTCTGAATCAAGTTTTCCTCTCCCCATTTCCATTGTAGGCAGTATTCGACACCTACTTCAGGATTCCTAATATCCGCTTCTATTCTTGTTTGTCCAGTAACAACAGGCGGTATCAGCGCTTCTTCAATGCCATTTCTTTTGCAATACAATCTTGCCGAAGAAATGGCACGTCCTTTGGGTAGCTCCACAATCAAGCTTAATCGTCGCGTATTGCTATCCACCACATGCGAAAAAATTCCTTCAGGATGTATATAACCCCCTTCACACTGATAAGATAAAACCAGATCACAGCCATCTGTTACTTTAATCCCAGTCGGGAACCCCGCACAAACTTGATAACTACCATTAGTATTGATTCTCGCGACAGGATCACGATCATTCACCTGAATGTTGCTAATACTTCCGATAGCACGAATATTTCTAAACCAGTATTCAGTACCACCAGCATAACAAGCTCTTGTCATTTGAACTTGCCTTACTGTCGCCTTGTTGCCACCCATATCGTGTACGGTTAGCACTTTATTTAAATGATCAATCGTATAGGCCGATTTATTTTGTTCAAATTGATCATAAATCAAAGCTAACGCACTTAAAATGAATAGTAATCCCATCACTGCATATGGCGTAAACAGTGCCACCAGTACACCAAAAAACGCTATGCAGCTATTGAGATAAAAAACAATTTGGTTGGACCTATCAAACATACAAAACTCCCCTTCTTAATTACCTTGTCACAATATTTTCGTTAATCGCAAATTTTATCAGAGAAACCGGCAGAAAAAATAACACAGAAAAATCCTAGGGCAATCAAACACCGCCTTATATAGGCAAGAAGCGACATGGAGATTTTTTAAAACAAATCAATTAAAACCCGATTTATTCAATTAAAGTTTGATGAACTCAAGTCGTTAAAATCTAGGAATAATCGCTTCACAACAACGTTACCCAACCCTTAATCAATTAAACTTGCCTGGAAGAGAATAATGAAAATTCTTGTAAACTTTAAATCAGGTTTTAAGCAAACTTTTATCGTCCCTAAAGAAATGCTGACGGTAGATTTTAGAAATATGGCTAGGGAAATTGGTGGAAATATTGAAAGTATCGAATTTTCATTACCCTCACGCCAGCAAAAATCGATGAATTCCAGAGCAAATCTCAGCGTCGGTGTTGTTCAAATGCCAGACAAACGGTAATAGAAAACTCAAGAGCTATTATTTAAACCTCAAAAAGGTATATCATCATCCATATCGTCAAAACCACCAGCACTCTTAGAAGCACTTGTGTTTAAATTTGGAGCATTTTCTTCATGATCGGCAGGTGCCTCAAAACTACCACTTCCCGATCGATTTCCTAGCATTTTCATATCCGTTGCAATAATGTCCGTCGTATAGCGCTCGACTCCATTTTTATCTGTCCACTTACGTGTTTCCAATCGGCCTTCGACATAGACTGAACGGCCTTTTTTTAAATATTCTCCAGCAATCTCGGCCAATTTTCGATAAAACGTCACCCGATGCCATTCAGTTTTCTCCTGCTTCTCGCCGTTTTTGTCTTTCCACGTATCAGTAGTCGCAAGCGTAATATTCGTAACTGCCTCACCATTCGACATATAACGTGTTTCTGGATCTTTCCCCAAATTTCCGATCAGTATCACTTTATTAACCGATGCCATTTATTTGACTCCTTCCTCAAGTAATTTAATGACGCTGGTTTCATCAAAACCCTGCATATCCACCTTAAGATAAGCTACTTCTTCATTAACCATTACCAAAGCTTCGTAGACGCCTGGCAATTCCGCGAGTCTACGTGATAATTCCTTAGATTGCCCCAAATCCATAGCCTGTACGGAATACATTTTAGAGCGAACTGCAGCCGGTGTTTTCATTGTGATGGCCAATACTAACCACACAGCCAGTAACAATCCACAGAAACTATAAAGTGATTGGCTGCCAAAGTTACCAAATAAATATCCTCCAATAGACGCTCCTGCAAAAGCACCAAGAAACTGTGTGCTGCTATAAATACCGATCGCCGTACCTTTTGCCCCAACAGGTGCAATTTTAGAAATTAGTGACGGAAGGCTCGCTTCTAGTAAATTGAATGCAGTAAAAAATACCCATAAAGCGATTGCAGTAGCTGTGATTGAATCCGCAGTGATTGCTAACAAGATTTGCCCTAATAGCAAAATAGCGATAGCCGCAATAAACACCGGTTTTAACTTAGCTTTTTTTTCGGCGTAAATGATAGCAGGGATAATGCAGACAACGGAAAGAAGCAACACGGGTAAATATATTTGCCAATGATCATTCGCTTCCATGCCTGCTTCACGCAAAGTCAGCGGCACAACCAACCAAAGCGCCATCAATGTCGCATGCAGCGCAAAAATACCATAATTTAAGCGTAATAATTCTCCATCATGTAACACATCTCGAAAGCGGATTGCAGCAACTTCGGTGTCCGAATGAAAGCGGCTGATTTGCGGATCAGGGATTATTTGCTTCACCACCAGCATCGCCAAAACGGCCAGAATTCCAGTCAAAACAAAAATTCCCGGTACCCCGATCCACTGATTCAAGGCTGGCGCTATCGCCAACGAAATTGCAAAAACCACACCAATGGTCATGCCAATCGTGGCCATTGCTTTAGTGCGATGCTCTTCTCGCGTTAGATCAGCCGCAAGTGCCATCACAGCGGCTGATATCGCTCCGGCACCCTGGATAACACGACCTATAATCACCCAATAAATATCGACAGCAACCGCCGCAACCAAGCTACCTACCGCGAATAAAATCAAGCCAAGATAAATAACCGGTTTTCGTCCAATTCGATCGGATAGCCAACCAAACGGAATTTGTAATATCGCCTGTGTTAAACCATATGCGCCTAAGGCAACACCAACCAATGTGTAATTATCGCCACCAGGCAAGTCTTCAGCATAAAAAGCAAATACCGGCAAAATAATAAACAGCCCAAACATACGCAACCCATACACCCCTGCCAAACCAATGGTTGCTCGTAATTCTAGCGGGGACATTTTTTCAGATGAAACAGACATGAATCAGATTGTGATATTTCTAAAAAGTTGGGTATATTAACAGGTTGACCAATACATAGATAGCCGATGGAATTTATAAAAATACGCGGTGCGCGCACCCATAACCTAAAAAACATTCACCTTATTCTCCCCCGTAACAAGCTGATTGTGATTACCGGATTATCTGGATCGGGCAAGTCTTCGCTTGCCTTTGATACGCTTTATGCGGAAGGTCAACGACGTTACGTTGAATCACTTTCTGCTTACGCGCGCCAATTTCTACAACTCATGGAAAAACCGGATGTTGATCTGATCGAGGGATTATCGCCTGCCATTGCGATTGAACAGAAAGCCACCTCACATAATCCACGTTCGACTGTCGGCACAGTCACGGAAATCCACGATTATCTACGCTTATTGTTTGCCCGCATTGGCGATCCTTATTGTCCAGAACATCACATTATGTTGTCGGCACAAAGCGTTTCGCAAATGGTGGATCATGTTCTACAATTGCCTGAAGAAACACGTTTAATGATCCTTGCGCCCCTGGTCACAGAACGCAAAGGAGAACAAACCGAGTTGTTTGACGAATTACGCGCACAGGGTTTTGTTCGGGTACGCATTGATGGCGAAGTATACGAAATCGACGCATTACCAAAATTACAAAAAACCAAGAAACATACCATTGAAGTCGTCATCGATCGACTCAAGGTTTCCCCAGAAAGCAAACAACGACTAGCGGAATCTTTTGAGGTAGCACTACGTCATTCTGATGGCAAAGCACTCGCGGTAGAGATGGATAGCCATAATGAGCATCTTTTTTCCGCCAAATTCAGTTGTCCGGTCTGTAGCTATTCATTATCCGAGCTGGAACCCAGATTGTTTTCGTTTAACAATCCACTGGGGGCTTGTACTAAATGTGATGGTTTGGGGCAAATTACCTTTTTTGATCCGGCGCGAGTAGTTGCTTTCCCTCACATATCACTCGCTGGCGGTGCTGTAAAAAATTGGGATAAACGCAATCAATTTTATTACCAATTGCTCTCTGGACTTTCAGAACATTATCAATTTGATTTAAATACGCCATTCGAGAATCTTGATGAACCTATCCGCAATATCATTTTGTATGGCTCTAGCAAAGAGAAAATACAATTTTCTTATTACACGGATAGTGGAAAAAAGTTTCAAGACACCCATACGTTTGAAGGCATCATTCCTAATTTGACTAGGCGTTATAAAGAAACTGATTCGCAAACAGTACGTGAAGAATTAGCCAAATACTTAAATGCCCAAGTATGCCCGGAATGTCAGGGAACACGATTGTGCCAATCTGCGCGCCACATTCAAGTTGCAGGACAAGCCATCTATCAAATCAGTGCGCTGCCACTCAAAAAAGCGCAACACTTTTTTGATCATATTGAGCTATTAGGACAAAAGAAGTCGATTGCTGATCGTATCATTAAGGAGATTTCCAGCCGTTTACAGTTCCTTAACAACGTTGGATTAGATTATCTTTCGCTTGATCGATCTGCGGACACACTATCAGGTGGTGAATCCCAACGAATCCGACTTGCCAGCCAAATCGGTTCAGGCCTAACCGGTGTAATGTATGTGCTTGATGAGCCTTCAATCGGACTACATCAACGCGACAATGGCCGCCTGCTAGAAACACTCAAAAAACTACGTGATTTAGGCAATAGCGTCATTGTGGTAGAACATGATCAAGATGCGATAGAAATCGCAGATTATGTCGTCGACATGGGCCCAGGTGCGGGCGAGCATGGCGGTTATGTAATCGCGCAAGGTTCTCCCCAAGATATCCAGCAAAATGATGCTTCGATGACAGGGCAATATTTATCGGGCAAGCGCTCGATCCCTATTCCACAGCACCGCCACCCCCCCACTATTGACCGTATGTTGCGGATTAAAGGCGCAACGGGCAATAATCTTAAGGCCGTCACATTGGATTTACCGGTTGGACTGTTTGTTTGCGTGACCGGAGTATCAGGATCGGGCAAATCGACCTTAATCAATGAAACGCTTTACCGAGCGGTTGCTCGACATTTGTACGGCAGTAATGTGGAACCCGCAACCTATGAAAGTATAGAAGGATTGGCTTTTTTTGATAAAGTCATCAATATGGATCAAAGCCCAATTGGACGTACACCTCGCTCCAATCCAGCAACCTATACCGGCTTGTTTACACCGATCCGTGATTTATTTGCCGGTGTGCCACAAGCGCGCGAACGTGGTTATGCCCCAGGCCGGTTTTCCTTTAATGTAAAAGGCGGTCGTTGCGAATCTTGCCAAGGCGATGGCGTCATTAAAGTAGAAATGCATTTTTTACCCGATATCTATGTCACATGCGACGTTTGCCATGGTCAGCGCTATAACCGGGAAACCCTGGAAGTCCGTTACAAGGGAAAGTCAATCTCCGATGTTCTGGATATGACCATCAG
>Ga0138256_10009604_pt1 | contig 10148 bp, 6 predicted proteins | sample KNB2016incub_MG_FD_105486 | JGI IMG/M metagenome (GOLD analysis project Ga0138256, IMG submission 105486) | Active sludge microbial communities from wastewater in Klosterneuburg, Austria - KNB2014incub_MG | ecosystem: Engineered > WWTP > Activated sludge > Unclassified | place: Austria...
AGGCGATACTTTATGGACCCGATCATTTGGCGGAGCAGGTGATGAAATTGGTCGTTCGATTGAACTAGCAAATGATGGAGGATATTTTTTAGCCGGTCATTCTAATTCTTATTTTGCTGGTTCAAATAATGTTTTGTTGATTAAGACAAATAGCAATGGAGATTCATTGTGGGCAAAAGTTTATGGTGATTCTGGTACTGACTGCAAAGCATATTCGATTAATGCAACGAGTGATGGAGGTTTTGTTATCGCTGGTCAAATATATTCAGGCAGCACAGGTAACTCTAATATGTTATTAATAAAGACGGATGAATTTGGAGATACCTTGTGGATAAAAAGCATAGGAACTCAACTGAATGAATATGCATACTCAGTACAGCAGACAGTTGATGGAGGATATATAATAGCCGGAACAAATGGAGATGTTCTGCTTATAAAAACAAATGAATTTGGAGAAATCCTTTGGACAAAAAGCTGGGGGGGTCAATGGGCCGAGGCAGGTTTTTCAGTTCAGCAAACAAGTGATAAGAGCTATGTTATTGCCGGTCATCGAGATATTGCTAATATGGTCTCTGACGGCTGGCTATTAAAGACTACACCAGACATAACTGGCATTGAAGAAGGAAATCCCAGTTTACCTGAAGAATTTATATTACAACAAAACTACCCAAACCCATTTAATCCAAGCACAAAAATAAGTTGGCAAGCACCTGTAAGCGGTTGGCAAACGTTAAAAGTTTATGATGTTTTAGGAAAAGAAGTTGCAACATTGGTTGATGAGTATAAAAATGCAGGAAGTTATGAAGTTGAATTCAAGTCCACAGTCGGCAGCCGGCAGTTGGCAAATGGAGTTTATTTCTATCAGCTAAAAGCTGGTGATTATTTAGAAACAAAGAAGATGATTTTGTTGAAGTAATTTTTTAAGGGCTCTTTATGAAAAGGTTAGTTTTGGTTTTTGTGATTAGTCTTTATCTCCTTTACCCTTCATATGTTTTAGCGCAAGAAAACTCTATTCCTTTTTTTCCACTTGAGGTTGGAAATCGTTGGGATTATTTCGTTGAAACAGAAGCCCCCGGTGGACTTACATTTTATGACTCACTCTCAATTACTATAATCGGTACTGAGATTTTACCAAACAATAAAGAGTATTTTGTTTTTTCTGGTTTTCCTTTTAACCGATTTGATTATCAAGCTAAATATGTCCGAGAAGAATCAGGGAAAATTTATTTTTATTTAATAGAAGATTCATCTGATTGTCTTACTTTTCAATTTGATATACCACAAGACAGTTTTTATGTGGATTGTAGGGGTGGTCAAATATTTACTGGTGGTATTTATCCAATAAATTTATGGGGGAATATTGATATTCAAAGAGAACAGGGAATATTTTATAGATTTTCAGAGCATTATGGGATATACTATTATTGGTATGAAAATTTGGAATATATCGAATATTATTTGATGGGCTGCAAAATATCAGGACAAATTTTTGGGAATCTCATTGTCTCGAATGACGAATTGCAAACAGAAGTTTATAATTTTGAATTATCTCAAAACTACCCAAACCCATTTAACCCAAGCACTAAAATAAGTTGGCAATCTCCGGTTAGCGGTTGGCAAACAATAAAAGTTTATGATGTTTTAGGAAATGTGGTTGCAACATTGGTTGATGAGTATAGAAATGCAGGAAGTTATGAAGTTGAATTCAAGTCCACAGTCGGCAATCGTCAGCCTGCCTACCGGACAGGCAGGTTAGCAAATGGAGTTTATTTCTATCAACTAAAAGCCGGCGAATATTTAGGAACTAAAAAAATGATTTTGTTGAAGTAATTTTAAGGGAGGTAATATGAAAAAATTATTAAGTATTTTAGTTTTATTTATTTCCACTACATCAAGTATTACTCCCCAATGGTATATTCAAAACCAATCACCCAATGAAAAGTTGATGAGCATTTCATTTTCTGATTCAAATAATGGATTAGTGGTTGGCAGTGACTTTAATCCTGCTGGTACAAATTATATTTTGACAACTACTGATGGGGGTACCAATTGGAGTACTCAGACAACAAGCAATCCACAGAATATTTACAATCGAGATGTAGTTTATTTTAATTCTCAAAATATCTGGATGATAGCAGCTGGATTCTATGATTATGGTTCAAGGATATTAAAATCGACTAATGGAGGAATTGACTGGATAGAACAGTTATTTAAAACTTACGATTTTTTTGATGCTTTGTATTTCCTTGATACCAATAATGGCTGGGTAATTTCTAATATTGATTCCTTATTTAACTTTACGAATGCTTTGTACTCAACTTCAGATGGAGGTATAAGTTGGATTTATCAAGATTGTTGCGGAGCACCATTTACTGGATCTTATTGGGATGTGTTTTTTACTAACTTGAACAATGGATGGGTCGTTGGGCAAAGTGGGTTAATATCTCATACCACAGACGGAGGATTAAATTGGCAGAGACAGGATCTTGCCAGTACTAATCAATTTAGTGGTTGTTATTTTATTGGAGAAGTCGGTTGGGTAGTTGGCCAATCTTGGTCTGATTTTTCAGGAAAGATTTTTAAAACTTCAAATAATGGTTTGAATTGGATTGAACAATACTGTGGTGTATCAAAGAATTTATATTCTGTGTTCTTCATTGATACATTGAAAGGTTTTATAGTTGCTGAAGATGGTATTATTCTAAAAACAACTGATGGCGGTCAAAATTGGATTCAACAAAGTAGTGGTAGTACAATGCACTTAAAGGATATTTATTTTATCGATAATAATAATGGATGGGTAACTGGTAATGGAGGAACGATTTTACATACAACTAATGGAGGTGTAACTTTTATTGAAGAAAATGAAAGTACTTCCGCACCAAATAATTTTATGTTATCTCAAAACTACCCAAACCCATTTAACCCAAGTACAAAAATAAGTTGGCAAGCACCAGTAAGCGGCTGGCAAACTTTAAAAGTTTATGATGTTTTAGGAAACGAAGTTGCAACATTAGTTAATGAGTATCGAAATGCAGGAAGTTATGAAGTTGAATTCAAGTCCTCAGTCGGCATCCGGCAGTTGGCAAACGGAGTTTACTTCTATCAGCTTAAAGCCGGCGATTATTTAGAAACTAAGAAAATGATTTTATTAAAATAATGGAGGGAAATGAAAATGTTAATTAAAAAATACTCTACTTTCATTTTACTATTAATGTTATGTTTTATGCCAGGTTGTTCAGAGGATATAATATTGAGTCCTGCACCAATAAATCCAACTCATCCAAAATTACTATTAGTGCCTCAACAATATTCTACAATTCAATCTGCAATAGATTCAGCCTCCGTAAATGATACTATATTAGTATCACCAGGTACATATTATGAAAACATAAATTTCTCAGGTAAAAATATTATCATAAAAAGTAGTGGAACTGCTGAAAATACTATAATTGATGGAAGCCAGCCAGTTGATCCGAATAATTCAAGCGTCGTAAAGTTTGTAACGGCTGAGGACAGTATAACAGCAATATTAGATGGATTTACAATAACAGGCGGTTCCGGAAGTTGGTCTTGGCCGGGCAAAGTAGGTGGCGGCATATGGATTGAAAATGCACAAGCAATTGTAAAGAATTGTATAATTCAAAATAATTCGGGGCCCACCAAGGGTGGTGGTGTATATTGTGGTTATGAAATAGGAACTAATTTGAATAGTAGTATTATGTCAAATTGTGTGATCACTGACAATGATGCATTGGCTGGTGGAAGTGGAATTCACATCAAATTTATTGGCTCAATGAAGATTGATCATTGTACAATCGCAAATAATAATATTATGCTTGAGACAACTGCACAAGCATCATCAAGTTTTTTTTCAAATAGCATAATTTGGTTAGCAACAACCACTTTAACTTATGGGACACCTGAGTTCAATTATTGCGATATCCAGGGTGGATGGACTTCCGGTGTTGGAAATATTGATTCAGATCCAATTTTTTGCAACTCACGTTTAGGAAATTATAATCTTGCCTCAAACTCACCTTGTATAGGTGCAGGAGTAAATGGAACGAATATTGGTGCTCTTGGAACTTGTGGACAAGATTATAGCAGATTTGATTATCCTTTAGAAATTGGCACTACCTGGAACTATAGTTATAGTTATACATATTTCCATTTGGGTGATTGGTCTTATCGCAAAGGTATTCATTATTGGACCGTTGTAGATTCTTCAGAATTTGATGGTGATTTTGTTAGATTTAAAATCAAATCTGTTAATGATGATACAACAGCAAACTACTATAATCCAACACCGCAACATATAATAGATTCAACTTTCTTTTTTATAGATGTAAGTACAGATGCTGTAATAGTGAGACCTCCTAGTCGTCTAGGGGCAGTCCAAGATAATATTCAAGGTTATTTTAGTGGTAATGATTCAATTCAGATTGGCGGAAGAACATATCAAGAAAAAATTGGATTGACTAGAATGTACCACGAGAATGCGACTAACACTCATTATACTGAGTTGCAGCAATTGATCGAATATATTGGAAAGTGTAAATAATTATTTGGAATGTTTTAAAGTTTATGAGGTATCAATGAGAATAAAAATCCTATTTACACTACTACTTATATTTGTGTTTGTGATAGCTTTTTTAGGTTTGACCTATTCAAGCGGTTCAAATAATTTTGTTTTCTCAAAGATTATCAATCCCTACGATCCTCTTGAAGTAAAAACACTTCAACCAATTAAGAAAGAATCATCAACAAATGATAGCTGGGAAGATCCGAGAGGGTTGTTTCCGATTTTTGCATACAATCTGCCTGATGAATCAAATGACTTGAGTGCCTCCTTAAAGATTATTGAAAAAGGCGGAATAAATATTATCGTTAATGGCAATCTTGGCTGGATGCCTTATCCTTATAATATAAAAGAAGCGTTTGAAAAATTAGGAAATTCGGATTTACAATGGCTTGCAATAATTGAAAATGAATGTAAAGACGATTTTATTTTTAGAAATTCCAACGATGAAATTAATAGCAAGATAAAAAAATATTTAAACAATTTTAATCAAAATTTTATTTATGGTTGGAAGATTTGGGATGAACCGGGTAATAATAGAAAACTATGCGTACCGCTTAATTTTGTGCCTAATGATGATAATGCAGATATAAATAGAATGGTAAAGCAAATACGGTCTGATTCTCTTTTAAGTAAGAAACTTGATTTTATAAATCTTTTTCCTACATACTGGGATGGTACGCAAACTGCGGATGATTATGAAAAATATATTGATGTATTTTTTGCTTCACAAGAATTTAAACCAAGAGTATTGTGTTTTGATCATTATCCTTTACTTAAAGACAATTTAGGTGGATTCAGAAAGGATTATTATCTAAATCTTGAGGTGATCAGAAAAAAATCACAGGAATATAGTGTTCCTTTCTGGATGATTGTTCTTTCAAGTGGCCATGATAGCTATAAAAAACCGACCTTTGAAGAAATAAGTTTTCAAGTTTATTCTGCTTTAGCTTATGGAGCAAAAGGTATCGGATACTATTTATATTCAAAAAGCTGGGAACGAGTGGGCTATACATCCTGGATATTAGAAGATGATGTTGATAATCCAAATGTTGTAGACTCGCTTCACGGTCCGCTGTTTGTACCTGTACAAAAGTTAAATCAAAATATTCAAACACTAGGGAAAATTTTAGCAAACCTTAAATCAGTTGAAGTTATTCACACATCTGATTATCCGAACAAACAGAATGAAATTTCTCAATCATTTTTTAAGAGCAATCAGCGAAATAGTCTAATTAAACAAATTACAAATAATTACCATGCAAATGCTGATCCTAAATTGTTGATTGGGGTCTTTGAAGAAATAGGTAATCCTTTATCAGGTGGGAAGTATTTATTGGTCGTTAATAAGAATGTAAGAGAAAATTTAAATTTAACTATTACATTGAACAAACCTTCTAACTTATATAAGTTTGATAAAGAAACTGGTGAAAAAAAGTTTATTAACACAAATGAAAATATCTCACAAACAATCTCAGCCGGTTCTGGAGAATTATTTTATTTTAAATAATTAAAATGGAGTTTAGTTATGAAATCAATATCAATCAAACTTATTGCTGTATTGATTATAATTTCAATGATCGGATGTGATGAAAAAATTTCTGATACCGATTCAAAATTTACTGTAAGTGGTAAAGCAGTTTATAATAGTAATCCACTTGCTGATGCCAAGGTCAGCCTTGATAATATATCAAATTATTCAACATACACCGATGGGGATGGAAATTTTAAAATTTCAAATGTGCCTGAGGGTAATTACAATTTAACCATAAGTAAAAACTTACCAGATGGTAATTTTACAGAAATAAAACAAAACGTAGCCGTAACAGAGAATACTAATCTATCTGATTTAAAATTGCCAAAAGCAGTTTATCTGTACCCACTCACGGAAATAACTTCATCATCAGCTAAAATAGTTTGGTCACCCACAGATGCAAATGATTTTAGGGAATATAAGGTATACAGACACACAACACCAGGGCTAGATGAAACGAGTGGTACACTTATTTATGTAGCAACTGCTATTAATGATACTTCATTTATCGATTCTGAACTCTTTGAATCAACTACATATTATTATAGAGTTTATTTGATGAATGAATACGGGAGATTAGGAGGAAGCAATATTAATTCTATAAAAACTTTATACAAAAATTTAATTAAAAATGGAGATTTTGAACTGTTCAATTCTACAAATGAACCGCTTGATTGGTTATTAGAAAATGATGTATGGTTTACAAGTAATCAGAACTTTCAAAGCGGTAAACACGGATTAAGGGGAGAAAGAAACACCTATTTAGTTGAATTAGGGCCACCTGCATCTTTAAGGCAATTTATCCCATATACTTCAATTGTACCAGGCAAACAGTATACATTCTCTTTCTATTATAAAGTTGATAGTTTGGCAGGGAATTCTACGCTAAAAGTTTCACTTGGCCGGAATGTGCAAGATGCATATAGCATTTTCTACTATGATATTGATGGAAATATACCGGCTGGATGGTATAATTATTCATTTACATTTACTGCCCCACAATTAATTGAAGATCTGGTGCTGAGTTGTTACGTTCAGGTGAATATACCATTCAATGGTGAACCATGGTTAATGTGGTTAGACAACTTTGAGTTAAAACGCACAGAGTAAAAAATATTCTGAAAATTGGGAGGTCGAGTTTCATTTAGTAGCAGGTTATAAACAGTAGATAAACAGATTATAATTAATAGTGCTTACAGATTGGTAATTGTATGATAATAGGAGAATGATTTTGATAAAATAACTATCAAGCCAACCTAATAAATAGATCCAATCCATTTTGAATGACATTGTTATATCTTAACTAAAAATATTAAGTTTGTAAAGTTTTAATGTTATTTTAGTATACATTCTTAACTATTTCATAAATTGAAATATCCAGTATAAATAATCTCTAATATATTAAGGAAACAATTTTACATGTCCTCAAATGAAGAAAATATAATAAAAAAAGTTGAACAAAAAGAAAAACGGTTTGAAGATTTTTTAATTGTCCTGGTTAAATGGAGGAAAGTGATTTTTTGGAATACATTTATTGTAACAATTGCAGCTATCATCTTTAGTTTAACACTAGACAATTGGTATACATCAAAAGCCTCCATTTTACCACCTAAGAAAAAAGGAGGACTATTTGGGGATGTTGCTGGTTTTTCAACTGCAATTAAGGACATTTCTAAAACTTTAGGAAGATTAGGATCAACATCTGAAGAAGCATATAATTATTTAGCACTTTTAAAAAGTCGTTCCGCTTCAGAATTAGTAATTAAAAAATTTGATTTGAGAAACGTATACAAAATAGATAGCGATAAACCATTTGAAGATGTGATTACTGAGCTTGAAGCTAATGTCAATTTTAATGTTGAAGATGAAGGAAACGTTTCAATAAGTGTGCAAGATAAAAACCCTTCAAGGGCTTCAAAAATGGCAAATTACTATGTTCAGATACTGAATAATATGAGTATTAATCTTAGTACACAAGAGGCAAAGAACAATAGGATTTTTATTGAAAAAAGATATCAACAACTTATTAGAGATATTAAAGTTGTTGAGGATTCGATGAAGTATTTTAGTCAAACTTACAATATTTATGGAATTGAAGAACAAACAAAAGCAGCAATATCTGCTGCTGCTCAACTGAAAAGTCAAATTGAAATGACTCAGTTAGAACTGGAAATGTTAAAAATAAGCCTTGATGAAAATCACCCTGTTATACTTCAAAAGCAATTACAAGTTAACGGAATGAAAGAGAAGCTAAAAGAAATGAAATACGGCGAAAGCATACCAACAACAGATTTGTTTATCCCATTTAAGGAGATTCCAGAGGTTGGGATACAGTATTTGAGAATTATGCGTGATTTTGAAATGCAAACTAAATTGATGGAATTCCTTTTACCAATATACGAACAATCAAAAATTGAAGAGCAAAAAGAAATACCTGTTGTACTAGTTTTAGATGAAGCTGTACCAGCACAAAAAAAATCTGGACCTAAAAGATCACTAGTAGTGTTAATCTCATTTTTACTTTCCTTCTTTTTTTCAACTTCATTTGTCCTGGTAAAAAATACTTTTTCGGAAATTAAATTTCAAACAGAAAGATTTCAAAAACTTAGAGAAGGTATTATAATTCCTCTTCAAAAATCTTTTCATATAAAAAATAAATCGAAGTAAGATTCTTGGAAACCATTTCTTATTTCAAAAATATTGTAAATTCAACGGATGCTAAAGCGATATCCCTCCTATTAGTATTTGAATTATTATTACTGATCGTATATATAGTAATGGACTATATTCCGGTTTTAGTAATAATCGGTTGTGTACTAAGTATCCCAATATTTATAATTTACTTTGAGAACACAGTTTTATTACTATTCACAATGATTTTTTCAATTCTTGCCGGATCAATCGGAGAAGTTAAGTTTGGTGGAAAAATCCCGCAAATTCTGTTTGTTGATTTATTCTTTCCTGTCTTTTTTGTGATTTTTATATTTAAGTCGTTATTCGATACTAACCAGAAAAGAAAATTCCATGTTGTCGCTACAATCCTTAGCCTATTTCTTTTATGGGGATTGTTAAGCTTTTTTACGGCTATTGATAAGCTCAGAATGTTGTTAATTTGGAAGAGTTACTTTTATGGTCTAATATTTTTTCTCTTTACTTATTGGTTTGTTAAAACACCAAAGGAACTTAGATCAACTTTAGTTGCCTTTATTTTATTTGGTATTGTACTTGCCTTTATTGAGTTTTTTATTGTAATCAATTTAGGGGGGTTAACACAAGGACTTGTTGGATTATTCTTAAGGAAGAATCTATTGGCAACATCATGGGGAAAATCAAACTATTTAGCTACATTTTATGTTTTGATCATTCCTATAACTATCGGTTACTTTTTAGTAATAAAACCGATACGCTTTAAGTTACTAATTGCAATCGCAATCCTAATTATGTTCTCAGCGCTAATTCTTACATTATCTAGAGGCGGGATATTAGCCCTAGGTATTGCTTTAGTTTTTCTCTTATCACGGGTATTAAGACCCAAAACTTTTGTACCAATTCTTTTTACAGTGGTACTAGTAGCAATAATTCTTTTGCTAAATCCATTAACATCTGTTCTATTTGAAAGATTGGCTACTGTGGAATCTAGTTTTTCATATATGACAAGAGTTAATTTTTATAAAGATGTTTGGCAAATGTTTTTGGATAATCCAATAATAGGGGTAGGAATTGGGAACCTGGGTTATCATTCAACTTTTATAATAGTTGCTCAATCATCAGCCCATAATATTATTCTTGGTTTACTCGGGGAAACAGGCATTCCGGGTGCTATGTTATTTGTTAGTCTTTTAGTATACATTTTCATTTATATTACTAAGAATTTTTTAAAAGAAGTAAACTATTCGCGGAAAATTTTAATTTGGTCATTTTTAAGTTCTTTAGTAGGGGTTTATGTCCATTCATTGCTGGAGCCAAACTTTGAAGGATTTCAGTTTTCAATTCTTTTTTGGACTGCCATAGGGATGTTTATAAAATTTGATG
>Ga0138256_10009605_pt1 | contig 10148 bp, 10 predicted proteins | sample KNB2016incub_MG_FD_105486 | JGI IMG/M metagenome (GOLD analysis project Ga0138256, IMG submission 105486) | Active sludge microbial communities from wastewater in Klosterneuburg, Austria - KNB2014incub_MG | ecosystem: Engineered > WWTP > Activated sludge > Unclassified | place: Austria...
ACTTCCGTGTTATGGAATGGTACAGGAATGTTCTTCAGGGAAGAAGGTAATGTAATATATTATCTGGACCATGATTCTGAGATACCCTATTTTGATTTTAATCTTTCTGAAGGGGATTCATTTTCTATTTTATACGGTGTTGTCACAAATGTTCATGTCGTAAAAACAGATACCATTTATTTTGAAGATAATAAACCCAGAAAGCGGTTTTATCTGGGATGTGATTCCTTATCTGATGATAATGAAGTTGAATGGATAGAGGGAATCGGAGACGTTACTTCATTTTTATATTCACTTTTTTCCTGTACACTTTTTGACCCCACTGAAGTTTTAAGTTTAAAATGTGTTTTATTGGCCAATAATTATAAAGAAATTTTCCGGACTGAAGGTGTCCAGGGTTGTTTTTTGGCTAATGTTTTAAATTTGGAAAATAATCAAAATAAATATCTAACGGTCTATCCAAACCCTACATTAGGTATGATTAAAATAAAGTCAGAAGTCCCACTCAGAGGGAAGATATTCATTCGTGATTTTTCTGGAAAGATTCTTTTAGAGAAAATTTTTGATCAGGGAATGAAAATGGAAGAAATCAATATCGAAAATTTTCATTCTGGCATTTATTTATACACCTTTCGAGGAGAAAACGGAAAATACTTTTACGGGAAAATTATAGTTCAATAATTACTCTACAGATACAGGAGCAAGTTTTACTATGAGTCCATCTATTTCTTCTGTGATTTTTATCTGACATCCCAGTCGGGAATTTACTTTGACAAAAAAGGCCTGATCAAGCATGTTTTCTTCATCTTCTGAAGGCTCAGACAGTATATGGTCACTAATAATATACATATGACATGATGCACATAATGCCATGCCTCCACATATACCCTCCACAGGTAGTTCGTGGGATTTACATACTTCCATCATATTCATGGACATATCAGTAGGGGCATCCAGACAATGCTCCAGACCTTCCCTGTCTATGACTGTGACTTTTATTAAATTGTTCTCCATTGAGTGGTATTGTCTTGGTTTTTTACCGACGCGCAAAAATAGCGCATGTTTACGCTAATCAGTGTCACAAATGTTACTTGTAAAGAATATTTTATTCAAAGCCATTTACTCCGGCCACTGTGGTGTATTTGAAGGACAGCTTTTGCTCGGGATAAATGTATTTGAAAGCGGATTGAACCATGAGTGTCCCTTCATGGAAGCCACACAGGATAAGTTTAAGTTTGCCCGGATAAGTATTGATATCACCAATAGCATATATACCAGGTACACTTGTGCTGTAGTCTACCGTATTTACTACGATAGCATTGTCATTGATATTAAGTCCCCACTCTCCAATGGGACCAAGTTTTGGAGCTAAACCAAATAATGGAATAAAGTAATCAGCCGGATATGCATAGTTATCTTTTCCTTCTTCTTCAATCATAATTTCTTTCAGTACTCCGTTTCCGTTGAGACCTATGGCTTGTGCATTAGTAATAAGATTGATTTTTCCGGCATGTGCAAGTTCCATTACTTTTTCAACAGAATCCAAGGCGCCTCTAAATGATGTTCGCCTGTGTACCAATGAAACTTCATCCGCAATATCTGCCAGAATGATACTCCAATCCAGTGCTGAATCTCCTCCACCTGCTACCAACACTTTTTTTCCTTTATATTTTGCCGGATCTTTGATAATATAATCTACTCCCTTATCCTCGTACTGCTCGATATTTTCAATAGGCGGTTTACGAGGTTCAAAACAACCTAAACCACCAGCTATAGCAACCACGGGTGCGTAAATTGTAGTGCCTTTGCTGGTGGTAAGTTTAAATAGTTTATCTTCTACTTTTTCAAGTTTTTCAGCTCGTTCGCCCAGCGTAAATCCGGGTTTAAAAGGTTCTATCTGTTTCATGAGATTGCTGACAAGATCTCCCGCCAATACACTGGGGTATCCGGGAATATCATAAATGGGTTTTTTGGGATAAATCTCAGTCAGTTGTCCTCCAGGCTGTCCCAGAGAATCTACAAGATGACATTTCATCTTTAATAATCCTGCTTCAAATACTGTAAATAAACCTACCGGACCTGCTCCGATTATTAAAATATCTGTACGAATCATAGTGCAAAGATAATATTTTATGCAAAACTATTAAAATAAAAAATTTAATAACAATTAATGGCAAAAGTTGGTTGCAAAAGTATTTTAACTTGAATAAAATCAAATGATTAACCGAAATGATAATAATCATATTTTGCCACAATAAAATATTCGATATTTACATTTTCAACCCTAAATCATGATAACAAAAATACTTATTGCTGTTATAATTTTGCATCTTGTTGCTGGATTTGGATTTATATTGTGGAAACTCAACGGTCCGGTTGATGAAGAAGATTCAGGTGAAAATTGATGGTTCTTAAGCGAAGTTTTAGTAAGGTTTGATGACATATTTTTGGCATTAAAAAAAGTCAGGATATGATAATTTAAAAAATTACTACCTTTAGACCTTAAAAGAAAAACTGAAAGATGCTTTCAAAAACTTATGCAAGTGCAGTACATGGCGTTGAAGCCCAAACTATAACGGTAGAAGTCAACGCAGGAGGTATGGTTGCAGCAGGTAAACAAATGTACTTTTTGGTAGGTCTGCCTGACAATGCCGTAAAAGAAGGTTGGCAACGTATTGAAGCAGCCATAAAAAACATTGGACTTAATGTGCCAAGAGTAAAACTGGTAGTCAATCTGGCACCGGCGGATATTAAAAAAGAAGGCTCATCTTATGATCTGCCTATTGCGATGGGTATTCTTGCATCTACATCGCAGGTAAACATTGAAAATCTGGATAAAACCATCTTTATGGGAGAGCTTGCCCTCGACGGAGAGCTCAGGCCTATCAAAGGAGCTTTACCTATAGCTATTCAGGCTAGAAAGGAGGGATTTCGTTCGTTTATTCTTCCCAAAGCCAATGCGCGCGAAGCAGCTATCGTCAATGGTATTGATGTATACGGGGTAGAAAATTTTAAAGAAGCAATAGACTTTATTAATGGAAAAATCGAACTCAGCCCACTTATCTATGATACCCGCGAAGTTTTTGCCGACACCAGCAATCAGTATGCGGTCAACTTTAATGATGTAAAAGGACAGGAAAATATAAAACGCGCATTGGAACTTGCAGCAGCAGGCGGACACAACGTCATACTTATCGGTCCTCCAGGAGCAGGAAAAACGATGCTGGCCAGACGACTTCCCACTATTTTACCACCGCTCAATATTCATGAAGCATTAGAGACCACAAAAATTCACTCAGTAGCAGGAATATTGGGTGTAAATTCTTCCTTGGTGACGGAAAGACCCTTCAGATCTCCACATCATACGATCAGCGACGTAGCACTCGTAGGCGGTGGATCAAATCCGAATCCGGGAGAAATTTCTTTGGCACATAATGGCGTTTTATTTTTGGATGAGTTACCTGAATTCAAGCGACAGGTACTCGAAGTGATGCGACAACCTATGGAAGAACGCAAAGTCACTATCTCAAGGGCTAAAATATCTGTTGATTACCCCGCTAGTTTTATGCTTATTGCATCTATGAATCCATGTCCATGCGGCTTTTATAATCATCCTGAGAAAGAATGTGTTTGTGGCCCAGGAGTTGTTAAAAAATACCTCACCAAAATTTCCGGGCCCCTACTCGACCGAATAGATCTTCATGTGGAAGTAACACCAGTATCTTATGAAGAACTTTCAAATCATGAGTATAAGAGTGAGACCAGTGAGCAAATCGTAGAACGAGTCATACGGGCACGTAAAATACAGGATGAAAGATTTAAGGATCAGCCGGGTATATTCTGTAATGCGCAGATGCCCAGCCGGATGGTGCGGGATGTTTGCGGACTTACTCCTGCCGGTGCCAATCTACTGAAAACAGCCATGACCAGACTTCAGCTTTCGGCCCGTGCATACGATAGAATTCTAAAAGTTGCCAGAACAGGAGCTGATCTCGCCGGGAGTGCTGATATTAAGATAGAACATCTGGCTGAGGCTATTCAATACCGAAGTCTCGACAGAGAAGGATGGGCCGGGTAGACTTTTTATGCCGGATGACTCAGGATTAATATTTTAATACTTTTACTGAGCCCGGTAATATACTTATCTCTGCATCACCATCTCCGACCATCTCGCCATCAGATTCAATAGATGCATTGCCTTTAGTGATTGTAACACTTATTTTTTTTGCAGTGTGATAAGAAATAGCGGGATGATCTATTTTAAGCCCTTTTTTTAATTTGAAAATATTGTATACATAGTCCCAGAGCGTCACTTCACCCAATAGGGTTATATTTAGCAATCCATCATGTGGAATAGCTCCCGGATGTATTATCAATCCGCTGCCAAAAGTATCTCCATTGCATATAGTCAGCATCATAAGTTTACCATTGTATAGCGGCTTTCCATCAACAATGATTTGCACTTCCGGTTTTCTGAATGATCCAAAGGACCTTAGTATTGCCACGGAATAGGATATACTTCCTTTTAGACCCATTTTGCGTTGAGCATTAAGTATTTTAGCAGTATGTCCACCAAAACCAAGGTCAGCAATATTCAGAAAATATCTTTGATTAGTCCCCTGTGTTATCATACCTGCGTCATAATTGATATAATTTTGATTTTTTAAAGCATCAATAAATTTTTCACGACTATAGATTATCCCCTGACCACCACAGAAGTCATTTCCGGTTCCGTTTGGTATCAATGCCAGAGATGTATTAGTATTTCCTGATTTCAGTATACCGTTTAGAACTTCATTAAATGTTCCATCTCCACCTACCGCCACTATTAAATCAGTCTTCTCGTTACAGGCCACTAATGCCAATTCCGACGCATGACCCGCGTAGTTAGTGAACCAGGCGGTACAATTTTTTACAATACAATTTTGATTGATTTCTGACAATAGATTGGTCAGATCAACAGGCATTTTTCTTAATGAATTTATAATAATGACTATGGAATGGCCCGAAATATTTTCCATTTGACTTTCACGGTTAAGATCATACACAATATTGATAAGAATCACCAAATATATCCGAATTATGACAGATTTTTGTATTAGTGAAGTATTTATCACATTTATTATGATGAAAAACTTTAAAACACATTTATGGGTGCTGATTTTTTCTTTCATGAGTCTTGTGATTCAGGGTCAGCGTTTAGGCAAAGATACAATGGTCAATCATCAAAATATTCGACCTTTATATTTCAGGCCCGTAATAGATATAACTGGAGTAAATTTTATTATAAACAGATTTGATACTCACATCATGAAGGTAGATTGGTCAAGCGTTTCACTTTCATCCTGGAAGTTGAATCTTGATAGGGGATTTTTAACAGATGGAGACGCATTTCCAACCAATTGGCTCGGGCATCCGATACATGGATCATTATTTTTTAATGCTGCCCGCATGAATCAGGTGAATTTCTGGCAGTCTATCCCGTATGTAATGGGAGGGAGTATGATGTGGGAATTTTTAGGTGAAACAGAGCCAGCAAGTAGCATTGACTTTTACACTACAAGCCTAGGAGGCATATTTTTAGGAGAAGTGATTTACCGGCTTACAGATTATGCCTGGAATTATCCACCCAATAACAAGTATCCTATCATAGGAAAAATTTCTGGCAGTTTATTAAATCCTGTCGCAGGTATTAATCGGTTTATTTTTGGTAAAAAAATTCCATTTACCAAAAAATCACTTACCCCGGTTGCTTTTAAGTTTTATATAGGCACAAACCATCCGCTTGACAATATGATATCAACCATGAAAGGAACTGGTTTGATTTTAAATGCTGAAGTATACTATGGAGAATTATTTAACAGAAACCAGAAAAATTTTGGTCCTTTCGACTATTTCAAAATCAATTCATGGCTCAATTTTTCAGAATATCCGGGGGGTAATAAAGATACCTACTTCAATCTTTCATCTGAGGCAATTATTTTGGGAAGCAAAATAACCAACAGACCAAATAAAACAGAATTGATAAGTCTCACTCAACACTATGATTTTATCCACAATGATATTTTTAAAATCGGTTCTATAGTTCTTACGGGAGATTGGACCTATCAGCAAACGTTCGATCGTGTTCGGGTGTTGAGTTCGACAAAATTAGGAGTGGTACTTTTTGGAAGTGGCAATTCCGAACTGGTAGAGCCTGTCTTACCTGATGTATTTCCCGAATTTGAGAGAGATTATATTTATGGACAGGGATTTATGGCGGAGTTGGAATTTATAGCCAGTTTCAGAAAATCAGGTACCATAGCCGCTAATCTAAATCACTTTATTATTTACTCAAAATCTCAGCCTAAAGGCGTAGAGAATCTAGACTTAATAAGGGCGAAATATCTTTATCCTATTGGGAATAGGTTTGATTTGGGTTTGCAGTTTGATTATTATCACAGAAACGGAAATTATTACTCATCCAAAGGAATAATAAGAAATAAGTCAGGACACCAGGAGCTAAAACTACTATTCGGATATACACTTTAAAGCGCTGAAAGGATCTCAACCAATATTTTGGCTTGGACGATAAACCAAAAAAAAAATAATAAACCTGACAGAAGTGTTTCAGTCAGGTTTATTATTTTCAAATGTAGGTGAAATTACTTTTTGGAATCCAGTTCCTTCATGTTTTCTTTAACCTCTGCTTCTATATTATTTTTAGCGTTGTTAAATTCTCTGATTCCACTGCCAAGGCCTCGCATCAATTCAGGTATTTTTTTACCTCCAAAAAATACAAGAATGATCAGACCAATTACCATTAACTCCTGCCCACCTAAGCCAAATACTAAATTAAACATCTTTTATCGATTTATTATGGTACAAAGATATAACTATTCATTCATTCATACATAAAAGCAGACAAATAAGTTCCCGTACTCATTTGTTTTTCACATTTTTACGCATTTCATTACATTTCTAATAGACTACTACTTCATTACTTTTGTTTGGGCTTATATTTTGATTTTTCCATGATCATCTGACTGTCTTTCAAATCGATCAAATCATTTACAGTGGTGGACGGGAATCTTTCCATATAAGTTTTCACTATTTGCCAACCGATATAATTGGCAGTACGTCCGGGTGCCTCATCGGGCATATCAGGACTTTTTGGACTAGGATTGATGTATTTACTTATTTTGGCCGGATTTGACTCATAAAATAATTTCTGATCAAAGAAAAAAGACCACATTTGGAGTTCATTTTCCTGACACCATTCCAATTGTTTACCAGTATATTCTACAATTATACTGTCGTGAACAGATGGCAACAATAAATCAGTGATGTATAACATTTTGCCGTTATGGATCATCTGATCAATCAACCTATGGCCCGGTGCTTCTCCTACGATGTCTGCTACATGTAAGTCAGCTATTTTTTTTACAAGATGATCTTTGTTCCATGTACGGGTGATATAATCTGAAAAATTTGAGTTGTCAGGATCAATCATTTTGTAATTGATTTCCGGATGCAAAAACATGTCAAGGCCTATTCCTATGCCATCTTTGCCTCCGTCATCCTGAAATATAAATATCTGATATCCAAATTCAGAGATAAATGTATACAGGTTGGGAATAGTTGTTCTGTTGGGAAAATAATATAATAGATACCTGTACATCAGATCTGTCTGATCTTTCAAAGCGGACATATCACTGTATTTATTTTTCACCTTTTCAAAAAGATCTGTAACCAAAGAATCCTTTACGAACATCTGCAAACTTTTATAAATACTATCCTGATTTTTATCATTTGGAAACATAAGTATTTCCTTAAAATACAACTGATAGAATGCAGGGTGGCTTTTTATAAGATTGTCAATATCCTTGAATTCCCGCATATTGAATATCTCATTTTCAGTACGAAGAATTTTTACGTCAGCATCTATACCGGAAACATCCGGTGTATTATCTCTCTTGCATGCGCTTAATAAAGAAATCGTTACTAATATTAAGAAAAACCTGATCATAATGATTTAAAATTATTTAGTATTGAAAAACACAACTCTACAACGCATCGAATTCTAAAAATGTTATATTGGTGCGAATTCAATAACTACCTCACTTTCGTATTAATGATTGGATATTTTAAAAAAGAGACACCAAAAATCTTTACTTTTGCATCTTAAAAATACACTTACTCAAATAATATCTTAATAAGGATGAATACATTAGTAAAATATATCTTTCTAATTTTTATTGCTTCCATGCTCAATACATCGTGTAAAAGTGATGTTGCTAAAAGACTCAAAAACAAACCTGTAGCCATGGGTCGTATCAATGATGTGGTTATTCTGGCAGATAAACAATTGTATGAAGGTCCGATAGGTGATACTTTGATATATTATTTCCAATCGGCTTATCCTGTTATGCCTGCTGAAGAGCCTATTTTTGATGTAAGATTTATGATGCCTGAAGAGCTAAACGCAAAACCACTTAAAAGAGAGTTGCGTACTTTTGTATTGGTAGCGGATGTGAGTGATACTTTATCATCTGCAACCAGAATGCTGATGGATGATATGGGAAAAGAAAGATTTAAAAGAGCTGTTACCGATCCAACATATACCACCACCATTGGCCATGAAAAGTGGGCAAGAGATCAAATCCTTATATATATTTTTGCCAATGGAAAAGAGAATCTTTCCAAAGCCATAAGGACTCATTTTGCTACAATCTCAAAGAGAATCAATCAACACGACCTAAAAAACCTGACTGCAACGGTGTATGGCATTCAGGACGTCAACAGGAATTTATCAAAACTTGTATCAGACAGTTTCGGTCTCAATATGAATGTTCCGGGGTTGTATCAAATGGCCATGCAAAAAAATAATTTTTTATGGCTACGAATGGATAATAAAGAAATCAACCAAAGTCTGGTAATAAGAAAGTTTCCATATAAAAATAAAGGACAGTTTGCTATGGATAACATCATAAAAATGAGAAATGAATATGGAAAAGAGTTTATCCGCACAGGTTTTGAAGATGCATACATGAGTACAAATGTCATCGATCTACCAACTTATGAATACTCCTACATCCATAATAATGTATACATTAAGGAAGTACGGGGCATCTGGGAGACGGTCAATGACTTTATGGGTGGACCTTTCGTTTCCTATGTTTTGCACAATGAAGCCAGAGGGGAGATTGTATTTATTGACGCCTTTGTTTTTGCTCCGGGCAAGGAAAAAAGAGATTACGTACAACAATTGGATTGTATAGTAAAGACCGCAAGTTTTCCTGGGGTGATCAAAAATTAAATCCTGTCTGAATAGGGTTTTTCTAAAAGTGACCGCACCATAATTGAATTTTTTACATAAGGATTTTTTTTTGAATTCAAATAAATCCACTTATCCTGAACTTATTATTCTGCCATCTTCCATCACTATTGTCCGTCCGGTTTTTTTAGCAAATTCTTCATCATGTGTAACGATTAGCATTGATTGACCATACTCTGAAGATAATTTAGCAAAGATTTCAAAAACTATGTCGCTGTTCTTTTTATCCAGGTTGCCTGTAGGTTCGTCACCCATGATAATAAGCGGATCATTGATGAGTGCACGCGCGATAGCAACCCGCTGTTTTTCGCCACCGGAAAGCTGATAGGCTGGTTTTTTTGCCAGAGATTCGATGTCTAGTTGCTTCAGGTGTAACATCGCTTTTTCTTCTAAATCCTTGTCCGAAAGTCTGGCTAGTTTTTGTCCGGGTAGCATGACATTTTTTAATACAGTGAATTCATTCAATAAATAGTGAAACTGAAACACAAAGCCTATTTTTTCATTGCGAACGGCAGCCAGTTCTTTTTCCGTCTTTGTTTTCATCTCTTCTCCTCCTATCCACAATTGGCCGGTATAATCGGTGTCCATTGTCGATAATATATATAACAATGTTGATTTTCCACAACCAGACTTCCCTACTATAGAAGTAAATTCGCCTTTTGTTATTTGGAAACTCACATCGTCCAACACTTTTACAAGCAAAGGGTCAGTAAAATACTTTGTTATAGATTGGGCCATTAAAACAATATCATTTTTCATTTTATTTGCCTCTTATGATGATGACAGGGTCTACCTTGCTTGCTTTTCTGGCTGGAAACCAACCTGCCAAATA
>Ga0138256_10009606_pt1 | contig 10148 bp, 2 predicted proteins | sample KNB2016incub_MG_FD_105486 | JGI IMG/M metagenome (GOLD analysis project Ga0138256, IMG submission 105486) | Active sludge microbial communities from wastewater in Klosterneuburg, Austria - KNB2014incub_MG | ecosystem: Engineered > WWTP > Activated sludge > Unclassified | place: Austria...
CCACCTGAGTCGTGAAGCTCCAAAAGGTGGCGGAGTTCCCTTCGGCGTAGGTCGTCCCACCGGGGTTGATCGCCCGCACGTGCCAGTAATGCGCCGTGCCGGCAGGCAAGCCGCTCAGACCGACGGTCGTGTTCGTCCCCGTCGAGGTCCAGGTCGCGTTGCACGCGCTGTTGTTGCTCGTGTCGATGCAGTACTCGTAACTCGCGGCACCAGAGCTGGCACTCCACGACAGCGTCGGACTCGTGGACTGTCCCGTCGCCCCATTTGCCGGACTCGTGTGGCTGAACGCGCCGGGCAGCGGCGCACCACAATCAAACGCCGTCAGCCGGACCACGACCGTGTCCACAGACCAGCCGAAGGTGCCGTAGACAGCGTCCGAGCCGATGCGCCACCGCAACTGAATGTTCTGGCTCTGCGAGGCTGCCGGAAGGTTTACGACAGTGGTGATGTATCCCCCTGAGATGCTGGTCCACACCGATCGCGTAGGAGTGAATGCGCCACCGCTGGTGGACGTGCCGTTGTATCCCCCACTCACGAAGCTCCCGCCGGCCGTCACGATGTCCTGAAACGCCCCACCGGCAATGGAAATCTCAAGCACGCCACCGTCCCAGCCGGGCTCCATCTCGTACGCGTGCCTGAAGGTCAGCGTGGCCGCGCCTGCCGGCATCGCGATGCTCGGCGACACCAACACGCTGTGGCTGGCCGAACCGAGGTCCGTGGCAAATGCGCGGTTGGGCGCAGTGTCTGGCTTCGTCACGCTCGTCGCCCACAAATTCGCCGTGCCCGACAACGTGCTCGTGGTCCATCCTGCGGGCAGCGCAGGCGCGCCCACGCCGTCGAAGTTCTGCGAGAGGATGACCACCGGGCTGCCCACCTGGAACGCATACGTCAGGTTCTTCGACGGTCCGCCGCTCTCGGTGATCCCGAGCGTCGCGGTCAACGTGGCACTGCACGCCGCGCTCACCGTGAACGAATAGGTGCGGCACTCCGACGCACCGGCGCCAATCGTGCCGTAGCTCTGCGCGCCCGACGGCGACGACACGCCGCCACTCGCCGCCAGTGTGCCCGTGACGCTGCCGCTGGTGCTCGGGCCGTTGTTCACGATGCACAGCGACACACTCACCACTTCGGTGGGGTCGATCCGCGAGTTCGGAATGGACTCGGCCGTGAGCGACGATGAGCCGGAGACGAGGCCGGGAAGATCAAAGGCCTCGACCACAGTCCCGGTGTTCGGATTGACGATGAGCGCGCTGGCGCCCATGCCGCGCGTGGCGAATCCCGCCCAGATGTCGGCGATGTCGGCCGCCGTGCCGCCGCCGGCGTTCGCGGCCGCGAGAATCGAATCGCGCCCCTGGAGCAGCGTGGGGTTCCACGGATCCAGCTTCATGCCGTCGGTCACGAACTGCAGGATGCGCTGGTTGCCGGTGGCCCAGCCCAACCGGTTGATGAAACGGGCGCGCACTTCGAACAGCGCCGCCGCCCACACTTCACCGATGTTGTGCACCTGGAACGCCGTGGCCGACCCGATCGGACCCCGTGCGTATGCGCCGTCCGTCAGGTTGATCTGCGCCGGGTCGATATCGGCAAACGTCAGCGGGTTGTGCGGCTTGCCGTTGCTCCCCAGGTTCGTTTTCACCGCGTGCGGGAAGCGCCGGATCCCGTAGTAGTAGTTGTCGGTGAACCCGGCAACCATCAGGTTCGTGACATAGCCGCCCATCGAATAGATGCCGTTCACGTCTTCCGCCGCTGTGGAGAGGATGGCGCGCGCGTAGAAATCGGACCACCCCTCGCCCATGCCACCCGACATGGTCGCGAGCAGCCCGGACGCGTTGCCGTGCAGCCGGTTCGACGTGCCGTGCGTCAGCTCGTGCAGCAGCACGTCGTGATCGAGACCCGAAGTGCGGTCCGGCGTCGGCCCCGTGAACACATACATCTGCATGCGGCCGCTGGTGCCATCCGGCAGTGTCGAAAAATTGGCGTTGTTGGTGCCCGAGTAGTCCTGCGCCTCAGCGCGCACCCGGTCTCCGGCCACACCGCCGCGTCCGAAATTGTCGTTCTGGAAATTGCCTGCGGCCTCCGTGAACCCGAGCAGGTACAGCTGATCGTGGTACTTGTTGGTCCAGTAGAACTGGTTGATGACTTCTCCCACCCGGTAGTTGTTGGTGCTCGGCGCGTCAACAGCCGGGTCGTACGTGGAATTAAACACGCGCAGCGCGCCGGCAGCGACGACCTCGATGCCGTCAGGGGAGACGAGGTCGAGACCGGCCTGCACGTTGTTGCCGTCGGTCCAGCCGTTGCCGCCATTCACGCCGTCGGTCATCCACCCCAGGTTGTTGAACGACAGGGGCCCTTCGTTGCCGATGAGCGTGAGGGGTGACCGCAGGATGTACGGAGCCTGGGTGCCCGACCCCGGCAGCATCGTGCTTGGCGACATCGGTGCGGGGCTGTCGTCGTTGTAGACGTGGTACGTGGCCGACTGCGTCTGGTAGTTCGTCGCGTTCTTGCGGAAGAGCACCGTGCCGTCTTCGGCGTCAATCAGGATCAGGAACGCGTCGGGGTCGCCCCAGAGTTCCATCGCCCACGCGAGGCGCGCCGCGCCATGCGCCACGGGGAAATACACCAGCCACGCGCGCGCGTCCCCCGCCATCGTGCCTCGCGACACCATGGTGCTGCCGTTGCGGCCCGGCGATTGGTGCAGGGCCGACGCCTCCTGCGTCCAGCCCACACTGCCGGCCGCGCGCGCCACCGCTTGCGCCGCAGTGAACGCCGAGGTGGTCGCAAGACTGCCCGGATCAAATACCGACGCCAGTGTGCCGGTGGTGCGCGCCAGTTCCCCTTGAGCCGTGAAGCCGCCGCGGACCAGGCCCTGGAACACGGGAATGCCGTTGATGCTCTGCTCGAACTCCACCCAGGCCATGTTGCCGGATGGGTTTGCGTAGTTGGAGAGCAGCGAGAGTGCATCCGCCTCGACCGCCGACACGCCGTAGGCATCCGAGTAACGCGACAGGAACGTGCGCATCGCGCCCACACGGTCGGGCGAAGGCCCGGTCAGAAATCCCGTGCCCGGTCGTGCGCTCACCACTTCGAGGGTCCCCAGGGTGGAACTCGACACGACGTCCACGCCGCTCATGTCGGCCTGAAGTGCGGCCAGGCCCTCGGCGCGCGCGGCCGATCGCAACTGCCGCCCGGCTGCAGCGGCAGACGCCGCCCGCTCCACATACCCGGCAGCTGCGGTGCTGCGCTCCGTGCGGATGTCGAAGTTCGGCAGCGCGCTGGTGTCGATCAACTGCGCCCCGGTGCCGTCCACCAGCAGCGCGGCGACGACTGTGACGAACGCGGCAACGCGCCACGGGAGGCGGCGCCGGGGAATGGCGGGAGTTGTGTGGGTCATGGCGGGGCCTTCGTACGGCCGCTATTGTACAAGGCCGGGCCGGCGGCGCTGCGCTGGTGCAAAACGACCTCTGAGGTAATTACCGATCACTTGGCGACGGTAATTACCTCAGAGGTCGTTTTCCTACCGCACCACCACCGTCACACTCCGCGAATCCTCCCACCGTTCGGTGCGCTGGTTCCACGCATACGCAGTGAGCGTGTACGAGCCCGGCGCCAGCTTGGCAGTGAGCGCGAAGCGGTCACGGTCAAGCGTGGCAGCACCCAGGAAGACCGGCGCAGCCGCTCCAGGAACCCCGGGACCCCAGGACCCCAGGACCCCGGACGCGTTCACGCGCGTAGCCCAAACGTGAACCGCATCGATGCCTGCCCCAATCGCCGCCTGCGGATCCGCGGCGGCGCCGGTGACGCGAATCTGTCCGGCGCCATGCGCGTCGGCGGTCATCTCCATCCGAATCTGGCGCTCGCCGTCCACGGCCTTCGGACGCTCCACCACGGTCACCTTCACCGTGATGCGATCGCCGCCGCGGATGAACGCCAGCTCATACGTGCCCGTGTAGCCGGGCGGCGGCATCCACGCAAACTGCGGGCCCGTCAGCGACGCGCCCACCGGCAGCGGATGCAGCTTGCCTTCCGCCACCAGGTATCCGGCCTCCACATCCGTGCCCAGCCAGAGCTCCATGCGACTCAGTTCCGGCAACCGCACCGCAAACGACGCGTCGTCGCCCGCATGCATCGCCGCCCAGGGCGCGGTCATGTTGTATCCGGTCCGGCCCCACACGCCGTCGACGGCCAACTGGTTCGCGGCCAGGGAGTCGGCCGTACCCACCACGCGAGCCGGCGCATCCCGCAGCGCGTCTTCGCTGGCGGTGCCGCCTGTCAGCGGCGCCCCATTCTGCACGATGAAGAACCGCGACCCGATGCCTTCATTACGGCCCGCCGAGTCGGTCACGCTCCACGCGATTGTGTGCAAGCCGTTCGTCATCAGATTCGTGTTGAACGTGTACGCGCCAATCGCCCCCCGCGCCGCATCCAGGTTGCGGAATTTTGTCGGGTTACTGGTGCGCGTCGCCAGCGGCGTCAACACCGGCGTCACATTGCCGAAGATGTTTGCGACGTCGTCATTGCAGAAGATCCCCGGCCCCGGCGGGTTACCGACGTTGCCGCGGCACTGGTTGTACGCCACGGTCGCCACCGGCAACGAGTCGATGTAGACAGTCATCGTCGATCCATTCGTGGGGATGAAGATGTCCGAGCCATCGACGATGGTGTTCAGGTCGGGGGTAATCGCCCATCCGAAGTTGTTGAAGACGCCACCGATCGTCTGGCCCTGACCCGGCGTATCGATCGCGCCGAACGGCTTCGCGATCGTGTCGTTGGTCATGCTGAACGTGGTCGGCGTGGTGAAGCCCGGCCCAGGCACAAACGTCCGGCCCAGCAACGTCTTATTCGCGTTAGTGTCGGTGGCGACGATGTAGAGCGCGAGCGTGCCCTGGCCGCCGAAGGGCTGGCTGTTGGGCACGTGCGGCAACATCGGCGTCAGCATCAGATAGCCCCACCCAGCGCGGCCGTTTTGCGGATGCGTCGGGAACGCCGCGGCCACGTCGGGCCGTGCGCCCGCGAGGAACGCCGCGTCGCCGATGTAGACCACGCTGTTGCCCAGCACGGTCTGACAGTTGCCGGGCTCAAACGCCAGACAGTTACGGTAGATCTGGATGGTGTTGACGCCGCCGTCGTCGAGCGCCCAGCCGGTGACGCCGATGGCGCCCTGCACACCGGTGGCGTTTTGCGCGGGCGTATCCACCTGACCGAAAGCCGGTCCCGGTGACCCGGTGGAGTACGACCAGAACGACGTGGCTGCGCCTTCCGCATAGGTCGTGCCACCTCCGTTGTTCGCGCGCACCTGCCAGTAGTGCGCGGTGTTCGCCGGCAACGGGCTCAACGTCGCGCTGGTGGCCGTACCAGTCGAGACCCAACTCGTGTTGCACGCGTTGTTGTTCGTCGTATCGATGCAGTACTCGTAGCTGGTCGCTGCACTCGCCGCACCCCATGTCAGCATGGTCGCCATCGGTTGATTGACCGCGCCGTTCGTGGGGGTGGCCTTGCTGAAGGCCCCGGGCGGCGAGACGACCGCGCCACACGTGAACGCTGTCAGTCGGACGATGACGGTGTCTACCGACCAGCCGTACGTCCCGAAGACACTGTCCGAACCCATGCGCCACCGCAACTGGATGTTCTGGTTCTGCGAGGCTACGGGCAAGTTCACCACCGTGGTGATGTAGCCCTCCGAAATACCGCTCCAGACATTGCGCTGCGGACTGTAGGCACCGTCGAAATTAGAGAACATGCTGTAGCCGCCGCTGACGAAGCTTCCACCGGCAGTGACGATGTCCTGGAACACGCCGCCGGCAACACCGGGGATGGCGATCTCGAGCACGCCGCCGTCCCATCCGGGCTCCATCTCGTACCAGTGCCGGAACGTGAGGGTGGCCGCGCCGGCCGGCATGGCGATGCTCGGGCTGGTCAGGGCGCTGTGGCTTGCGGTCCCTAGGTTGAGCGCATACGCACGGTTCAACGCTGTGTCGGATTTGTTCGCGACGGTCGTCCACGGATTCGACGTGCCGGAAATGGCGACCGAGGTCCAGCCCGCGGGCAGGCCGGGCGCACCCACACCGTCAAAGTTCTGCGACATGATGATGTTGGGGCTGCCCACCTGGAGCGCATACGTCAGGTTCTTCGACGGCCCGCTGGTGTCGGTAATGCCCAGTGTCGCCGTCACCGTGGCGCCACACGACGCACTGACCGTGAAGGTATACGACTGGCACGAGATGGCGCCGGCGCCAATCGCGCCGAAGTTCTGGGCGCCTGAGGGCGACGTGACGCCGCCCGTGGCCGCAAGCGTGCCCACCACGGTGCCGGTGGTGGTGCCGCTGGTGTTGGAAACACACAGCGAGACACTCACCGTTTCCGTGGGGTCGATGCGGCCATTCGGAATGGACTCGCCCGTCATGAACCAGCCGCCGTACGCCGTGCCTGGCAGGTCGAAGGCTTCGGTCACGGTGCCGGTATTCGGATTGACGACGCGCGCGCTCACGCCCATGCCGCGTGTGGCGAAGCCCGCCCAGATGTCTGCGATATCGGCCGCGGTGCCGCCGCCGGCGTAGGCCGCGGCGATGATCGAGTCGCGGCCCTGCAGCAGCGTGGGGTTCCACGGGTCCAACTTCATGCCGTCGGTCACAAACTGCAGGATGCGCTGGTTGCCGGTGGCCCAGCCCAGTCGATTGATGAAGCGGGCGCGCACTTCGAACAGCGCGGCGGCCCACACTTCACCAATGTTGTGCACCTGAAATGCCGTGGCCGAGCCGCCAGGCCCTTTGGGGTAAGCACCGTCGGTGAGGTTGATCTGCGCCGGATCGATGTCGGCAAACGTCAGCGGGTTGTGCGGCTTGGTGTTCGCGCCCACATTCGTCTTCACCGCGTGCGGAAAACGCCGGATGCCGTAATAGTAGTTGTCGGTGTACGTGCCGCTGAACATCAGGTTCGTCACCCACCCGCCCATCGAATAGATCGCGTTCACGTCCTCGCCGGCGGAGGAGAGGAGCGCACGCGCGTAGAAGTCAGACCAGCCCTCGCCCATGCCGCCCGACATCGTGGCCAACAGACCAGAGGCGTTGCCGTGCAGGCGGTTCGACGTGCCATGCGTCAACTCGTGCAGCAGCACATCGTTGTCGAGGCCCGACGTCCGATCCGGTGTTGGTCCGGTGAACACGTACATCTGCATGCGCCCGCGTGTGCCGTCAGGGAGCGTCGTGAAGTTCGCGTTGTTCGTACCGCTGTAGTCCTGCGCTTCCGCGCTCACGCGATCGGCCTGCACTCCGCCACGGCCAAAATTGTCGTTCTGGAAGTTGCCCGCGGCTTCAGTGAAGCCCAGCAAGTAGAGCTTGTCGTGGTACATGTTCGACCAATAGAACTGGTGGACGACTTCGCCAAGCCGGTAACCGATCACGCTCGGCGCCTCCACCGCAGGGTCGTACACGGAATCAAACGTCCGGTTCACGCCACCGACGATGGTCTCGATGCCGTCGGGAGAGGCCACATCGAGGCCGGCCTGCACGTTGTTGCCGTCGGTCCAACCGTTGACGCCGTTGGTGTTGTCCGTCATCCAGCCCAGATTGTTGAACGACAACGGCCCTTCGTTGCCGATGAGCGCGATGGTCGAACGCGCGATGAAGGGCGCCTGCGTACCGGACCCGGGCAGCATCGTGACGGGCGACATGGGCGCCGGGCTGTCGTTGTTGTAGACCGTGTACGACGCTGACTGCGTCTGGTAGTTCGTGGCGTTCTTGCGGAACAGCACGGTGCCGTCCTGGGCGTCGATCACCATCAGGAATGTGTCGGGGTCGCCCCAGAGTTCCATCGCCCACGCCAGGCGCGCGGCGCCGTGCGTCACCGGGAAGTACACGAGCCACGCGCGGGCGTCGGCGGCCATGGTGCCGCGCGACACGTTGATGCTGCCGGCACGTCCGGGCGTTTCGGTCAACGCGTTCGCGTTCTGTGTCCAGCCCACGCTGCCGGCCCCACGGGCCACCGCCTGCGCGGCCGTGAAGGCGGACGTCGTCGCCAGCGTGCTCTGGTCAAAGACAGAGGCCAGCGCCCCGGTGGTACGCGCGAGCGCGCCATCAGCCGTGAAGCCGCCGCGCACCATGCCCTGCCACACCGGAATGCCGTTGATGGCCTGTTCCATCTCCACCCACGCCATGTTGCCGGCGGGATTGACGTAGTTGGACACCACAGTCAGGCCGTCCATCTCGGTGGCGGACACGCCGTACGCGTCTGAGTATCTGGAGAGGAACGCGCGCATGGCGCCTACTCGATCCGTTCCTGGGCCGGTGAGGAAGCCGGCGCCGGGCTTGGCGCTCACCACCTCCAGCGTGCCGAGCTGCGCACTCGTGGTGACTTCCACGTCGGTCACGTCAGCCTGAAGCGCGGCAAGCCCGTCGGCGCGCGAGGCGGATCGGAATGCCTGCCCTGCCGCGGCCACTGACGCCGCGCGCGCCACATACCCCGCGGATGCCGCGTCCCGATCGGTCCTGATGTCGAAATTGGGCAACGTCGACGTGTCAATCCTCTGCGCTCCCGTGTTGGCAAACAGAGCGGCGGCCGCAGCGCCAACGAAGGCGGTGCGCCACAGCAGGCGACGGATGGGGGACGAGGTTGTGGGTGTGTGGGTCATGTATGAATCACTTTCGTGCAATCAACAACGTCAGTCGGTAGTCTTCGGTGCGCACGCCGCCCGTGGCTGTCGGGGCTGGCGTGACGGCCTGGATGCTGATCTTCCAGGCGCCATACGTGGTCTCTTTTGCAGTGTCGAGGTTGGTGTGAAGCGTGGCGGTGGCGGGCGCAAGGTCCGGCGCGGCCAGCCGAATTCTCACCGCCGCATCACCGGCCCAGATGCACTGGACGCCGGTCGGGCACCTGGAATCTTCCACCACGGCCTCAAAGGTCACGGTGAGGTCAGTACCCGCGGCGCGCTTCGGGGCGCCGATCGCCAGCACCACCGTGCCCTCCGCCGGCGCCGGCTCCTGCGTTCTGGCGGCCGGAGCTGACGCACAGGCGGCCAACAGGAGCGCAAGCGTAAGTGTTGCTATTGGCACGTGCATCCCTAGCGCGCCAAGCATACAGCAGGAGCCAGCTGCCGTGGCGTGGCTGACGCCACGCCACGCAAACCGCGGCCTTGAGAACCAGGCCGCGCTACGAGAACCCAGACCGCGCTACGAGAACCCAGGCCGCCCTGCGACCGCCACGCGCCGCGGCCCTGCGAGGCCTCCATCCGGAATTTCGTAGCGCGGCCTGGGTCTCAAGGCCGCGGCTCTTGGATCGCCCCCGCGAGGTAGCCGGGGCGCGCCCTGACCGTGGTGTTGCGTTGTTTCACGCGCACGTCGATGCGGTGCCAGCCTTCCCGGCCGACGCCGGTTGGGGTGTAGCTCAGCAGGTAGCGCTCTCGATATTCATTGAGCAATCGCACGAACGTGGCGCCCACGTCCGTGGTGCTCTTGACCTCGAGCAATTCACCACCGGTGGCATCCGTGAGGTCGCGCAGGAACGACTGCCTGGGCGCGGTGCCTGCCACCACGGCGTAGGTGACGACGTCCGCGCTGCGAGCGGTGGCCATGACCTTCTCGGCCGTCAGCCAGCTCGCGGTATCAACGCCGTCGCTGAAGACCAGCAACAGCGACCGGCCCACCTCCGAGGTGCCCAGCATCAGGCCCGCGAAACAGCCGTCGATGAGTGCCGTGCGTCCGCCGCCGGCAGGTTGCGCCAGCGCCGCGCGCACCGCCGCACGATCCTGCGTCAGCCGCTGTGCCACCGTGACGGCAAATCCAAAGGTCAGCAACGCCGCGCCGTCGCGCTCGGTCAATTCATCCAGCAGCCCGCGTCCGGCATTCTGCAAATCGCTGAGCCGGCTTCCGGTGACGCTGTCCGACTGGTCGAGCGCCATGACGACGTTGAGTGGCAGGGTGTCGGCGCTGAGCAGCGTGGCCTGCTGAAGGACGCCGTTGTCCCTGACTTCGAAGTCGGCAGCGGAGAGGCCACGCATCGGGACGCCGTTCTGCATCACAAGCACGTCCACGCGCACGGCCTCGGCGCGGCTCGAGAACACCGCCTGCTGCGCGTCGCCCGACGCAGACGCCACGAGGGCGAACACGACGATGATGGCCGCCAGCAGCGGTTTCATTTCCGCACGTGCTCCGCGGCCA
>Ga0138256_10009607_pt1 | contig 10147 bp, 7 predicted proteins | sample KNB2016incub_MG_FD_105486 | JGI IMG/M metagenome (GOLD analysis project Ga0138256, IMG submission 105486) | Active sludge microbial communities from wastewater in Klosterneuburg, Austria - KNB2014incub_MG | ecosystem: Engineered > WWTP > Activated sludge > Unclassified | place: Austria...
ACCATCGGGCATGAAATGGGCCGAAGTCCTCGAGCGGATCAGTTCCGCCCAAATGCCCCCGGAGGATGAACCTCAGCCCAAGACGGAAGATGCAACCAAGATCGTCGAATGGCTGGCGGCAAAGTTGAAAGAGGGAGAAACAACTCGGCTCGCCAAGCGGGAGCGAGTGACGTTCAACAAGTTGACCCGCGCCGAGTATGCCAACACCGTGCGCGACCTGCTGGGAGTTGGTTTCGATCCGACCGATCCGAGTGGCCTGGCCGAAGACGAAGCGTGGAACGGATTTGCTCGCATCGGTTCTGTCCTGTCCCTTTCGCCCTCGCATGTCGAGAAGTATTTCGGCGCAGCCGAGTTGATTCTGACCGAAGCGTTCCCAGAGAAGCCGCCGGTCAAGTTCCTGAAGAAGAAGGATGCCCTCGATCTGCGCGGTGGTGGCAATCGTGAGGAACTCGCGGCCCAAGGATTGGCCGATAAGGTACGCGTTGACCTTTGGCCTGGACATGATCTCTCTGGTGGTCGGCCTGGTCCTGGGCAGGCGTTGCCCGTGTCGGGCGATTACAAGGTGCGAATTCAACTGAGCGGACTTCAGCCGAAGAACGGTCGTGCCCCGCACCTGACGGTGTACGCGACCGACCTCGACCGGATGCTTTTCGAGACCGATGTGATCGCGCCGGAAGACAAGCCGATCATCGTCGAGTTCACGACGCACTTGCCCGCCGGCAATCTCAACCTGCGGGTGACCAACGATGTTCCCGGTCCGTCGAACTTGCCCCGCTCGGGCCGCTCCGATCCGCGAATTCCCTTCTTCAGCATCAAGGATGGCCGCCGTCCTTGGCAAATCAAGTTGACCGACGAAGCTGGCGAGCCGATCTGGCCGTTCCTGATTGTCGACTGGATCGAGTGGTCCGGTCCGCTGGTAGAAGATGGTCCTACCTATGCCCAGCGGGAGTACTTGCCGGCCGATAGTGGCGACCGCGAACAGGTGCGCGCTTCGCTGGCCAAGTTTGCCGAACGAGCCTTTCGCCGACCGGTCTCTGCCGACGAAGTGGAACGTTACGTCAAACTGGTCGAGAGTGAAATGTCGAGCGGCGAGAAGTTTCTGCCGGCGATGAAGACCGCGATGCTCGCGATTCTTTGCTCGAAGAATTTCATCTACCTGGTGGAAGGTTCGGCGGCGAGCAACGAGCTCAAGCTAAACGACTGGGAACTCGCTTCGCGGCTGTCTTATTTCCTCTGGAGCACGATGCCCGACGAGGAACTGTTCGCCGCTGCGAAGAGTGGCAAATTGCACGAGCCCGCTGAACTGCGGAAGCAAGTTCGCCGCCTGCTGGCCGACTCGAAGGCCGCCCGCTTTGCCGAACAGTTCCCTCGCGACTGGCTGCAACTGCACATGGTAGGCATGTTCCCGCCCGACAAGAAAATCTATCCCGATTACGACCTGCATCTTGAGCAGAGCATGATCGGCGAGACGAAGGCTTACTTTCAGGAAGTGCTAACCAAGAACCTGAGCCTCCGTGGGTTCCTGACGTCCGACTGGACGATGATCAACCCGCGCCTGGCCATGCACTACGAAATGCCGCTGCCTGCCGAAGATCGCTTCGAGCGTGTTTCACTCACCCCTGAAAATCATCGCGGTGGCTTACTGACACAAGCGGCCATCTTGAGTTTGACTTCGGATGGCACGCGGCAACGTCCAGTCCATCGCGGCAAGTGGGTGCTGGAGTCGATTGTCGGCAAGTCTCCGCCACCTCCACCGGCGAACGTGAAGCCGATCGAACCGACACCATCGATGCAGCCCAAGGCGACCTTGCGAATCAAGCTCGACGCGCATAAGAGCGACGCTAGTTGTGCCTCGTGCCATCGCCGGATCGATCCGCTCGGTTTTGCCTTCGACAATTACGATGCCATTGGTCGTTGGCGGACACACGAAGTGGTCAGCGATGGCAACGGCGACAATCCGCAGGTCGATGCGAGTGGAGAATTGCCCGATGGCCGCAAGTTTGCCAATGCAGAAGAATTCAAGCAGTTGCTCGCCGCCGATTTGGAGACCTTTAACGCCGCGTTTATCGAAAAGCTGGCCATTTATGGCACGCGCCGGGTGATGACGATCGCCGATCGCGAATCGCTCTCCGCGGTGGCCAAGCAGAGCAAAACAGCCGACTATCAGTTACAGACCGTGATTGAGAATTTGGTTTTGTCCGACCTGTTCCAGAAACGTTAGAGTCCTGGCAGTGCGCCGCACCTGAGTTCACATCACCACCTACGTGGGCTAAAGCCCACGCTACTCCAGGAAGGGTTCTGCATCATGAGTTATGTTCTGTCGCAAAACTGGTTGATTAGCCGGCGTCACCTGCTGCGTGGCGCTGGCGCGGCTATCGCCTTGCCGATGCTGAACTGCATGCGTCCGATCTTCGCTGCCGAAACTCCGGCAGCCAGGCCGAAGCGGAGCGTGTTCATTTACATTCCCAATGGCGTGAATGTGCTCACCTGGCAAATCAAGCAGGCCGGCCGCGATTATCAATTGAGCGAGCCATTGCAATCGCTTGAGAAGCACCGCGCGAACATGACCCCCATCAGCGGTCTGTACCATCCCAACGGTCTGGGCCAGGCTCACGAGTGCGCCAAGATCTGGCTCACCGCTGCCAAGGTCAGCCAGGAGGGTGGCGCGTTTCGCAATTCGATCTCGGCCGACCAGATGATGGCCGAAGTGACCGCTCCGCAAACACGCTTTGGTTCGCTCGAACTTTCGATCTCGCGCGGTCCCACCACGCTGGGTTGGTCGCGCGACGGCGTGCCGTTGCCGGCCGAAGACAACCCGAAGACCGTCTTCAATCGGCTATTCGGTGCTGAAGTGGGGGGCGTCGACGTGCAACGTCGACGGCTCAATCGCCGCGCCAGCGTTCTGGATGCCGTGCTCGACGACGCGAAGACGCTGAAGCGTAATGTCGGCGGCGAAGACCGGACCAAGCTCGACGAGTACCTGACTTCGGTTCGCGAAGTGGAAGTCCGCACCGAGCGGCTCGATGCCTGGCTGAAAGTGCCGAAGCCGAAGATCGATGGCCCAACCGCGGCGAACCTCACGCGCAACGTCTCGAAGACCGAAGCGGGCGACTACTACCGCACGATGTACGACCTGATCACGCTCGCCCTGCGAACCGACATGACCCGCGTCGTCACCTACATGAGCGGCAGCGAAAGCAACGGTCTGGCCATTCCCGAAATCGGCATTCCGCAAACTCGGCACGAACTGTCGCACCACAACGGCGACCCCGAGCAGATGGCTCGGCTCAGCCGCAGCGATGCCTTCATCGCCCAGCAGTTTTCGTACTTCCTCGATTCGCTGCAAGCCATTCAAGATGGGGACGAATCGCTCCTCGATCGGACGATGGTGCTGTTCGGCAGCGGCATGAGCTATGGCCACAGCCATGGCAATGCGAACCTGCCGACCATTCTCGCCGGCGGTAAGTCGCTCGGTCTGAAGCATGGCCAGCACATCGATTACAACCTGCCGAAGATCAAGCAGTATGACGTGGCCAATGCCGGCGGACACTATTCGATCTGCCACAAGCCGGTCGAACAGAATGCTCGGCTCACGAACCTGCTGCTGACGATGATGAACAAGATGGATGTCAACGTCGAGCAATTCGCCGACAGCCTCGGTCCCGTTTCGGAATTGATTTAGTAGAACCTGCCAATCGATTGATCACGCATGCCTCGTTTGCTCCCTTACTTGTTGCTGATTTGCTTGTCACTCGTGGGCGTTTTGCGCGCCGCCGATGATGCTCCTGCCTTTCGCACCGATGGGGGCGACGAAAAGCTCCCTTGGTTTCAATTGAAGCCGGGTGAGTTTCCACCCCTTGGCTCGGCACGCTACATCGGCGGTGAACTCATTGCCCTCGATCATGTGAACCGTACGGGCGTGTTACGACCGGATCGGACCGATGCCCAGCGTCGCGGCGACTGGGATCTGCCGCACGCCTTTACGATGCTCCCTTTTGGTTCGCTCCGTTTTCACGGTGCTCCGGCAGAACTGAAGGACATTCCGCTGGGGACGCACCTGCATGGCTACTTCTATTTGGATGAGCCCAAGCCGCGCGACCCCAAGGCCAAGCCTCCCGCCAATCCCGTGCGGGTGAGTCTCGAAGCTCCTTTCAATCGCTGCTTTCGCCTAGAAGATGACTTCAGTTACTGCCAACGACTTCAGCGAGAGTGGAAGGTCGAAGCGATCGACCGTGACCTCGGCACGCTGCTGCTGATGGGGACGACGGCCGGCAAAGCAGACGCCAAATCCACGCTCTTTCAGATTGCTCCGAGCACACGAGTGCGGAAGGGAGCGGGTTTCACAACGCTGGCCGAGGTGACCGCTGGCCAGTCGCTCATCACGAATTTGACGGTTTGCACCTTAAAGGGTCCAGGTCGCTGCAAAGAGATTTGGCTCGATCAAGCGAGCCGCGATCTGGCGACCGCACAGCAATTGGAAGTCCATCGCCAGTTTCAGCGCGAGCACGGCCTCGCCGGCTGGATCGAAGAAGTGGACAACGCAAATAGTATCGTCACGGTTCATCTGTTCGCCGGCTTTGACCCCAAGCTGATCGATGCCTTTGTTCCGAACGACAGCGTGACGGCAGCGGTCGCGGAAGAAAACCTGCGCACCTGGGACCAGATCAACGATCGCAAATCGGGCCCGCTGGTGGCGGTGGAAAAAGTCGCACCGCAACTGTCCGGGCAAAGTGGCTATCGAGTGAAGTTCAAGCCGGGCCTGCTGCTCGAAGGCTTCCGCCCGCAACGTGTCATTCGCATCTGGCCGAGCGCGTGGAAGGTCGACGACCTGCCGCGCGAAGAACGGCTCTACAACTAGCGACATCTCCCATGAAATACGTCATCGCCCTGCTTCTCACGCTCTGCTGCGGTTCGTTGCTCGCTCAAGCTCCCGCGACGAAGGAGCCCGCGAAAGAAGCTCCTAAAGATCAGCCTGCCAAGCCGGTTTTGAAAATCATACCCGGACAAGTAATTATTCCTTTCGATCGCATGCAGCGGCCTTGGGGCGAATTGATCGGCATCGATCTGGCCACGCGCACGGGCAAGTTCCGCCGCGAGAACACCGACGAGGTCATTTCGTTTACCGTCATGCCCTACGCGGAATTACTGCACCATGCTACGCACGGCGACTTGCAGGATTTTCGCGTTGGCGAACGAGCCATCTTCCGCCTGCACGAAAATGAGAAAGGCGAGTGGGTGTGGCTGACGTACATTCAAGACGAAATGAACATGATGAACGGCCACAAGGAGTTCTATCACGTCGATAGCCTCGATCCAGCCAAGGGAACGATCACGGTCACGCAAGGAAGTGCCGACAAGACGTACATTCGCGAAGCAGGCATCGTCATCAACACCGACAAGGAGACTCGCTACTGGAAGAGTGGTGAACCGGCGAAGTTCGCGGACATTCAAGTGGGCGATAAACTGCGGACCAAGACGCACGGTGTCGGCAAGGGCAAGACGCGCGTGGCCTGGGAAGTCTTTTTAGACGAAGCGAGTCTGCTGAAGTTTCAAGCGGAACAGAAGGCTGTTCATGCCGAACGCATTGCCGAGCAAGGCGCGCCGGGCTACGTCGAGGAAGCGGCCGAAGGCAAATTGATACTCACCGTCTTCAATGAGGGTGAACTTCAAGTCAAACAATTCAAAGCCGGCAAGAGCGTACGCATTGCGCCGGCTGGCGTCGATCGCAAGCCATCGGCAGAACCGATCGTTGCCCAGGTGAAATCGGCCAAGATGATGGGCCGGCAATGCAAGCTCGAACTGACGACCTCGGCGAGCATCGAAAAGTTCAAGCCGACCGAACTGGCTCGCGTGTGGGCAATCACCGAGTAAGCGTAAAGCTAAAAACAGGCGTAAAATCACCTGATTCTCATAATCAATTTCTGTTGATTCGTCCGGCAGCAAACAATAGACTAGTCCCAGAAAGGGGAAGTCGCTCGCTCCAGCGAGCCACCAATTCCCTTCTCGCCTGAACACACCCGCCAGTAACTCTCCCCGCCTGAGCCGCCCAAGATTCGTTCTGCTTTCCCCAACGGAAGCGAGGGATTCATGTTTGCAGCGCTCCCCAAGGTTCGTCCTGCGCGTCGCGCAAGTGCAGCTTCTGCCGGTTTCACCCTCGTGGAACTGCTGGTGGTCATCGCCATTATTGGCGTGTTGGTTGCCCTGCTATTGCCGGCCGTGCAAGCCGCACGAGAAGCCGCGCGTCGAACGGAGTGCCAAAACAACGTCAAACAAATTGGTCTGGCATTTCATAACTTTCACGACTCCCATCGCATCTTTCCACCCGCTGCCGATCGCATCGTTCGGACGACACATACGGTTCGCTGGGGACCGGGTTGGGCGACGCATATTCTTCCCTATGTCGAGCAAAGCGGCATTCACAACACGGTCGACATGACCCCGGGGAGCGATTTCTTCTACAGCGTGAATTTTCAGAACTGGCCGGGACCATCCGCGCCGCGATTGCCCAACATTGCCAAGTTGCAGGATCTGGTCGTCAAGTTTTATGTCTGCCCGTCGAGTCCCTTGCCGAAGAAGATCGAGCCCGAAGACGAAATTGGCTGGGGGCAGCACGTGCAGGCCGGCAACTATGCGGGCGTGATGGGGGCGACGACCAATGCACTCTCTCCGACGGACCCTTCAGGCGACAACCGCGTGTGCGATTGCGCGGCAGCGCTTGCTGCGGCTCAATATCAACATGGCGGCTACCTCGCATCGAACGGTGTACTGGTTCCTGGTTTGCGAACTCGCATTTCCGATATTACCGACGGTACTTCCAACACGATCATGATTGCCGAGCAATCCGATTGGGGTGAACGACCGCAGGGCATTGGCACGGCCTCACCCGTGCAAAAACTCGATATCCGTGCAGCCGAGCGAATGGGTATTTGGGCCAGTGTCGGCGTGTCCAACACAACCTTTATTCCCACGAGCACCACCCCGTGCAGCGGAAATGAAGGCGGCACGGTGATGACGGTGCGACATCAGCCTGGAACGAAGAAGCGAACGAGCCATCAGGATGGGATGGGCCCGTACGGCTGGAACTCGCCCATTCAGTCTGCGCATGCTGGCGGAGCCTACACGTTGCACTGCGATGGAAGCGTGCAGTATCTGACCTACCACATCGATCGCGCGGCGCTCAATTGGCTTTGCATTCGCGACGACGGCCGTAACTAGTTCGCAATTTGGGTGAGTGATGTTCTTGAATGAACGACGCCTGGTAACGGTGCTCCTGTGCTCGGTCGCCTTAGTTCTCGGCTGCCAAGAGAAGTTGGAACCGGTGAAAGGGCGAGTCACGTTCAACGGCTTGCCCGTGACAAAGGGGCACATTTGGCTTGTGCCCGATGCTGAGAAAGGGGCTAAGCACACCCAATTCTCGATCTGCCCGCTCGACGCCAACGGCCAATTTGAATTGGCCACCTATGGCGAGAATGGAGTTCCACCCGGTCCGTACAAGGTAGTGGTGTATGCCACCAAGACTGAACCGCCGTCGTCTCCCACGGGATGGACACCCGATTGGATTGTGCCGGTGAAGTACACCTCGGATCAAACAACGGACTTGCGAGTGGAAGTCGTGGCAGATCCTCAGCCAGGCATGTACGACTTCGATCTGAAGCCCTGATTGAGTCGTAAGTTTACGATGTCTTCTTCCTCCGCTCTTCGCTCGCGGCAACATCGGCAGCGATCTGAGCTTCTGTCGGTTTCCAGTTACGGCCCGCCAGTTGTGGTTCGAAGTCGGGTTGCTCGGCGAGGACTGCGATGGCTTTCAACACGCGCAGCATGATGAGTTGGACGATCTCCGTCTCTCCTTCGCGGCCGTAGTACTCGCTGATATCGATTAGCGGGCCAACGCGCACGACTACCTTGGCCCGCATGAAGAACGGGCTCCAGGCAGTTTTGCGATACGGTGAGCCCTGAATGTAGACCGGCAACATCGGTACCCGTGACTTCATCGCCACGACTGCAGCCCCCGGGCGACACGGCAACAGCAGTTGCTCGGTCATGTTAATTCGCCCCTCGGGAAACATTCCGACGAGCCCGCCGCCGGCCGTATGACGTAGTGCCGTCTTCGTTGCGGCCGTATCAACGCCGCCGCGGCCCACCGGAATCACTTCGCACATCCGCAGGAATAGCCCGAAGATGGGATGGACGCAGTATTCACGGGCTACCATCCAGTAAATCTTGCGCGGCGAGACCGTTTGCAGGAAAAATGGATCGACGCTGCTGCGATGATTGCAAACGAGGACCGCGCCGGTCTCTTCCGGAATTGGTAAATTGGCCGGAAGCCTGGCTCGCCATTGCCAACGGGTGATGAGGTAGCACAGGCCCCAGATGATTGCCTGATGTGGTGCAAACCGGCTGAAAAGGCGGAGGTAGAACAGCCAGATCACAAGGGCTGTTGCCAGGAAGGCGAGCGCGATGAGCGTTCCTTGAAAGACCGTCACGGTCGCACCCTCGCGGCAGATTACTCTGCCACGTCCTCGTCCCTTGAAGGTGAATTCGGGGGCGAACTCGTCGGAGCAGACTCGGGTGAACCGGCGGTCGCCACTTCATCACTGAGCATCGCGCGGCGGGCGGTTTCCAGATGAACATCTTCGTCCTCCATGTGAACTTCGTCCATCTCCTTGTCGTCGACTGCCTTCCGCATCAGCAGGAAGATGCCAGCGGCAGCGACAAAGAAATAACTGTAGGCAGCGGCCTGCACGACGATCTTTACGAGCGCGAGCACCAGGCTAATGAGCCATGCCCCGGTACCAGCGATCGTCGTTTTCGCGGGCTGTTGATGAAGTTCGATGGCATTCAACTGTTCTCGCAGACTGCGAATATCATCGGCCCCCGCTCCCCACGAGGCAGCCCAAAAACCGAATTGAATGGCCACATCGGCAAACAAGTGAACGGCGGCGAGCGCTAAGCCACCGAGCCCGAGGGCGATGATGGCATAGAAGAAATAATGGAGTGGCTTGCCATAGACATACGAAAACGCCTCGCTGAAGGCCTGAAGCGCGTCGCCATCCCGCTTGGCTCCGACCGCGGCGATCATCAGGGGCCAGCCGAAGAGGAGCCCCACAATCAGCCAGGCGGCAATGAGCCCCAGGCCGATCACAAAGATCCAGAGAATGCCGGCAATCAATACTCCCAGGTCGATGTTCATCAGCCAGCCCAGCGGCACCACGAGCAGACCAAGACCGGCAATCGCGAGGAGCGGAGCCAGCGGGGCCATCAAGTATTGGATGTATCGGCGAATGACGTAGCGCACGGCATCGACCCAGTCGTAACTCTGCTCGGTACCTAGTTCAACGAGAGCCAATCGCGTGATGACTCCACCGACAAAGCTCCACACGATCGTCGAGATCAAGAACCCAAGCAGGTAGTAAACGACGTGGCGGAACGAGATCTGGTCACGAAACAGTTGCCGCACGGGCGATACCAAGCCTTGGACCGGTAACAACACATCGGAGGCTCCAGCTGGAAGATAGCTGGCAGCGGCCTCCGGGATGTTTAGCGGCGCTAGCGCCGGCGGCACGCCGTGAAATTCTTCGTTGGTCAGAAGTGCCCCACAGCACCACCAGCCGAGCGATGAAATCGCCAAGGCACCGGTGGCGAGCATCAACGGACCGGGAGCGATCGCCACGCGAAACACTCGTAGCAGGATGAGCCAGGGGAAGACTTCTCGCCAGGCAATGTGACGCACTGTGCATTTATCGCGCTGTGGGACTTGGTGTTCGTTCATAACGGCCCTAAAGTTGTCGTACCAAGTCGGTCATTCGTTTAGCACCGGGCAGCATTCGATTTCCACTAAAAACTAGTATGCTTCGCTGCCCCCAACGAAACCAATCATTTCGCAGCGTCGAGCAAGCGCAAAAACTCACGCATCAACGGTGCGTTATCGTGCCAGGTGCGCGACGAGACGAGTGAGCCATCGATCACCACATCGCGATTCACATACTTGCCGCCACCTTGCTCGACATCCAGCTGGCACTTGGCCACCGTGGCGACACTCTTCCCTTGAATGATATTGGCCGCGGTCAGAATCTCGACGCCGTGACAGACCGAAGCGATCGGCTTGCCAGCGGCAGAAATCTCGCGCGTGACCCGCAGCAAGTCTTGA
>Ga0138256_10009608_pt1 | contig 10147 bp, 7 predicted proteins | sample KNB2016incub_MG_FD_105486 | JGI IMG/M metagenome (GOLD analysis project Ga0138256, IMG submission 105486) | Active sludge microbial communities from wastewater in Klosterneuburg, Austria - KNB2014incub_MG | ecosystem: Engineered > WWTP > Activated sludge > Unclassified | place: Austria...
CCCCGCCGAAGAGGAAGCCACATGGCCCGTCGCCGCGCCCGGCCGCTGCTTGCCCCCGCCCCCCGGCGGCGCCCCTGAACGCCCGCGGGGCCCCCCGGGGCAGGGGCCCCGCCCGCCCCCGCGCCCACCGAAGCCCCGGCCCCCGCCCCCGAACCGGCCCCCGCCCCGGCCGCCGACACCCAGCTCGCCGCCTCGGCCCGCGCCACGCTGATGCCGCTGGGCGAAAGCGGCGTCGGTGGCGACCTGGTGTTCGAAGTGGACAACGGCGGCGTGCGCGTCACCGGTTCGTTCACCGGCCTCAAGCCCGGCGCCACGCACGCCTTCCACATCCATGAGTTCGGCAACTGCACCGCCGCCGACGGCTCCAGCGCCGGCGGCCACTTCAACCCGGCCGCGGCCGCGCACGGCAACCGCGAAGGCGGCGGCGAACACCACGCCGGCGACATCCCCAACCAGACCGCCGGCCCCGACGGCGTGGCCGCGGTGGACCAGCGCCTGGACGGCCTGCAGATTGGCGGCGGCGGTGAGTTCGACATCATCGGCCGCGGCGTCATCGTGCATGCCGACGCCGACGACTACACCACCCAGCCCACCGGCAACGCCGGCGGCCGCATCGCCTGCGGCGTGATCGAGGCCGGCAATCCCGCGCCGACCGGCGCGGATCCGGCGCAGTGACCCACCCCGCCTGGACCATCCGCGCGGCCAATGTGTACGACGTGCCGCAGCTGCGCGACTGGGCCTGTGCGATGGCGCTGGAGACCGAGCACAAAGTGCTCGACCCGCGCACCGTCGACCAGGGCATCCGCGCCGTGATTGACCAGCCGCGGCGCGGCGCCTACTTCGTGGCCGAACGCGGCGGGCAAGCGGTGGGCACGCTGATGCTCACCTACGAGTGGAGCGACTGGCGCAACGGCGACTGGTGGTGGATCCAGAGCGTGTACGTGGCGCCCGAGCACCGGCGCCAGGGCGTGTACGCCGCGCTGTACGCGCACGTGCTGGCCGGCGCGAAGGCCGACCCCGCCGTGTGCGGCCTGCGCCTGTACGTGGAGCGCGACAACGCCACCGCCCAGCGCACCTACGAATCGCTGGGCATGGTGGACGCGGGCTACCGCATGTACGAAGCGCCCACGCCGGGTTGAGCCGCACTGCACCGGGCTTGCCCCGGTGCAGCGGGCGCTTCAGCGCGTGGTGCTGCCGCCCGGCTTGATCTTCGGGTCGATCACCAGCCGGCCATCCGGGCCGTCCAGCGCGAAGGAATATTCGTAGACGTTCTGGTCGCTTTCGGTATCAATCCAGGTCACCGAGCGCAGGTCGGCGGCCACGCTGGGCGGCAGGAAATTGCCCGGCCAGTTCGCCTGGTTGAACACCGGCGTGGCGGCCGCCTGCCCTGCGGGCACCACGGCCAGCGCCACCGCCTGCCAGGCGTCGGCCGGGAAGCGGTAGCCGCCGTTGAACACGCTGTCGTCAATCAACACCGTCAGCTGCACGTCGCCGGGCGGGAAGCCGGTCAGGTCGATGTCGCCGCCGTCGGTGCGCACCACGGGCGGCGCCGTGGGAGTGGCGGCGAGCACTTCGCCAGGCGGCCGGTTGTAGCCCGCGCCCACGGCCGAAATCCACAGCACGCCGTTGGACAGCGACAGCGTGACGCTGGCGGCGCCGATCACCTGGGGCGGCAGGTCGTCGGTCGCCATCGGCGTCACGATCAGTTCGGGCAGGGCCGCGGGCAGGGCCAATGGTGCCGGCGCGCTGTCCACCACGGGTGGCGTGGCCTCGGCGGGTGCCTGGGAAACGGGTGCGCCGGCGTCAGGCGATGCGTCCGCCGGCGGTGCGGCATCGCGGCTGCACGATGCGATCAGCAGCGCGGCGCTGGTCGCGATGAATAGCTTGCGGGTGCGTGGCATGAAGTTCTCCCTGCGGGATGGCGGAGGGTGGTCACCGGGGAATCCCCCGGGACTCGCCGCAACCGTTCGGACTAGCGGTTCGCGGGGCGGGTCGAAGCTAGCAACGCAGGAAACTGATCCAGCACGGCCAGGTAGTCCGGATGCCGGTAGCCGGCCGAATGCAGCGGAGCCAGCAGGGCGGCGGCTTCGGCCGTGCGGCCGCGGCGGGCCTCGGCTTCGGCCAGCAGCGTGGCGGCTTCGGGCGACAGCCGGAGGCGGTCCGGGCCCAGTTGGGCCGCGATCTCCTCCCAGCGCGCCGGCGTCGGCGCCAGCCTGGCCTGTCCGGCCAGCGCGGCGCAGTAGCGGCGCTGGCTTACCGGGTCCAGGGTCTTGCCTGCCGCCAGGGTCTCGCGATAGCCGGACGCCACGTCGGCGAACAGCCGCCTGGCTTCGTCCGCCTTGCCCTCGCGCACCAGCAGCGCCGCCAGCACCAGCCGTGGCTGGCTGTGGGTGAGCGCGCGCGAGCGCTCCAGCCCGCCCTTGCCGGCCGCGAAATCGTCGGCGATCGCCATCGAGCGCAGCAGCGACTGCCGCGCCTGCGTGCGTTGGCCCAGGTGCAGCCAGGCCTCGCCGGCAATGGCGTGCGCCAGCGAGCCTCGGTCCACCCATTCCACGTTGTCGCCGTCGGCAGCCAGCAGCGAGTCGGCCATGGCCGTGGCCGCCAGCGCGCTGTCACGGGCGGCGTCCAGCGCACCTTCCGCCAGAAGCGTCTGTGCCAACCGGTAGCGCGCGGCCGCCAGCAGGCTGCGCACGTTGGCATCGTTGGCCTGCGAGGCCAGCCAGCCTTCGTAGAGTGCAATCTCCTCGAGCCGCAGTTCGCGCGCCCGCACCAGCTGGCTCTGCCGCAGCAGCGCATCGGCCAGCCAGGCCAGCGACGTGCCCGTGTTGAGCATGCGCTCGCCGTCCGCGGGCTGCTTGGCCAGCAGCGCCCGGGCCACGTCCAGCGCCTGCTGGAAGTGACGCTGCGCCGCCGCCGCATCGCCCTGGTCCATCGCCAGCGTGCCCAGGTTGCTCAGGCCGTAGTTCAGCTCCAGCTGCCAGTCATCGTTCGCAGGGTCCTGTGCCACCAGCTGCCGCGCGTAGTCGTGGTACTCGGTGAAGCGCGCCTGGGCGGTTCCGGCGTCGCCGCGCTGCCAGGCGATCTGGCCCACCCAGAAAACCGACTGCGCGTGGTCGTAGATGCGCTGCGCGTTGCCGGGGTCGCGCCGCAGCAGCTCGCCGGTGGTGGCGGCGGCCTGCTGGTATTGCGCCAGGGCGGTGTCGAGGTTGCCGCGCGTGTTGTCTATCTCGCCCAGCAGCAGCTGCACGCGTGCGCGCCGGCCCAGCGCGTCGGGCCCGAGCTGGGCCAGGTCCTGCTTGGCGTAGCTTTCCGACAGGCGCTCGCCCACGGACTCCAGCACGTCCAGCCGGCCGACCGCATCCAGGCGCTGGCGCAGGTCGGTGAGCATGAACTCCACGAGGCTCTGGGCTTCGTCGCGCTGGAACTCGGCCTGCGCGCGCTGCACCTGCGCTTCGGCCTGCGCCAGGCGCGCGGCGTTGCGCTGGCGCAGTGCGTCCCAGGTCAACGCCGAAAGCACCACCACGCCCACCGCCAAACCGGCGGCCAGCGCCGCAAGGCGGGCGCTGCGGCGCTGCTGTTCGCGCCGCACCAGTTCGTCAAGGCGCGCGCCGGTCAGTCCGGCGACCAGTTTTGAAAGGGCGAACCGGCGACCGTCGCCCTGCGGCCGCGCATCGGCGGCGATCGGTTCGGCGGCTTCGCTGGTCATCTCGCCGGCGGCGTTGGATCGGTGGCGCAGCGCGTCGGGGAAGCACTCGGTGGCCGGATCGCCGGAGAAGGGCTCGCCGTCGACGATGATGGCGCGCACGCGGGCATCGCCATGCCGTCGCTTGAAGGCGACGATCTCCTCGTTCACCCAGCGCGACTGTGCGGCGGCCGGCGAACACACCACCACCAGGAACAGCGACTGCGCCAGCGCGGCGTTGATTTCCGCCGACAGGTCGGTGGCGGCCGCCAGCTCGTCGCGGTCGCGGAACACCGGCGCCAGGCGCGCGGGAATAGGGCCGAGCGGAGTGTCGCGCCCGACCAGCGCAGCCGGCATGCGGTAGGTTTCCAGGCGGCGGTGCAGCCAGTCGGCCCAGGCCTTGTCGCGGTGGCTGTAGCTCAGGAACGCGCGATAGCCGGCCGGGGCGGTCATGGCGTCAGAGCCGGGAATGTTCCAGCGGGCGCTCGCGGTGCATCAGCGTCCATTCGGCGTGTTCGGCCAGCGCGGCTTCGCCCAGGGTGCGAAGCACCTGGCGGCGCTCTTCGTCGCCGCGGCACTGCGAAAGCCGGCGCTGCGCGGCGCTGAAGATGCGCGCCATGAAGCGGTACTGCTTGATCAGCTCCTTGTCGGCCTTCTTGTAGGCGTAGGCCTCGTGCACCGCGGCCGTGAGCGACAGCAGGCCCATCGCCGCCACCATCACGTTCTGCAGCTGGCCGTCCAGCAGGCGCGCGAACAGCGCCAGCACCAGGCTCAGGCCCATGCCCGTCCACAGGCACAGCGACGCCAGCAGTTCGGTGCGCCGGTGCTGCACGGCGCGCCGCGCCGCGGTCTGCACGTAATAGTCCAGCTGGCCGGAGGCGCCGGGTGCGCCTATCCATTCGTGCTGCACCTGCGCCAGGCCGTCGCGTTCGGGCTGCAGCGGCACCAGCATGCCGTCCACGCTGGCGCCGCGCATCACGTTGCGGATCCAGCCCAGCTCCACGTCCTGCTTCTGCAGGAAGTTGTCGTGCGCGAACGAAGGCCGGCTGCTGTCCACGATGCCCGCGCGGCGCCAGAACGACTGCACGCGCAGGCCTTCGGCCAGGGCGCGGTAGTCAATGTACTTGCGGTGCCATTCGCGCCGCTGCGCCACGGCGTTTATCGCCACGCCCACCGCGAACAGCGCCAGGAAGACGTACAGCATCAGGTCCTGGGCAATCAGGTCGGAATAGGCGATGAAGGCGAAGCCCATCATGCCGGTGACCAGGTAGGTGGCCAGCAGAACGCGGCTGACGCGGCGCCGGTAGGTGGTGGCCAGCCAGTCGGCGGCCACGAACTGGCGCTGGATGGGGCAGGCCGAACCTTCGCTGGCCACGGCGGCGTCAATGTCGGTGCGGTAGCGGGCGCGGTCGGCCATGAACTCGGCGTGGCGGCGGAACACCAGGTCGAAGGCCGGCGGCATGGCCGCGTGCTGCTGCAGTTGGTTGCCCGACGTCAGCCAGCGCGCCGGGCCCGCGGCCGGCGCACCGCCGCGGCGGCCGACGGGGATGTGGTGCACCAGCGATTCCTCGTCCAGGCCCAGCATGATGGCGGCCGACTGCCGACGGTCTATCGCCTCGGGCATGCTGCCCTGCAGGTGGAACGACACCACCTGCGCCGTGCCGCCCAGCAGGCCCGAGGGCTCGCCGTCCCACAGCGCCAGCAGGATGTGGCAGTGGCTGGAGGCGAAGATGCCGGCCTGCGCGTACTGCAGGTCGCGGGCGTGGCCGGCCTGCGCGATCGCATCGGCGTCGGTGGCCGGGCGCAGCGGCAGCTCCATCACGTCGGCGTCGGCCAGCTGCTGGTCGAACAGCGCCTTGGCGCCGGGCTCTTCGAAGTCGGCGTAGTACATCGTGGCCGGCACGGGCAGCACGGCCACCACGCGCACCTGCAGTTCGCGCGCCACTTCGGTGACCAGCTGGTCGGCGCCGGCCGCCAGCGGCGACAGCAGGGTGAGCGGCAGGCCGGGGTAGTCGCGGCGCAGGCCGAGGAAGAAATCGCGCACCTGGCGGCGCAGCGCGGGCAGTTCGTCGTCGCGCAGGTCGCGGTGGCCGGTGACGCCCACCACCAGTCCGTAGCCCAGCGGGGGATGACGCAGGGGTTCACTCATGCCGGGCCAGGCTCCACGGACGGTCCGCCCATACTAAGGGGGAACGGCGCGGCCTGCGCCAGGCCCTTCGCCGCTAGGCGCACGCCGGCGCACGAAGCAATAATGAGGCCCTGCGCGCGACCCGGGAGGCGGGCTTGGCGGACTACCTGCTGTATGCCACCGAACGCTACGCGCTGCCCATCCTGCAGCCGCTGGCCGACGCCCTGGCCGCGAGCGGCCACGGCGTGCACGCCCTGCTGGTGGGCGGTGCGGCGGGCGCGGCGCTGCCGGCGCCGGTGCGCGCGGTGGACGTGGCGCAGGCGGTGGCGCTGCGGCCGCGCGCGGTGTTCAGCGCCGCCAACGACGTGCCGCCCTTCATCGCCGGCGCCAAGGTCCAGCTCTTCCACGGCTTCAACGTCGAGAAGCGCGGCGATGCGCGCGGGCATTTCCGCGTGCGCGGGCTGTTCGACCTGTACTGCACGCAGGGCCCGGCCACCACCGCGCCGTTCCGCGAACTGGCGCAGCACCACGGCCACTTCGCGGTGGTGGAAACCGGCTGGCCCAAGCTCGATCCGCTGTTCGGTGAAGAGGACGCCGCCACGCGCGCGCTGCGTGCGCCCGCCCACGGCCGGCCGATCGTGATGTTCGCGTCCACCTTCACCGAGCGGCTCAGCGCCGCGCCGCACCTGTTCGATGCCATCGCCGCCGAGGTGGCGCGGGGCGACCGCTACTGGCTGCTCACGCTGCATCCCAAGTGCAGCACGTCCCTGTTCGAGCGCTACCGCGCGCTGGCGGGCCCGAACGCCGCTTTCTTCGAAACCGAACAGCTGGTCAGCGCCCAGCGCGCCGCCGACGTGCTGCTGGCCGACACCACCTCGGTGGTGTCGGAGTTCGTGGTGCAGCGCAAGCCGGTGGTGACCTTCCGCAACCGCGCGCCCAAGCCGCACATGTTGGATTTCGACGCCGCCTCCGCGCTGCCGGCCCTGCTGGCGCGCGCGTTCGCGCCGGATGCCGCGCTGCAGTCGGCCATCGCCGCGTATGCCGACCACATCCACCCGCAGCGCGACGGGCGGTCGTCCGAACGCGTCATCGCCGCCACTGAAGCGCTGCTGGCCGGCCAGTTCGGCCCGCTGCGGCGGCGGCCGCTGGGCGCCTTCGTGCGCGGGCTGCAGATCCGCCGCGAGCTGGGCTACTGGGGCCGCGGCGCCTGAGCGCTCAGCGCTTGCGGCCCAGTTCGAGCAGGAAGATGCCGTCGCCGCCTTCGCGCAGGCCGTAGCCCAGCTGCAGCGGGCCCAGCCAGGAGTCGAAGCCGAAGTACAGGCTGGCGTGCAGTTCGTCCTCGCCGTCGTCCATGTCCTGGCCGGTCTGCCACAGGCGGCCGTACTCCAGCGTGCCGCCCAGCACCGCGGGCCGGCTGAGCACGCGCCCGAGTTCGTAGGTGTAGCCGCCGTAGGCCAGGGCGTAGTTGGGCACCGCGCGCTCGGTGGGGCGGTAGCCGGCGAAGCGGGTGAGGCCGCCGATCAGGAACTGGCTCTGGATCGGGATCACGTCGTCGCTGGAGGCGTGGTAGCGCAGCCCGGCGAAGCCCGAGTGCTTGCCGATGGCGCGCGCGTGCAGCACGTCGAAGTTGGTTTGTTCGAACGCGGTGTCGGCGCCCAGCGACGGGCGCGACACCACCTGGCTCAGCGTGGCCAGCGTGCCGGCGCGCGGCACGTAGCTGCTGTCGATGCGGTCGTAGGTGAGCGCGAACTCGGCTTCGCCGATGTCATAGCGCAGGCCGTCGAAAACCGGGTCGCCCACGTCCAGTTCGGCCTTGCCGGTGCGGCGGCGCAGGCCCAGCGTGGCGGCGCCGTAGTTGCCGAACTCGCGGCCCAGCAGCAGTTCGCCGCCCCAGCTGGGCGCGCGGTAGTTGGCCAGGCGCGTGCCGTCGGGCGCGAACAGGCCGAACTTCGGGCTTTCGTAGCCCAGCGACGCGTTGGTGAACCAGTCGCTGTCGGTGCCCAGCGGCTGGTAGTAGTCCAGCAGCAGTCCCGGTTCGTCGCCGATCTGCAGCAGGCCGCGCAGCTCGCCGCCGGCGGCGTTCACGGGCGAGCGCAGCACGCCCAGGCGCAGGTTCACGAAGAAATCGCCCTGGAAGTCCGAGTACACGCTCAGGCCGCTTTCCAGGTAGTTCGGGCCGTAGCTGTGCGGCACCACGGTCACCACCACGCCGGTCTTGCCGTCTTCTTCCACCAGGTCGTAGGTGGCCAGGTCCAGCGTGTCCAGGCCGTAGATGCGCTGCAGGTTGTCTTCCAGCCGATGGGTGTCCAGCGGCTTGCCCGGCGCGATGTCTATGCGCGAGAGCAGGAACTGGTCGGAGTAGCGGCTGCGGTTGTCCAGGCGCACGAAGTGCACCACCGGCACCTGCGTTGACGGCGCCGGGCGCGCGGCCACCACTTCCCGGAAATCGCCGCGGGCGATGGCCAGCGCGGCCAGGCGCGGGCGGATGGCGTCCATGCCCTGCTCGCCGATCTTCATCGCCAGGTCGATCTTCTCGAACGCCGAGGTGGACACCTGGTTGCCCAGCGGCGGCAGTATCAGGAAGTCTTTTTCGCCCAGGGTTTCCACCTGGCTGCGCGCGCTGCCCACGGTCATGAAGCCGCTGATCTGGTCGACGATGGCGAACAGGCTGGCGCCTTCGTCCAGCGCCGCCAGCGGCGTGCCCACGTCCACCGCGATCACCACGTCGGCGCCCATCGCGCGCACCACGTCCACCGGCACCTGGTTGGCCAGGCCGCCGTCCACCAGCACGCGCTGGTCCATCACCACCGGCTTGAAGATGCCGGGGATGGACATGCTGGCGCGCATGGCCAGGGCCAGGTTGCCGCGGCCCAGCACCACGGCCTGCCCGGTGTTGAGGTCGGTGGCCACGGCGCGGAAGGGAATGGGCAGGGCGTCGAAATCGTCGCGCACCGCCACCGGCTGGGTCAGGCGCTCAAGCAGCAGCAGGACGCGTTCGCCCGACAGCACGCCGGGCGCGATCTTCAGGCCGTCGTTGCCGATGCCGGGCTTGGCAGGGACCAGGGCCAGGTCGTCGTCACGCTTGCGGCGGTAGGTGCGCTGCGGGCGGTCCAGGCGGTCGTTGAACATGCGCGGCCAGTCCAGCGCACGCATCTCGCGCTCGATGTCGGCCGCGGTCATGCCCGACGCATACAGCCCGCCCACCAGCGCACCCATGCTGGTCCCGGCGATGCAGTCCACGGGCACGCGCAGGCGTTCGAGCTCCTTGAGCACGCTCACGTGGGCGAAGCCGCGCGCGCCGCCGCCGCCCAGCACCAGGCCCACGCGCGGGCGGGTGTCGCCGGGGGCGCGCGCGCCGCATTGGGCGCCGGTGTCGGGGGTCGCCGCAGCCGTGTCGGTGGCGGCGGCCTGCGAAGGTGGCGCCCAGCACGCGGCCAGGGCGAGCAGGGGAAGCATCAGGCGAAGGACGGCAGGCATGGCGGGCTCCAGGGGTGCCGCATTGTCGGGCAAGCGCCGTGCCCCCACTACCCGCGCCGCGTCTGCGCCGGTGCCGCGGTTCAGTCGCGCAGCACGTCGCGGGGGTCGCGACCGGCCGGGCAGTGGTCGAAGGTGACCGGGATGCCGTGGGCCTCGAGCACCGCGGCCATCTGCCGCTGGCGGATCTGGAAATGGTCGAAGGCGCGCGACAGGCGGTCGCTGTCCAGGCCGGGCGGGGCGAAGCCACCCTGCATCCACGCTTCGTCGTCCAGCAGGGCCAGGCGCACTTCGCCGTGGGCGTAGCGGGCCAGGGGTTCGGGCGGGGCGTCGAGCCACTGTTCCTGGTCGGGCGCCAGCAGCGCGGTTTCCACCAGCGGCCACAGCGGGGCCAGGCCGGCGTGTTCGTACTGCAGGGCCATCATGGCGGCCAGGTCGTTGAGCGTGAGCAGGCGGGCGTGTTCGACGCGGGTGGCGAACCCTTCCTGGGCCAGCAGGGCGGTGTCGGCGCCGGCCATGCCGGTGTCCAGCAGCACCTGTTCCATGCGCTCGCCGACCACGGCGATGTCGGCCGCGTCGCCGCGCACCAGCAGCGGCAGCAGGCGCAGCGGGCCGTGGGCGTGTTCGGCGGCGGGCTGCAGCGCACCGGGCAGGCCCTCGTCGCCTGCGCCGAAACCGATCACGCGGCCGCCGGCGGCACCGGGCGCGCGCGCCACCAGGCGTTCGAGTTCGGCGTGCAGCGGGTAGCCCGGGCGCAGCAGCTCCACCGGGTCGAACAGCGCGGCCACCAGGCCCAGGTCCAGCGCCGCGGCCTCGGGCACGAGCCTGGCCAGGTCGCGCGCCACCAGCCCGGCCAGCGCGCC
>Ga0138256_10009609_pt1 | contig 10147 bp, 8 predicted proteins | sample KNB2016incub_MG_FD_105486 | JGI IMG/M metagenome (GOLD analysis project Ga0138256, IMG submission 105486) | Active sludge microbial communities from wastewater in Klosterneuburg, Austria - KNB2014incub_MG | ecosystem: Engineered > WWTP > Activated sludge > Unclassified | place: Austria...
CTGCACCCGGCAGTTACGCCTCCGAGCAGTGTCTCGGGCGCCATTGCACGAAAACGACGCCCGCTACTTTCTGCCGCTGGCATCCTGGCAACATTGATGGCCGGTTCGGTCGTCGACATGATTGCGTCCGAGCAGACCGAGCATGTTCCCGCGGCTGCGCCCTCCATCGAGGCGAATGGATCCGCGAGCAATGCCTCGGCCAAACCTGTTTCTACCGTGGACGACGTTCCTCGGACCACGACGACCGCCGCTGCATCGTCGTCCGCGGCGCCGCAGACGGTGCCCGAAGTGCCGTCCGCACAACCGGCGTCGTCTGCGTCGTCGACGGATACGGCCCCGAAGAATCCGAAAATCGTTCGTCCTGGCTCGACTGGAAAAAAGCCATCCGACGGCGTGATCTGGAACAATGATTGAATCCATCTTCCAGCCGTGTGCGGAAAAGACCCGAATGTATGCGTAGGTGGTGTGTCATGTTTCGATGGCTATTCGCTCTGGCGCTTCATGCTCTCATTGCGTCGTGGTCGATCACGTCGACCGCACAGCCCGCGGTCGTCGCGGCGACATTGTTTCAGCAAGCGGTGTCGAAAATGGCCGCAGGACAGTTTTCCGATGCCTGTCCCCTGCTCGAGGAAAGTTATCGGCTCGCGGCAAAACCGGGTACGCTTTTCACACTCGCGAATTGTCGTGACCGTGAAGGCAAGGTGGCGACGGCGAGCGTCCGGTACAACGAGTATCTACGCACCTACGCGAATATGACCGAAGAAGAAAAACCAAAGCATGCCGGTCGAGTCGGCGTAGCTGAATCGCGCGTGCGAGAGATCGATCCGGCATTGCCCACATTGAACGTGGTATGGCGGGGCGAATTGCCGACGAATCTGAAGATACTCGTCGACTCGGTCGAACTGGCCGCTCAGACCTTGAACGTGCCATTGCCATTCGATCCCGGGTCGCATGAAATCGTCGTCCAACAGCCGGGAGTGCCCGAGATCAAGCGGATCGTCACGCTGGAAATCGGCCACGCGACGACGTTCGATTTGGACGTCGATGTTTCGCTTGTAAAACCTCCCGTCGCTGAGCCGTCGATCGTACCGCCCCCCGAGAAGCCGGTGGCACAACCATCCAAGCCCGCAGCGAATCCTCAAAGAACGGCGGGGTTCGTCGCGCTCGGCATGGGTGGCACCGGGTTGGCCTTCGGCGGCATCATGGGAGCGCTTGCCCTATTCGAAAAACGAACGGTCGACGCGCACTGCTCGGCAAACGTCTGCGACGCGACGGGATTTGCCGCATCGAATCGAATGGGCGCCTATGCACCTCTGAGCACCGCGGGTCTCATCGCTGGAGGCGTTTTGGCAACGGCTGGCATCGTGCTCGTCTTGACGACACGTTCGCCCGCCAAAGAAAAGCCGATTGCCATTGCCGTGCGCGCCCATGGCGTGCAAGGCGGAGGGCTTGTCGGCGTAGGAGGGACATTTTAATGCTTGCAACATATCGATTCATCGTGGTGCTCATGGCCAGCACGACCGGTTGCACCCAAATCACCGATTCCAACGCGCCCTACACGCTCACGGGAACCTCCTCGTCGAGCAGCGGCGGCGGCGCAGGTGGCACGGGCGGTTCCGGCAGCGGTCAATGCACAAAAGACGCCGATTGCCCAGCGACGGCGCTTGTTTGCACGGTCGCCGCCTGTATCGATGGAGATTGCGGAACTCGAAATGCCACGAACGGAACGCCGTGCATCGCCGCAATGCCCAATGTCTGCGATGGCCAAGGCGCGTGCGTTGAATGCACCTCGCCCGCGCATTGCGTGACCATCGTCGAAGACGAGTGCACGAAGCGCGCATGCGTCGACCATGTTTGCCTGTCGAAGCATGCAGGGGAAGAAACGAGTGCAAGCCCAACGCTCCAGAAACCCGGCGACTGCAAGAATGTCGTTTGCAATGGATCGGGCGGGACGATGACCATTCTCGACGATAGCGATGCGCCAGACGACGGCAATCCATGCACCGTCAATACCTGCGCAAATGGCACCCCGCAGATCACGAATCTCCCAGCGAATACGAATTGCGGCATGGGATTGTACTGCAACTCGACGGGCCAATGCATCGGCTGCGCGAAGCCCAGCGACTGCTCGGGTTCGTATGATTTCTGCAAGGACCGCACGTGCATCGCCAACACGTGCGGCGTAGACTCGAAAGCTCTCGACACGCCATTGCCAGAGGGAGATCAGACGCTCGGAGACTGCCGAATCCGCGTTTGTGACGGCGCCGGAAATATCATTACCAAGGTCCAAACGACCGACGTCCCGGTCGACGGAAATTCCTGCACCCAGGACGCGTGCAACGGCGATGGAGCGCCGTCGAATCCGCCCGAGCCACCGAATACGACATGTTCTGGCGGGCAATGTGACGGCAGTGGCATTTGCCTGAAAAACAACGGTCAGACGTGCATCATGGCAAGCGAATGTCTCAGCAACCTTTGCGTGGATGGTCATTGCTGCGAAAGTGACTGCACTGCAATATGCAAGAGCTGCGGCGTCACTGGATCCACGGGCCTTTGCGTGAATGTCCCCCTCGGATCGACCGACGACACGTGCAATGACACGAAAGTCTGCAACGGGTCGGCCCTGTGCAAGCTCGCGAATGGGCAGCCATGCACCACGAATGGGAATTGCGCCAGCGGCAATTGCAAAAACGGCACCCCCAAGATATGCCAGCCTTGATGCGATTCGACTATTTCCCCCTTGGTACTGCCTCGAGCACCCTGCCCAAGTACGCCGTCAGCGCTCCTGCGGTCGTCGCATGAACCAACGGGCCGACGAATGGGATCGGCGTAAACGGAATGTCGCAAAGGAATCGGACCGCTGCCCCGCCGTAGATGATTCTGCGCAGTTTTCGCCATGGTAGCTGCCGAGTCGGCACATTCTTCGTTTCTGCGATTTTCGAACACAATCGATAATGGATCGGGATGATGAGCAGCTCGTCCACGCCCGGAATGGAATGAGAAAATGCGCTCACGACGCTCGAGACGATCGTGTATCTGCGCGTCAATCGTCTGCTCGTCGACTCCATGGCTCATTCTCTACGTCAACGACGAGGCGATCGGAAGAGGGGGCCACAATATTCAGCCCGGCGAGAGCAGCCAGACGACCACGTCGGCAACGCTTCGTCGTGGGCAACCATTCGCTCGTTTTCAAGAGCGCGCCGAGCGATCTCGACGCCGCGGCACAATCTGCTTAGGTATGGCAAAGGACCGCGATTCGAATCGTGAATTGAAGTGAATACGAAGGAGGATGCGTGATGGCGTTCGCCATGGTCGGAACGTTCGTGGCGGGATTCGGAGCTGGATGGGTTGCACGAAGTTTCACGCATTCTTCGCGCGGCGCGCTCGTTGGAATCATCACGAGCGCTCACATTGCCCGCGACGAACTCGCGAGAATCCTCGGACAGACCATGGAATGGACCGAGGACTTGTTCGCCGAGGCGAGATCTATCTACGAATCAAGGGAAAACTCGGACGGTTAGCGATCATGAACGGCTCTTGCGATACCCTCCACATCGTCTCGCACTTTCCTGGACGCATACGATTGCGTGCCCGAAAATTCGTCAAAAAACCAAAACTCGTCGACGACATTGCATCGCGTTTGGGACGCGAGCCGGGGGTCACAGCGGCAACCGCCTCCGCGACGACCGGAAGCGTTCTCATCGAATATGACCCCGATGAAATGCAAGTCGATTCCTTGATTGCAAAATTCCTCGAAACGACCGGCCTTTCGCTTGTCGCAGACGGTGAGGAGCACGTCCATGGGACGGCGGTCGCGACGACCATAAGGCAAACACTGGCCCATGCAGATATGAACATGTTTCGAGCGGCGAACGGGAAATTCGACCTGCGCACTGCCGTCCCTGGCGCGCTGTTGTTCGGCGGTGCCGCGATCCTGTTGCTCGGCAGATTCACCCCACCGCAATGGTACGATCTCGTCTTTTGGGGTTATGTGACGTTCAACAATCTGAATATCGTCCATGGCCCGAGCTCCCATGGCCGATAAAGACGGCGTCCATTCAGACCGTTTCATCGTGACGGTCCAGATCGTCATTGGAAAGGCGTCCACCGAGCCCGAACGTTCGTGCGAACTGATGACGTCCGTCACTCAATTGCGCGGCGTCGTCACCGTCGAGATCAATGAAAAACGTGGATGCGTGATCGTTCGTTACGACATGAGAAGGTGCACGTCGAGCCTTCTCAATGCCATCATTCTCGATCGAATCGCAAGAGGAAAGCGGCGGAAAAACAGGTCCGCAACCCCGCTTCGCCCCGAGGTCGTCAAGGCAACGGCAACGGCCGCCGTTTTTGGCATTGCATTGACGGGGCTTCTGCCTCCTCCAGTCCTTCTTGCCGCTGTCGCAATCACGGGGATTCCATCGTTCCTTCGTGCGTTTCAGAGTCTGCGCCAGAAGCGTATCAAAGTCGACTTGCTGGACACCACGGCGATTTTCGTGTGCATTCTTCAGGGGGATGCCATTTCCGCCAGTGCAATCACGTTGTTGCTCGCCATCGGCGACGTCATCTTGGATCGCACTCGGAACCAAGCGCATCACGAGATTTCCAATTTGATTCAGCTCGACGACGGCGAAGCGTTCATTCTCGACGAACCCGATGCGCCACCTCGTCGTGCAACGCCGGCGGAACTCCAAGTAGGCACTCGAATCATGATTTATGCCGGGGCGCGCATTCCTGCCGATGGCGTTGTCGTCCACGGAGCCGTCACGGTCGACGAGAAAGCCATTACGGGCGAAAGCCTGCCGCGCGAACGCCTCATCGGGGACGAGGTTCTTGCCTCGAGCGTCGCGGTCCATGGGCAAGCAGCGATCGAAATCAAACGAATCGGCGGCGACACCATGGCTGCACGTATCATTCAGATTCTCCAGGGCGTCGGAATGAAACCGATGACGCTTCAGGAGAATGCCGAGCGCAGTGCGGACAGGTTGGTCCTGCCGACGTTTGGCATTGCATTCGCTGCATTTGCTCTTTCCGGAGCGATTCAGCGTCTCGTTTGTGTACTCATCACCGATTTCGGAACCGGTGTGCGTATTGCCGTCCCGACGACCGCGCTTGCCTCGATGACCCTGGGGGCGAGGAATGGGCTTCTCATCAAAGGTGCACAATCCCTCGAGCAGCTCACGCAGGTCGATACCATTCTTTTCGACAAGACGGGCACGCTCACGTGTGGCGTGCCGGAAATCACGGATGTCATGGCTCTCGGGCAGCTCGACGCACGCGAGATCATCCGAATGGCCGCAGCGGCCGAAACGAACCAATCACACCCGCTCGCGGATGCCATTCGACGCCGCGCAAATGCGCTCGGCGTCCAAGCTTTGGAAGCCGAGCATGGAACCGAGGTGTATCGAATTGGGCTCGGCCTGGAGACTCGGGTCGGCGGGAGGTGGGTGCGTATTGGCAACATGCGTCTGATGCGGGAGCTGGGCATCGATGTGCAGCCGGCTCGTTTGGCATGCCAATCGCTTGCGGAGCGAGGCGTCTCGAGCGTGCTCGTGGCGATGGAAGACGAGCTCGTCGGTGTCCTCGGTTTTGCGGACGCGCCGCGCAAAGAAAGCCGTGACGTGGTGCAAGCGCTTCGGGATGGGGGGCGCAGGAAGGTCGTCTTGTTATCCGGCGATGCGCGCGCGCCGGTCGAAGCGGTCGCGCGCCATTGTGGGGTGGACGAGGCGATTGCGGAGGTATTGCCTCACGAAAAGGCGGATGTCGTCCGGGCGCTGAAGGCGCAGGGCCGCAAGGTTGCGATGATTGGAGACGGTATCAACGATGCGCCGGCGTTGGCGCTAGCCGATGTCGGCATTTCGCTCGACGGCGCTACGGCTGTTGCACAGGAAACAGCGGATGTCGTCCTTTTGGATGGAGGGATCGCGCGATTGCCTCAGGCATTCGATTTGTCACGCGAAACGATGAAGCGAGTGCACAATGGGATTCTGATCGTGATTGTGCCCAACGTGGCAGCGATCGCGATGGGAGCGATGGGCCTCATCAATCCGATTGCGGCCGCGATGCTGAACAATGGATCGACGATTGCGGCTGCGCTGTATGCGGCGTTTCCGCTGATAGGCCGAAAGAAAGCCGTTGACTGATCTTGGCAAACGCGCCGGGTGGATTGCAGGCCAAGCCTGACTTTGCAAGCTTGCTTCGCGCGCGTGGAAAACGCGCTCGCGAGGTCTTGGTCACGATGGGGGGCGGAGTTGCTCGAACGCCACTCGCTCTGCAAGCATGGCGAGAAACGCCTTTACGTGCCGCTCATGCCACGTGACATGGTTGATTACGGCAAACAAGTGCCCCGCAAAATGCTTACCGAATTCGACGTCGGATTGGCGACGGCGAGGTCCATCCGACCATCCGCATTGATATCGGCTGCGGCGACCGAGTTTGCGCCATACCCGGCCACGTAATCGAGCCTCGGGCCGAACGTGCCATTGCCCTGGTTCCGCATGATGCCGGCGACGTGCGATGCCGGATCAGGGAAAGCGAGATCGGTTTTACCGTCACCATCGAGGTCGACCGGCACGATTTGCCCCGCATTGGTCATGCGCGGATGATCGGCCGCAAAACTAAACGTTCCGGTACCATTGTTGACCCACACGCGAAGGGTATCGTCGTAAGCCATGGCCACATCCACCTTGTTGTCACCGGTGAAATCGGCAACGGCGAGATGGGCATAGCCCGAGAAATATCCCGAGATCAATCCGCCGCTTTGGGTGAATTGACCATTGCCGGAGTTGAGGAAAAAGACGGCGCCATCGAGAGCATAAGCGGCCAGAACGAGATCCAGCGTGCCGTCTGCATTCACGTCTCCGGCAGCAATAGGGACGAGATAGCCCGGTTCCTCTTGGCTCGCTGTCCCCCACGCAGAGTATACGGCCTGAGGCCCCAGGGTGCCGTTCCCATTGTTGAGAAAGACGTTCGCTTCGATATAGTGGTCGGCCGTCGAACTGTTGACTTTGAACGAAGAAAATCCCGATGCGGCCACGTCGAGTTTACCATCGCCATTGAAGTCGCCGAGCACCAAGCCTCCGTTGGTGGGGTTCACAGCATAGTCGATCTTGGGGCCGAATGTGCCATTCCCTTGATTCAGACGCACGCTGATTTTTCCTTCGGCGGGCGCATTGAGCACCACCAAGTCAGGTTTGCCATCGGAATTCATGTCCCCGAGTGCCCCCGAATACGGATGCTCCGTCGATGTTGCCGGATACGAGGTATTGGCACCGAAAAGCCCATTGCCTTGCCCAAAGGCGACACGAATGCCGTCGTTTGCTACGCCCAACAAATCGAGCTTGCCGTCGCTATTGAGGTCCCCGGTCAGCACGACCGAGGCGCTCATGGCCGCTTTCGGGCTGGGATCGATCGGGGAACCGAATACGCCATTACCAGTGTTTTTCAGCACGGGCAAGGCTCCGTTGCCATAATACGGCACGGTTCCATCGCCGGCGCCGATGACCAAGTCAGGGTCCGTATCATTGTCGATGTCGGCGACGGCGACTGCATTGGCGATGGCTCGAACGAGGTAATCGACGCCGGCCGCGAAAACGCCACTTCCTTGTCCGAGTAGCACTTTGACCGTGTTATGATTGCCAGTCGTGGCCACAAGGTCGACGTTTGCGTCGCCATTGACATTCGCCGCGGTGACCGAACTGACGCCCGGCACGTCGTACGTGACAACCGCAGCAAAGCTGCCGCTGCCCTGGTTGAGCAGCACGTTCACCTTGGATCCAAAGGTGGCACTCTGGTCGCTGTTGTAAAGGAAGCTCGTAATGGCCAGATCGAGTTTGCCGTCGGCGTTGAGGTCCGCCACCGTCATCGCATTGGATTTTGAATCGAGCGCGTAATGGACGCCCGCGGCGAAGATCCCATTGCCTTGATTCATCAAGATGGTCACCCGGCCGGTTTGACCGACGAGACTGACCTCGTTGACGATCGCCAGATCGATTTTGCCATCCGCGTTGAAGTCCCCCGAAGCGACAGCTCGAGAGTACTCATACCCGTTCAAGTACGTGGCCGCAGCAAATGTTCCATTGCCTTGGCCATAAAAGATCGCCGGCGGAACGTAGTAGCCGACCTTTGCCAGATCCAGACGCCCATCGCCATTGAAGTCGGCGATGGTCACGAGGTCTGGAGAAACGGTCGACGGCTCGCCATCCCAGGTGGTGGAATAACCGACCCTGGGCGCGAACGCGCCATTGCCCTGATTCAAAAAGACGCCCACTCCATTTCCATAGATGCTCGCGGACACGATATCGGGCCGGCCGTCGGAATTCAGGTCGGCAAGGGCCACCGAGCGGGGCTCTGGGTCGGCCGCGAGATTGACAGGCGCGGCGAATGCACCATTCCCTTGCCCCAGGAACACACCGACCCCATCTTGACTGCTCACGGCAACCACGTCTGCGTTACCATCGGCATTGAAATCGCCCGATTTGATGGCGACGAGCTTGCCGGCGACGACCATGTTCGTGGGCAAAGGCGCACTCGTCAAGCCGACGGTCGTCGCGCAGGCGCTGGGGCACGCATTCGAGCAAGTGCCTTCCGAGCCGACGACGCTGCATGCTTCGCACGCTCCCGAACACGAGGCATTGCAGCAATATCCGTCTGAGCAAAAGCCTGTCACGCAATCCGCGGCCGATACGCACGTCGTGCCGCTGGGAGCCGAATTGCACGCGCCCATTCCGTTACACGTGGAACCGCACTCATTGTCCGGATTGGTATTTGCGGGAATGAATCCGCACACACCTTCGTATCCGCTGCCTTTCTTTGCCGCCGAACATGCTTGACACGTTCCGCCACAGAAGTTGTTGCAGCAGAAGCCGTCCACGCAATAGTTCGACAAACACTGGGTCGGCGTCGAACAGGCAAGGCCGTTGTAGTATTGACAAAGGCCCGTCCCGGAACACGCGCCACCTGAACATTCGTTATCGGGGTCGGTGTCGTATTTGATGTTTCCACAGGTACCGCTGACTCCGCTTCCTTTTTTCGTTGCCGTACACGCTTGGCATGTCGCAGTGCAGGCGGTATCGCAGCAGACCCCGTCGACGCAAAAGCCCGACGCGCATTGCGTCCCGAGGGTGCACGCAGTTCCATTCGTCAGCGGTGTTTGCGATTGATTGCATGCGCCCGATCCATTGCATTCGCCCGGATTGCACTCATTGTCCGGATCTTTCGTAGACGCTATCGGTCCACACGTACCGTCGCCTCCCTGGCCCTTTTTCGTCGCGGAACAGGCGTAACAGATGCTCGTACAAACGTTGCCGCAACAAACCCCATCGACGCAATAGTTCGAGAAGCATTGACTGGTAGAGGTGCACGTGGCGCCGTTGTAATAACGACACGTCCCATTGCCGCCGCACCTGCCTCCAATGCCGCATTCGCTGTCCGGGTCGGTTTCCGAAGCGATATTGCCGCACGTTCCATTCGCTCCGCTTCCTTTTTTCGCGGAGCTGCAAGCCTGACACAGCCCCGTGCACGCGGTAGCGCAGCAATAGCCGTCGACACAATAGCCCGAAGCGCATTGTGCACCTGACACGCACGTCGTTCCATTTGATTGCGGCGTTTGCGGCTGATTGCACGCTCCCGAACCATTACATTCTCCGGGATTGCATTCGTTTTCCGGATCCTTGCCCGCGGCCATCGGTCCACAAACGCCATCGTATCCTTGGCCTTTTTTCGATTCGGAGCACGCGTAACATTGGCCCGTGCAGATATTGCCGCAACACACGCCGTCGACGCAATAGTTCGACAAACATTGTCCCTTGTCGACGCACGGGACGCCATTGTATTGCTTGCAGACACCTTGACCATTGCACGCTCCGCCCCAGCACTCTTCGTCGGGATCTTTGTCGTTGGCAATGTTACCGCACGTTCCGTCGGCCCCGCCGCCTTTTTTCGACGCCGTGCAAGCTTGACACGTGCCCAGGCACCAACTGTCGCAACATACGCCGTCGGCGCAATATCCCGATTGGCATTGCGCGGACGACGTGCACGCGGCACCATTGGCATTTTGGGGCTGAGGACTCGAATTACACGCTCCCGAGCCATTGCATTCGCCCGGATTGCACTCGTTGTCGGGATCCGTGCGCGCCGCAATATTGCCGCA
>Ga0138256_10009611_pt1 | contig 10146 bp, 11 predicted proteins | sample KNB2016incub_MG_FD_105486 | JGI IMG/M metagenome (GOLD analysis project Ga0138256, IMG submission 105486) | Active sludge microbial communities from wastewater in Klosterneuburg, Austria - KNB2014incub_MG | ecosystem: Engineered > WWTP > Activated sludge > Unclassified | place: Austria...
AGCAGGCAAAAGAAACGCATGACTTGTGTAATGCCGCCAGAGATAATCATGATTCCGAAGATTATTGGATTGCTCAGTTCTGGAGTGATGATTGTCCTACATTGACATTTAGCCCGGCTGGTCGTTGGATGGCAATCTGTAATGAGATCTTAACCGCTGAGAACTATAATCTTGCAGAGAGTGCAGTAGTATATACCAAGACCGCAATGGCACTTTGTGATGCCGGTATTGGCTCCTGGAAGAATAAATATATCTACAACCTGATCCGACCTGTGGATTATATTTCAAAATATATGGGTGATACTGATTGGAAGACTATTATGTGTCCTGATGGTACAGGTAATTTCTTTACACCACCGTTCCCTACCTATCCTTCCGGACATGGTACTTTTTCATCAGCAGCTGCTAAGGTTTTGGCCAGTGTATTTGGTGATAACTATCAGTTGACTGACAGATGTCATGAAGGCCGTACCGAATTTAAAGGTACTCCACGAACTTTCCAGTCATTTACACAGATGGCTGAGGAAAATGGGTATAGTCGTCTCCCATTAGGTGTACACTTTAGAATGGACGCTTTGGCTGCTTTTGATCTCGGTAGCAAAATCGGCAATAGAGTCGTACAAATGCAATTCAAGAAATAATAATTGAGATAAGAATTAGTAAAGGGGATTGATATTTTTCAATCCCTTTTCTTTTTTACAGGATCGTACCCGGAACCTCCCCAGGGGTGACAGCGGGATATGCGTTTCAGTCCCATCCATGTACCTCTGAATACACCCCATTCCTGAATCGCCTCGATCATATAATGTGAACAAGTAGGTTGATATCGGCATTTGTTTGGTCCTAACAAAGGGCTGATAAGGTACTGGTACACGCGTACCGGAAAAATGACGATTGACTTTATTAATTGATTAATGCTCATCCAATCTCTTAAATAATTATCATTGCTTATAAGTTCAAATTTTAGAAAAAAATACGCTGGTAAAAACAAATTCTGGTTAATAATTAGGAAAATTAGCATCCGCTAAGTATTTTTATACTTCATGGGTTTCAAATTTCAAGGGTTAGTATTCACCACTATGCGATAATTTAGGTTATCCATAGCAGAAAGCTATGTGTAATAATTTTTAATATATTTTAATAAAGTTAATATCTAATTTCTATGGTCAGTGATCCAAAAAACATCCGTAATATCATATTGCTTGGCCACTCAGGTAGTGGCAAGACAAGTTTTGTAGAAAACATGCTTTTTGAGGCAAAGCAGATTCATCGTATCGGTTCAGTAGATGATTCTACTACGGTTTCTGATTATCTGGATATTGAGAAAGAAAGACATAGTTCTATCTATTCCTCACTCATGCATGTTCACTGGAAAAATTCCAAAATAAACATCATCGATACGCCGGGTTCAGATGATCTGGTGGGTGAATGTATCTCTTCGATGAAGGTCGCGGATACTGCAGTAATGATGATCAATTCAAAATATGGGGTAGAGGTAGGAACTGAACTACAGTGGGCTTATATAGAAGAGTTTAATTTGCCGGCTATTTTCGTGATAAATCAATTGGATCACTCACAGGCTGATTATGAGAAGTCGCTCAGTCAACTGAAAGAGCGATTTGGTAATAATGTTATCGCTGTCCAGTATCCCATGAACTCGGGCAATGGCTTTGATACCATTATCGATGCATTGCGAATGGTAGCATATCGCTTCCCGGACGGTGGTAGTAAACCGGAGAAAATAGCGATCCCGGATTCAGAGAAAGACAGAGCCAATGAATTGCATAATCAATTGGTAGAAGCTGCGGCTGAAAATAGTGAAGGCTTGATGGAGAAATACTTTGAGGAAGGTACACTTACCGAAGAAGACTTAGCAAGCGGCCTTACAATTGGCTTGAGTAAGCAACAGTTCTTCCCTGTATTTTGTGCATCTGCCAGTAAAAATATGGGTAGTGGACGTATCATGGGATTTCTGAATGATATCGCACCTTCACCTGCAGACAGACCGGCTGAAATATTAGTGGATGGAACTGAATTACCTGTTGATCCTACCAAATCTACGACTGTATTTGTCTATAAGACAATAGTAGAACCGAATGTAGGAAATGTAACTTATTTTAAGGTTTATAGCGGGACATTGAAAGGCGGAGATGAACTAATCAATGCTGATAATGATGGACATGAGCGATTTAGTCACTTGTACGTCACTGAAGGTAAGACTCGTACTGAAGAACAAAAGCTAATTGCCGGTGACCTTGGCGTATCAGTCAAATTAAAAGATGCACATACCAATGACACGCTCAATGAGAAAGGAACAAACCGAAAAATAAAACCGATCATTTTTCCTACACCACGTCATCGGATGGCACTGGTACCACCGGATAAACATGATCTGGAGAAAGTAGCCCGGGCACTCGGTAACTTACATGAAGAAGATCCGACGCTACAATCGAACACTCACAGGAATTGAAACAGACTATATTGCATGGGCAGGGACAATTGCACCTGGATATCATCAAATCCAGAATATCGAGTAGCTATGGCGTAGATATTAAATATGAAGCACCTAATATCCCATATCGTGAGACCATCCGCAAAGGCGCCGATGAGATATACCGGCATAAAAAGCAGAGTGGTGGAGCCGGACAGTTTGCAGAGATCCATATGCGTATAGAGCCTTACTATGAAGGTATGCCCGCACCTGCCGGACTTACAGTCAGGAATACAGAAGAGGACAATTTGCCCTGGGGTGGTAAATTGGTTTTCCTGTGGTGCATAGTCGGTGGTACAATAGACAGCCGTTTCTCTAATGCCATCAAGAAGGGTATTTTGATGAAAATGGAAGAAGGACCACTGACGGGCTCGAGATGCCGGGATATCCGTATCAGTATCTATGATGGTAAGATGCACCCTGTGGACAGTAATGATATGGCATTCCAGATAGCTTCGACCATGGCTTTTAAGAATGCGTTCAAGAAAGCAGCGCCTATTCTCATGGAGCCTGTATATAATCTGGAAGTTTTCGTACCTGAAGATATGGTAGGCGATGTGATGGGTGATTTACAGACCCGCAGAGCTATCATTACAGGAATGGGTTCTGATGGTTTGTATCAACAGATCTCAGCCCGGGTACCTTTGGCAGAAATGGCGGATTACTCGTCATCACTACGCTCCATTACGCAAGGCCGTGCTAAATTCTCAACTGAATTTTGCGAATACAGTGATGCACCACCGGATATTCAAAATGCACTGGTGATCGCACATGCAGAGAAAGAGCAGACTAATGAATAAACATTAGTCTGTAAGAATATAGCGCCAGATTAAACTTTGTCAAACACGATCAGCGTGCTGCCTTTTTCAACAGCCGCACCTTCCTGCACATTTATTGTGTGAATACGGCCATTGACAGGGCTTTTGATCTGATTCTCCATTTTCATTGCCTCCAAAACGAGCAATGTTTCTCCTGCAATGACCTCATCGCCGGCTGATTTATTGATTTTGAGCACCAGTCCGGGCATTGGTGACTTGATGATATTAACAGTAGGTGCTGACTTACTCATCATAGGGAGAGTCGCCAATTTAGATTCAAGTGCTGTCTCAAGTTTGACCTGATAAATTTTTTTGTTGATTTCGATTTGATACTCTCTGGTCTGGTGATTCGTAGAGATGATGTGTGCTCTTATATTTTTACCTAAATCACGTAGAATGACAGTGTCACCTTCCTGCCAAAGAACAATATCTTTTATAGTATCCTCATTTAATACTATGCTGTGATTACCATTCACTATTGCTTTCATTTTATATAATTCTAATCTATTTTGATAAAATATTCTCGTTTGCAGAAATGTTTACTGCGAGAATAAGAAATTAAACTTAAATGCATCGCAATAATTACCCGGCACTAAACCAGAATTGTTCCTGATGAATCCACTGTAAATATAATAAAAGCATTTGCGAAGAAGATTCATTTAGTTTGTCTCATCATTTTGCCGGAGTGTAAATATTTCCAGCAGTGTAAAAATCAGATAAAATAAGAAAAACATGTATATATAAATACTGTTTGTGGGCAGGTAATTTACTTTATAATAGTAGATGAACAAACTACATCCGATTAACTTGATCAGCGTCATGAGGAGACTGATCCAGGTAAATAAGTATATATTCCTTGATTGTCTGCTATTGCTGCCAGCGAAATAATAAATGATTGATAGAATAGCTAAGAATCCTACACTAAAACCATAGAACTTAAGATGTAAAGCCGCTTCCGGGAAGAGCGAGGCAATAAATATAATTACCAGTGATATTGTTACTGCCAGTAAGAAATAGATCAGAAAAGACGAAGGTTTCATTTTTGGTTATTTGAGAGATCTTTTATCATCTTATAGAGAAATCCGATGATCAGCAGAAGGATTAATGTGATGGTAAAATAAGGCGGCTTTCCAGGTATCAGATGATTATCCAGATATTTACCACCAAAATAACCCACCAAGATACAAGCGATCAGTTGAAAACCCAGATTGCTGTATTTGACATAGGACGAATTTGGGTCGCGCTTCAGCAATGGCTACTTTGATTTCGGTGATGGTTTGTCTATTCCCAGCATTTCACATCGTACATTAAAGATCGCTCCTTCTGATATGATTAATTTTGTCGTTTTTACATCCCCCTGCAGATTTGCTGTGGATCCAATCTCAAGGCTTTCTGAAACTATTAAACTTCCGGTGACCGATCCATGAATGACAGCACTCTTACACTTGATATCACCGGTAACTTTACCTTTTTGTCCTAATATAAACCGTTCTTCACAACTGATATTTCCATCCAGCGTACCATCAATACGCATGTCAGTGATAGCCGTTATATCTCCACGTACTGCTGAACCTGATGCAATAGAATTGATTGAGAATTCTCCACCAGAACTCCCGGTTTTATTTTTATCACTTGAAAACATAATGAGGCTATGCTAAATAAATCAGTTTAGAATGTAGGGCAATAAACACCTCTACGCTCCGGTCCGCATAGCAGATAGCCCAGTGCTATTTCAAAAGCACCATTGGCATTACTTGCAGGTCGCAGAGATGAGATGTTCAGGTCATAGCTAAAACCAATAGTGAACTCATTGTAATCCAGACGAGTAGAAAGTATAATCGCATCAGGCTCCAGTGTCTTCCTCCAGTGGTTAGCTATACGGGTAAACAATCCAAATTGGATAGCCTGCTTGGACCAACGGTTCCTTTCTAACCAGAATCGGAATGATGTACCGCCATTAAACTGGAAGGACGGGCCTTGGAAGAAAGTTACTATGCCCGGTACTAAGCTTAGAGTTTCACCTACGGCAAAATCACCACCAATATGCGCAGTAATTTTACTATATAGTGGAACATTAGGTACTGCACTGGAATCACGCCAGAAAGACTGATTCGGTCTGGTCAGATGACTGTATGCACCACCGACATAAAAACTGGCGTCCTCACTGAATGTAGAGAACCAAAGTAAGCCTGCAGACAATTCACCAAACCAGAAATTCGGATCAAAGGAATTCAATTGCTCACCTGAATTACAGGTAGGGCAGTACTCGCCGTCTTTAGATTGCAGACCAAACTTCATATTTGTAAAGTTGATGCTTCGGTTCGATACACCACCTTCGGCTCCAAATACCAGATAATGTGCCTCTTTCCGTGAGCCAGCAATAAACTTTGAGTAGCTGAGTGCTACCTGTGGAGAAATAGTACTGAATTCTACCTCACCCGCTCTGTCGCCCCAGATATTCACACCGATACCCCAATAATCATACTGGCCTACTGTGTTTTTTCTGTCATACGATACCGAAAATGTATTGAAAGCATTACTTTTTAATACACTTGCCCATTGATTCCTATAATTCAATGTAAATCGGTCTGTACAGTTCATGACTCCTGTGAGTGCAGGATTCAAATTAAGTGGTGAACTGTAAAACTGCGAGAAATGTATATCCTGCGCCTGGATTGCACTTACAGAAATCCAACTGACTATTAAAAGGAGTATTAGTTTTTGCATTTAAATGTTGTAAATTAAAATAGAGGTACTAAGATAGACAAACTTTTAAAACATAATAATGGTGATCATGTTAAAATTTTGCATTCATTCTAAATTTCTGTAAAAATGGAAAAAATAATTCTCATTTTTAAGGTATAGCCATCAAAAAAAATAATTTTAATGTCCACTGAGTTACGTTTAACTACCGCTGTTCAATTTAATAGCGAATCAACATTAACATATAATAATAAATTTATATTCGTAGGTTCTTGTTTTAGTGATCATATCGCCAATAAAATGCTGGAGGATGGATTTTCTGTAGCAGCAAATCCGCAAGGAATACTGTATAATCCCCTGAGTATAGGCCAATGTGTTTCGAATCTCCTGACACAGCGAAAATGGGATGCTACAGATCTGGTACGTTTAAGTGAATTCTATATCAGTTGGCAACATCATGGAGCTTTCAAGTCTTTGAATGCCCAATCCGCGCTTGATAAAATGAATGATTCTGTAAAAAAATGTTCAGTACAGATCGGAAGCAAAATGGTATTGATATTGACCTGGGGAACTGCAAAGGTATATGCTTTGCAGTCAGATGGGTGTATTACAGGGAATTGCCATAAAGCACCGTCTTCCTTTTTTACAAACCGAACTTTGACAATTGATGAGATTGTATCAGAATATGTTTCATTGATTGACCAATGGCTGACATTGTTGCCCGATATGGAGATTATTTTCACTGTCAGCCCTGTGCGCCATATTCGCGATGGACTGATAGAAAACCAGCGCAGTAAGGCTATTCTGTTATTAGCGATTGCTGAACTGCAAGCAAAATTCTCACAAGTGAGTTATTTCCCTGCATATGAAATCATGATGGATGAATTAAGGGATTATCGCTTTTACGATACGGATCTGATCCATCCGGGCAAATTGGCCATAGAATTTATCTGGCGAAAATTAAGAGAGAATTACTTTACCTCCGAAACTTTAAAAATAATGGAGTCTGTAGAAAAATTTAATTTACTGGCCGGTCATCGTTTATTACATCCGGAAAGCAAAGAGTCAAAGAATCATCTGCAAAAGGTAAATGAACAATATAATAAACTCCTTACTACCTATCCTTTCCTGAAACTCAATCCACCGGATAAAATTTGACAAATCGTAGAAAGTGCCTGATATCCAATGAATTGGATGCTAATAACCAATTTTCTTCTTTTCGGGCTTTAGCTGTTTGGCTATGCCAATCATTTTCAATGCTGTCAGCGCTGCATCGGCACCTTTATTCCCTTTCTTACCACCGGATCGCTCGATTGCCTGTGCTTCGTCATTGGTGGTGAGTACACCAAAGATAACTGGAGTTGATGTCATTAATCCCAGTTGCATTAATCCTGAAGAAACTGCTCTATTAATATGTTCGTCATGGGAAGTTTCGCCTTTAATGACGCACCCCAGACAGATGACTGCATCCAGCTTATGCTGTTCCAGTAGAAGTCGTGCTCCAAACGGTAACTCGTAAGAACCAGGAACACATATCTCATAGATTTGATCAGAATTGATGTGATTGGCTGACAATATCTCAATACATGCATTATGCATTCTGTCGATAATCTCCTTATTCCACTCAGTTGTAACTAAGCCAATATGGAGCTTCGAATGGTCAAAATCTGAAAAATAGGCAGTACTGAGAGTAGAGGTAGCCATGTTGTACAGTAAGACTGATTACTTCTCGCTAACTTTAAATTTCGCTCTGTCGATATTCAACTCTGCAGTGATAGCTTCACCGGATTTAGGGAATTTGCTCAACAAATCCTGCCAGGTCTTCTGACAATCAGCCCATTTGCCCATGTGCTCCTGAAACATTGCCAGTTTCTTATATACATAAGGTCCGGTAGTGTTATCTTGTGAAGTCTGAACCGCTTTTTTATAAGCATCCAGCGCCTTATCATCCTGTTTTTTCTCAGCATACGCATCGCCCAGTGCAGCATATTTCATAGCTCCGGTCAGTGGGTCTTTGGCTGAATATTTCTCCAGATATTTGATTGCATTATCAAATTGGCCCAGATTCAGATAGCAAACACCGGCATAGTAATGTGCCAGATTAGCAGATTCTGTACCGCTGTATTTCTCGATGATTTTCAGAAAACCTGTTCCGCCGCCACCTGGATTATTCAGTGCCATCTGGAAAGAATCCTGATCAAATGCAAACTGTGCCTGATACATGTGATCTACTGCACGTTTATTTTTAGGGCCTACAATCCAATTATTGTATGCAAAATATCCAACTACGATTAAAACTATCGCTCCCACAATCCCTAATAAAAGATTTTGCTTTTCTATTAAGAAATTCATTAACGGGGATTGTTTTTTTCTTTGCAAACTCATATTTCTTTTAAAATTTGCGCAAAGATATATATTTCATTCAAAATAATTACTTTTAGCTTTCTGTAAAAGCCTGAAAGTACATGAGCAATATATTAATCATTACTAAACGTGAGTTTGTCAGTCGTGCGTTTAAGAAGAAATTTATTATAATTACCCTGTTAGCTCCACTTTTAATAGCCATTTTTTCTGCATTGGCAGGTTATTTGATTTCTTATGAAGATAAGTCTGAACTTACCATTGGTTTATTGGATCAGGCCGGGGTAATTCCGGACACTGTAATGAATTATCAGAATATTCATTTACAACATATTAATTCTGCTGAATTAGCACAATATAGAGACAGTATAGGGCACAGTATAGCGGGGATACTGATGTTTCGTGATTCAGTCGATAATCTGAATAAGGATTACAAGGTGGAGTATTTGGCTGACGGACAGGTTAGCCTTACAGTACGGATGAATCTCGAAAACCTGGCATCCGCTTATGTACGGATGAAAATGCTGCAAAAGCATAATCTCGGTGCAGATGAGTTACAACGATTTAGTAATCCGGTAGCCTTAGAAACAAAGAGTATTGATACTTCAAAGGATACAGGAAGTGAGGTCGCAGCAGTATTGGGCGGTGTGACCGGTTTGCTGCTTTATCTGCTGCTGATCATTAATGGCAGTATGATCATGAAGAGCGTGATGGAAGAAAAGACGAACCGAATCATCGAAGTCATGATAAATACGGTCAGACCTATTGATCTGATGATGGGGAAAATAATTGGTGTTGGACTGGTTGGTATTTTTCAGGTACTGATTTGGCTGATTATGACACCACTGACTATTGCACTTATTGTGACATTATTTGGCGGTGGATTTTCGACAGAAATGATTTCACCGGAAGGCGCAGCTATGGCCAGTCAGGTACAATCGAGTATGTACAGTGAGATAATGAGTCAAGTGGCAGCCATTAACTGGTTTATGGTCATTCCTTTGTTTCTGGTTTTCTTCTTTTTAGGTTATCTGATGTACGCTGCGATGTTTGCTGCCATTGGAAGTACCATTGGTGATGATCTGAGTGATTCACAATCGCTGACTTTCATTGTGATCATGCCTTTAATTCTTGCAATATATATGGCATTCTCAGTAATCCGGTCACCGGATAGTCCCCTGGCTTTCTGGTGCTCCATCATACCCTTTTTCTCACCTATCGTAATGCCTGCACGGTTGGCATTTAATCCACCGGTATGGCAGATTATTTTGAGTTTAGTGATATTACTGGCTTCCACCTACTTGTTTGCCTGGCTGTCCGCAAAGATTTACAGGATAGGAATTCTGATGTATGGTAAAAAGGCGACATTAAAGGATTTAAGTAAATGGTTACGTGCTAAATAGAAAAAGGTGAACTCTTTTGCTCACCTATTTCTCAATTATCTATTAACCTAAAGACTTTAGCCTGAAATTCCTTCCAGACATATAATACTGACGTACAGTATAAAACAAACGCTGCCTGAAACGGTTAAACAATGAAATATTTTTTATAATGCGTTGAAATATTGCCAGCAAATAACACTTTTAAGTAGTATAAATGGATCTAAACAATGAAAGCAAGTATAATAACCGTAGGTGATGAACTATTGATCGGTCAGGTAATTGATACCAATAGTGCCTGGATCTCTGCCAGTTGCCAGGATGTGGGTATTCAGGTGACCAATCATATAAGTATAGCTGATGATGTAAATGAAATAAGACGATGTCTGTTTGA
>Ga0138256_10009612_pt1 | contig 10146 bp, 8 predicted proteins | sample KNB2016incub_MG_FD_105486 | JGI IMG/M metagenome (GOLD analysis project Ga0138256, IMG submission 105486) | Active sludge microbial communities from wastewater in Klosterneuburg, Austria - KNB2014incub_MG | ecosystem: Engineered > WWTP > Activated sludge > Unclassified | place: Austria...
GGCGGATAATTCATTTTAAACAACCCGGTTGCATTGGTAATGACCGGAGGCACTTCATTCAAGCCGTTAAGCGCAGCGGCATACAGGTTGTCATACATCAATGTCATTTGTCCCCGAATTTCACCGCCTGGGTGGGCGGCAGTATGCACATTCAGGTAAATCTCGTTTTTAAGTGCTCTGGAAAGAAATTCGGCGGTTACAGGAATATCGGCCAGCAATCTGTTACCAAAGCCTTTATCCGTTAAACCAATCAATACAGGGCCGGCAACGGCTTCTGCGCCCGTGTGAAAATGGCAGGCGGTGATAGGGCCGCTCAAGCCCGAAAAAACGGCATGGATACTCATAGTCGTTCTGTCTTCTGACAGGAAAACGGTGGCAATACCCCGGGCTTCGGTATTTACGGAGGGCACTTCCTGCTGCCCGTTCAAATCGGTTGTGAAAAGTAATCGGTTGGTGGTGCCGAACTGGGCTGTTAAAGGATGTGCGGCGATCAGTGCGAAGAGCAGCGTCAAAAAGGATAAGATTTGTTTCATCGGTAATTGTTTTTGATTTAGAATGTAGGTTTCAATTGACAAATATAAATGGATTGCTGTAAATGTAGTGCATTGTGCTTTTTTTGCCTTACAGCACATTTACTTCCGCTTTTGCCCGCTTGCTTCCTACTTTTGCGGCGCTCATCAAATTTAACCTGCATCATGTCCCGTCTCGCGTTGTATAGTTTTCTGATTGTTTTTGTCTGCTCTTCCCACAGCCTCCCGGCGCAGGGCTTCCAACTTATTTTTCCGTCAACCAGCGGTCCGGCGCTGCTGGATAGCCTTTTTGGCCATTACAAACCCGGAACTGTGCTGGATTACACCCAGTCTCGCGATACTTTATACTCAAAAGTGCTGGCTCTGGATGACGATACCCTGCGCTGTATTTATTCCGGTTATGCCCTGTACATGGATCCCACCCAAGACCCGACGCAGTACGTGTACCTGAACGGATCGACCCTGGGGATGAATACCGAACACGCCTATCCGCAAAGCAAAGGGGCTGCAGAGGGCAATGCCCGCAGCGATATGCACCACCTCTACCCTGCCCGTATTCCGGTGAATGAGGCGCGTGGAGATGTGCCATTCCTGGATATTCCCGATGCTCAAACGCAAAAATGGTTCCTCGGTGCGCAGGTCTTTTTAAGTATGCCGGCGCAGAACAAGGACTTATACGCGGAATTTCGTACGGGCGCTTTTGAACCGAGAGAATCGGTGAAGGGCGACCTGGCCCGCGCTATTTTCTACTTTTACACCATGTATCGCTCTCAGGCAAACCTGGCAGATCCGAATTTTTTTGAACTACAGCGACCAACACTTTGTCAGTGGGATGCACTGGATCCGGCTGATGCAGCAGAACTAACCAAAACCTGGCGCATCGCCGCTTATCAGGAAGGGAAACCCAACCCGTTTATCGTCGATTGTACGCTGGCCCAACGCAGCTGGTGCCCGGAAGTGGCTTCCAATTGTACCCTCGATGCCTGGGAGCCGGTTGTCCGGGCAAATCTCGGACTACGCGTGAGTCCGCATCCGGCCCACAGCCAATCCCGTGTGGAAATGAACCTGCCTTTTGATGGGAATGTGCGTGGGCGGATACGCAATGTTTTGGGACAGGAATTAGCCGTGTTTCAGGCGGACAATGCCGCAGCCGGCGCTTTTACGCTGCCCCTGGATCTGTCCGCGTTCTCTGGAAATCAACCCTGGACCGGTTTCCTGGAAGTACAACTCACAGGCTCCGGAAAATATATGGTGCAGGCGATTCCATTGATTGTAGAAAGGCAGTGAGTTGCACCGGAAGTCAGGTTAAAGAAAATGAACACATGAGAATAATTTACCTGGGAACACCTGATTTTGCTGTTCCACCTATCAAAAAGTTGTTGGAGAACGGATATGAGGTGGTTGCTGTTGTTACGGCCCCCGATAAACCCGGCGGTCGGCTGGGAACACAGGTGTCGGCAGTGAAAAAATTTGCACTCGATCACAACATACCCGTACTGCAACCCGAGCGGCTCAAAAACCCTGAGTTTCTGGAGCAATTGCGCTCATTCCGGGCAGATTTACAAATAGTTGTCGCTTTTCGCATGTTGCCGGAGCTCGTGTGGAGCATGCCGCCCCTCGGCACCATGAACCTGCACGGATCGCTCTTGCCCAAATACCGCGGCGCAGCGCCGATCAACTGGGCGATCATCAACGGCGAAAAAGAAACCGGTCTCACCACATTTTTGCTCAAACACGAAATTGATACGGGCGACCTTTTGTTTCAGGAAAGAATTCCTATTGACGAAAATGAAACTGCCGGCGAACTGCACGATCGTATGATGGAAATCGGGGCCGATCTGGTATTAAAATCCGTTCAGGCGTTGGAAAACAACACAGCAGCACCCTTTCCTCAGGAGGAAACCGAAGTGACCCATGCACCAAAAATTTTCACAGAAACCTGCGCAATCGACTTTGGGCGCCCAATTGCCGAAGTACACAATTTTGTACGCGGACTAAGCCCCCACCCCGGCGCGTGGACAGTGCTGGATGGTAAAAAATTCAAGATTCTCCGCGCATTGAAAGATATCAGCGCTCCGGCTCAATCGCCGGGCACATTTATTTCAGATGGGAAAAACTACCTGAAAATCAGTGCCTTAGACGGTTATCTGGACATTTTAGAACTTCAAATGGAAGGCAAACGCCGCATGGGTACACGGGAGTTTCTCAACGGGTACCATTTGAAGTAAAAAGGGCAAAGGGCAAAAAGCAACGTAACGCATTGCTTTTTGCCCTTTGTCCTTTGCCCTTTGCCTTTTCAGTCCTTTTTGTTGCGGTCAAAAACGGCAGCATCCACGCCTTTTTCCTCCAGTTTATCAACGACACGAATGGCCGCATTTTTATCATTAGAGCGAAATACCACCACTGCAGCATTGCCTGAACTCGTTTTGGAAATTTCAGCATTGGTATAGCCCAGTCTGATCACCTCTTCCAGGCGGCGGCGGGCGCCTTCCATCTGACTGAAAGTGCCTGCGCGAACAGCCCAACGCCCGCTACCCGGACCTTTTTTGGCAGCACTACTTCCTTTGGTAGTCGTAGTTACCGTCGTAGATTTGGGATCCGTGCTGGTTGTAGCCGCAGGTTTGGTTGTCGTGGCAGCTGGCGTGGCAGGTTTGGCGGTTGTTGTGGCTGGTGTGGAAGGCTTGGCTGCCGTAGTAGCAGTCGTATTTGTACTGGTGGTGACAGGATCTTTTTCAATACCATCGGAAGTAGTGCCGGAAGTAGACTGTGAATCGCCGGCATAAGTGCTTCCCATTGAGGTAGTGTCATCATTGGCATACCCCATGTCCCGCAGCGTTTTTTGCAATTCGGCTTCTTCAGCGGCTTTTTCTTTTTTGTCTTGTTGCATCTGGCAAGCCTTGTAACCGGCAGCAATAATAAGTAGCCCGAGCAGTGCATATAGCAGGTAAGTAAGGAGATTATTGGTCTTCATGCGACTTTAATGTTTGTTAAAGGTTAACTATTCAGATTTCAGTGGCCGAAAGGTAGCAGTAGCAAATGATTGTTTGTTTTAAAAACTGCGCTTTTTCTTTGTTTTTTGTCTTTTGGGTATATCAGCGGGATTGTATTAATAATTTGGAAGAAGAATGTCGGCACTTGATACGAAGAAATCCGTCTGAATGCTCTGTTGATCGAATATAGATGCAACATACTTGTGTCAAACCGGTTTTACGCTACACCTTTACCAATTCAACCAGCATATCAATTCAAATTAATATGACGCCTTATAAAAATTTTAGTCAGGAAAGCGCCTGGAAAAGCCGTTTGCGCAGGGGCGCACTTTTTATTGCGGTCTCCGCTATGTTAACGGCGCCCACGGGTTGCGGCAGCGACAGCAACGGTTCCGACTGGGAAGAAGTAACCGTGGAGGAGCCGACCAAAGGGGTGATTACGACAATTGAAGAAACCGAGGCCGGCAAATTTACCGTCGTCGACGAACAGGTAGTAGCCACCAAAAATGAGTCGCGTGTCGTTGTTCGCCGACTGAACGGCACCGTAGATACCCTCGACCTTTCCCAGGTAAAAGGATTGGTGGGCGCACAGGATACCGTCCGGCAGACCACCGTGCGCCATCATGGCGGCGGATTCGGATTGGGCCACATTCTTTGGTGGAGCGCTATGGGACATATGATGGGCCGCGGTTTCGGTTCTTCCGGACAATCGTACGTGTACCGCGATGGCCGTAACGGATTCGGCACTTCCAATGAATTGCGTCAAACAGCCGTGAGCCGGACGGTAAAAGTACCGGCAAAGGGTCGCAGCGGATTTTTTAAAGGCTTTCGTGGCAACAGCGCCGGCTAATTTTACGTGTTTGGGGTTTCGTTTTTCGTGTTTGGGGTGCTTCGCCTAAGATACTCACAGTCGCCAAAAGCAAAGCACCCCAAACACGAAAAACGAAACACCAAACACGTAAAAAATGGTACAAAAACAATCAATTAGCCAACTCCCCAACCATGTTTTTAAGGAACTGGGCTGGGACTACTTTATATCGGAAGACGCCGCAGATTACCTGACAAGCGAGATGGTTATTGTACGGGAAAACGAACGGGATGCCTTTTACCAGGCCGGCAACCGGCTGTATGATTTGTTTGTGCAGGCCGGCACCTATGTGCTTCAACACAACCACCTGGACAAAATCGGCATTCACCGCAACCTGCACGAACTGATCCGCATGAGTTGGGACGATGATCGGCACCTGCACTTGTTCGGGCGTTTCGATTTTGCCGGCGGCGTGGATGGGTTGCCGATCAAATTACTGGAATTCAACGCCGATACGCCCACTTCCCTTCCTGAAACCGCCATCATTCAATGGGCGCAACTCAAAGCAAACGGACTGCCGGAAGAAGGGCAGTTCAACCATGTCTATGACGCATTGATCGCAAATTTTGAGCGCCTCAAAGACCTGAATCCCGACCGCGTGCCTGCTATTTTATTCAGCACCCTGCGCGGCGCGCCGGAAGACGACGACAATGTTTCCATACTGCGCGAAGCGGCGGCAGAAGCGGGTTTTGAAACGAAGTTTTGTTACGTCGACGAAGTAAATTTCTCCGAACTGGAAGGCATTTTCGCACCGGATGGCCGCGGAAATTTCACGCGCTTTGATTTCTGGTTCAAATTGGTTCCCTGGGAATATATTGCCGAAGAAGAACCCGATTTGTGTAAAATTCTGACCCAAATCGTGCGGCGTGATCTGGCGGTTATTCTCAATCCGGCGTACACCATGTTGTTTCAATCGAAAGGTATCCTGAAATACCTGTGGGATTTATTTCCCAATGAACCGGCATTGCTCGAAGCCAGCCTCGATGAACCCATGGGTCGTTCCAATTTCCCCTTTGTTCAAAAAGTGTTTTTTGGCCGGGAAGGCGCCAATGTCAGCATCCATGATGAAATCGGCCTGCCGGTGGAGGTGCGCGGCGGCGAATACGAAAAGCAACGCAGCGTATACCAGGCACTCGCCGAATTAGCCCGGGATGAGCAGGGGCAGTATTATCAAGCCGGCGTGTTTTTCGCCTATGAAGCCTGCGGCATGGGTTTTCGCCGCAGTCCGCAACGCATCATCGACAACGGTGCACAGTTTGTAGGGCATTTGGTAAAATAAATCAAATAGCAATTGGCAGACCAAAATAAAGTATAGTAAAGATTTTATTAAATCTATATTTGCCCTTGCGAAAATTCTCTTCTCCGCTCCAATTGAAAATGATAATTTGGCTTCATCAAGTTTATATTAAATAGTAGTACCAAACTCAAACTGTTCATTTTCAAACCTTTACTGTCTTAATCATGATTCGGAATCTACTTCTTGCTCTGGGAGCGTTCATGCTCCTGGCCCTTAATGCTTCTGCACAGCGCGTATGTGCCGCCCATGACGTGCTGGAACAACAACTACTTGAAAACCCGCTCCTCCAGGAAATGATGGAGGAAATTGAACGCCACACCGAAGGTTTTATAAACACCCCGGAGGGCGTACACGAACGGGTGCAAGTCACCATTCCGGTTGTTGTCAATGTGATCTGGAATATCGCATCAGAAAATATCAGCGATGCTCAAATACAGTCGCAGATTGACGTTTTAAATGCTGATTTCCGGGCCCTCAATGCCGACAGGCTCAACACGCCTTCTATTTTTTCCAACCTGATTGCTGATTTTGAAATCAATTTCTGCCTCGCAACGCAGGATCCAAGCGGAAATGCAACCACCGGTATTCGCCGTCAAAACACTACCCGAACATCGTTTTCCAGCAATGATGCGATGAAATACACTGCCCAGGGCGGTCTGGACGCGTGGGATCGCAACAAATACCTCAATCTGTGGGTATGCGACCTGAGTAGCACGCTGCTGGGTTACGCACAATTTCCCGGAGGCGCTGCCGCCACCGATGGCGTTGTTTGCGACTACCTGTACTTTGGTACTGTCGGCGTGGCTACTGCTCCTTTTGATAAAGGCCGTACTGCCACCCACGAAGTTGGCCACTGGCTCAACCTGCGCCACATCTGGGGCGATGCTACCTGTGGTAGCGACCTCGTGAACGATACGCCTACCCACAATACCTCCAATGGAGGTTGTCCGGGCTATCCTGATTACTCTACCTGCTCCGGCGCTCCGGTAGAAATGACCATGAACTATATGGATTACACGGATGATGCCTGTATGTACATGTTCACTCCCGGCCAGAAGGCCCGCGCACAAGCTTTGTTTGCCACGGGCGGCAGCCGTGTATCGCTGCTCACTTCTCCCGGTTGCCAACCACCAAGCGGCGGCGGCGGCTGCGCTGTAGCGTCCGGTCTGAATGCTACCAGTATCGCACAAACTACCGCTACGCTCAACTGGGGCGCTGTTAGCGGAGCAACTTCTTACAATTTACAGGTAAAACTGTCTTCGTCTTCTACCTGGACCACCTTTACGGGTCTGACTGGTACTTCCTCTAATATTACAGGACTTACCGCCAACAGCACCTACAACTACCAGGTACAAACTGTTTGTGGCGGCACTTCTGCGGCTTATTCATCTGCCGCATCCTTTACAACGCTGGCTTCCGGCGGTGGCGGATGTACTGACACCTATGAATCCAACAATACGAAGAATACGGCCAAAGTTATTCCGGTAAACACCACCTTTACGGCACAGATCGCTTCGTCTTCCGATGTAGACTGGTACAAATTTGCCAACACGTCGGCTACCAGAAACATCAAAATTGATCTCACTACCCTGCCGTTCGATTATGATATACGCCTGTATCGCGGTACCAATAATTCAGTGCTGGCTTCTTCTCTGAACGGTGGAACTACCGATGAAGCATTGATTTACAATACAAATACTGTTTCTACCAGCTACTATGCCAAAGTAGAGGGTTACCAGGGTGTATTCAGCACTACGCAGTGTTACACCATGCGCGTAAGCCTCAGTTCCAGCGCTTTCCGGACGGACGGCAGCTCAGACGGTGAAGTAGAGGAACTGGAAATACCCGTTGTATTTGAAAATGTGCCCTTTGGTATGTTCCCGAACCCTGCTTCCAATCACATCACAGTAGAAGTGCCTATGGATACGGAGGCGGACGTACAGGTTAGCATATTTGATCCATCCGGCAAAGCAACCCTGCAACAACACCGCGTGCTGGGTAAAGGCGACAATCAGATGTCTTTCGACGTCAGCCGCCTGCCAAATGGTATCTATTTTGTAGAGGTGCGCAACGGTAAATCACTGAACACCCGGAAGTTGGTGGTTCAAAATTAAGTTGATGGGTTTGAGAAGTTTGATGGTTTGAAGTGGTAACTCTTGGCTTTACGTTACCACTTCAAACCATCAAACCTCTCAAACTATCACCCCCTTTTTACTTCCCCCTTTCCTGCATATCAGAATAATAGATCAGGTTCCACTCGCCATCGGGTTGTTTGGCGAAACGGCGTTCTATGCCATACCCTCCCGCTGTAATCAGGATATACTCGATCAGCAGACCGTCGCCCAGCATTTGTATTTGCCTTTTGTAATCGCCCGAACTGTAATCCACCGGACGGTGCATGCGCCAGTTGCTTTGTTCCCAGGTAATTTCTTTTTTTTGATAATGCGTACTGTCTATCTGTTCGCTTTTATCGCCTTGCAGGGGCCAGGAAATATGGGTCATCTGATACATACTGTCCGTGTGAAATTTCTCATAAAAATCGGAGAAATCGGCCGGAATCTGTGTGTCGGAAGTGGTCACCGATTCTGCCTGGGGCGTTGGCGATGTTTGTTTGCAGGCAAAGAAAAGGAGCATTGCGCTCAATACAACCGGAAAAAATTTCATGTAAAAGCAATTTTGAAATTTGGAAAACAAGCGGCAAAAATAGTTCGTCCGACAAACGAAATTTCCCTGAACTATATTTGCAACTCCATATTTCAAAAATTTCCATCCCTTACATGAGAGGCATTTATACCATTCTGTTGCTCCTGCTTTCCAACGTTTTTATGACGTTTGCGTGGTATGGCCACCTGAAATTTTTTCAAAAAACGGGAATGTTCGGTCTGATCATCGCCAGTTGGTTGATTGCATTCCTGGAATACAGCCTGATGGTGCCTGCCAACCGGATCGGTTACAAGGAACAGGGCGGGCCGTTCACTTTGTTGCAACTCAAAGTGATTCAGGAAGTTATCACCTTGCTGGTGTTCACGGCCTTTACCCTGATTTTCTTTAAAAATGAAACGCTGAAATGGAACCACTTTGTGGGCTTCGGCTTTCTGGTGCTGGCGGTGTATTTTATCAGGAAATAGTGTTTTTTACCATATAGTTTTTTTAAACACATAGGCACATAGAAAACATAGCCATAGTGTATGCTACGCTATGTTTTCTATGTGCCTATGTGTTTAAAAAATTGATGTGTTTAAAAAACCTATTCCTTTACAATCCGTACCGGCTCCGGCGTAGAAGTCGCATTGGAAATACGCACCAGGTACACACCCGCTTGCAGGTCGGCAAGTTGTAACACCGCTTCATTGATGCCATTATCGGCAGCGAATTCCTGAACCAATACCAGGCGACCGGATATATCAGTCACACGAATCGTTACCTGTTCTTCCTTCAGGGATGCAAACTGTATCGTCATCCGATCCTTCGCAGGTGAGGGGAAGGCTGCCGTGATACCGAAGTGCTCGCCTTTGCGGGTCAGAAGGATCGTGCCGGACAGGTTTTCCGCGCCGTCGAAATCCACCGAACGCAGGCGGTAGTAGGCTTTTGCCGGCGGCGTACGGTCTTCGAGTTCATATTTCACGGGAGACCGGGAATCCATTTCACCCGCTTTTTTACCAACTTCCAACCACTTAATGCCATCCACAGAGCGCTCGACAATATGCCACTGTACGTTTTTCTCGGTGAGGGTTTCCCAGAGGAGCATGTTGGAGGAGATGTTGGTTTTGCCGGTGAAGGAAAGGAGTTCGAGCGGCAGGGCGGAGGAAGTGCCTCCCATAGCGAACTGGCTAAAACCTGACATTCCTGTACGGTTAAGTCTATAGATGTTCGTACCTGCGGTTACAGTTGTGACGTGGGTGCCGTCCAGGGTCCAGTCAGTGGCCAACACAGCGCCTGAGTTGCGTTTAAGTAATACCAACTCGTTAACCGGATTTGGCGTAGAAGTACCGTCTTCTTTTTTAAAGTCATTTGCGTAGAACCAGGCAGAATACGTCCCCCCTGACACTCCGTCAGTAGGCGTTGGTTGTATATCCCAACTGCCAGTGGGCGATACTTTTGTTATGGAAAGAGCGCCTTCGGTAAGTTCTGGACTGATGGTGCTGCCACCGTCCGGTGCAGCTGCTGTATAGGATGCCTCTAATCTGCCGGAGGTTGGAGCGACCGTGTACGTAATGGAGGCGATTTGGGGGTCATCCCCATCACCCACAGGCAGGATGGAGGCTGGACTTGTGCCCGTAAACCAGCGCCGCACCGGGCCGACTACCCAACCGCCCGGCCAGGCTGTCGTGAGCGGGAGCGTTGGAGTAACCAGAAGGGGAGCGCTACCTGTCTGCACTGTTCCACCTGTGATGGAACTGGGGCCATAGCCGATGGTGAGTACATTGGTGGAAGTTGTAATGATGGTACCACCGGTGCCCA
>Ga0138256_10009613_pt1 | contig 10145 bp, 4 predicted proteins | sample KNB2016incub_MG_FD_105486 | JGI IMG/M metagenome (GOLD analysis project Ga0138256, IMG submission 105486) | Active sludge microbial communities from wastewater in Klosterneuburg, Austria - KNB2014incub_MG | ecosystem: Engineered > WWTP > Activated sludge > Unclassified | place: Austria...
ACCACGGCGTACAGCCGCTCCCAGTAGCCGAGCGAGGCGGCGAAGTCGCCGGCGTTGAGCGTCGCCGTGCCCGCCAGCGCGAGCGCCTTGGGATGGCGCGGGTCGGCGGCGAGCGCGCGCTTCACCAGCTCCGTGGGCTCGCCCGCGAGATTGCGCCCGCGCGAAAGCGCCAGGGCGTCGGCGTAGTCCGCGAGCACCGAGGCATCCTGCGGGGCGATCTTCGCCAGGTGCGCGTAGGCCTCGAGGGCCTTGGCCGGCTTGCCCGTGGCCGCGTAGGAGCGCGCGAGCAGGCTCCAGCCCTGCACGTCGTCCGGGCGCTCCTTCATCTTCTGCTCGAGGAGGACGACCATCTCCTCGATCTGGTGGTCGCCGGGCTGCGCGCTGGCCGCAGCCATCACCTTGGGGTCCGTCGCCTCGGGCGTTCCCACCCAGAGGTAGAAGCCCACGGTCACGGCGGGAATGGCGAGCCCGAAGAACGCCGCCACCATCCACGGCTTGCGAACGGGACCGGCGGGCATCTCGCCCGCGGTGGCGAGGTCCTCCTCGGCGCGGGCGGCGAGCTCGGTCAGCGCGGCTTCGCGCGCCTCCCTGGGCAGCAGGCCCACCGCGACGTCGTTCTCGATGTCGCGGCGCTGGCCGCGAAGTACGGCAAGGTTAGCCTCGCGCAGCGAGGGCGCCGAGCGCGCGCGCGGCCGGAGCAGGGGCACGAGCACGAACGCGAGTGCCGCCACGATCAAGAGGGCAGCGACGATCCAGAAGGTGAGCATCGGGGAGGAGGCGGGAGAGGCAGTCAAGGCGACGGCGGATTATACCGGAGGGGTGGGCCGATTCCCCTTGCGAACGCTCAACGGGAAGTTACAATGCCCCGCGCGCCTATCGCTTTGCGCAATAGCGCTCCATAAGAATAAATTCTCGCGGGGAAGGGAGAGCATCGGTGCGACACCAGTCGATCCTGGAGTACGCGCGTTTTCGCTGGTTCAAGTCGGCCCTCTGGCTCTCGATCCTCGCCGGGGCCGCCTATCTCTGGCACGACCCGCCCCTCAAGCCCTACGGCGGCACCTGGCTCGGCTACACGCTGGGGACCGCCGGCGCCCTGCTGATCCTCTGGCTCCTGTGGTTCGGCGTGCGCAAGCGCCGCTACTCCTCGCGCCTGGGGACCGTGCAGGGCTGGCTCTCGGCCCACGTCTACCTCGGCACGGCCCTCCTCGTCGTGGGGACGCTGCACACCGGGTTCGAGCTCGGCATGAACGTGCACACCCTCGCCTACGTCCTCATGGTGGCCACGGTCGCGAGCGGGTTCTACGGCGTCTACATCTACCTGTCGGTGCCGGGGCTCATGACCGCCAACCGCGGCGAGGAGACGCTCGAGGCGATGCTCCTCAAGGTCGCGGACCTCGACCTCGAGATCCGCGAGAAGGCGCTCTCGCTTCCTGACGAGATCCTGCGGGTGGTGAACGCCTCGCTCGACAACTCGCGGCTGGGCGGGTCCCTCCTGCGCGTCGTCACGGGGCGCGACCGCGCCTGCCCGACGGCGGCCGCGGTGCGCGAGCTGCCGGAGATCGGCAAGCGCCTGTCGGGCGATTCCGCCAAGCTCAACCACGAGGTGTACACGCTGCTGCTGCAGAAGAACGAGCTCCTGGCGCGCGCCCGGCGCGACCTGCGCTACAAGGCGAGGCTCGACCTGTGGCTCTACCTGCACGTCCCGCTCGCCGTCGCGCTGCTCGCCGCGCTCGCCGCGCACGTGGTCTCCGTCTTCCTCTACTGGTAGCCGCGCCCGGGAGCCGACTTGAAACTCCTCGTCATCACGCAGAGCCGCAACCGGGCGGGCCGCATGGTCCAGGTGCGCAAGGAGGTCAACGCCGACTGGGTGCGCGTCGGGCGCAACGCCTCGAGCGAGGTGATGCTCGCCGACCCGCGCATCGCCCTGAGCCAGGGCCTCATCGTCGACCGGAGCGGCCCCGTCTATACCGAGGGCGAGATGGGGACGGCCACCAGCACCACGCGCAAGGCGGTGCGCTCGGTGCGCCTCGCGCCCGGCACCGCGATCGATGTCGGGCCCTACCGGCTCACCGCCATCCCCGCGCCGGCCGGCTACACGGGCGCGATCACGGTGGAGCTCGTGCGGCCCGCCGACAACGTTGCCCAGGAGTTCCTGGCGCGGGCCGAGCGCCTCACGCTCGCCTCCCTGGGGGTTCCGAAGCGCGCGGCCGCGCTCGCGCTCTTCGCGCTCGTGGCCGTGCTCTTCTTCCTCGCGCCGGCCGGGCGCGTCCTGGGCCTGCCGTGGGGCCAGCCGGAGGCGATTGCGGCGGCGAGCGACCGGTACTGGAACCCCGGCCCGGTGATGCTCGCGCACCAGCCGATCGAGACGAAGTGCGAGGCCTGCCACGAGGTGGCCTTCACGCAGGTGCGGGACTCGGCGTGCCTGGAGTGCCACTCGCGCATCGGGCACCACGTGGCCCAGGACATGTCGCCCGCGGCGCTCTTCGCCGGCACGCGCTGCGCCGAGTGCCACCGCGACCACAAGGGCGCCAAGGCCACGCACCGCGACGACGACGCCTTCTGCGTCGATTGCCACCGCGACGTGCGCACGCGCGCCAACGGTGCGCAGTCGCAGGACGCCTCCGACTTCGCGAAGGACCATCCGGCCTTCCGGCTTTCGATTCCCGACGGCAAGGGCGTGAAGCGCGTCCGGCAGGGCGCCGCGCCGATCCAGGAATCCTCCGGCCTCGTCTTCCCGCACGCGGTGCACCTCGACCCGGCGGGCGTCCGCCACCCCGAGAAGGACAAGGTGAAGCTCGAGTGCGCGGCCTGCCACATGCCCGACGCCTCGAAGCGCGGCTTCGAGCCGGTGTCGATGGCCAGGCACTGCCAGGATTGCCACCGCCTGGAGTTCGAGCCGGCGGTGACGAGCCGGCAGGTGCCGCACGGCCGGCCGGCCGAGGCCATGACGGTGGTCCGCGAGTTCTACGCCAACCTCGCGCTCAACGGCGTGCCGGACAGCTTCGAGAAGGCCTTCGGCGTTCCCGGCGAGGGGCTGCTGCGCCGCGCCGGCGAGCCGGCGCCGGCCGAGCGCCAGGCCGCCCTCGGCATGGCCGCGAGGAAGGCCGCGCACGTCTCCGAGGAGATCTTCGAGATCCGCCTGTGCCGCACCTGCCACGAGATCCAGAGGAGCGAGGGCGACAAGGGCGTGGACTGGAACGTGGCCCGGGTGCGCGCGAACCGCGCGTGGATGCCGGCGGCGCGCTTCGACCACAAGAGCCACGCGCAGGCCAAGTGCTCGAGCTGCCACGACGTCGCGAAGTCGAAGCGAAGCGCCGACGCGGCGATGCCGGCGATCGAGGGCTGCCGCGAATGCCACGGCGGCTCGCGGCCCGCCGAGAAGAAGGTGACCTCCAGCTGCCTGCTGTGCCACGGCTTCCACGAGCAGCGGCATCCCTGGGACCCGCAGTTCAGGCCGAGATCGTCCACGCGAGTGGCTTCCGGTGCCGCCGGTGCGAACTGAGCGGCGCCCGGTCGCCTTCGCCGTGGGCGCGCTGGCGCTCGCGCTGGCGCTCGCCGGCTGCTCGGGCTCGTCGGGCAACGCCGGGTCCTCGACCTGCGCGCCGAACTGCAACGCAGCGACCCGCTTCCTCACCGAGGACGACGTGCGGCGCGTGATCGCCCAGGCCGCGGGCGAGGCGAGCGCGCGCGGGGGCCGCGCCACCATCGCCGTCGTGGACCGCGTGGGCAACGTGCTCGCCGTCTTCCGCATGGCGGGCGCGCGCGAGCGCTTCGACATCCTGTCCGGCCGCGGCGTGGAAGGGGGCCTGGACGGGATCCGCGACATGCTGCCTTCCGAGGCCGCGGCCATCGCGAAGGCGATCACGGGCGCCTACCTGTCCTCCGCCGGTAACGCGTTCTCGACTCGAACCGCCGGGCAGATCGTGCAGGAGAGCTTCCTGCCCGGCGAGGCGCAGGCGCCCTCCGGGCCGCTCTACGGCGTGCAGTTCTCGCAGCTTTCCTGCTCCGACGTGAACCGCAACCCGGCGCACGGCAGCGTGGGCCCCAAGCGCTCCCCGCTCGGGCTCGCCGCCGATCCGGGCGGTCTCCCCCTGTACAAGGGCGGCACCGTCGTGGGCGGCGTGGGCGTGATGGCCGACGGCACCTACGGGCTCGACCTCGTCATCACTGACCGGGACGAGGACCTGGACGAACTCGTCGCGGTCGCGGGCGCGAGCGGCTTCGCGGCGCCGGCGGACATCCGCGCCGAGCGCATCACCGCCGACGGCAAGACCTTCCGCTTCGTGGACTCGGAATCGCTCGCTTCCGATCCCGCGCGCGCCCCCCCGTTCGCCGCGCTGCCCGGCGCGCTCGTGGCGGTGCCGGGGTACGTGGAGGCCAGCGTGCGCGCGGGCGTGGCCTTCGGGACGCCCGCCTCGGGCTACCGCGCCGCGGGCGGCGCGTTCGCGGCGCTCGGCGCCTTCACGCTCGTGGACGCCGCCAATGCGGAGCGCTTCCCGCCCCGCGCCGGCACGGGCACCGAGGCGCTCACCGCGGCCGAGGTGGCGCGCATCCTCGAGGAAGGCATCCGCGTCGCGGGCCGCGCGCGCGCGCAGATCCGCCGGCCGCTCGGTTCCCCGGCGGAGGTCTCGGTGAGCGTCGTGGACGCCGGCGGCGACATCCTGGGGCTGGTGCGGACCGCCGACGCGCCCGTCTTCGGCACCGACGTCGCGGTGCAGAAGGCGCGCGGCGCGCTTCTCTTCTCGCGCCCGGACGCCTTTTCGCTCATCTCGGGCCTGCCGCCCGCCGCCTATCTCGTTCCGGCCGGCACCACCTCCTCGATCGCCGCCTACGCGAACGCGTTCCGCGACTTCGTGGGTGCGGGCGGCGAACTCGACGGGCGCACCGCGTGGTCGACGCGCGCCATCGGCAACCTGCACCGGCCCACCTATCCCGACGGCATCGCGGGAACGCCACCCGGGCCGCTGTCGAAGGGATTCGACACGTGGAGCCCTTTCAACGTCGGCTTCCAACTCGATCTCGTCTACAACCAGCTCATCAAGGGCGCGCTGGGCGACACCTCGACCGGCTGCGCGGGACGCGCGGCGGCGGGAGCGCCCGCGGGCTCGCCCGACGCGGGGCTCGCGCTGGCGCGAAACGGGGTGCAGATCTTCCCTGGCGGTGTTCCCGTCTATCGCGGGTCCACGCTCGTGGGCGCGATCGGCATCTCGGGCGACGGCGTGGACCAGGACGACATGGTGGCCTTCCTCGGGTTCGCCAACGCCGCGCGCGCCCTGGGCACCGGGCTCGCCCACGCGCCGCCGCCGATGCGCGCCGACCAGCTCGCGCCGCAGGGCGTGCGGCTGCGCTACGTGCAGTGCCCGCAGTCGCCGTTCAACGATTCGACGGAGCAGAACGCCTGTGCGGGCCTCTGAGCGCGCCCGCCCGCCGCTCGCGACCCTCGCGCTCGCGGCGCTGGCGGCCTGCGTGTGCCCGGCGCACGCGCAGGAAGGCCTCGCGCCCGCCGTCAACGAGGACCGCAGGCTCCCGCCCGAGCGGCCGGCCGACCGCGAGATCGGGCAGCGCCGGCCCGGGGACTCGAAGCCCCTCGAGTTCTTCCCGCCGCCCGCCGACCCGAGCCAGGTCCCCGGCCCGATGCCCGCCACGCCCAGGCAGGCGCTCCCCGTTCCCGACCGCTGGCGGATCATGCAGGCGCTCGGGTTCAAGTTCCCGCTCGCCGATCCCTACAACCAGAACATCCTCAAGGGCGACCTGCCCATCGGCGACGACCCCGCCTTCAAGGAGGCCTTTCCCGACCTCGCGCGGCGCCTCTCGCCCGACTGGTTCTTCAGCCTGGGGCTGGTGTCCGACACGCTCGTCGAGGCGCGGCGGCTGCCCACGCCGGTGGGATTGCAGTCCACGGACCGCCCCGGCTCGGTGGACGTGTTCGGCGAGGGCCAGCAGACGACGGTCGCCGAGACGCTGGTCGTCTCGCTCGGGCTCATCAAGGGAAACACCACCTTCAAGCCCCCGGACTACGAGCTGCGCTTCGTCCCCGTGTTCAACGTGAACCAGTCGCGCGTCGAGGAGGTGAGGGCGCTGCGGGTGGACCCGCGCGCCGGCACGAAGCGCACCGACAGCCACGTCGGCGTGCAGGAGCTCTTCGCCGACGTGCACCTGCGCAACGTCTCCACCCGCTACGATTTCGACTCCGTGCGCGCGGGCATCCAGCCGTTCATCTCGGACTTCCGCGGCTTCGTGTTCCAGGACGTGCCCTTCGGCGTGCGCCTGTTCGGCACGCGCGACAACAACCAGTGGCAGTACAACCTGGGCTGGTTCCGGCGCGTCGAGAAGGACACGAACTCGGGCCTGAACGACGTCACGACGCCGATGCGCCGCGACGACGTCTTAGTGGCCAACGCCTTCCGCCAGGATTTCCCGGTCCCGGGCTTCACCTCCCAGGCCACGGCCATCCTCAACGTGAACCGGGAGGGCGAGGGCGCCTACTACAACAACAACGGCTTCCTCGAGCGGCCCTCGTCCCTGGGCGACGAGCGCCCGCACGACTACACCGTCGGCTACCTGGGCTGGAGCGGCGACGGCCACCTCGGCCGCTGGAACCTCTCGGCCTCGGTGTATGCCGCGATCGGCCGCGACGAGCGACATCCGCTCGCCGGGAAGGCGCAGGACATCCGCGCGGGGTTCGCCGCGGCCGAGCTCTCGCGCGACTTCAGCTGGGTGCGCCTGCGCCTGAACGCGCTCGCGGCCTCCGGGGACAAGGACCCCTTCGACGACAGGGCCACCGGCTTCGACGCGATCCTCGAGAACCCGCAGTTCGCCGGCGCGGACACGAGCTTCTGGATCCGCCAGGCCGTGCCGCTGGCGGGCGGGGGCGGGGTCGCCCTCTCCGGCAGGAACGGGGTGCTGCCGAGCCTGCGCTCCTCGAAGGACCAGGGGCAGTCCAACTTCGTGAACCCCGGGATCCTCCTCCTCGGGGTGGGCGGCGACGCCGACCTGCTGCCCGAGCTGCGCATGAGCGCGAACGTCTCCTGGCTGCGCTTCCAGGACACGACGGTGCTGGGCGTGCTTCGAAACCAGGCCCCGCCCGACCGCGAGATCGGCTGGGACGTCTCGGCCTCCCTGCAGTGGCGCCCGTTCATGAGCCAGAACGTCGTGCTCAACGCCTCCGCGGCCGCGCTCCTTCCCGGCAAGGGGCTCGAGCAGCTCTACGACGAGGACCGGCGCGGGCCGCAGTACTCGATCCTCGTGAACCTCCTGCTCAACTACTAGCCATGACGCGACGAACGCCCATCGCCCTTGCCGCCATCGTCCTCGCCGTCGCGGTGCATGCCGACACCGGGAGCGAGAAGCCCGTGGCGCGCACGCACGTCGCCCATCCGCCGGCGCCCGAGCGGCAGACGCAGGCGCAAGCCGCGGCGAAGAGCGCCGGCTGCGCGACCTGCCACTCGGCGACGGACCGCCACACCATGCACCAGAACCCGGCCGTCGTGCTCGGGTGCACCGACTGCCACGGCGGCGACGCGAAGGTGGAGAAGCCCGCCGGGGCCGAGCGCAAAGACCCCGCCTACCAGGCCGCCCTCGAGCGCTCGCACGTGCTGCCGCGCTACCCGGCGGCGTGGAAGTGGCCCGCGAGCGCCAACCCCGAGGGCAGCTACACGCTCCTGAACCGCGAGGCGCCCGAATACGTCCGCTTCGTGAATCCCGGCGACCTGCGCGTGGCGCGCGAGGCCTGCGGGGCGTGCCACCTGCCCATCATCCAGGCCTCCGAGAGGAGCCTCATGTCCACCTCGGCCATGCTCTGGGGAGGGGCGGCCTACAACAACGGGATCCTTCCCTTCAAGCGCTACATCCTCGGCGAGGCCTACACGCGCGAGGGCGTGGGCGCCACGCTCGTCAACCCGGTGAAGCCGACCGACTTCCTCGTGGCCAAGGGCATCCTGCCCAGCGTGACGGCGCTGCCGTCGTGGGAGACGATCCCGCCTGCGGACGTCTTCCGCGTCTTCGAGCGCGGCGGCCGCGTGATCTCGTCGCAGTTCCCGGAGATCGGGCTGCCCAACAACACCGGGCTCCTGCAGCGCCTGGACGAGCCCGGCCGCCCCGATCTCAAGCAATCGAACCGCGGCCCGGGAACGGGAAGCCGCATCGCGGTGCCGGTGATCAACATCACCAAGACGCGCCTGAACGACCCGCACCTGTGGTTCCTCGGCACGAACGAGCAGCCGGGCGACTACCGCTCCTCGGGCTGCACGGCCTGCCACACGGTCTACGCCAACGACCGCGACCGCTCGCACTCGGGCGTCTACGCGAAGTACGGCCACGCGGGCGAGACGGCCACGAAGGACCCGACGATCCCGAAGGGGCGTTCCGGCCACCCCATCCGCCACGAGTTCACGCGCGCCATTCCCTCCTCGCAGTGCATGGTCTGCCACATGCACCAGCCCAACGTGTTCGTGAACAGCTACTACGGCACGATCATGTGGGACTACGAGTCGGACGCCCCGTCCATGTGGCCGCAGAAGCAGAAGTACCCGACGCACGACGAGGCGAGGAAGATCCTCGACCGCAACCCCGAGGAGGCGGCCATCCGCGGCAAGTGGAGCGACCCGGAGTTCCTGAAGAACGTCTCCAGCCTCAACCCGACTCTCAAGGACACGCAGTTCGCCGACTACCACGGCCACGGCTGGAACTTCCGCGCGGTGTTCAAGCGCGACCGCAAGGGCACGCTCCTCGACAAGGAAGGCAAGCCCGTTTCCGACGAGGATCCCGGGAAGTTCAAGAAGGCGGTCCACCTCACCTCGATCCACCTGGACGTGGGCTTCCACTGCGTCGACTGCCACTTCTCCCAGGACATGCACGGCAACGGCCACATCTACGGCGAGGTGGCGGCGGCGGTGGAGGTGGACTGCCGCGACTGCCACGGCACCGCCGACAAGTACCCGACGCTACGCACCTCCGGGCCGGCGGCCCGGCCGGGGGGCATGGACATGGCGCTCCTCAGGACGCAGGACGGCCGCAAGCGCTTCGAGTGGCGCGAGGGCAGGCTCTTCCAGCGCTCCGCCATCTACCCCGACCTCGAGTGGGAGATGTCGCTCGTGAAGGACACGGTCACGCCGGGGAACGCGCACTACAACGAGAAGGCCGCACGCGCGAAGCTCATGCACGCGGGCGAGCCGGGACGCAAGGGCGAGTGGGGTCCCGGCGGGAAGGACTACGCGCACCCCGACGAGAAGATGACCTGCTTCAGCTGCCACCTCTCCTGGACCACCAGCTGCGGCGGCTGCCACCTGCCCATCCAGGCGAACTGGAAGACGGAGCGCCACCACTACGAGGGCGGGGAGACGCGCAACTACGCCACCTACAACCCGCAGGTGGCCCGCGACGAGATGTTCCAGCTCGGCCGGCACGGCCCGGTGAAGGGCGGGCGCATCGCACCCATCCGCTCCTCCTCGGCGCTGGTGCTCTCCTCGACCAACATCAACCGCGAGCGCATCTACATCCAGCAGGCGCCGGTGGCCGCGAGCGGGTTCTCCTCCCAGGCCTTCGCGCCGCACTACCCGCACACCGAGAGGAAGACGGAGACGAAGGGCTGCTCCGACTGCCACGTCTCGGACCAGGGCGACAACAACGCGATCATGGCGCAGATGCTGCTGCACGGGACGAACTTCGTGAACTTCGTCGGCTTCAACGCCTGGGTGGGGGAGGAGAGGCACGTGCGCGCGGTGCAGGTGACCGAATGGGAGGAGCCGCAGGCGGTGATCGGCAGCTACCTGCACCGCTACGCCTACCCCGACTGGTACGCCGACCACGAGAAGCGCGGCCGGCGCCTGCCCGAGGCCCACGACCACGCGAGCGGCGGCCCCGCGGGCTGCGTCGTGCTGCGCGGCGAGTACTTCTACGCCGCGGAGGGCGCGGGCGGAATGCGCGTGTACGACGTCGCCTCGATCGCCAACAAGGGCGTCTCGCAGCGCATCATCCGCGCCCCGTTCTCGCCGCTGGGCCACGACACCCACGTCCCGTCCCGGAACGCGACCTGCGTGGCCCTGCCCACGAACCAGCCCATCGCGCCCGAGCGCAACAAGGGCGAGCTCATGCGCGTGACGAACCAGGAGCAGCCGTTCCACCCCATCTACAACTACGCCTTCGTG
>Ga0138256_10009614_pt1 | contig 10145 bp, 8 predicted proteins | sample KNB2016incub_MG_FD_105486 | JGI IMG/M metagenome (GOLD analysis project Ga0138256, IMG submission 105486) | Active sludge microbial communities from wastewater in Klosterneuburg, Austria - KNB2014incub_MG | ecosystem: Engineered > WWTP > Activated sludge > Unclassified | place: Austria...
CATAACTTGGCGAGCGGTGGGTGTCAGCCCACCGAGTTGCCCGCATTTGACTCGGAGGGCTTACGCCACTCCGCTCGCCGGGTTTGCGGCGACAGAGGACGTCACTCCCCCTGATTGTGAATCCTGCGATTATGCCATTTAACTTGTGCATGGGTGCTTATAGGAAAAATGCCCACTTTGCTGATGGCAACCTCGTCGGCTGTCAGCTGTCAGCTGTCAGCTGTCAGGGCCTGATCGCCGACAATTCTACCCATCCAACCAGGCGTCCCTCCCCCAAGTCGATCGGGGCGACGATCTTTCCCACACGGTACTTATGGCCGCGGCTACCAAGAGAATCTCCGGGATGCAGAATATGAGACTCAACGCCTTTCGTTCGGGACTCCTGCGGAACAGCAATAGAATAGATTGGCCTGAGAGTAATCTTCGCTGACAGGGGATTTACAACAATCTCGTCAATCTTCGCCTCACTAAACACTTCATGTTTCCTGCCATAGTTGTCAGTAATCTGTTCCAGTGAAAGCGCCCGGGGATCTGAATTCAGACACAAGTAGACGGAAGATGGCCTTCCGCGAAAATTGCCAGGAACGGCGTTTGTGACCATCCGCACTCGCATGCTGTGATCCGCGACGGACGTAAACGAATAGAGCTGATTCCCAAGCGGAATGATGTCTCCAGAGTTGAGATAAAAGCTGGTTCCACGATCTCCATCGTGCTGGGAGAGGCTTAGAGTGACGCGATCTTCAGCCTTTGTTAATGAATAGGCCCACATGGAATCTTGAACAGAACTCTCGTTGTCGGTTTTGAGGCAGATCGGTTGTGGACGATAGGGCCTGCTGTCAATGGGCAGAGTTACAGAACTCAGAAAGGTCTCGGTTGGGGCAAGGTTTGGTCTCGGTCGGCCCCGCCCCCAAAAAAAAGGACCAAAGATCGGTAAAACAAGGCCCAACAACACGATCACGCAGGCGACGCACAGAATGCCCGCGCCGACTCTTTTTGCCCATAAATATCGTCGCTGGGGAAGTTGAGTGGTCATGGCAAGTTCCAGATTTGAGCGTTACTGCAGCAGTCAAGCCTTGTCTCACATGCTTGTTCAGTGGAAAGCACACATATGTAGAGACATGACGCCGCAAACGTGCATCCTTGTTTGCGATTCTCTCGACGCGCCCTCGGAATTGGCGATTGTCGTTCCATGCGATTGCGCCGTATCCAGCGTCGTTATACTTCACGCGGTCAGAAATGAAGCTGTAGATTCTCTTGCGATTGTCCCCTCTCCCCCGAAATTGATTTTCCAACTTGACACGTTTTCCACGGGGGAGAGGGCTAGGGTGAGGGGGAAAGAATGCACTGTTTTCTGGTTCATATTAACCACGGGTCAGCCCCTGGTACGTAGCCCGCGCGAGTTAAAAACGGAAAACCATTCCAGCCGTGATAGTGTGAAGTGTTGTTTCAATACTTTCACCCATGGAGACCAGAGCTGCGGAACTCGCCGGTGAAATGGGACCCATTGCAAATTACGCTTCGTCGAAGGCTGTCTGCGGAAGGGCAGGACTCTTTCCGTCTCGCTATCAAAGCGACGAAGTCGATCGCGGCGGCAAGCTCACTCGCTTCCGCAACGCGCGCCTGCGAGCCGCGTGGATGATGGTGGCCGACAACATGTGCAAGTGCAACGTGTACTGGATGACGAAAGCGGCGAAGTGGCGTGAAAGCTGGCTGGCTCCGATTCCGCTGGAGGTGCCTCGTCAGAAAGTACGCGAAAAACCGACAAGTCGCCGCGCCGGCAACACGATATCTCTGTGGATGTTTTTACTTGTTGGTAGACACGACCGACTTTTGTCGCACGTGTCGAGATTCGATCGACCTCGAACCTTTCCGCCCTGCTCGTGTCTCCTCCTCCCGAGAGCCTCCGAACCGCAATCAACCTGCATGGTCGATCTTCAAAGTCCGGAGCCACGCCTCTGTCCGTGTCGATAAATCCAGAATCGGCCATTTGCTGGTAATTCTAGGATTCTGACACCGTATCCATTCAAATACAGGGTGGAAAGACCAACTCGGGCGGCCTCTTACTTCAGCATTGCGGGCAACATCGCAAAATCGAGACCTGTGTGTCACAATATCGTGACCCTGTCTATTCACTCAATTGTTGCCCTGCCCCACCCGATTTTGCAACTGCCCTTCGCAGGGCACAAGGAACCCCATGAGCGACGCTCAAAACCTCACGTTCGACGATCAGATTCTGGCCGTCGTCAACGCGGTCGAATATCGACCGGTCACCCAATCGATCCTCGCCAAATCACTGGGAATCAAGAAGAAAGCACTCCGCGATTTTGGCGATGCACTGGCCCGACTCATCGAAGCTGGAAAACTTCGGCAGGACAAGCAGGGACGCATTCGAGTCTGCGGTTCATCCGGCTTGGTCTCCGGTGTTCTCCGAAAAATCAGCAGCGGTGCCGCGTTCGTCATTCCGACAGAAAAGCCGAAAGGCGAAAAAGCGGGCGATATCTATGTTTCCGCCCGTGATTGCCGCGATGCCCAGACTGGCGATGATGTCATGGTCCGAATCACGGCAAAACGCCGAGCCGCCGGACAACGCTGTGGCGTCATCGAAAAAGTCCTCGAACGTGCCACCAGCGTCTTTGTCGGCACCTATTTCGAATCCGGCGATCAGGGCTTTGTCCGAGTTGACGGCACGGTCTTTGGATCGGCCATTCACGTCGGTGATCCCGGCGCAAAGGGAGCCCGCATCGATGACAAAGTCGTCATTGAGATGCTACGCTTTCCGACAGCCGATCGGAAGGGTGAAGCTGTTCTGACGGAGGTTCTTGGCCATCGTGGCGATCCTGGTGTAGACACCATGAGCGTCGTCCACAGCATGGGCCTGCCTTATGAGTTTTCAGAAGCCGTCCACGACGACGCGCGGCGTCAGGCCGATGCCTTTGATGAAACAAATCTCAAGGGACGCGAAGATCTCTCCGCCGAAACCATTATCACCATTGACCCCGTCGATGCCCGTGACTTTGACGACGCCATCTCACTCAAACGGTCAGACAACGGACACTGGCATCTGGGAGTTCACATTGCCGATGTGGCGCATTTTGTGACTCCCGGCGGCAAACTGGATGCGGAGGCCCGGAAACGCGGCACCAGTGTTTATTTGCCAGGGCATGTCATTCCGATGCTGCCTGAACTCATCAGCAACGGCCTCGCCAGTCTGCAGCAGGGACAGGTGCGATTCACGAAGACCGCCTTCATCGAATTCGATGAGACCGGCACAGTCGTCGGCAGCGACGTTGCCAACTCGGCGATCCGCGTCACCCGCAGATTCGCCTATGAAGACGTCATGCCGATTCTGCACAACTCCAGGAAATCATTTGCCAACGTCACGCCCGAAGTTCGCAAGTTGCTGCAGGACATGTTCGAACTGGCCATGCTGCTTCGCCGTCGCCGATTTGCAAGCGGCGCGTTGCAGATGGGGATTCCGGAAGTTGCGATCGACTTCGATAAAGAAGGTGCAGTTTCTGGAGCCCATCAACGGCATCACGATGAAAGTCACGAGATCATTGAAGAGTTCATGCTGGCGGCCAATGTCGCAGTTGCAACGATTCTGAGCACTCGCGGCCTGCCGTTCCTGCGGCGCGTGCATGCTGATCCGGACGAAATCAAAATGCGAAATTTTCAGCAGTTCTGTCAGGGCCTTGGCCTGACGCTGCAGAAAGCTCAGGACCGATTCGAAATCCAGCAACTGATTCACAAGGTTGAAGGCAAGCCGGAACAGCGAGCTGTCAATTTCGCGTTACTCCGCAGCATGAAACAGGCTGTTTACTCGCCCGACGACATGGGCCATTACGCACTGTCCGAAGAAGACTATTGCCACTTCACCAGTCCCATCCGCCGCTATCCGGACCTGACCATTCATCGACTCATCGGACAGATCGCCGCCAAGCGCGCCGCAACACCGCAGCCCGTTCCGGAACTCATCGAACTCGGCAAGCACTGTTCACTCACCGAACGTCGAGCTGAGAAAGCGGAGCGAGAACTGATTCGTGTCAAAATGCTGCGTTACATGGCGCAGCGTGTCGGCGAAGAAATGGATTCGATCATCACCGGAGTCGAAAGCTTTGGCCTGTTTTGTCAGGGCATCGAGATTCCGGCCGAAGGCATGATTCATCTGAGTGCCCTCAGCGACGATTTCTACGTTTTCGATCAGGCCACCCGCCGACTCACCGGCAGCAAAACGCATCGTGAATTCCGCCTCGGCGACCCCATTCGCATCGTCATCGCTGCCGTCGATATCGACCGTCGCCAACTCGACATGCGCGTCGCCGACTCCTCACCGACCAGCCGCCGCAAGAAAGTCCGCCCACCTTCCGAGCGCGAACACCAAAGCGCCGTTCATCCTTCAGCCAAAAAACAACAGGAGTTCCCAAAGCAAGGGAAGCGGCGAGGCGATAAGAAAGGCTCCGGCACCGTGAAGAAATCCAAACGCGGACGGAAGCGCAGCTGAAGCGGAATGACCAATGACCAAACCCGAATGACCAATGTTGATTCGTCAGTCAACACAACGTTGATTCGTGCCGACGGTTAATCGGTCTGAAACGACGTCCCGACGCAAGATTTGTCCCATGTGATGTCGCTGTCACATGGTCGATTTCGAACGGCAGATCGTCGAATTGCTGCGGCAGGCGGCAATATTCGCAGACGTCACCGGCACGACTCCAGATAAGTTCTTCCAGGTCGCGATTCATTGCTATACTTCACGCGGTGCTGACTGAGGTTCTTTCAAAGTCAACGTTTTCCATGTCCTTTCTTCCCCCTCACCCTAGCCCTCTCCCCCGTGTAAAACGTATCAAGTTGGAAAATCAATTGCGAGGGAGAGGGGACAATCGCAAGGCAATCGACGGCATCATCTCTGACCGCGTGAAGTATAAGAAACTCGCCGACGAGATTTAAGAACCTGTCGCGCGCGCGACTTCAGCAATGACAACGTGCTTCCCACGCGGCAGAAATTGTCGAGTTCTTCGTCTTTACCCGGCGCGAGCGTGCCAGCCTGGTTGCGTTCGGCCAACTCATGCATTCGCTGCTGTTCTTCAGGCGAAAATTCCAATTCGACAATGCGCCGCGCTACTTCGCGCGTCATGGCCCCGGTGGGATGAACGATTCGTTCCCAAATGGCGGCTTCACTGCCAGGATCAGGATTGGAAATCTTCGGCACGTGTCAGTCTCCGGTGATCTAAAGCCGATGAATCGTCATTGTACAACGGTCTCCCGACCGAGCAACCAAAATCCCCACTGGCTTCACGCCAGTGGCTTACGGGTTTGGCAACTGGGATGGCGGGTTTCCAAACCCGGTTTCCAGCGGCGAGAAGCCCAATGGCGTGGACTTGGTGAGCGGCAAGAAACAGGATTACCAGAGATATCGCGTCGCCGAGGGAATCCGACCTGAGACAGGTCGGACTACGTAGGCAGATCTGTCCTCAGATCTGCTTCCTTTGGCGTGGTTCAGTCGCACAGGTCCGCTCGACGCAATGACTCGCCGATGGTAAATCCTTTTCTGCCGCTCGCCTTAGTCAGTGATCCTAAAGGCGTCTGAACACGCAGCACGAAGGAGGACAATTACTTCTTCATCGCCTGTTTCATGGCATCGCCCATTCCGCCGGGGCTGTCGGAGACGATGACTCTCGCAGCACGGAGGGCGGCGATCTTTTCGGCGGCACCGCCGCCGCCGCCGGAGATAATGGCACCAGCGTGGCCCATGCGTTTTCCAGGAGGTGCCGTCTGACCGGCGATGAATCCGGCGACGGGCTTATTGACATGCGCGTCGATGTATTCCGCCGCCAGTTGTTCAGCACTGCCACCGATTTCACCGATCATGAGGATGCCTTCGGTGCCGGGATCGTTTTCGAATAGTTCGAGTAACTCGATGTAGTTTGTGCCGTTGATCGGATCGCCGCCGATACCGATCGCTGTGCTCTGGCCCAAGCCGACTCGACCCAGTTGCCATGCCGCTTCGTAGGTCAGCGTGCCGCTCTTGCTGATGATGCCAATCGTGCCTGGTGTGTGAATGTAACCGGGCATGATCCCGATCTTTGCCACGCCGGGCGTGATGACGCCCGGGCAGTTGGGACCGATCAGCCGGGACTTGGATTTCTCCAGGCCGCGTTTGACCCGCAGCATGTCCATGACCGGAATGCCTTCAGTGATCGCCACGATCAGTTCCATGCCAGCGTCTGCCGCTTCAAGAATCGCGTCCGCGCAAAATGGCGGAGGCACGAAGATCATGGATGTGTTCGCCCCGGTCTTTTCGCGGGCTTCGATGACGGAATTGAAGACGGCAAATCCATCAACAGTCGTGCCACCCTTTCCGGGGGTCACGCCACCCACGAAGACGTCAACGCCAGGCTGGCACTCGGCCGCGTACAGACGGCATTGCTGACTGTGGAAGAGACCTGAAGTGCCAGTGATCCCCTGAGTGATCACGCGAGTTGATTTGGATACGAGAATGCTCATCGGTTTGAATTCGCGAGGTTAAAACTTGAAATCGAATCTTTGCCCCCTCATCCGGCCTGCGGCCACCTTCTCCCCCTTGCCAGGGGGAGAAGGGAGATGTTGAGCTAAACGCCAAGTGACTTTACTACTTTTTGTGCGGCATCGGTCAGGTCGCTGGCGGCGATGATGTCGCGACCGCTGACTTTCAGCATTTCGCGAGCTTTATCGACGTTCGTGCCCTCCAGCCGGACCACCAGTGGCACATTGAAGCCGACCTTTTCGTAAGCGTTCAGCAATGCCGCCACGATCACATCGCACTTCATGATGCCGCCAAAGATGTTGACCAGCACAGCCTTGACGTTGTCATCCGACAGGATGATACGAAAGGCTTCCGTGACCTGATCTTCATTCGCCCCGCCCCCGACGTCCAGAAAGTTCGCGGGCTCGCCGCCATGCAGTTTGATCAGGTCCATAGTGCTCATCGCCAGTCCGGCACCGTTGACAAGGCAACCGATGTTTCCGTTGAGCTTGACGTAACTCAGCCCCGTGTTGGAAGCTCGCACTTCTGCCGGATCTTCTTCTGAAAGATCTCGCAGCGCAACGACATCCTTGTGCCGGAACAGCGCGTTGTCGTCAAACGTCACTTTGCCATCGAGCGCCATCATCTGGCTGTCTTCGGTGATAATGAGCGGATTGATCTCCACCATGCTGCAGTCGTAAGTGACAAAGAAACGACAAATTTGGGGCAGAAATTTTTCGGCACTCCGAACGGCTGTTGCATCCAGTCCCAGCGCGTACGCCATCTTGCGAGCTTGGTACGGATAGAGTCCGGCGATGGCGTCAAAGGGCTCCGTAATAATCTTTTCGGGCGAATGCTTCGCGACTTCTTCAATCTCCATGCCGCCTTCGGAGGACATGATTAGCACGGGGCCGCCGATTTCGCGATCGACGACAATGCCCAGATACAATTCGCGGGCGATCTTCAGACCTTGCTCGACAAACAGCGTGTTGACCTGCTTGCCTTCATCGCCCGTCTGAATGGTGACGAGTGTATTGCCCAGCATGCGAGTCGCATTTTCGGCTGCTTCTGCGGCGGACTTGACCAGGACAACGCCGCGCTGCGTTGGGGCTTCTTTGAATGTTCCCTTCCCGCGGCCACCGGCGTGGATTTGGGATTTAACGACGGCAATCGGACCGCCCAAAGTCGTGAAGGCCGCTGCAGCTTCTTCAGAAGTTTTGGCGACAATCCCCTGCGGCACCGCTACACCAGCCGCGCGAAACAACTGCTTGGCCTGATATTCGTGAATCTTCATGGAACTCGATCAAATTCAAGGAGTCGAATGAAATGGATCTCCGGCGAGATGGGGCGAACTATAGCGAGTGGCGACAGTTCGTTCGAGGAATCCGGTGGCGAGCCAGGGAATTCCTATGAAAATTCGCGCGTGGGAACCGTCGCTTTAGTCACGGCCCATCAGCCCTTTGCCCAGGGCGATAATACCCAGAACCAACATGATGGGTGGATAGAAGAAGATAATTCCGACTGCCAATCCGCCGAAGAACCACACGATAGAGCCGATGATCATCAGGATTCCGCTGGCAAAATGAACAGGTGACTCTGATACGGTCTGACATTGTAAATTCCGGCTGAGTGTTGCGATGAATCGCCTTGAGCCATTGTCAGTTGATGATAACAGTTCAATCGTGGTTTGTCACAGTGGTCCTGGGGGGAGTGAAAACGATACTCAAAGTCCCCGTGTTGCCTTTTGGCAACATCGAGCGTGACTGTTGATTCCGGGCAACATCGCGTGGAGAAACGGCATCGATTCAGGTTGCCTGTGGCGGTGATGTACACGATCGTGTTGCCGGAATGAAACACATTGCTGTCAACACAGGTTGCAATTCGGTTTGTGCTGCAGCACTTCGCCGCACCTGTTCGTTTTCGCACAGTTTTCCACGTTCATTTTAGTGATTCAGAGCCAAGCTACCGGTGCCGACGACTGACTCCGTGATGGATGGCTCAGGAGGCAATTCCCGCAGACGGAACTGCTGAATAGAGACGTCTGAATCTCAACATCTCACAGAATCTACACTGATGCAAACTCAGAAGCACTCAACTCAGAATCATGTTCGCAGCAGATGCCGATTGGTATCAGCAACTCTGCCAGCGATGATGTTCCTGACTCTCATGAATTCGGTCATCGCGGGTAACTCGCCGCGGATGATCGAAGTTTCGGACGGCACTCAGGCTTATACGGGCATGGTCGTCGCGAGGTCGCCTCAGGACTGTTTTATCGTCGATAAATTCGGTCGTCAGGTTCAGTTGCCGATCAACAGCCTGAAGTCGTTTGAGGTGGTGGCGGAGAAATTTCGACCGGCGTCGCAGAGTCAATTTCGCAGGATGCTGGAAGCGGAACTGGGATCCGGATACGAAGTCGCCACGTCTAAACATTACGTTGTGTGCGGTGAACGAGGTCGCAGTCGCAGTCATGCCGCGTTGTTTGAAAACTTCTACAACGACATCGTTTCGTTCTACTCGATTCGCGGTTTTCGAACGTCTGACCCTGAGACACCGCTGGTGGCAATCGTGCTGCGGAATCAGGAAGAATTCAAAAAATACTGTGAACAGGATCAGGTTGCGTGGACCAAAGGTCTGCGAGGATATTACCTGCGAAGTTCGAATCGCGTCGCGCTGTACGATACCCCGGAACTTCTTAAGAGCGCGCAGTTGACGCCGGGTGCAGATCGGTCGATGCTTGAGACCACTTTCATGGCATCAATGAGTTCTTCGCGACTGACGCCGCATCCATTTGGTGAATCGTTTGTGAGTCTCCAATCCGGGGCTCTGGCATCAACGGTTTCCGGTGAGACGGCGGATACGATCATTCATGAGACGACGCATCAGGTGGGCTTCAATATCGGGATTCACAACCGCATTGCGGAGACGCCCTCATGGACGCTGGAAGGACTCGCCACGGTTCTGGAATCACCAGGGTTGCGGGATCGCAGCAGTTCCGGATCGCCTGCTGACAAGATTAATTCTGAGCGGCTCGAGTGGTTCCGGCGGGAATACGCGCAGCGTCGTCAGCCGGGGGATCTGGCAAAGCTGATCGCGTCCGACGATATGTTTCGCACTCAGACGCTGGATGCTTACAGCGCCGCGTGGGGAATTACCTGGTTCCTGACCGAGAACCCCGCGCGGGCTCGCCTGTTCGCAAAGTACCTGCGGACCGTGAGCGAACGTGATCCCGTCCTGCCGTACACTCCGGAAGCCCGGCTCGATGATTTTCAGTCAGCCTTTGGCGATATCTCGCGACTGGAAGTTGACTACGTCCGTGCGCTGGATCGTTTGTAGACCTGTAGCCGGACTTGTGAGGGGCCGTTGATTTGATCGAAGTATGGTGAGCGGCAAGGCGCTAGCCCAATGGCACTGACTTTGACAAAGTAGACGTCACTCTCCGAGTGACGCGGGCCGAAAAATGCGGCTCTTGGCATTCATCACTCGGAGAGTGATGGCTACTTTAATCTTGGCGCGGGCTTCGCCCGCAACCCAATCCGGGATGTTGAATGTAGATTCGTTCTGACAGATAGTTGAATGCGGCGATCGATCTGCGTTGAGCATTTCGTCAACCGAATGGGGTCAATCGAATATTTCATAACGCCCC
>Ga0138256_10009615_pt1 | contig 10145 bp, 12 predicted proteins | sample KNB2016incub_MG_FD_105486 | JGI IMG/M metagenome (GOLD analysis project Ga0138256, IMG submission 105486) | Active sludge microbial communities from wastewater in Klosterneuburg, Austria - KNB2014incub_MG | ecosystem: Engineered > WWTP > Activated sludge > Unclassified | place: Austria...
CGGCTATTTTCAGGGACGCTATATACATCACAATTACTGGTCGGCACAGGTAGAGTACCGGCGTATTTTGATCTGGCGAATATCTGCTGTTGCTTTTCTGGCGGTGGGCGATGTCTACGGAAGTCTGCGCGATCTGTCGTTCGCCGGGACCGAAATTGCCGGTGGCTTAGGTTTGAGGTTCGCTCTGGATAAAGAGCAGCGGATTAATTTTCGTCTCGATACGGGCGTGTCGCGTTTGGGTGAAGTGAACTCGTATTTTACCATCAAAGAATCGTTTTGACACTGAATAGTTTCGACCTGACCGAAAAATGACGTCCTTATTCGCATTGACCGGCGTTGTATACATATCGCTGCATTATACCCTATGATGTATGCAGGGCCCGAGCCCAAGGAGATTTTTCATGAATAAATTGATCGTAACTTTATTGCTGGTAGCCGCTTTCACCACTGCAGGCTTCTCTGAAGACGCCCCGGCGACAACAGACACCACAACCGGTAAGCCGGCAACCGCGGGTGACGCAACCAAGCCAGCCGACCAGGCAAACGAGCGCGCGAAAGAAAATGCCGAAAAGCGCCGTGAGCGCAAGCGTGAGCACAAAAAGGCAAAGGCCGAGCGCCGCAAAGAAAAGGCAGAGAAAAAACAAGAACGCCGCAAACAGCACAGCGGCAAACAAGGCAAATAGACCCGATGTCCCCCGGCAGCGGTATTTTGCCGGGGGGCGTTCGTTCTCTACGGCGGCAGAAAAATCTTCTGCGCCTGTTGGCATTATTTTGTATTTCTTTCACAACGCTTTACGCCAAAGAAAATCCGAATGAGAGCGCGTGGGATTTTTCTGCGGGACTCGCTGCAACTTATTTACAAAACGGAGGCGCCGATGTCGCAACGACATATTGGGGCCCGCGCGGCACTGCCGGTTATCAGGCTACCGAATCGTTGCATGCGCGCGGCGAACTTGCCCACAGCCAGAACAGGCTGATCTATGACGGGCAGGGCGGTGTGGCGCGCCAGTCACAGTCGCTACTTGCCACCGGCCTCGGCTGGGATGCCTCGGAAAAATGGAACTTCGATCTCGAATACGGTTTTACTTTCGGCGAGAATGCATACAAAGACCATGCGGTGGCGGCAACAATCGAATTTCTGCCGATCGATAACCTGACTCTGGGGGCCGATGCGTCTTATGGCTCACGCAGCTATAATTTCCCGGTTAGTCAACTAGCGGTAGCGGCAACAAGCACCGCTTACAGCCTCGACATCGTTCCTGAGTTCGATAATGGATTCAGCTTTCCCATTTCGGGAATTCTCACGTCGTCCAGATACAGTACCAATTCATCGGCATACACAGTGTATTCGCTGTCAGCCGGCACCGAATACCGCACTGCCGATAACAAATGGCTGCTCGGAGCCAATATTGTCCCGGGCCGCGACTCTTCTAATTATACGATTATCGGCGCAGACATGCGCGTGCGCTTGCGGCTTACCGACCATCTCGCGATACGCGTCTTCGCCTCGTACACCAGTTACTCTTACACGGTGACGCAGACCTCAAAGGGCAAAAAACAATCGGGAAGCGCGGTCAATCCGCTGGGAAATTCAGATACTTTCGCGATCGGTTACGCGGGTATCGATACGACGTACTATTTCTAAAGCCTCTTCTGATCAGCTATACACACCGCGCATCGCTGCCGGCAGCATTGCCGCCACGCGGCGTCCCATGTCATCCATGACATGTTGCTTGCGTATATCTTTGGGGATTTCTGATGCATCGAGCGCTTTGATACCGGCTGGCGCATCGGCTACCGGGCCGATAAAGACCGGTTCGCCCACGCGCATCGCGCCTTCGGTGAAGCCGAAGGCAAAACTCTCGGCATGCAGAATTTTTTCGGGGCCTTCGACCGCGACCGGCAAGACTACCGTGCCGTCGAGATAACTGAACAGTGGGCCATGGAAAGGCAGCATCGCATTGTTGCGGCTGCGCGTGCCTTCGGGGTAAAGCACAAGTGCTTCGCCGCTTTTCTGCCGCTCTTTCGCTTCTTTGTATGAACGCAGGTTGAGTCGCATCAGCTCGCGTCGGTGCGATTCGTTATCGGCCATGTCGCGCGGTGACGCCACGAGCATCGTGCGGAACGCACGCCCGGCGACGCGGGTAAAATCGGAAGTGAATACGAGCCTGCCTGTAATAAAGAAGAATTGCTCTGCGTAACGCCGGAAATCCGCCTCACGCCCCAGGAGCATCTGTGTCACGGTGGCATCAAACAGGCTCAGGTGATTCGACACGATCGTCACGCCGGGGCCTTTGAGCGCAGGAATCACGCGCGCAAAATTCTCTTTGCCTTCGAGCACAAAACGGCTGAGCAGCGGTTCGAAAATTGCATACATCAGCGCATGCATATCTTTGTCGGTTTCGAGAAACGGCGAACCGTCGAGCAGCTCGGGGTGGTGTTCAAAATCGAGAATCGCCGGCAGTTTTGTCAGATGCGAAAGGCGGATGTATTCTTTGAGCAGGCCTTCGGCTTCATGCGCGGCCATGCCCGCCGCCACAAAAGATTCGACGCCGGCAAGAAACTGGTCTTCCCACGGAAACTTCGCCATGGGACAAAATGGGAAAAACGGACATCGGGTAAATTTTTCTAAGCGAGGGAATATTTCCCTTCCGGGCAGACTTGACAAGCTGAGCAAATCCTTTCCCTGGGAAGATGCACAAAAACATCTGCCGTTATGGCACACAATCTCTTCGCCTGCTGGCGATGTTCGCCCTGCTCTCAGGCATGAGCCTCGCAGCGCAGGATAAAAAACTCAATATCGTCGATTTAGTGAAGCTGCAGAACCCGGGCTACTACACACAGCTCAGCGAACTGAGAAACTCCAAAGACCCCGAGGCAGGTGCCGCTGTGATCGACATTCCGAATGGCTATATTTCAAATGCATGGGGCACTGGTGCGGGTATCTGGGGGGAGACTTACGTTGTCTATTATCCCGAAGGCCGCGGCGCGCTGCTGGCGCACACCAGTGTTCAGCCGGAAAGAATCGTGACAGAATTCTTTGAGCATAAGAATGGCAAAATGGTGAAAATTCCATCTCTGCTGCCGGCGCTCGACTGCGCTTCGTCGCTGTCGCCAACAGCACTGGCCTTTGCCAACAAAATCGGTAAGAAGAAAAATTGGGTCAAGATGCTGCATTTTATCTATAAGTTACCACAGACTGGTACCACGATTACCGGTTCGTGCAGTGGAGAAAACAACGGCACGCAGAGTATGACGGTGTTGCATGAAGGCGGTGTCGATGCAGATAAGTTCGTCGAAGCGACGGCAGAGGGCAAAGAACTCAGCGCGCTGTTTACCAAAGAATTCAAATTTCTATGGGATAAGAAAAGCGGCACTTTCAAACAGGCTAAATAGCCCCAAGCTTATATGGCGTACGACGAGCATTTCGTTGATTGTATTGTGTAGGCATTGTGGTCTCAGCACCGCGGCTTCACTGAAAAGAAAATGTTCGGTGGTCTGTGTTTTCTTGTAAAAGACAAGATGTGCATGGGCATCGTCGGGAACCAGCTGATGGCGCGCATCGATCCCGCCGATTATGGCAAATTTCTGAAAGAGCAAGGTGTGGGGCCGATGACCTTTTCGGGTAAAGAGATGAAAGGCTTTCTGTACGTGCAGCCAGAGGCGATTGATCGCGATGAAGATCTCGCGCTGTGGGTCAGGCGTTGTCTGGATTTTAATCCGCTGGCCAAATCGAGCAAGACGAAGGGTGTCAGACAGTCCGTCAGGCCAGTCAGGAAGGCTCGCCCGGTAGTAAGCGCAGCCAAAACGAAACAAAAGGCGGTGAAGAAGCGGCCTAAACGTTAAGCCGCAGGGCTATCTGGTCGGGGCTGCCACCCGGGCATTGCGTCAAGCAACCTCAAGCAACAGCTTGTCCAGTTCCTGATAGCAAGGCACCCAGCCATCGGCTGCGCCCGATTCGAGTACCATCTTTCTTATTTCGCTGGAAGCATATTTACTCACATGCGTGACGAGTGTTAAATTACCCTCGCTCGTGAAAGTGCGCGATTCGATGGTTGCATTCGGGTCTTCCGGTGCATGCGCATCGAATGCGGCCATGTCCATTGCGTAGTTTTCAGTATTCGCCACTCTTTCAGGCGTTCTAACTTCTATAAATTTCCCGTGGACACCCATCGCGTTGCCCCTTGCGTCCGAATACACATAAAGATATTTCCCTCCGGCTTTCAGATCATGCTCGCGTATATCGAGCACCATGCCGGGTGGGCCGATAAGCCAGCGGCGCATCAGGTCAGGCTTTGTGTGGCAATCGAATACCAGTTGGCGCGGCGCGGCAAAATACCTGGTCATCAAAACCTCGGTTTCCCCGCGCAGCTCTATTTTCAGTTCCTTTGGGTCTGTTTTCATTTTTGTCGATCTCCTCTTGTCTGTATCATCTGCAATTCTTCCAGTAGTCCATCAAGCGCCTCGTAGCGCTTTTCCCACATCAGGCGGTATTTTTCGATCCAGTCTGTGGCTTTTTTGAGTGGCGCGGTTTCGATCCGGCGGGGGCGTTCCTGCGCGCGTATGGTGGTCGAAACCAGGCCAGCTTGTTCCACAACTTTGAGATGGCGCGAGATGGCGGGCTGGCTCATCTTAAAGGGTTTAGCCAGCTCCATGACCGTCGATTCGCCTTTCGCGAGGCGCATGAGTATCGCCCGTCGGGTCGAATCGGCGAGTGCGGCAAAGGTAGCGTCTAAGTTTTGCATAACTATTATTTTATATAACAAAATTGTTATATATTGTCCTGCGTCAAGCTTTTTCTCTGTGCCGCTACTGGCGCACATTGGGCTTCGTGACCAAAAAAACCTTTGGAAAACCTCTCGCGCTGCTACCCAAACACCCCTAACCAATGCGCGCGGTACTCGGCAAATTTTCCAGCCTGAATTGCATTGCGCATGTTCTTCATAAATCCGTGCATGAAGTAAAGATTGTGGTATGTGCTGAGCATGAGCCCCAAAATTTCGCTCTGCTTGTGTAAATGGCGAATGTAACCCAATGAGTATTTCTTGCACACCTTGCAGCCGCATTCGCTGTCGATCGCGTCGTCTGAGCGTGCGTGTTTGAGGTTGCGCAGGTTCACCTTGCCCGTTGAAGTAAATACCTGCCCGTTGCGAGCATTGCGCGTCGGCAAGACGCAGTCATACATGTCGACGCCGAGCGCGACGCCGTTTAGAATTTCAGGAACTGTGCCAACACCCATCACGTAACGGGGTTTATTCTTGGGCAGGTGTTCGATGGCGGCAGCAAGCGACGGCACAAAATATTCGAGCGGTTCGCCGACAGAGAGGCCACCAATCGCGTAGCCCGGTAAATCGATGTCGGCGACCGCGCGCGCGCTTTCAGCTCGCAGTACAGGGTTAACTCCCCCTTGTGAAATGCCAAAGAGACTCTGATGCCGTGGGTCTTTGAGCCAATGAGTCTTGCATTCTGCGAGCCAGCGGTGCGTGCGCACGAGGCTCTCTTTGAGACGCTTGTCGTCTGACGGGTAGGGCGCGCAGTCGTCGATCGGCATCATGATGTCAGAACCAATGTCGCGTTGGATCTGCACCGTGTTCTCGGGTGAAAACAGGTGCTCGCTGCCATCGAGGTGTGAACGGAAAATGACACCGTGCTCGGCGAGTTTCACGTTTTTGCTGAGCGAGAACGCCTGGTAGCCGCCAGAGTCGGTGAGTACTGCATAGGGCCACGACATGAAGTTGTGTATGCCGCCGGCATCGCGTATGACATCCGCCCCGGGCCGCAGGTACAGATGGTAGGTATTGCCGAGAATCAACCGAAAGCCAATCTCTTCGAGGTCTTCTTGGCTGATCGCCTTGACCGTCGCCTGCGTGCCCACGGGCATGAAGATGGGGGTGTCCACCACTGCGTTGGTGAAGGTCAATTTGCCGGCGCGCGCTTCTCCGTCGGTGGCCAAAATATCGAATTGCATGTGATTTCCAAAAAAATCTTGCCAGCGGAGTCACAACGAAAAGCATTTTCGGTGTGACTCTGCCATGAATTTTGACTTGCATGCAGATTCCCCGGTTACCTGCAAAACCCGTCTATTCGCCGTTTGAGACCGAGCTGGATTTTTTCGAGTTGTTCGGCCGCATCGAACAACAGTTCGATACCTGCTTTCTGCTCGAATCGATGGGCGAACAGGGTTATGATTCGCGGTATTCTGTGATCGGTTTCGAACCCGACTATGATTTCGTAGCGCTGTCGGGTGCGGTGCTCGTTCGTCATGCGAATACAGAAGAGAAAATTTCGACGGAAAATCCGTACTATTACTTGCGCGAAATTCTACCGCGCGATGTGCTGACGCGCAACTATGCGGGCGGTCTTGTCGGTTACCTCGGTTATGACTGCGGCAATTTCTTTGAACCCACGTTGGGCTTAAAAGACCACGCGGATTTCCCTGCATTCCACATGGGGCTATTCACAGACGGCCTGTTGCACGATAAGATGACAGGCGAAACTACGTATTTCCATTTTCTGAATGATCGCCGCGCCGCTATTGCCCAAGCTGCCGCAAAACCGCGCAGCAAACAGGCGACGGCGGTACAGTCGCTGGGCCAGTCAAAAACACAGCCGCAGCACGCCACGATGGTCGAAACAGCCAAACAGGAAATTATCGACGGCAACACGTTTCAGGTGCAGATTGGTTTTACGGAAAAGTACCAGGTTACCGGTGATTGGCTGAATATCTACGCGAGCCTGCGCGCGATTAACCCGTCGCCGCACATGTTCTTTATGAAATTTAAAGATGGGGTACGAACGCACCGCTTAGTGGGTGCGAGCCCTGAGTTGCTGTACCGCCAGCGCCAGGGTGAGATGGAAAGTTTTCCTTTGGCCGGCACAACGCGCCGCGGTAAAAACTTCGAAGAAGATCAGCAACTCGTACGGACTTTGCTCTCAGACCCGAAAGAGATCGCCGAACACAACATGCTGGTCGACCTGCACCGTAACGATCTCGGCCGCGTGGCACGCTATGGCTCGGTGAAAGTCCGCCGGATTTTCGACGTGAAAAAGTTTTCGCACGTACAGCATATATCGAGTGAGGTTGTGGGGCTGATTGCCCATAACGAAGATATGTTTACAGCGCTCGCTTCATCCTTTCCGGCCGGCACGCTGTCGGGGGCGCCGAAAATCGAATCAATGAAGATTATCGACCGCATCGAAAATGAACCGCGTGGACCTTACGGCGGGGCCGTCGGCCATTTCGGTTTCAACGGCGACTGTACGTTTGCCATCCCCATTCGCACGATCTTCGGCGTGAATGACACGGCGTTTATACGCGCCTCGGGCGGCGTGGTGTACGATTCGACCGCAGAAGGTGAATACCAGGAGATTCAGAACAAACTCGCGGCCGTCAAAAAGGCGCTGGCGGAGTATATTAAATGAAAATACTGCTGGTAGACAACTATGACTCGTTCACCTACAACCTGTACCAGTACATCGGCGAGGTGCTCGAAGAATCGGGTCGCGCGTTCAAGGTCGATGTCGTGCGCAACGACGAAAAAACTTACGAAGAACTCAATGCGGCAAGTTACGACCGCATCGTCATCTCACCGGGTCCAGGTAATCCATCTGACCCCAAATATTTCGGTGTGTGCGCGAAAATTCTGCTGCACCCATCACCTAACCAGAAGATTCTCGGGGTGTGCCTCGGCATGCAGGGCATGGCGCATGTTTATGGCGGCAAGGTCGTGCGCGCCGCGCTGCCGATGCATGGCAAAACTTCACCTATAGAGCACGATGGCAAGGGTGTCTTTACCGGCCTGCCGCAGGGCATCGAAGTCATGCGCTACCACAGCCTGATCGCCGAAGAGAAATCTTTACCCGATACGCTTACCATCACCGCGCGCACGCAGGGTGACCAGGCGCGCGAGATCATGGGCCTCAGGCATAAAACGCTGCCGGTCGAGGGTATTCAGTTTCATCCCGAGTCGTTCGCGACCGAAGGCGGCAAGGTGATGCTAAAGAATTTTCTTTTATAGGTTCGTGGGTCGATTCGATCCCCGCTGAGCCGAAGTCAAAGATTCTCTTTACAATCTGCCATAAATCCGGCTAACATCTTATGTAGTCGACCGGATTTATGAAATTATCAGCCAACGTCATATTCTGGGCAGTCGTCGCCTTTTTCTTTGGCTCCGCTTCGTATTTCACATACCAGGTTGAAACCCTCAAGGCAAAACTGAACATATCGCCCGCGAATGTGCAGTTCTCATCGGGGCAGAAAGTGAAGGTGGTGAAAATCATCAGCGGTCACGAAGTTGCCGTTGACCATCAGGGGGCGCAGACGACGGTGCGTTTGCTCGGGATAATGTCCTATGCGGCAAATGTCAACGACCCGATGATGGAAAATATCGCCAGAAGTTCGGTGCGCTATCTGGAAGAAAACGTCCTGAATAAAGAAGCTGAACTTGTTTTTGACAAATTGCAGAAGGATTCATACAATCGTGTTCTCGCATTTCTCCATTTGGGCGGCAAAGACATTGGACTCGAAATGGTCGCAAACGGTGTTTCGGTTGTTTATTCGCGTTATGCTTTTCCGCGGGAAGAAACTTATTTAAAAGCGGAGCTGCTCGCGCAAAAAGACAAAAAAGGCATCTGGGGAGTGGCCGCCGCCGCCGCGAGGTCGCGCCAGCTCAAGCTGCTGTGGGAAAGTGAAAAAGCGGCAGAGGGCAAGGAGGCCCGTGCAGGCGAAGGCCACGGAGGGCCGGGAGCCGCCGAGGGTCAAAAATGATTTTCCGAGTCCTGTTCGATTTTTTTCGCAAGAAAAAATTCATGCCGAACCGCGGCAGTCAGTATAAGGTGTTCTTCATCTTCATTGGCCTTCTCTGGTACTCCGCTTCTGGTTTTCTTTTTTTTGAAATGGAAAAAAAACCCGACCTGGGTTGGCTGGATGCTTTCTGGTGGACAATCGTCACGATGTCGACCGTAGGCTATGGCGATTTATTTCCGGTCACCACGGGTGGCCGATTTATGGTCGGTGTTCCGACGATGGTGTTTGGCATCGGGTTTCTCGGATTCATTATTTCAGCCACCGCCTCGAGACTCATCGAAGCGCGCTCACGAAAATTGCAGGGTTTGGCGGAGGTCTCCATGAAAAATCACATTTTAATAGTTAACTATACCAGTCAGGAAGAAATAATCCATCTGATCGATGAGCTGCGCGCAGACACAAAGACACATAATCACCAAATTTGTCTTGTGGATGAAAAATTGCCGGAAATTCCGCCAAAGCTGCTCGATTACGGTGTGACGTTTATCAAGGGCAATCCGGCCGATGAGGGCACGCTCGAAAGGGCCTGTCTGGCAAATGCCAGTTATGCGGTTATCCTTTCAAGCGACAGGAACAATCCGCACTCTGACGATCAAAATCTTGCAACCACACTGATTCTGGAGAAACTGAACCCTGAAGTCTTTTCGATCGTCGAAGTGCTCGACTCGCGCAAGATTCACCAGATCGAACTTGCGGGTGCCGATTGTGCGCTTTGCCTCTCTGATTTCCGGTCAAATCTGATCATACAGGAATTGGAGGACCCCGGCCTGAAGAATATTTTGTTGGATCTCACGAGTAACGAAGGCGGAGACCAATTCTATCTGGTAAAAATTGATGCAATGAAGCAATGGACGTATAAAGAACTCGTGCTTTGGGGACTCGAAAAAAACTATTCTGTGACGGGGATTGTCCGCCAGGGAAAGAGTCTTTTGAATTGCCCGCCGGAATTTCAACTGGTGAAAGGGGATAAGGCTGTGCTTATTGGCAAGCAGCGGCTTGAATCGATCGTAATCTGATCGTCCGTATTAAGTTGCCGTGCCCTCGGTATCGTCGCTCTTTAGCATATCGCGCAGCTCTGCCGCGCGCTCGAAATTGAGCTGTTTCACGGCATCGAACATGGCTTTTTCAATCGCCTTTTTCCAGGCATCCTGAGACTTGAATTTCTTGCGCGAGAATTCGTGCAGGTTTTCTTCGATGCGCTGCCAGGTCTGTTCTTCGAGCTTTTTCTCGCGCTCGACAAAATCTTTGATCTCTTTGACGATCGTTTGCGGTGTGATGCCGTGTTTGGTATTATATTCGGCCTGAATCGTGCGGCGGCGTTGCGTTTCGTCGATCGCGC
>Ga0138256_10009620_pt1 | contig 10143 bp, 6 predicted proteins | sample KNB2016incub_MG_FD_105486 | JGI IMG/M metagenome (GOLD analysis project Ga0138256, IMG submission 105486) | Active sludge microbial communities from wastewater in Klosterneuburg, Austria - KNB2014incub_MG | ecosystem: Engineered > WWTP > Activated sludge > Unclassified | place: Austria...
AGCGGAAAGAATGGTTACCTTTTATCAGTCTGCAAAAACTTTTTGCAGCATTAATATCAAAACCCCTTTTTAACTGAAGAAGTTTATCGCCTTCGATTGCCCTTTTGATCTCTGTAAGCCTGTAAATATAATCTCTGCGCTTTGCAGAGTACCTGGCGTGAAACTCAGCCGGCACTTTTTTAATCTGTTTTACTACTATATCATCGGGCAGCAGCGCGTTTAATGATACCAGTATTCTGCCCAGGTCTGCTTTTTCAATTCTGCTTTTCTCTATCTTAAAATTGGCGCATTGCCCATAAGCGTGAACGCCTGCATCTGTTCTGCCTGCTCCTGTAAGTGTTACCTTTTCGCCCGGCAGCAGAACTGATAATTTATCTTCGAGCGTCTGCTGAATACTTGGATGTGTTTTTTGCCTCTGCCAGCCTGAATAATTCTTTCCGTCATATTCTATCAGCAGTTTAAGATTGATCAATTCCGCGCCAATTTCACAAACCACCCCAGGCAAGCTTAAAAGTTTTTGGATATGCTGAGCTTTATCCCGTCAATCCTGTTATTAAAATTCTTGATGACGCCGGCATTCATTCTTAGCCCGCCGGAGGACTTTTCCTTCAGCTCATCATTATAACCGTTGGCTGCAAATACAGCGCTTATTCCGCTGATGAGATGATTTATCAGTACCGCGCCTACAACAAACAACCTGTCATTAAGCGTTCTATCGCCGCCAATTTTATCGCCGCGGTACAACCTGCGTTCTTCATCGGAATTCCACCAGAAATAATAGCCGTTTTCAGGAAGGTACAATTTATCATACTCGCCGAATCTCAGCTTCTCGTTGTTGTATTCATCAACGTTGCTGTAGTTTGCGATATCTATAAAGAACTTATCGTCGCTTGCTTTATCACCCACTGTAATGCCTGCATGAGTTGTTGCGTAACTATACGCGTCATCAAGAAGCCAGTTGCCGTAAATACTGAATGCGGCGTAAGTGAGCCACAGAGTGGCTTCGGATATCATGAAATATTTTCCTGTACTAAACCTATCGGTGTAAACATGACCCATACCCGGAACGAGCAATCCGTAGATAAAAGCAAGTCCCGGTGATTTTTTGGAACCCCTTGTTTTAGCGGTTGTTTTGTTATCACCTGTTATAGAATCAAGAAAGGATAAATTTGTTTTCATCTCAACCGGTGCTGTAACACAGCCGGTGAGAGGAATTATCTTTTTATCACTGCTTTTCAGCTTGAAATCAGACTCAAACTTCCCCTGTGAAAAAAGCGTAAACGGTAATAACAAAAGTACAACGATCTTCAAAAATCTCATTAATATATTATTTATTTATTTTATTCTTTGCAGAAAATACGTGAAAAAAGCTTACTCAGCAGATATTACCTGCTCAAAGCCTTTTCCATAACTTTAACAAACTCATCTGCCTTTAAAAATCCCGTTATTCTCAGGTCTTCCATTTCTTTTCCGTTCTTATCAATGAACGCAACTACGGGCAATCCCTGAATCTTGAACTTACCTTCAATTTCTTTATCACCTTTGGTGAGATCGACCTTGATATTATTGAATTTTTTGGAAAGCTCAATGACCTTGGGGTCAATATACGTATATTTATCAAGTTCCTTACACTGTGCGCACCAGTCAGCGTAAAAATCAATTACAGTCGGCTTATCAGTTGCCTTGGCTATCGAGCCATCTATCAGTGTTTGTGTCTGCAGCATCTGCCACTCATACTTGCCGGTTCCGACCGGTGTCTGCTCACCAAAATGCAGGTTCATAGAGCCCCAGACAATTACGGCAATCGCAATGAAGTACTTTATCCTTGTATATGTTGGCGCGTTGATTGCTTTCCTGTCTATTAATATCAGGTATGCACCGCTGAGTACCAGGAATATCGGGAATATTAATTCATACAGCTCAACTGACATGAGCGGCTGCGCAGTGTATAGCGCAAGGCCTATCATCATTAAACCGAAAATTATCTTCACGCCTTCCATCCACTCACCTGAGCGCGGAAGTTTGGTAATTGAGCTTGAAAACATAGCAAGGAATACATACGGCAAACCGAGTCCGAGCGAAAGGACAAAGAACATTATGAATCCTAAAAAAGGACTGCCGATTTGACCAACGTAAACAAGCAAACTTAATACTAACGGACCAATGCAGGGAGCAGCAATGAATCCAACAGTTAAACCCATCAAGAAAGTACCAAAGTAACCCTGGCGGTTCTTACCGCTGAAGTTTGCAAGCGATTGGGGTATCTTAATTTCGTAAACACCGAACATACTCAAGGCAAGAGCGAGGAAAATGAGAACCAGGAATCCTATAACCAACGGTGATTGCAGCAGACTGCCGAATACACCGCCTGTTAAGGCGGCAACAAGTCCAAGTACGGAGTATGTTACAGACATACCCAGCACATAGAAGAGCGCCATCAATAACTTTCCGCCCTTACTGTTTGATACCTGAGCGCCGAAGTAGCTTATTGTAATAGGTATAAGCGGGTAAACGCATGGCGTTAAATTCAGCCCAATACCTAAAACAAAAATTATTAGAAGAGCAACGAACATTCCGTTCTCTTCGATGTAAGCCGCTATCTGGTTTGTGTTTTGCGGAGTTGTTGATTGCTGCGTAGTATCTCTTTTATTTTCTGTAAGCTGAGTTTTTGATGTTGTATCTTTCTTCCGCGAGTTATCAACTGAATCAGTTTTTTTAGTTGTATCAGCGGGTGTTTCAGTTTTTGAGGTATCAACCTTTGCAGTATCTTCCTTAATTACAACTGTAACACTGAAAGGCGCATCTTTGGGAGCGAAGCATGCTCTATCATTACATGCCTGGTAATTAAGCGTACCGGTAACATCGTATTTGCCCGGCTTAATATCCTTAGGCGCTTTTAGATTTACCCCAATGGTGATAGAGCCTTCGTAGACATCAAGCTCTGTTTCAGAAAAGCTGAATTTAAATTTATGCGAGCCGGGCCATGAAATTTTTCCAACTTTAAGACTGCCTCCATCTATTGTGAGTGTAGTTGGGATAAGATCCGGGTCACTAACGCTGTTAGCGTTGATATGATAACCGCCCTGAACATCAGCTTTTACATTGATGCGTATGTTTTCACTGGGATAGAAATCCTTCTTTTGGGGGGCTGCTGTGACCGTAACGTATTGTTGTGCGTAGCTTAGGGTTGTTAGTAATAGAACTAATAAAACAGAACCTACTGTTTTTGCCAATTTTACCTGAATTTAGTTAATTTTTAATGCTTTATCCGGTAAAATTATTCATAGATTAGGTTAAATTCAATGGAAATTGTTAAATAAAAGTAAGTTTATATTTGTATAAAATCAAGGCGATTTGGGGATGAAAATCAGCACCAAACCGAGATTGAATTTAGTATCAAAATAACAGTTTATAAGTTAACCTCAAATTAAATCCCGGCTCAGGCAGAATTGATTTTATTCGCGATAAATGATTGCGGTAAATTCGGTTTGTGATGTTATCCGCATTTAAAGAAATACTGTGGATCATGCCCCCTGTTTGCCCGGTGTATTGAGCAAATGCGCCAAAGATGATATATCCGGGTGTGCTTTGTTCAAACTCATCAAGCCGCTTTTGTGCTGCGGCATATTCTGAATTTACACCAAACTGCAGTGGACCGTTACTATAATTAACTTCACTCTCCCCTTTAAGCGGCGGCATTTGCGGCAGGGGTGAAGAAGTATTCCTGATCTCACCATATGTATAACTGAGCGAAGATGTAAATTCTACCTTTTTGCTCAGCTTCAGTTCTATCTGCGTTTCAAATCCGGTAAGCAGAGCATTAACGCCTGTTGTCTGGTAAACCGGAAGGAGAGTCGCAACATTCAGTCTTCCCGTATTACGGGCAATGATGTAATCATTTATGACGTTATAAAAGAAAGTAATCATAGCATATTTTGATTTATCTTTATAATACATAAATAGTTCTGAGCCGTATGCTGTTTCCGGTTCAAGATGCGGATTACCTATTTCATACGAGTAAGCTGCCAGATGCGGACCGTCTGAGAAGAGCTCTTCTATTGTAGGCACACGGGATGAGCGGCTTAAGCCCAAACCTGCATTCAGATTTTTCCCAATTGCAAGGACTGATGAAAGCGAAACAGAAAACGTATTGAAACTGCGGCTGTAAACAGAATCAAGATTTGCAAGCTGGATGATCTGCTCAGGTTTGACGCTGTTATAGTCATACCTTGCAGAAAACTCCATGCTAAGCCTGCGGAATGTCCTTAATTCTTCTGTGAAATAAAAAGCCGAGTTAAAAGATCTTGTGGGAGGAGAAAAAACAAAACCGCCGATATTAAAATCTCTGTACTCAAAAGATGTGCCTAAAGTACCCTGCGTAAAGATACCCTTTTTTGTATGGATCAAATTAAAAAAGCCGTTATAATCCAGTATCCTGAATTCAGCGCCAATAATGCCTGGGGCCTCATATTCAGTGTGCCTGTAATAGGTCCGTGCGGCATCAAGATCTATATGATCGATCAAGCTTTTTTCAATTTTATAATGCAGTTTAAAATTGTAACCACGTTTAAGCATTGATATATCCACACCGTTTGGATGAGCGCCAACAAATCCGCCGGGTATGCCGTAATCAGTATTATATTCACGCACAGAAAGTCCGGTAAATCCCCATTTCCTGATGAAGCTTAAGCCGGCTGCCAGATTCACAGTCTTTATATCAGAGTTTTTAAGTTCACCTTCAGGTGTATGCTGGTCTGAAGTGTGCCTGTAGCTGGCTTCAAGTCTTGCTGCGAAGCTGCTGTACGGAACTTCAAATACTCCCGAACCCAGGTATCCCCTGTTTGAGGTTTCACCAAAGCCTCCAAGCCTGAAACTGAATTTAGAAGGCAGATACTGTGGAACTTCGTAACGAATAACATTAATAACACCTCCAATAGCCGAAGGTGTTTTAAGCAGAATTTTAGGACCGCGCTGAACTTCAATTCGTTCAGTTGTGAAGGGCTCGACTGTAACTGAGTGATCCGGTGAAGTTGCAGAAAGATCTATTGTCTTCATGCCGTCTTCTGTAATCAGGACCCTATCCCCGCTCAAACCCCTGTACACCGGACGTGAGGGCGCGGGACCCATTGAACGGATCGACATACCTGTTTGATTCTTTAAAGTTAGCGCAAGTGTTTGACCCAGATCACGGAGCAGTTCTTTTTCTTTTAAGACAGCAGAAAGTTCGAGAAGGTCATCAAATTTTGATTTAGGATGATCATCAGTAACAGTAATAACGTCTGTAGTGAATCCAAGTGCAAACATTCTGAAATAATAAACATTTTCACCGTCCGGGCTTACATTGATTTCTTGAGTGAACTTTTTATAGCCAGCAAGAGACAATTGAACAGAATATTTGCCTGATGAAACAACCGGTATGCTGAACTCACCTTTGGTGTCCGTTGATACTGATGTTCCCGTGGGGAGTATCTTTACGTAAACATTAGATAGAGGCGCCTGGTCTTCTGCATCAGCAACAACACCTTTTACATACAGTGAATCTGTAAACACACTTTTTGTACTAAACAGAAAAATACCTCCTGTCAGTATCAACAGGAGGCAATATTTAATTCTAATTCTGCACATTAGTTTACCCTGATCGGTATATTCCTTGTTCCATACACAAGGTTTATATCCCTGAACAACCTGATAGAAAGAAGTGTAGTTCCTGCAATAATACCTTCAATTTTAAATGAAAACTCACCGGGTTTGTTGGTAAACAAAGCAATTCCATCCGGGTTAGTTAACGCACTTAAAGTGTATGCACTGCAAGGCTGGAATCTGGCACCTTCTTTATCAAACCAGTATATCTTAAGCCTGTTTGTAGAAGAGCCTGAATTTATTACTATAGTATCCCCTGTTTGTGTTCCTGCGGAATCACCGGCAATGATCTGGTTTGAAGCAGTATCAACAATAACAAACCCTGCAGGATCAGGTATTTCGCAGGGATCAACTTTTATGGGTACAAATGGTGTTGTGAAATCAGAGTGACCCTGGTGCAGGATCTTTATCTGCATAGAAGTTGTATCGGGATTCAAAGAGAGTCCTTTTAAATGGAAAGCCCAGTCATTGGGGTTATCCATTTCTGTTTCAATGACCAAAGCATCACGGATAGTAAATCCAAGCGTGTGACTTCCATCATTTGGAGGATTGATTACGTTCCGATTCTCATCCCAGAAATAAACTTCCCAGTGTGAAGATAAAATATTATACGGGGCTTTCAGTGTATCACCGGTTCTTACAACAGCATTAAAAACGCTGAGCAAAGTATCAGTGCTGCCTTCGGCAATTATGAAGAGCCCTGCGGGCTCAAAGTGCTCGCTTTGGGGAGTAGTTACATTATCTTCTCCGCAGCCATTGATAAATAAAACAGGAGTAATAATAACGGCAAATAAAACCAGTAAAGCAAAATGCTTTTTGATATTAAGCATAACAAAATCCTTTCTTAATTTTAGTATTATTAGGAATAAAACGGAATGTTGTTATGCTGAGGGAGGAGCTTTGTTGTTTAGATTAAACTGGAGGAGTAAATTTACAAGCGGAGCAGGGTTATCCTGCAGAATATGATCGACAAAAAAAGCTGCTGTAAGGGAATCCTGGGCTGCAATTATTGTTTGGTTCAGTGAGTTGTTAAGAATACACTCGGCACATTTGGATTCATCAGTACCATCGGTATAATGGTCATGATGATGGAAAATATCAGCCCCGTTAACTGCGAATATGGCAGTTAAAAGAAAAAATGGGATGATATATTTCCTTATTTTCAGCAATGTTTCAGCAATGTTTCAGCAATGTTTCAGCAATGTTTCAGCAATGTTTCAGCAATGTTTCAGCAATAGTACTTATAGTTGTTAATTGTAACAAGTCATTAATTAAAAGAGTTCTTCAAAAACCTGTGAAATTGTAAAAAAGCGGCTAAATGAACAAAATTTGAAAAATTGAGAAGTATTCAATGTTATAACATATTTTATTATATTTAGGTATCATCTATCCTGTTAATTTTACCTGAGAAAGGCAATACAATGAGTAATGAAAACGGAATATCCGCCGGATCAAAACGTCCAAAAAAATTCCTCAAAGTCATATTGGTTTTACTATCCGTAATAGTTCTTCTGTGTGTTGCGGTTTATATTTCATTCCAGGTGAGCCCCTGGCCATCTGCGCTGCTGATAAGAAGCGCATTTACAAAAGACGGTGTAAAACTGAATGATGAACTTGGTAAACATGTGAAGGGAGATATCAGTTCTGAGCTCAATATACAGTATATACAGGGTGATGATGATGCATATCTTGACCTTTATTACCCTGAAAATTTCGAGGGGAAAGAGAATCTGCCTCTGATAGTCTGGGTGCACGGCGGCGCATTTATTGCTGGAGATAAGAGTGAGATATCAAACTACTGCAAAATACTCGCATCAAAAGGTTATATAGTAGCCGCGGTAAATTATTCACTTGCTCCATCAAAAAATTACCCGCTGCCGGTCAGCCAGGTCAACAGCGCGATAGGCTTCCTGTACAAAAACGCGGGAAAGTACAAAATAAATACGGAGCAAATTTTCCTGGGCGGTGACTCGGGGGGCGCGCATATCAGCGCACAGTTAAGCAATGTGTATACGGATAGATCTTACTCTGATCTGCTGAATATATCCCCTGCTGTTGATCCAAAACTGCTGAAGGGTGTCATCTTATACTGCGGACCGTATAACGCGGAGCTGGTTAATATGGAAGGGGCTATGGGCGGATTCCTCAAAACCGTGTTGTGGTCATACATGGGCAGTAAGGATTTTATGAATGACCCCGGGATAAAATCGTTTTCAGTTTCAAACTATGTAACAGGAAATTTCCCAAGGGCTTTCATTTCAGTCGGGAATGAAGATCCTTTGGGGCCTCATTCACATGAACTTGCCTCGAGGTTAGTATCAAAAGGGGTAAAAGTTGACAGTCTTTTTTTTCCGGGTGATCACAAACCGGGATTACCGCATGAATATCAATTTAATATGGATACAGAAGCAGGTAAAATTGCGCTTGAAAGGACAGTTGAGTTCATTAAGAGTTTTTCAGCTACGGCAACAGACAGTACGAAATAGAAAAAAGTTCCCGCTTTTTTGAGCGGGACCTTATTACAAGATGTTATACTGTCATTTCAGCAGTATCATTTTATTTGTTTGTGAAAACTCACCGGCTATAAGCCTGTAGAAATAAATTCCGCTGGGATGATTTGATGCGTCCCAATCGACAGAATATGTACCGGGAGTGAGAGTCTGGTTGACGAGAGTTGTTATTTCTTTACCGAGAATATCGTAAATCTTCAGGAAGACGACCCGCCGGGTCGTCTCTACAGACGGAATGCTGAAATTAATCGTTGTCGATGGGTTGAACGGGTTTGGGTAATTTTGGGAAAGTGAAAATTGCGAGGGAATTTCTGTAGTAATTGATTGCATTACAGTTAAATTATTATACTTTAATGTAATAATATCTGCATTTGAATTAAACCCTCTGCTCCAACCTGTTACATATAAATTACCAAAGTTATCCAAACATAGGTCATTTGCAACATCATTGCTATCCCTGAGTCCATTGTATGTTTTATACCATTGAAGATTACCGTTTTGATCATATTTTAAAGTTAGAAAATCAACGCTAGCGCTTGGCATAATTGAGCAATATCCGGTAGCATAGATATTTCCCTGATTATCAATTTCGGCAGTATTTCCAATACTAATTTGAAACTCCCGGGTAATTCTATCCCAAACAAGATTGCCACTAGCATCATATTTCACGACCAACAATCTTCCTCCGGTATAACCCGTAACATATACAAAATTCCCGTAAACATTTATGTCATTACCCTGATCAACTGCATTGCTATCATAAAGAGCATACCATTGTTGATTTCCATTTGATGAATACTTAATTGTTACCATCTTACCGGCAAAATTTTCCGAATATCCTGTTACATAAACATTGCCATTGTTATCTGCAATAACTGCATTTCCCCAATCTGTACTTGCTCCTGCATTGGGAAGTGAAAACCTACTAACCCATAATTGCTCACCTCCGCTGCTATATTTTACAGTTGCAATGTCCTCCCACGTTTCACCCCCGCTAGTGCTGGTACCGGTAACAATAACATTTCCATTAACATCCAAAGTAAGATCTGCCGGAGTGTCAGGACGGGAAATAGTTTCATCATATTTTTGTCCCCATAAAAAATTTCCATTGCTGTCATATTTCACTGTAAGATATTTTTCACTCTGATCTGAAGTACTGCTTCTGCTTGAACCGGTAATATAAACATTCCCGGAAACATCTATTTCAAGATCAACCGGGCGATCGTCAAACCCTCCATCATATATTCTAATCCAGATCAAATTGCCGCTGCTATCATACTTTATTGTGCAATAAACATTGTTACCTGAACTATTAAGGCTATTACCTGTTACGTAGACAGAATTATTATTATCCAAATCAAGGCTTACGGATATATCTTCACCGTTTCCGGGTCCATTATACCTTTGTATCCAGATTTGCGAACCACTCGAAGAATACTTTATAGTACAGAAATCGTAACCTGAACCAGAGCCAATACTTCTACCTGTAACGTAGACATTTCCTGAATTATCACACTTTATTTTATAAGCATTATCCTGTAAATTCCCCGGACCATTATAACGCTGTACCCAAACCAAATCAGGCTGTGATATCAATCGAGATTGAATGGTTAAACATAATATTATTAATATAAATAGGGCTGTTTTCATAAACCAGTGCACTTATTTCACTAATATAATATATTAATAAGGGAAATTCAGTTATTAAATGATGACATAGAGAACAATTCACATCAAAAAAACAAAAAAAATCCCGCTTTTTGAGCGGGATTTTGGTAAAAACTTTAACACGTTGTTGGTGAAAAACACCAGCAATGGGGATTTCTATTTCTTAATTCTTCGGACCGTTTTTGTATTTGTCGGGGTCATTTTCAAATTTCTTTACGCATGATTTGCAGCAAAAATAATATTTTGTTCCTTCATGCATTACAAATACATCTTTTGACTCAATTTTCTCTCCCATTACGGCGCAGGTCATTTCTTCTTTGATGTA
>Ga0138256_10009622_pt1 | contig 10142 bp, 7 predicted proteins | sample KNB2016incub_MG_FD_105486 | JGI IMG/M metagenome (GOLD analysis project Ga0138256, IMG submission 105486) | Active sludge microbial communities from wastewater in Klosterneuburg, Austria - KNB2014incub_MG | ecosystem: Engineered > WWTP > Activated sludge > Unclassified | place: Austria...
CGTCGCCGGCCTTGCCCCAGATGTCCACCACCTTGTTGTAGCGCTCGCCGGAGGTCACCAGGCCCGAGACGTACTGCTGCTCGATTTCCTTGACCTCTTTTTCCGCGCTCTCGATGATGCCGACCTTCTGCGGTGGCACGAGCATGTCTTCGATGGCAATCGAAATGCCGGCCTTGGTCGCCAGGCGGAAACCGTTTTGCAGCAACTTGTCGGCAAATACCACCGTCTCCTTCAGACCGCACTTGCGGAAGGACACGTTGATGAGCTTGGAGATTTCCTTCTTCTTGAGCGCCTTGTTGATGTTGGCAAAAGGCAAGCCCTTGGGAAGGATTTCCGACAGCAGGGCGCGGCCTGCCGTCGTCTCGACAATGCTGGTGCTGGGTACGAATTCGCCAGTGGCCTTGTTCTTGGTCCATTCCGTCAGACGCACATTGATCTTCGAGGTCAGCTCGACCTCGCCGGCATCCAGGGCGCGCTGCACTTCACCGGTGTCGGCAAAGATCAGTCCTTCGCCCTTGGCGTTGATGCGGTCACGGGTGGCGTAGTACAGACCCAGCACGACGTCTTGCGACGGCACGATGGAGGGTTCGCCCGACGCCGGGAACAGCACATTGTTGGAGGCCAGCATCAACGTGCGGGCTTCCATCTGGGCTTCCACCGACAGCGGGATATGCACCGCCATCTGGTCACCGTCGAAGTCGGCGTTGAACGCCGCGCAGACGAGGGGGTGCAGTTGGATGGCCTTGCCTTCAATCAGGATGGGCTCGAAGGCCTGAATACCCAGACGGTGCAGCGTAGGCGCACGGTTCAGCATGACCGGGTGCTCTTTGATGACCTCTTCGAGGATGTCCCAAACCACCGGCGTGCCGGATTCGACTTCCTTCTTCGCCGCCTTGATGGTGGTTGCGATGCCCATGGCTTCCAGGCGCGAGAAGATGAAGGGCTTGAACAGTTCGAGCGCCATCAGTTTGGGCAGGCCGCACTGGTGGAGCTTGAGCGTCGGGCCCACCACGATGACCGAACGACCCGAGTAGTCGACGCGCTTGCCCAGCAAGTTCTGGCGGAAGCGGCCGCTCTTGCCCTTGATCATGTCGGCCAGGGACTTGAGCGCGCGCTTGTTTGCGCCCGTCATGGCCTTGCCACGGCGGCCGTTGTCGAGCAACGAGTCCACAGCCTCCTGCAGCATGCGCTTCTCATTGCGCGCGATGATTTCAGGGGCCTTGAGCTCCAGCAGACGGCGCAGACGGCTGTTGCGGTTGATGACGCGGCGGTACAGGTCGTTCAGGTCGGACGTGGCAAAGCGGCCGCCGTCCAGCGGCACCAGCGGACGCAGGTCCGGCGGCAGCACGGGCAGCACTTCCAGCACCATCCACTCGGGCTTGATGCCCGACTTCTTGAAAGCCTCCAACACCTTCAGGCGCTTGGCGTTCTTCTTGACCTTGACTTCGGAGCCCGTCAGGTCACCACGCAGGCGCTCGATTTCGGTGTCAATTTCAATCGATTCGAGGAGGTCGCGAATGCCTTCAGCGCCCATCTTGGCGATGAATTCATCGCCGTATTCCTTGCGCTTGGCGTCGTAGTCGTCCTCGGACATGATGCTGAACTTCTTCAGCGGGGTCATGCCGGGGTCGGTCACAACATAGGCTTCGAAGTACAGCACGCGCTCGATGTCACGCAGCGTCATGTCGAGCACCAGACCCAGACGCGAAGGCAGGGACTTGAGGAACCAGATGTGGGCGCAGGGCGCAGCGAGGTCGATGTGACCCATGCGCTCGCGGCGGACCTTGGTCTGGGTGACCTCGACGCCGCACTTTTCGCAGATCACGCCGCGGTGCTTGAGACGCTTGTACTTGCCGCACAGGCACTCGTAGTCCTTGATGGGGCCAAAGATCTTGGCGCAGAACAGGCCGTCACGCTCGGGCTTGAAGGTACGGTAGTTGATGGTCTCAGGCTTTTTCACCTCGCCGAAAGACCAGGAACGGATCTTGTCAGGCGAAGCCATGCCGATGCGGATGGCATCGAAATGCTCGTCAGGAGTAAATTGCTTGAACAGGTCGAGTAGCGATTTCATAGGACTCTTTCCTTTTCGAATTACGAGCGCTCAAGCTCAATGTCCAGGCCCAGGGAGCGGATTTCCTTGACCAGCACGTTGAACGACTCCGGCATGCCGGCTTCAATCGTATGCTCGCCCTTGACGATGGACTCATACACTTTGGTACGGCCTTGCACGTCGTCGGACTTGACGGTAAGCATTTCCTGCAGCACGTAGGCGGCGCCGTAGGCTTCGAGGGCCCATACTTCCATTTCACCGAAACGCTGGCCACCAAACTGGGCCTTGCCGCCCAAAGGCTGCTGCGTGACGAGCGAGTAAGGCCCGGTGGAGCGGGCATGCATCTTGTCGTCCACCAGGTGATGGAGCTTCAGGTAATGCATGTAGCCGATGGTGGTCGGGCGCTCGAAGGCGTCGCCGGTGCGGCCATCGTAGAGCTGCGCCTGGGTGCGCGTGGCCGTGAGGCCCTTGCGCTTGGCGAGATCATCGGGGTATGCCAGCTTGAGCATATCCATGATTTCGTTCTCGGACGCGCCATCGAACACCGGGGTGGCATAGGGCACGCCATTGGTCAGGTTCTGCGCCATGCCTCGCAGGTCTTCGTCGCTCAGCTGCGACAGGTCTTCCTTGCGGCCACGGGAGTTGTAGACGTCTTCCAGGAAGGTGCGCAGCTCGGCGGTCTTGGCTTCCTGCTGGAGCATGTCTCCGATGCGCTGGCCGATGCCCTTGCCGGCCCAGCCCAGATGGACTTCCAGCACCTGACCGATGTTCATCCGCGAGGGCACGCCCAGCGGGTTAAGCACGATGTCGGCGGTGGTGCCGTCGGCCATGTAGGGCATGTCTTCGACCGGAACGATCTTGGACACCACGCCCTTGTTGCCGTGGCGGCCGGCCATCTTGTCGCCAGGCTGCAGGCGGCGCTTGACGGCCAGGTAGACCTTGACCATCTTCAATACGCCCGCGGGCAATTCGTCACCCTGCGTGAGCTTCTTGCGCTTTTCTTCAAAAGCCAGGTCAAAGCTGTGGCGCGTCTGCTCCAGCGAGTTCTTGATGCTCTCGAGCTGGGTGGCCACCTCATCTTCTGCAGGACGGATGTCGAACCAATGGAACCTCTCGACGGCGGCCAGATAGGCCTTGTCGATCTTCGTGCCCTTGGCCAGCTTCTGCGGACCACCGTTGGCCACGCGTCCGGTCAGGAGTTTTTCGATACGGTCGAAGGCGTCGGCCTCGACGATGCGCAGCTGGTCGTTCAGGTCGAGGCGGAAGCGCTTGAGTTCATCGTCGATGATCTGCTGGGCGCGCTTGTCGCGCTGGATGCCTTCGCGGGTGAACACCTGAACGTCGATGACCACGCCCTGCGAACCCTGGTCCACGCGCAGCGAGGTGTCCTTCACGTCGGACGCCTTCTCGCCGAAGATGGCGCGCAGGAGTTTTTCTTCTGGCGTCAGCGTAGTCTCGCCCTTGGGCGTCACCTTACCGACCAGCGTGTCTCCGGGCTGAACTTCGGCGCCGACGTAGATGATGCCGGACTCGTCCAGCCGGTTGAGCTGCTGCTCCGAAAGGTTCGGAATGTCGCGCGTGATTTCTTCGGCACCGAGCTTGGTGTCGCGGGCCATTACCACGAGTTCTTCAATGTGGATGGAGGTGTAGCGGTCTTCGGCCACCACGCGTTCGCTGATCAGGATCGAGTCTTCGAAGTTGTAGCCGTTCCAGGGCATGAAGGCGATCAGCATGTTCTGGCCGATCGCGATTTCACCCAGGTCTGTCGATGCGCCGTCGGCAATGACGTCACCCTTGGCCAGGCGGTCACCCTTCTTGACGATGGGACGCTGATGGATGTTGGTGTTCTGGTTGGAACGCTGGTACTTGATGAGGTTGTAGATGTCCACGCCCACTTCACCGGCCACAGCCTCGTCGTCGTTCACGCGGATCACGATGCGGGTCGCGTCCACGTAGTCGACCACGCCACCCCGCGTGGCGGTCACGACAGTGCCGGAGTCCACGGCAGCCACGCGCTCGATGCCGGTGCCGACCAGCGGCTTTTCCGGACGCAGCACGGGCACGGCCTGACGCGACATGTTGGCGCCCATCAATGCACGGTTGGCGTCATCATGCTCCAGGAAGGGCACCAGCGATGCAGCCACCGAGACGATCTGAGCGGGAGACACGTCCATGTACTGGACACGTTCTGCGCCCACAAGAATCGACTCACCCTTCTCGCGCGCGGAAACCAGCTCACCGCTCAGGCGGCCTTCGGAATCCAGCGCAGCATTGGCCTGGGCAATGATGTACTTGCCCTCCTCAATGGCGGAGAGATAGTCGATCTCGTTGGTCACCTTGGCATCGGCTACACGGCGGTACGGCGTTTCGATGAAGCCGTACTCGTTCAGGCGGGCGTACAAGGCCAGCGAGTTGATCAGACCGATGTTCGGACCTTCAGGCGTTTCGATAGGACACACGCGGCCGTAGTGCGTAACGTGCACGTCGCGCACTTCGAAGCCGGCACGTTCGCGCGTCAGACCGCCCGGGCCCAGGGCCGAGACGCGGCGCTTGTGCGTGATTTCGGCCAGCGGATTCGTCTGGTCCATGAACTGCGAGAGCTGGGACGCTCCGAAGAACTCCTTCAGGGCCGCAGAAATCGGCTTGGAGTTGATCAGGTCGTGCGGCATCAGCGGGTCTTGCTCTGCCTGGCCCAGACGCTCCTTCACGGCCTTTTCGATCCGGGCCAGACCGGTGCGGTACTGGTTTTCAGCCAGTTCGCCCACGCAGCGCACGCGACGGTTGCCCAGGTGATCGATATCGTCCACTTCGCCATTGCCGTTGCGCAGGTCCACCAGGATCTTGACCACAGCCAGGATGTCTTCGTTGGACAGCACCATGGGGCCAGTGGCCTCGTCGCGGCCGATCTTGGCATTGAACTTCATACGGCCGACACGCGACAGATCGTATGTGTCTGGGTTGTAAAACAGGCGCTGGAACAGGGCTTGCACCGCATCTTCGGTCGGCGGCTCACCAGGGCGCATCATGCGGTAGATGGCCACGCGGGCGGCGAATTCATCCACCGTTTCATCGATGCGCAAGGTCTGCGAGATGTACGCGCCCTGATCCAGCTCGTTGGTGTAGATGCACTGGATATCCTGCACGCCAGCGCCGCGCAGCTTCTTGAGCAGTGCCTCGGTCAGCTCTTCATTGGCCTTGGCGATGATTTCGCCGGTGTCGCCATCCACAATATTGCGGGCAACCACTCGGCCAATCAGGAAGTCTTCGGGTACGCTGATGTGCGTGGTACCGGTTTGCTCCAGTTCGCGGGTATGGCGTGCGGTGACGCGCTTGTCCTTCGCAACCACAACCTTGCCCGACTTGTCGGTGATGTCAAAGCGGGCCACTTCTCCGCGCAGCCGCTCAGAAACGAATTCCATCTGAGCACCGCTGTCCATCAGGCGGAAGTTGTCGTTGACGAAGAAGTTCGCCAGGATGGATTCGGGGTTCAGACCGATGGCCTTGAGCAGAATGGTGACCGGCATCTTGCGGCGACGGTCGACACGGAAATACAGGATGTCTTTCGGATCAAACTCAAAATCGAGCCAGGAGCCACGGTATGGAATGATCCGCGCCGAGAACAGCAACTTGCCCGAGCTGTGGGTCTTGCCCTTGTCGTGTTCGAAGAACACGCCTGGCGAACGGTGCAGCTGGGAGACGATTACACGCTCCGTGCCATTGATGATGAACGAGCCCTTGTCGGTCATGAGCGGAACTTCGCCCATGTATACCTCTTGCTCCTTCACCTCCTTGACAACCTTGGACTGCGCCGTCGAGGACTCGCGGTCATAGATGATCAGCTGAACCTTGGCGCGCACCGCCGAAGCGAAAGTCAGCCCACGGGTCTGGCATTCGCGTACATCGAACGCAGGCTTGGCCAGGTTGTACTCGAGAAACTTCATCTCGACAAAACCATTGTGCGAGACGATAGGGAACGCGGCATTAAAGGCGGCCTGGAGGCCTTCGTTCGTGCGCTTTTTGGAGGCTACGCCTGCTTGAAGAAACGCTGTGTAGGCGTCCTTCTGCATTTGCAGCAGGTAGGGTACCTCCAGCACGCTGTCGCGGCTGCCGAAACTTTTGCGGATCCGCTTGCGTTCGGTGTAAGAATAGGCCATGAGATCTCCGGCTAAGACTTGAGTCCTGGGTCTGCGACGACTGTCCTGCAGGGCTTCCCTGCAGGCTTGGCGGTTGGCCACTACCAACCATGGCGGACGGTGATGCATTGCACATCACCCGAACCAAGGCGTCTTCTGCTGTCGGATGGGTCAGAAGACACATGAAACTCCCGGGCTGTTTTCGGGAGTTTCATGTGCGCTCTGGAAGCGCCAAAGGCTGGAGGCCCTTCGAAGAACCTCCAGCCCTTGAGCTTGGCAGAATTACTTGAGCTCTGCCTTTGCGCCAGCTTCCACCAGCTTCTTGACAGCAGCCTCGGCGTCAGCCTTGGCAATGCCTTCCTTGACGTTCTTGGGAGCGCCATCGACCAGGTCCTTGGCTTCCTTGAGGCCCAGGCCGGTGATTTCGCGGACAGCCTTGATGACGGACACCTTGTTGGCGCCAGCTTCGGTCAGCACCACGTTGAATTCCGTCTTCTCTTCGGCTGCGGCTGCAGCGCCGCCGCCAGCAGCAGCAGGAGCAGCCATGGCTGCTGCGCTCACGCCAAATTTCTCTTCAATGGCCTTCACCAGGTCATTGAGTTCCAGAACCGTCATGCTGTCGAGTGCGGTCAGAAATGCGTCTTTATCGAATGCCATTTTGATTTCCTAACAATTAGTTAACAGGTCGGTCAGCCGGCTGCTCAGGCAGCAACAGCTTCGCCTTCGCCTTTTTTGGCCGCCAGGGCACCCAGCACCACAGCGGTGCGGGACATTGGCGACATCAGCAAGCCACACAACTGGGCCAGCAACACTTCCTTCGAAGGAATGTTGGCCAGTTGCTTAACGCCATTGACATCCAGGGCCTTGCCACCGAAGGCACCGCCACGAATCACCAGCTTGTCGTTGGTTTTCGCGAAATCGGCCACCACCTTTGCGGCGGCCACGGCATCTTCAGAGAAACCATAGATCAGCGGACCAGTCATCTGATCAGCCACCACGTCAAACTGGCTGCCTGCTACAGCACGGCGGGCTAGGGTGTTCTTCAGAACACTCAGACTCACACCCTTGCTGCGTGCATCAACGCGCAGTTTGGTCATTTCGGCGACCGTGATGCCACGGTATTTCGCAATCACAAGCGTTTGAGCTTTAGCGGCGAGGCTGGTCACTTCATTGATGACCGCTTCTTTCTCACTGCGATTAAGACTCAAGGTCTACTCCTTAAAATGTGCACTCAAGGCCAGGGCCCCTCGCACACGCTCTTGTTGCAGCGACCAACTGTTGAGGAACGGATTCCATCTGCAGCGGGATCGCCATCTGCGCTGGCCCTTCAGGGTTTAAGTGCAAGCAACTTGCACACCAGCGGTCTTGGATGACCTGGCACACGGTTGCGCCAGCCCACCACCGAGGCACCTTGCGGCGCCTCAAGATTCTCGCAATTACGCTGCGATGGATTGCGTGTCCACGCGGACACCCAGGCCCATCGTGGACGAAACTGCCACCTTGCGAAGGTACAAACCCTTGCTCGTCGCAGGCTTGGCCTTGTTCAGGGCGTCGATCAAAGCTGCGAGGTTGCCTTGCAACTTCTCGTTGTCGAACGAACGGCGACCGATGGTGCTGTGAACAATGCCGGCCTTGTCGACACGGAACTGCACCTGACCAGCCTTGGCGTTCTTCACCGCCGTGGCGACGTCGGGCGTGACGGTACCAACCTTGGGGTTGGGCATCAGGCCGCGCGGACCAAGGATCTGGCCCAGCGTACCCACCACCCGCATTGCATCAGGCGCTGCGATCACCACGTCGAAGGGCATATCACCGGCCTTGACCATGGCAGCGAGATCGTCCATGCCAACGATGTCGGCACCGGCGGCCTTGGCTTCTTCGGCCTTTGCGCCTTGGGCAAAAACTGCCACGCGCTTTGTCTTGCCAGTGCCATTCGGCAGAACCACGGCTCCACGAACCACCTGGTCTGACTTCTTTGCATCCACGCCCAATTGCACAGCCACATCGATGGACTCGTCAAATTTTGCCGTTGCGGCCTCCTTGACAATAGCCACCGCGTCTGCGAACGAGTACAGCTTCGTGCTGTCGACCTTGCCCTGCAGGGCCTTTTGTTTTTTCGTCAGCTTGGTCATTTACACACCTTCCACCGTCACGCCCATGGAGCGGGCAGAACCAGCAATGGTACGAACGGCAGCATCAATACTGGCAGCGTTCATGTCCTTCATCTTGGTCTTTGCGATTTCTTCCAGCTGAGCACGGGTGATCTTGCCCACCTTGATCTTCAAGGCGTTGGCAGAACCTTTTTCCAGCTTGATCGCCTTCTTGATCAAGGTCGTCGCCGGCGGCGTCTTGATGATGAAAGTGAAGCTCTTGTCGGCGAAAGCCGTAATAACCACCGGCAACGGCAGACCCGGCTCGACACCTTGGGTCTGCGCATTGAATGCCTTGCAGAACTCCATGATGTTGAGACCGCGCTGACCCAGTGCGGGACCGATCGGTGGTGATGGATTGGCCTTACCTGCAGGTACTTGCAGCTTGATAAAGCCGACGATTTTTTTCGCCATTCTTGCTCCTTGCGGGTGCTAGCGCCCGGCTTTTCAGCCACGGGCTCCCCGGGGGTTGCGACTCATTTTCACAGTGCACCGAGTCGGTAAAGTGCCAAACATTCATCCTGCTGTGTTCAGGTTTTTTCTATCTGGCTGAATTCCAGCTCCACCGGCGTCGATCGACCAAAAATCATGACCGACACGCGGACACGGCTCTTCTCGTAGTTGACGTCTTCGACTGTGCCATTGAAATCCGTGAACGGACCTTCCTTCACGCGGATCATCTCTCCGACCATGAATTCCACCTTGTGCCTTGGCTTGTCGGTGCCTTCCTGCATCTGATTGACGATTTTCTGCACTTCGTCTTCAGAGATGGGCGCAGGACGATTTTTCGCACCGCCAACAAAACCAGTGACCTTGCTCGTATGCTTGACAAGGTGCCAGGTGTCGTCGTCCATGACCATTTCGACAAACACATAGCCAGGAAACAGACGGCGCTCAGTGGTCTTGCGCTGGCCGTTCTTCATTTCGACGACTTCTTCGGTCGGCACAAGAATCCGGCCAAACTTGCTCTGCATGCCGGAACGCGCAATACGTTCAGCAATGTTGCGCTCTACGGCCTTCTCCATGCCCGAATAGGCATGAACGATGTACCAACGCAAATCTGGATTGACAGCAGTCGCGCCTGTCGTGGCGATTTCGCCACCGATGTCATCACCTGCTGCCATTTATTTTCTCCACCCCAGAATCAAGTCATAAAACAACCACTCAAGGGTTTTGTCCGTTAACCAGAGAAACAGCGCCATGACCACAACAAACGCGAACACGTAAGCCGTCATCTGGATCGTTTCCTTGCGATTCGGCCAAACAACTTTCTTGACTTCTCGCCACGAGTCCCGACCGAACGCCACCAGTTGCCGCCCCGGCTCCGAGACCATGAAAACACCCGCAGACACCATCAATCCTGCCAGCAGCGCGATCCACTGAACAATGGCGCCCTGCTTTCCAAGGAGATAAAAACCTGCCACAGAGCCAATCACCAGCACCACAACCAAAGCCAATTTGGCTTTTTCGGCTCCGGTGTTGACTGTTTCAATTTGAGAAGTGGCCATATCCGGCTGTTTCCTGCTTTATTTTCTAACGCCACCCAAGACACCGAAGCCCGCCAAGGTTGGCGGGCTTTGCTTTTTGCCACTTTCAGGTGGCAGGGGCAGTAGGAATCGAACCTACAACCTTCGGTTTTGGAGACCGACGCTCTGCCAATTGAGCTATACCCCTAATGATCCTCGATCAAGCAATGATCTTGGCCACGACGCCCGCGCCCACGGTACGGCCGCCTTCACGGATAGCGAAGCGCAGACCTTCTTCCATGGCGATGGGGTTGATCAGCTTGACGGTGATCGACACGTTGTC
>Ga0138256_10009625_pt1 | contig 10139 bp, 7 predicted proteins | sample KNB2016incub_MG_FD_105486 | JGI IMG/M metagenome (GOLD analysis project Ga0138256, IMG submission 105486) | Active sludge microbial communities from wastewater in Klosterneuburg, Austria - KNB2014incub_MG | ecosystem: Engineered > WWTP > Activated sludge > Unclassified | place: Austria...
CATCTCCAAGGGCACCGACGCCAAGTCCAAGCCAACTTCGGCGGCCGGTGGAAACCTCACCTGGGGAGACACCCACCACCCGGCCCTCAGCGAGACCAAGGGCGAGTACGACGGCCGCTGGGCCTACATCAACGACCGCGCCAACGGCCGCATCGCGATGATCGACCTCCGCGACTTCAAGGTGAAGCAGATCGTCGACGTCCCGAACCTCGATAGCTCGCACGGCGGCGTCTTCTGCACCCCCAACTCCGAGTACGTCCACATCTCGACCATGTCGCCGACGCTCCTCGACCCCACGAAGGCCGAAACGGCGCTCGCGAACTTCAAGGACGCTTTCCGCGGCTTCTCAACCTTCCTCAAGGTCGATGAGAAGACCGGGCGCATGGATCTCGCCAAGAGCTTCCAGATCGAGTTGCCTCCTTACACCCAGGACCTCGCCGATTCCGGCAAGCTCGTCAGCGATGGTTGGGTGTTCATCAACTCCTACAACTCCGAGATGGCTTTCGGCGGCAACAACGAGGGCGGAAAGCCGCTCGAAGTCGGCGCCTCCGCCAACGACTTCGACATGATGCACATCATCAACTGGAAAAAGGCCGAACAGGTCGTCGCGAGCAAGGCGAAGACGATTAACGGCATGCGCGTCATCCCGATGGATGTCGCGGTTTCCGAAGGCATCCTCCACCTGGCGCCGGAACCGAAGAGCCCTCACGGTGTCGACGTTGCCCCCAACGGCAACTACATCTCCGTCGGCGGTAAGCTCGACCCGCACGTCACCATCTACTCCATGGAGAAGATCAAGGCCGCGATCGAAAAGAAGGACTACGAGAAGGTCGACCAGTTCGGCGTCCCAGTCCTGAAGCTCGACTCCGTCGTCGCCGGCCGGGTCGAAGTCGGCCTGGGGCCGTTGCACACCCAGTACGACGCCGAGGGACATGGCTACATCAGCCTCTTCCTCGATAGCGCCGTCGCGAAGTTCTCCCTCGGCGAGCCCTACTTCTCCGGAGACAAGGCGTTCCAGCTCGTTGACAAGCTGCCCGTCCACTACAACATCGGCCACCTGTGCACGATGGAAGGTGACACGGTCTCGCCCAAAGGCAAGTACCTCATCGCCCTCAACAAGTGGTCTATCGACCGGTTCCCGGTCGTCGGCACGCTCAAGCCCCAGAACTTCCAGCTCGTTGACCTCACCGGCGAGAAAATGGAAATCCTGTCCGAGACCTCTATCGGCCTCGGTGAGCCGCACTATGTGCAGGCAATCGCCGTCGACAAGGTCAAGGCCTGGGAGGTGTACCCGCTCGGTACCAACCCCGGCACGATGGAGAAGGATCCCAACTCCATCGATACCGGCGGCGAGAAGTACCAGCGCAACGGCACCACCGTCGAAGCTTGGGTCAGCGTGAAGCGAAGCCAGTTCAAGCCCGACATCATCCGGGCCAAGAAGGGCGACAAGGTCATCCTTCACCTCACCAACGTCGAAAAGACGCCGGACGCCACCCACGGGTTCTCGATCCCGCGGTACAACATCAACGTCAGCCTCGACCCGGGTGAGTACTCGAAGGTCGAATTCACCGCCGATGCACAGGGGACGTTCGCGTTCTACTGCACCGAGTTCTGCTCGGCACTCCACCTCGAAATGCAGGGGTGGCTGGTCGTCGGCTAAAGCGGCATCCACAGCGGGGCGGCGGTGGGCCAAACCCTCGCCGCCCCGTCCATTCGTCGAAGGGGGCACGACGATAATGACGAGAAGGAAGTTCCTGACACTCTCGGCCGGATCCGCTGCCGTGGTTGTCGCCGGCGGGGGCAGTTATCTCCTGCTCCCGGGCTCGGAGCCACTGACCGGGGATCCCAGGGTCAAGTACGGCGAAGACTCGTGCACCCACTGCACGATGGTCATTTCAGATGACCGCTTCGCCGCAGCCTGGCGCGAGGGGACCAAACGCGAACGCTACTTCGACGATGTCGGGTGCATGGTGGCCTCCTTCAAAGCGAAGCCGCCGGCCGAACCACCGGTCTTCTTCGTCCGGGCCTTCGCCGCCGACGCCTGGCTCAACGCCGAGACTGCCGCCTACATGGTGGCTCCCGGCATCAAGAGCCCAATGTCCTATGACATCGCCGCCTTCGCCTCCAACGCGGAGGCGACCACCAACTCCCACACTCGGGATGGTCAGCCTCAGACCTGGGAGGGGCTGCTCGCCAGCCTGAAGGATCGAGGCTAAGTCGTGGCTCAAAGCATCATCACCGAGGAGGCCGGGCGCTCCGCCGCCTCTCCGGCCAGTTCGATCACGGCACGCTTCGATACCTGGTCGCTTTGCGCCATCGCTGCGGCCGTCCTCTTCGTCGCTGCCGCGTTCATGCCCCTCTGGCACATGGCACTGGTCGCTCCTCAGTACCCCGGCAACCTCTACCTGACGGCCTATGGGACGACCATGAAGGGCGACCTCCAGGAAATCAATTCGCTTAATCACTACGCCGGCGTGAAAGAGATTCACCCCGATGACGTGCTTGAACTGAAGCTCTTCCCCTTCCTCCTCGCCGGGACGGTCGGCCTCATGGTCGCCGCGGCGCTGGTCAAGCGCCGGATAGTCCGTCTCGCCGCAATGCTGGTCGCCTGGGGCTTCATCATCGGGTTCCTCGTCGACATCCAGTACTGGCTCTACAACTACGGCCACGACCTGAACGAAGAGGCGCCGCTCTACCCCGGGCCCTTCACTCCTCACGTACTGGGCAGTACCAAGGTCGTGAATTTCCACAGCGAGTGCATGGTTGACTGGGGCTGGTGGGTGATGCTCGCCGGCGCCGTCCTGATAACCTTCGGCAGTCCCGCTATTCGCTTCCTCCGCGACAGCTGGTCGAACACCGGGACCGCGAAGGCGGTCACCACCGCGATCGTGGGCCTGGTCGTGGTTGGGGCCGCATTCTCCGGCCGGCCGGGCGGTGTCACAGCGGCAAACGCCGCCGGCGACCTCCAGGCCATGATCGACGCTGCTCCCGCCGGTTCCACACTGACTGTCCCCGCGGGCGTCTATCCCGGTGGCGTCCTCATCGACAAACCCCTCACCATCGAAGGCGTCGGGTGGCCGGTCATCGACGGGCAGCGCACCGGCAACGTCGTGAAGGTCACCGCGGAGGGAGTCACCCTCCGCGGTCTTGTTATCCAGGGGTCGGGTCGTGAAGTGTCCGATGAGCCCTCCGGCATCCTCGTCCGCGCCAGCGGGTCGCGCATCGAAGGCAACCGCGTCCGCGACGTCCTCTACGGCATCACCCTCCACGAAAGTGACAACCATGTCGTCCGCGGCAATACCGTCGAAAGCATCCGCGAATTCCTGCCTGAACGCCGCGGCCATGCGCTCTATCTCTACTACACCAAGAACAACGTCCTGGAAGACAACGTCATCTCCCACGCCAAGGACGGCATCTACATCAACTTCTCGGACCACAACGACATCTTCCGAAACAGCGTGACCGAGCTCCGCTACGGCATTCACTTCATGTATGCCAACAATGCCCGGATCGTCGACAACGTCTTCCGTGACAACCTGACCGGCGGCTCCCTGATGTATTCGAACGACCTCTATTTCGAAGACAACGAGTTCTCGCGGAGCCAGTCGAAGGCCTCGGGTTACGGGCTCCTCTTTAAGGATGTCGACAACGTTGAGATGCTCCACAACTCGTTCCACCACAACCGGATCGGCCTAACCTTCGAAGGGGCGCCGTTCACCCCCGGCGCCTATGTTCGCCTCCGCGATAACCTCATCGGTTTCAACCAGCTCGCGATCGCCATGTCGACCACCGTCGGCGCCCAGTTCGGCGGAAACACCTTCGTTGGCAACTTGCGCCAGGCCGATACCACCGGCGGCAGCATCGAGCATCACAACTCCTGGCAGATCGACGGCCGCGGCAACTACTGGGACGACTACCGCGGCTACGACGCGGACGGCGACGGCATGGGAGACATCGAGTACCGGTACCGGCCGGCCTATGGCGAACTGGTGCAACGGAACGAAGCCCTCACAGCCTTCGCCAACACTCCCGCCCAGTTGGCCATCGATCTCGCCGCGCGCTGGTTCCCGGTCTATCGCAATGCGCCTGCCGTCATCGACACCAGCCCGCTCATGCAGCCGACCCGCCACCTCCGCGAGTCCTCCGAGGACGCCGGTCGCTGGGCGACCACCTCGGCCTTCGCTATCCTCATTGTTGCCGCTGTCGCCGTCCTCGGCGTGTCAGGGCGAACCTGGAAGAAATGGTGACTTTCTGATGCTTCGGATTGAGGGTGTCTCGCGCCGCTACGGGAACACCACCGTCCTGGACTCGGTCTCCCTGGCACTCGATGCCGGCAGCGTGACCGCAGTCGTCGGAGAAAACGGCGCCGGTAAGACAACGCTCATCAAGAGCGTGGTTGGCTTGATCAAGTTCGAGGGCACCATCACCGTGGGCGGTGTCGATGTCGCCCGCAAGGGGAAGGACACGCGCCGGATGATCGGCTACCTTCCCCAGATCCCCGCCTTTCACGGTGACCTGAGCGTTCGTGAGACAGCGCTGCTCTACGCCGCGCTCAAGCGCGTGGAAGGCCCCGCAGCCCACAAACGCATCGAGCAGGTCGGCCTCGGAGACCACGTCGACAAGAAGGTCGCCGCCCTCTCCGGCGGCATGCGCCAGCGGCTCGGTCTCGCCATCGCTCTCCTCGCCGATCCCCCCCTCCTCATCCTGGATGAGCCTGCCGCCAGCCTCGACACCAGAGCCCGGCTGGAACTTCGGGAACTTGTGAAAGACCAGCGCGGCGCCGGCAAGGCCATTCTTCTCTCGACCCACTGGATCGAGGACGTCCCGTATATCGCCGACCACGCCCTCGTCCTTGACCACGGCAAAGCCGCTTTCCAGGGACCGGCACTCGCCCTTGCCGCGTCCGGCGTTACCGGCAGCCGGCTGTTCCTCCGGCTCAACGGCAGCAGCCCCGATGCCATCCATGTCCTCGAATCCACTTCCGTCGCGAGCGATATCACCCGCTCCGGAGACTGGATCATCCTCACCTGCGTCGCGGCCGACAAGGCGCGCGTTGTCGAAGCTCTCGTCCGCGCCGGGGTCCACATCCTCGACTTTCGCGTCGAAGAAGCCTCGATCGATGCCTCGGCCCTCAAGGTCCACGCCGCCGATGGAGCACGCCAGTGAACGCCATCGTCATCGTCGCCAGGAAGGAACTGCGCGATGCCATCCGCAGCCGCTGGCTGATCGCATTCGCCATTACCTTCGCTGCCCTTGCGCTCGTCATCTCCCGCGTCCAGTCCGATTCTGGCGGCCTCGGTGAGCAGGGTTTCAACCGCACTACAGCCGGGCTGATCAACCTCTGCCTGCTTCTCGTACCGCTTCTCTCGCTCATCCTCGGCGCGGGCGCCATTTCTGGAGAGCGCGAACGCGGGACCCTCGCGACCCTTCTCTCCCAGCCCATCACATCCACCGAACTCCTCCTCGGGAAGTACCTTGGCCTGACCGTCGCCGTCTGGGGTGCGCTCGCCGCCGGCTTCGGCGGCGCCGGGCTCCTTGTTTCGCTGGTCGAACCATTCACCGATATCGGCCACTACCTCTTCTTCGTCGTCCTCTCCGCCGCTCTGGCCTGCGCCATGCTTAGCGCCGGCCTGTTCGTTTCGGTGCTTTCAGACAACCGTGCGAAGGCGCTGGGCGCGGCCATCCTCCTCTGGTTCTTTCTCGTCCTGGCTTACGACCTCGGTGCGATCGCCCTCGCGCTCGCCGTCGCCTCCTCTGGCCGAGCCCTCACCGCTGTGGCGGTCCTGAACCCGGTCGAAGCCATCCGCATCATCGCCGTAATGAGCCTGGAACCGGACCTGGAGATACTCGGCCCGCTCGGCGCCTACCTCACCGAACGGCTTGGCACGGCGAAGGCAGCCACCCTCCTCGGCGGCGCCGTCGCCGCATGGACGGTTGCCCCGCTCGCCGCCGCTGCCTACTTCCTCCGCAACCAGGACGCCTGAACAGTTACTCGTTACGGCCAGTAACCGAACTCGCGGTAGTGGCGGTCGACGGAGGCCGCCTTTGGCCCGCTGACGGCGGGGTCGCGTGAAACAGTCCATTCAAAGCCATGACGGCCATAGTCAGGGGCCGGCCGCTGAACGCCGCCGAGCGGGTTTCTAAGGAGCGTCGAATGTCACGCTCCAGGGGCCGTTGAGCACTCGCGACGGCGGGCCCAACACCACGGTCATACGCGCTACGTCGATATCATCCTGAAGCCAGAAGGCCACCCTGGTCTGGCCTTCCCCGATGTTGCCCTTCCAATCCTTGCTGTAGTTGATCACGGCGTGGATCCGAAACAGTTGGCGCCCGTGAGCATCGTAAAGGGCCGGGGTCGTGGTCTTGGGATCTGCCAGGATAGTGGTTTCCGTCACAATTGGATCCGTTGGATGCCAGTTTCCCCGAAGCGTGAACTCGAGCACATCCACTCGGCCCGAGGGCCGTGGGTCGCTCGACCGACCAATGCTCATGCCAAGGTCTTCCTCGTGACTGTTCACTGCCAACACCAGTCCGCTCGGCCCGGAGATCACTTGGCTCGCCGTCAACGCGACATCTGTCCCCTTCGCCGCATCGTCGAGGGCGTCGCCAACCGCGAGCACCATCGCATCCGGTGGCTCCCCCGGGGTAGCGAACGGGCCGAGAAAGACGGTAACCGGCCTTCCGAAGGCTGTTCCTGGAAACGCCACCCCCACGGTTGAGGGTCCGGTTCGGCTGCCGAGTGATAGCAAGGTCTTGCCGTCCACGGTGATCGTGGGGAGCGCGAGCTCGCGGAGTGTCAACGGCGGGTCATATTCGATGATCGTACGGCTCGTTGAACGCCGGCCGGTCAAAGTCACCTTCTCCCCCTCAACGTCCACAGTCCCTACTTGGAGTTCCTCAACCCGCATCACGTCACCGAACTCGGTTTCAGAGGGGCCAACCAGCGGCAGCGTCCAACGTCCCGCGACTCTGTCGCGACCTTCGTGGACCCTCACCTCGCCGAACTCCACGACGACAGACCCCGGGTGTATCACCGGCGGCAACTCCACGATGAAGGAACCGTCATCGAATCGCTGAAAGCCTTGCGGAGGAATGGGACGGAAACCATCACCGGTGAAAGCGCCGTCTGGAACGACTAAGTCGATGAGATTTCCGGCTTCGTCCGTCGCGCGGAAGTTGAGGACGGTTTCAGTCCCTGAGAAAGTGGCGGAAAGGGCCCTAAGCGTGATTCCGCCGGCGGTTGATTCGGAGGACTGTGCAATGAGAACTCCCCCAGGGGTCTCCGGCTCAGCACCGGAATACCAGAGCCTCGTCGCAACGTCCGTTGCCGCTCCCGCCGAGGCCAACACTGTGGCGGCCGCAATCGTCAAACCAAGCTTGGCGTCTATTTTCCGCATGCTGATCCGTCCTTCGCGACCGCTTTAGCGGTACGATGCAGAAACTCAAGAGCCTGAGCCATACAGGCTCGAAGTGTGGGTAGGAATTTCCCGCCCGACTTGCTCCACTCCCGCAAGCTAATTCCATGTGCCTGGCATTGCAAGTACGCTTTGTAAAATCAGTGCCGAGCTCGAAACTGGCGTCTCAGACCCGGCACTTCGCACCGGACGTTCCCATGTCGTACTCTCTAATAACTGCGGTTCACGCCGGAGGGAAATCGGCCGACCAGCCAACCCTCCTCGCCTTCAGCCCGCGGACCTGGCCCACGGCCAACCGCGAGCAGCCACGACCGAATGGCGTGGCGGGCGCCGGATACCCCTTACCGGGGGCAACGCCGGAAACCATGGCTGCCGCGGGAAGGACCCCGGTTCATGACGCGCATGACTGGCGCTCAGATGGTGCTGGATAGCCTCCAGCGCGAAGGAGTCGACACGATCTTCGGGTACCCCGGAGGCGTCGTGCTCCCCCTCTACGACACCCTCCCCCAGTTCCCCGGCATCCGCCACATCCTCGTGAGGCACGAACAGGCAGCGGCGCACATGGCAGATGGCTACGCCCGCGCCAGTGGCCGCATGGGGACATGCCTCGGGACCAGCGGCCCCGGCGCGACGAACCTCGTTACCGGCATCTGCACCTCCTGGATGGATAGCACGCCGGTCTTCGCTCTCACCGGCAACGTCTCCCGCTCCCTCCTCGGCAAGGACGGGTTCCAGGAAGCCGACATCACGGGCATCACCCATTCCATCACCAAGCACAACTACCTGGTGATGCGCCCCGAGGAGATCGCTCTCTCCATCCGCGAAGCGGCCCACATCTGCACCACCGGCCGCCCCGGGCCCGTCCTCGTCGATATCCCCAAAGACGTCTTCCAGGAATCCGCCGAATTCGAATGGCCCGAGCAGATCAACCTCCGCGGCTACAAGCCGACGGTGGAAGGCCACTCCGGCATGATTCGCCGCGCCGCCGAACTCATCGACCAGGCCGAACGCCCGGTCATCATCGCCGGCCACGGAGTCATCTGGAGCGATGCCCAGGCCGCCCTCGTCGAACTCGCGGAGAAAGCCGGCATCCCGGTCATCACCACCTTCCTCGGCATCGGCGCCTTCCCGGAGGCGCATCCGCTCAGCTACGGCTGGCTCGGCATGCACGGCATGTTCTACGCGAACATGGCCGCCGATAAGGCCGACCTCGTCATCGGCGTCGGCATGCGCTTCGACGACCGCGCCATGGGGCGCTTCAAGGACTTCAACCCCGGCGTCAAGATCGTCCACATCGACATCGACCCCGCGGAAATCGGGAAGAACTTCCCCGCCACGGTCCCCATCGTCGGCAGCGCTGCGAACGTGCTCCCCCGCCTGGCCGAACAGGTGAAGGAAGCCAGGCACCAGCCGTGGATCCGCTGGATCGACCAGTGCCGCGAAGAACACCCCAGCCTCCACATCCGCGAGAGCCGCCGCATGCTCCCGCAGTACGTCGTCCGCACGCTCTACGAAGAGACGAACGGCGACGCGAACATCGTCACCGGTGTCGGCCAGCACCAGATGTGGGCCGGCCAGCACTACTTCTACAAACGGCCCCGCCAGCTCATCAGTTCCGGCGGCCTCGGCACCATGGGGTTCGAACTGCCCGGGGCCATCGGCGCCCAGGTGGCCTGCCCCGAAGCTGAAACCTGGGCCATCTGCGGCGACGGCGGCTTCCAGATGACCATGCAGGAGATGGCCGTCCTCGTCGATGAAGGTCTCCCGGTGAAGATCGCCATCTTCAACAATGGCTACCTCGGCATGGTCCGCCAGTGGCAGCAACTCTTCTACGACAAGAACCTCGTCTCGGTCGCCATGACGCAGCCCGACTTCGTGAAGCTCGCCGATGCCTACGGCATCCGCGGCATCCGGGTGGAAACGAAGAGCGAAGTCGCAAGCGCCATCCGCGAAGCCCGCGCCCACAAAGGCCCCATCCTGCTCGACTTCCAGATCGACCAGGAGGAGAACGTTTGGCCCATGGTCCCGGCGGGCGCAGCCCTCTCCGAAACCATCGAGGCCCCGGCCGAGGAGCTTGCCCGATGAACCCCGCAATCAACGGCGCGGTGAAGAGCCGCGCGGGACACCACACCGTCGTCGCGATCGTCGAGGACAAGCCCGGCGTGCTCATGCGCGTCTCGAGCCTCTTCCGGCGGCGCGGCTTCAACATCGAATCCCTCACCGTCGGCCATAGCGAAGCCGAGGGCCTCAGCCGGATGACGATCGTCGTCGACGGTTCGAGCGCCCCCATCGAGCAGGTCGAAAAGCAACTCTACAAACTCATCGACGTGGTGAAGGTCACCGACCTGAGCCAGGAGGAGATGGTGGCGCGCGAGCTCGCCATGATTAAGGTGCGCTGCAACAACCTCAACCGCCACGAGCTGCTGGACATCGCCAACGTCTTCCGTGCCGACGTCGTCGACATCGCCACGAACTCGATCATCCTCCAGGTGGTCGGCGACGAGGACAAAATCGACGGCCTGGTGAAGATGTGCGAGCCCTACGGCATCCGTGAACTCTCGCGCACCGGTCGCATCGCAATGGTGCGCGGCACCAAGACCACCACGGTCCACGAGCAGGAACCGGAGCGTATCCGCCAGTTCCACGCCAGCCAGGGCCGCCGTGTGGAGGGCGACCTCCCCTTCAGCTCCGACTGATCGTCGGCTCCCGACATCCGCACAGGGG
>Ga0138256_10009626_pt1 | contig 10139 bp, 8 predicted proteins | sample KNB2016incub_MG_FD_105486 | JGI IMG/M metagenome (GOLD analysis project Ga0138256, IMG submission 105486) | Active sludge microbial communities from wastewater in Klosterneuburg, Austria - KNB2014incub_MG | ecosystem: Engineered > WWTP > Activated sludge > Unclassified | place: Austria...
CCTAGATTGTTTTGCCGGAACAGGATAAAAATGGCTATTGCCGCCCCAACGACGATCATCAGGATGGCCCAAAAGGCTTCCGACAGTCCTCCGCCATGCCAGCCATTTCCCACCAGCAGCGCTGCAATATTGGCGATGGTTGCAACGGTGATCCAGCCCTGGTAAATGCCCATCGGCCAATGGGAGAGATGCTTTTCCAGCCTGTTTATTTTGGAATGCCCGGTCCCGATGGTTTCGTTGATCCGAAGCAGGGTGACTAAAAAACCAAGCATGATGACCACGGATAACGCCAATTGTTCCCAATGCCATGCAAACATCCAGGACACATTGAAGACACAGGTAGCCACAAATAACCAGCCGATTTTATCCACGATGGGGCCAACCCGATCAGCCACGGACTGGCTGACAAGTGCTGCGACCTGAAAGCCGATCAACACCAGCAACCAAAGATAAATGATTCCCCAAATCGAAAACGTAAGTCCCGCCGGAGTGAACAGATTGGGGTATTGTGCGGATAACTCCCCGGTGTTTTTACCGTTTAGTGGAAGCGCATTGGCCAGATAGTTGACGTACAGAACGGCAATAAATGCCAAAATATTGACCAGAATTAGGGTGCGGGTGGAAGATTTCATGGGTTGTGTGTTTAGTATTGATTCCCGGTTTCTCGTCTTTGGAAAGTTGCCCCAATACGATCTGCAGCTCGTCCAATAAGATAATTACCGGCTCCCCGTTCCATGCTTAAACAAGGAACGCATTGCCAGCAACAAACTTATCAGCGCCAAAAAAGCAGCCATTAAAAACGGCGCCCCGGGGAATTGAATCGAGGAACTAGGATTGGTAAAAAAGGCGAACAAATTGGTCATAAGTAAAGGCCCCACAATGGAAGTGAGGCTAATCAGACTGGTCAGCGCCCCTTGCAACTCGCCTTGTTCATTGGAGGGAACCTGCCCGGAAATTATGGCTTGCAAAGAAGGGCCTGCCATGCCACCCAGAGAAAACGGAATCACAAATGCAAACATCATCCAGCCTTCCGTAGCGAAGGCAAACAGGACAAATCCCAGCGAATACAATCCCAGACCGATAAAAACAGCGTTTCGTTCCCCAAATTTTGGAATCAAAATCCGATTCAGGCCACCCTGCACAATGCTGGTCATCAGTCCTACAAAGGCCAGCGAATAGCCAATCCAGCGCTCGTCCCAGTTAAACTTTTTCATGGTAATGTAGGTCCAGGTGCTGTGGTTGGCATGCCCGGCCACGTAAACAAAAATGAGGGAAGCGACCAGACTAAGGATGACCGGATACCGGCGCAGACTCAACAAGGACCCAATGGGGTTGGCCCTTTTCCAGCTAAAAGCACGACGGTTTTCTGGAGCCAAAGATTCAGGCAGGATAAAATAGCCATAAAGCCAGTTAAGCATGGCCAGGCCTGCTGCTGCAAAAAACGGGGCTCGTATTCCAAAATGGTAGGAAACGACCCCTCCAACCAGCGGTCCAATGATAAAACCCAGGCCAAAAGCTGCGCCCACAAGCCCAAAATTCTGTGCCCGCTTTTCTATTGGACTTACATCGGCTATGTAGGCCATCCCGGAGGTAAAGGTGGCTCCGGTAATGCCTGCCAGTAAGCGACCTATGAAAAACCACCAGATACTGGGAGCAAAGCCCTGAATGACAAAATCGATGCTAAAAGCAAAAAGAGCCGCCAAAATGACTGGCCTGCGCCCAAACCGGTCGCTCAGTCCTCCAATAATGGGTGAAAATAAAAACTGCATCCCTGCGTAAGTAAACATCAACACCCCACCCCAGCGGGCGGCTGTGCTGAGGTCTCCTCCGGTCAACTCTTCCAACAACTTGGGCAAAACCGGAATGATGAGTCCAAACCCAATGACGTCCATCAGCATAGTGATGAAAATAAAAGCCAGGGCGGGTGTACGGGAGCGGGACATGGATTGGATGAGTGGAGGGTTGAGTCGGTTATAGCTGGAATCTGAAACCAAAAGGGCGCGAAGACACAGGAAATCCTGCTGCTTCGCGCCCCCGTTATTGACTGATTTGAAGTAGAGATAAACAAGAACTTCGAAACCGGAGCCCTTTATCCCGAAAATTACAGTTCTACACTTTTAAAATCCCAGGTATTTAGGAAGTTCGTTGTGAAATTTCCATCCTGAAAATCCTTGTTGCGCATCAGGCGCTGGTGGAAAGGAACGGTCGTTTTTACCCCTTCCACTACAAACTCGTCCAATGCACGTTCCATCTTTTTGATGGCTTCGTCCCGGGTACGGGCGCGGCAAATGAGCTTGGCGATCATGGAGTCGTAATAAGGAGGAATGGTATAACCTGCGTACACGTGGGTGTCTACACGAACACCATGTCCCTTCGGGGAGTGGAACGAGGTGATTTTGCCCGGGCTGGGACGGAAATCGTTGAACGGATCCTCTGCATTGATCCGGCACTCGATGGCGTGCATTTCAGGGAAATAATTTTTGCCTGAAATTGGAAGACCTGCTGCGATCTTGATCTGTTCTTTGATCAGGTCGAAGTCAATGACCTCCTCGGTTACCGTGTGTTCTACCTGGATCCGGGTGTTCATCTCCATGAAGTAGAAATTGCGGTATTTGTCCACCAGAAACTCAATGGTACCTACTCCTTCGTAACCGATGGCGTTGCAGGCCTTAATGGCAGCTTCGCCCATTTTTTCCCGGAGTTCGGGCGTCATGAATGGAGATGGACATTCTTCTACCAGTTTCTGGTGCCGGCGCTGGATCGAGCAGTCACGCTCGGAAAGGTGACAGGCTTTACCAAACTGGTCGCCTGCTACCTGGATCTCGATATGGCGTGGTTCCTCGATGTATTTTTCCATGTAGATGCCATCATTCGAAAATGAGGCCTTGGCTTCACGGCGTGCTGTATCCCATTGATCTTCAAACTCTTCGGCTTTCCAGACGATCCGCATTCCTTTTCCACCCCCTCCGGCGGTAGCTTTCAGAATAACAGGATAACCAATTTCAGCAGCCAGTTTCAGGCCAGCTTTTACATCGGTCAACAGGCCAGGAGTGCCGGGAACACAAGGCACCCCGGCATTGATCATGGTTTCTTTTGCGGTGATCTTGTCACCCATCGCCCGGATATGGTCGGGAGTAGGTCCAATAAATTTCACCCCATATTGTTTGCAGATCTCTGCAAATGCGGCATTTTCAGAAAGAAAACCGTACCCAGGGTGAATGGCATCGGCATTGGTGATCTCCACCGCTGCCATGATACGTGGCACATTGAGGTAGCTCTCAGCAGAGGAAGGCGGACCGATACACACCGCTTCATCCGCAAAACGGACGTGCAGGCTGTCGCGGTCGGCGGTAGAATAGATCGCTACCGTTTTAATGCCCATCTCTTTACAGGTTCGGATGACCCGCAGGGCTATTTCTCCCCTATTCGCAATGAGTATTTTTTTAAACATCTGTATTGGAACGATGAACGATGAACTATAAACGGTGAACTATAACGGAGAACCAAGGCCGATGAACGAAGTACAAATACGGCAAGAACTGCTTACCGTAATTAAAGTGGGTAGTTCAGCGATTACAGTTTATCCATTGTAGTTCTACGTTAAAATTCAGGCTGGTTCGACTAGGAAAAGTGGTTGGTCGTATTCAACCGGTGAAGCATCTTCGACAAGGATCTTGACGACCTTACCTTTTACTTCTGATTCGATCTCGTTGAAAAGTTTCATCGCTTCGATGATACAAACCTTCGAGCCTACTTCCACGACATCCCCGATTTTGATAAAGGGTGGTTTGTCGGGGCCTCCACTGCGGTAGAATGTACCGACCATGGGCGATTTGATGGCCAAAAATTTAGAATCATCGGAAGCCGCAGGAGCCGCGGCTGGCGCATCGGCTTTTGGGGCAGCAGCAGGTGCCGCAACCGGAGCCGGAGCAGCAACAGGCATGGCCATCGCAGGCTGTGGCGCAGCCACAACCACGGGAGCAACTCCCTCAACGATAGTTCCCTGATTGCGAATAACAAGTTTGAAATCGCCCTCTTTGAGGCTGAATTCAGAGATCTTGTGCTTGCCCACCATTCGGATGAGCTCTTGTATCTGATTGAAGTCCATATTTATGGAAGGTTGAAAGGATGCAAATTGCCGAAAGTTTCGGAGCGTAAAGGAACGAAGTTTTTTAACACTCAAACCTCGTAGATTTTGAAAACATACGCACAAAATTTTTTTCAGCAGCAACCTCCTCCATCGTAAAACCAGGTACTGGGCGAAATAAATAGATCCGCCCGCCCCAAAGCTGACAGGGCTGCAGCCGTTTTATCGCACACGGCAAGGGGCATATTCTGGTTGAGGACGTGCCCTTTTTGATCGTCAAAATACGCCTCTGAGCCGTAATAAATGGCTGTTTTACCCGTAAAAACACAGGGGCCATCGGCAGGCATGGGGTCTTTGATGGCACACACCTCCACACTTTCGATGTAAATAAGTTCTTCCGTGGGGTAATGGCCTGGGGCCAGCAAACGATACGGCCGCTTTGCACGGATCTCGACGGTACCAAAACCAACTTCTGTGATCATCTTGATATAATCCTGCAGCGGTAAGGAACCAGTGAGACAAAGTGCCCGAAGGCGGTCGTCGTTTCTCAGGGCAGGATTCATGGGTTGCTCACAAGTAGGGTCGCTCATGATAAGCCGGCCACGGGGTTTTAGCACCCGGTACATTTCACGAAGGGCTTTTTTAAGGTCCTCGGTTTCAAAAATATTAAACAGGCAGTTTTGGGCAGCAATGTCAACGGAGCTGTCCGGAACTGGAAGATCCAGCGCATTTCCTGTTCGGATCTCTACAAAATCAGCTTTGAACCATTCATTTTTTTGTTCCGCTTCCAAGAGGTTTTCCCGGCAGGCGTCCATCATTTCATCCACCACATCTACCCCTATTACAGCACCCTGGCGGCGACTAAAATAGGCGAATTGCAGTAGTTCCATGCCCCCGCCTACGCCCACGTACAGGATGGAGGGGTTATTCACCAGATCGCGGGGATTCACGGTGCTTCCGCAGCCGTAGTTCATCTCAAGCATTTTTTTGGGCACTTCCAGACCTGGCAATTGCCATACCGGCGTGGTGGTACAACACAAACCCACATTCGGGTTGAGGGCAGCGTCTTTATAAACGTCGATGGTAGTGTTCAGATAGGACATGATGGATATAAAAACTTGTGTGTTTTAAAAAATGAGCATCCTGCATGAAAATGGGCACTGTAAATAGGCTTTTTCTGCCTCCTTTTTCAAACACAGGCTTATTTAAATGCCGAAAGGGGATGACTCAAAAGAGGCAGCCCCTTTCGGTGGCAAGAATGTGAAGCCTTTTCAACAGGCCTCCAAATACTTACGGGAAATGTCCGGATCCGGATCCTTTGATGTCAAATAATTACAAACTGAGCACGCTAGTGCCGCACCCTGTCAACCTTCCCGATCTTTTTTTATACACCCGGCTCCACAAACGGCAGTTTTGTCACCACCGCTTCGAGCTTTTTACCACCCACTACGATCAGGATCTTTGTGCCGGGTTCGGCATGTTTGATCTTGACATAACCGGTACCGATGGGCTTATCCATGGTAGGCGAGTGTGTTCCAGAGGTAACCACCCCGATTTTAGCTCCGCGACGGCTTTCAATTTCGTAGCCATGGCGTGGTACACGGCGCTCGTCGAGTACAAAACCGACCAGGCGACGTTTTACGCCGTCTGCCTTTTGCTTTTTGAATTTCTCCTTGGAAGGGAAATCAGCTGCCTTGGCAAGTTTTGTGATCCAACCAAGACCGGCCTCCAATGGGCTGGTTTTATCGTCAATATCATTGCCATAAAGGCAGTAACCCATTTCAAGGCGGAGGGTATCCCGTGCACCCAGTCCGCAAGGTTTGATGCCATGCTTCTCCCCTACTTTGAAAATTTTGTCCCAGATTTTAGGAATGTCTTTGTTGCGGGCATAGATCTCAAAACCTCCGGAGCCTGTGTAGCCGGTAGCCGAGACAATGACGTTTTTGCAGCCGGCAAATTTTCCGCGCATAAAGGAATAGTATTCGATGCTGCCCAGATCCAGATCGGTCAGTTTTTTCAGGGCCTCCACAACTTTGGGACCTTGTACTGCAATAAGACCCGTTTTTGCCGAGATATTCTGCATTTTCACTTCAAAACCACGGGCAAGGCGTTTTAGCCAACGCCAGTCCTTGATCTCATTGCTTGCATTCACCACAAGCATATAGGATTCTTCTCCTTCAGTGATCATTTCTGGTGCATCGTCGAGGCGATATACGAGCAGATCGTCTACAATGCCGCCTTTTTTATTGGGCATGCAGGAGTATTGGATCTGGCCCGGTTTGAGTTTGGATACATCGTTGCTGGTAGCACTTTGAAGAAATGCCGTAGCATCCTTGCCGCGCACGATGAACTCGCCCATGTGGCTCACATCAAAAACACCCAGTGCGCGACGCACGGCATGGTGTTCTTCTGTAATGGTGGAATAAGAAATGGGCATATTGTAGCCCGCGAACTCGGCCATTTTAGCCCCGAGCGCAATGTGACGTTCTGTTAAAGGTGTGGATTTCATCAAAAAGAGTATTCGTTGATTGGTGGATCTGGTTGTTGGAGCTGGTGGTAATATCTGGTTATTTGTTTATTTCAGATCGGAAAATTGGATTAAAGGCTCCCTGGATCAAGAGATCAACAAGTTCCTCAGTAACCCGCCTTGTTCCTAATTATCAGAGGCCTTTTTAACGGGTCCTTTTTGGGCCGGGGTGAGGGTGCTTTTGGCAGGACTTAGTTTTGAAGGGCGCATGGTAGGCGCCGGCATCAATTCCGTTTCCGGTTTACGGCCGGCTTTTCCACCTCCCTGAGTTTGTTCGATGTTCAGTTCGCCCGGTTTCAGGCCAAGTCTGCGGCTAATATCCTCCGGGATAGACTCTTTGTGGACGGTGAAGGAGATCGTATTCTGGCGCATGTAGGCCTCAGAGCAATACACAAAGCCTTTCAGATCAGAGATCTCGCCCCAGGAATTTTTAACCACAAAATAGAGCCCGGAATGGGTTTCATCCAGCAGACCAACGATATGCATCAGGTGATCATCGGTGGTGACCTGTTTGTCAAAAAGTTGTTGCCGAAGCTCCTGGGTCACTTTTGTCTCCGCTTCCCAAAGTTTAAAAGTATTGGCCTGGGCGATTCCATCTTTGTCCTTCCAGTTGATAGAAGGTACGATCGCGAGGCCATTTTTAGCAGAAAAGCCTTCGTTGCTCACGTCAGCGTCCCATTCTACGGAATAACCCAGATCAAGGGCATTTTTAGCACAACGCATCATGTCACTGACCGGCACGTTGTACATTGCTCCATTGGCCCAGTTGTCGGGGATCTCCAGGATAAATTTATCCCAGAAAGGATGGTGGGTAAAGGAGGTAATGGTCACATAATCATCGGTCTTAAATCCCAGGTAATCGCGATAGGAAGTGGGCGTGAACACCACGTTGGAGTAATCAAATTTAGTAGGCACTTTGCCAAACTCTTCGTCCAGGATCTGGTCTATTTGTTTCAGCCAGTCCGTGGGCAATTTTCCTTCTTTGCCCAGTTTCACCAAATCATCACAAAGATTTTTGAGGGTTTTGTCCAGTTTGCCGTGATTCAGCGGCGAAGCAGGGTCCTTTCGGCCGGGATAAACACTTTCCGGCATGATGCCATATTTTTCCACCGCGATCAGTACGTCGTGTGCCAGACCACCTTCTCCAAATTGAGCGGTTCCCTGGCGACGCACATAATTCTCACATTTCAGGCGATAAATATGACGCACCACATACATTTCGGAAAGATCAACGTCTTTTCTCCCTAAACGAAGGGCTTCACTTTCGAGGAAAGAAACGGTACTGAAAGCCCAGCAGGTGCCTGTTTGGCCCTGATTTTTTACGGCAGTAGTCTTGCTGCGTTTGTATTCCTTGAACTCATAGGGCTCAACCTGGGCAAAAGCAGCCAGGGTGCCAGCAATAAACAGGAGGGATAAGAGTAGTTTTTTCATGCTTAAGAAAATCAGTCGGGTAAATTATTGAGGGCCAAAGGTAAGGAGAATGCAGGAAACGGGGGGAATGTGGCCCGGGGGATAATGTGGTACAGACACTCTATGCGCCCTTTCAGCGTTCGCTCAAACGGCCGCGCACCGTATCATTCAGGTTGCGGGACACCGGAATCGTTTCTTCCAGGTCCCGGAGGTGTAGCCGGTAGCCCTGAGCATTGCCGCTCACCTTTTCAATGGTGTCAAAGTTGACCAGGTAAGTGCGATGGCACCTAAAAAACTGCGGCCAGGCAGCCAGGGCATCTTCCATTTTACGCAAGGTGGACCGAAGCATCCGGCTTCGGAGCACCTGATTTTCAAAGTAATAAACCTGCACATAATTATCCTGCGCTGCCAGATAGGCGATCTGATCTGCATTCAGGCTCAGGACCTCATTTTGATTTTCCCCCACCAAAGTGACCGGGGAGGACAAGCTTGGATGCACCGCAGGCAAATGCAGTTTGGCTGCCTCCGCCCCATACTTTTTACTTAATTTCATTTGGGTCAAAAATGCCCCGAAAAAGGTCGGAAATATACCTACCCCAAAGGTGAGTCCCTGCCAGATCCAGAAAGCTCGGCCATTGAGGGGCACATTCCAGAGGAGGTGGGCAAGCAGTAAATTGCCCATTCCAATGCAGCCGATGAAACCTAAATTGTATAAAATCTCTTTCCAGACATTCCACTTTTCTTCGTCAAAGATACCTGGCAACTGCAGGCATACCGCATTGAATAACAAGGTGATAAACGCTGTAACCAGTCCGAAATAACTACAAACCAACAAATATCTTCCTTCCGCACCTGGACTTATCTTCAGACCGAAGGGCTTGAAAAAAAAGAGAAACAGGGTCACGAACACCCCGGACCAAAAAGCCGTACGCAGTATTGCAGCCCATCTCCGCTCAAAAGGATATGGCTGTAAAAACCAGGTCTGGAGGGAATGCATGGGTGGCTGAAGTTGATAAATGAGGAGAAATCAGTTTTAACACCTTAAAAACTGGAGCAGATCAACGAATAAATGGAATATCTACCGTCACTTCCGGATCAAACCCCCGGCGCCAGGAATAGGCTTTCAGCAGTCGGATGGCTTCTTCATCACAGCCGTAGCCAAGGGATTGAAGGACTTGAAAATCAACCGGTTGATTGTTTTCTTCCAATCGAAATTTGATTTTCACGGTGCCGCTAATGTTATTTTGGCGGGCGGCCTCGGTCAGGCGGGCTTTTTTACGGAGGTATTCCTTAAAATCAGTCCACCCACCCACCGGCTGAGAAATAGCAGGACTTGGCAGCGCTTTCTTTTTCATGGACTCTTTGGACTGCTCTGCTTTGGAAGCCGCTGAACGAGCCGGTTGAGAAGCTTTGGCATAGCCTGCATCCATCCCTTTTTGATCTTCCTTGTTTTTTTCAAGGACCTCGTCTGAGGTTTCCGGAGCTGTAGCGACGGCCAGCTCAGCTTCCCTTGGTTCCTCGCTGGGGACAGGAACTGGGGGTGCCGGCTCAAATTCTACCGGGGTGCTGACCCTTGGACTGGCTGCCATTTTGGGTGCGTCCATGGGTTCGGGTGCTGGGTTGCGCTGCAGCAAACGTGGGCTGGAGGTACCCGGACTGCTCCGCATTTCCTCCACCGAGGTTTTTGCTTCCGGCATATTGGAGGCGATCGGCTGGTTTTCTATGGGTTGTGGGGCCGATTCCTGAACCATTGGAGCGGGTTCCGATCCCTTGGGTAACAGCCAGATTACGCCCAGAACCAGCAGGAAAACTGCTGCAACCGCAGTCAGCATCTGGATAAAAGCTACCCTGCGTGTCCCCACGGTCTGGGTTCTTAAACGCTCGTGCAAGGCGGCAATATGGGTACTATGATCTGCTTCCGGGTTTGCCCAAAAGCCCTCCACCGTCTCCCGACGAAACGCATCGGAAGCCGCCAACTCCTGCAACTCCTGCTCATCGGCCCGGGAGAAGTCTCCCGTTTGCCAACGCTCAAGCAGTTCGAGCAGTCGTTTGTCGTGGTGTGATGGATGGATGGACATGTAATAAATGGCTGTTTACCCCAAATTTTAGTGAAGG
>Ga0138256_10009629_pt1 | contig 10138 bp, 10 predicted proteins | sample KNB2016incub_MG_FD_105486 | JGI IMG/M metagenome (GOLD analysis project Ga0138256, IMG submission 105486) | Active sludge microbial communities from wastewater in Klosterneuburg, Austria - KNB2014incub_MG | ecosystem: Engineered > WWTP > Activated sludge > Unclassified | place: Austria...
ACGCCAAGTTCAAGACCTACGGCTGCGGGTCGGCGATCGCGTCGAGTTCGCTGGTCACCGAGTGGATCAAGGGCAAGTCGCTTGACGAGGCACTCACGATCAAGAACACCCACATCGCCGAAGAGCTGGCGCTGCCACCAGTCAAGATCCATTGCTCGATCCTGGCCGAGGACGCGATCAAGGCTGCGGTCAACGACTACAAGGCCAAGGCCGCTTCTCATTGAAATCATGGCTGTCACACTGACTGAGGCGGCGGCACGACATGTCGCCCGATACATCGGCAAGCGCGGCAAGGGCGTGGGTGTCCGGCTGGGCGTGCGCACGACGGGCTGTTCGGGCCTCGCCTACAAGCTCGAGTACGCCGACGACGTGGCGCCCGAGGACACGGTCTTCGAAGACCATGGAGTCAAGGTGCTGGTCGACCCCAAGAGCCTGCCTTACATCGACGGCACCGAGCTCGACTTCGTCCGAGAGGGCCTGAACGAAGGCTTCAAGTTCCACAACCCGCGCGAGAAGGACCGCTGCGGATGTGGTGAGTCGTTCCGGGTGTGAGAGGCTTTCTGCTGCGCGGTCCGATCTGGCGTCTGCGGTGCTCACCGTACCTGGGTACGGCTCCGCTCCTCAACACCACCTCGACCCGCTCGCGACGAAATCCTCTCACCCTCTGAGACACCGGTGCATTCGGACCGGGCGTGGCGATGAAGATCGACAGCGACGACTTTGAACTCTTCGGTGTGCCCCGCCGATTCGAACAGGATGCCTCTGCGCTTGATGCCCGCTGGCGTACCTTGCTGAGCGAAGCGCATCCCGATCGTTTCGTCAGCGAAGGTGCCTCGGCGCAGCGCCTGGCAATGCAGTGGGCGGTGCGGATCAACGAGGCGCATCGCCGCCTGAAAGACCCGCTGCGCCGTGCGGCCTACCTGTGCGAACTGCGAGGCGTGCCCATCAATGCCGAAGACAACACCGCGATGCCCGGCTCTTTCCTGATGCAGCAGATGGAATGGCGCGAGTCGCTCGACGCCGCGTCGAGGCTGGCCGAAGTCGAGGCGCTGGCATCGGAGGTGGCGAGTCATCGTGACTGCGCCTTGAGCGAGTTGCGCGCGCTGATCGATGATCGGCAGGACCCTGTCGCGGCAGCGCAGCAGGTCAGAGCCCTGATGTTCGTCGAGCGCTTTGCCCGTGACGTCGATGCGCGTCTGGAAGCGCTGGAACAATAGCGACATGGCTCTTCTACAGATTTCAGAACCCGGCGGAGCGCCGGACCCACACCAGCGCCGCATCGCGGTCGGCATCGACCTCGGTACCACGCACTCGCTGGTCGCCTCGGTCCGTCACGGTGTCGCCGAATGCCTGCCCGATGGGGCCGGGCGTGTCATCCTTCCTTCAGCCGTTCGCTACCTCGCCAACGGTCGACGCCAGATCGGTGCCGAGGCGCTGGCCGAGGCGGCCACCGATCCGCGCAACACGCTGGTATCGGTCAAGCGTTTCATGGGGCGCGGTCTCGCCGACATCGTCGATCGCGCCAAGCTGCCTTACGACTTCGTCGAGGCGCCGGGCATGCTGCAGATCCGCACTGTCGATGGAGTCAAGTCGCCTGTCGAGGTTTCGGCCGAGATCCTCGCCACCCTGCGGCAGCGCGCCGAGGACACGTTCGACGACGAGCTGTTCGGTGCGGTGGTCACTGTGCCAGCCTACTTCGACGATGCGCAGCGTCAGGCCACGAAGGACGCTGCGCAACTTGCCGGTCTGAATGTGCTGCGGCTGATCAACGAGCCAACGGCTGCGGCCATCGCCTACGGGCTGGAGAACGGCTCCGAGGGTCTGTATGCCGTCTACGACCTGGGCGGCGGCACCTTCGACGTCTCGCTGCTGCGCCTGAGCGCGGGCGTGTTCGAGGTGGTCGCGACCGGTGGCGATTCGGCCCTGGGCGGCGATGACTTCGATCATGCGCTGGCAGACTGGGCGCAGGCGCAGGCCGGGCTCGAGGTCAGGTCGGCTCAGGACAAGCGAGCCGTGCGGGTGGCCGCCCGAGCGGCCAAGGAGAAGCTCTCGTTGGCCGATCATGCGACGCTGGCAAGCCCGGTATCCGCAGGCGACGGTTCATCGACCGAGCTGTCGGTCCGCGTCACGCGCGACCAGTTCAATGCGATCACGCACGATCTGGTGGCACGCACACTGGCGGTTCTGCGCAAGGTGCTGCGCGATGCAAGGACAGACAAGACGGCAGTCCAGGGTGTCGTGATGGTCGGTGGGTCGACGCGCATGCCGGCGGTGCAGGCTGCGGTGGCCGACTTCTTCGGCAAGGCGCCGCTGAACAACCTGAATCCGGATGAGGTGGTGGCGCTGGGTGCCGCACTGCACGCGAACACGCTGGCCGGCAATGCCGGTGCCGAGGAAATGCTGCTGCTCGACGTGATTCCGCTGTCGCTGGGCCTGGAGACCATGGGTGGGCTCGTCGAGCGCATCATTCCGCGCAACAGTTCGATCCCGACCGCTCGTGCGCAGGACTTCACCACCTTCAAGGACGGGCAGACCGCGCTGGCGATCCACGTGGTGCAGGGCGAGCGCGAACTGGTCAGCGACTGCAGGTCGCTGGCACGCTTCGAACTGCGTGGCATTCCGCCGATGGTGGCGGGCGCGGCACGCATCCGTGTCAGCTTCACAGTCGATGCCGACGGCATGCTGAGTGTGGCGGCGCGCGAGGAGGGTTCGGGTGTCGAGGCTTCGATCGCCGTGAAGCCGAGCTACGGTCTGGCCGACGAGGACATCGCGCGCATGTTGAGTGAAAGCTTCACGACCGCAGAAGTCGACATGAAGGAGCGTGCGCTGCGCGAGTCGCGTGTCGAGGCCGAGCGCATGCTCCTGGCGACACGCGCGGCGATCGACGCCGATGGCGACCTGCTCGAAGTGCCGGAATCGGCGGCGATCGAGTCGATGCTTCAGCGGCTGGAGGCGGTGAGGCAGGGCAGTGATCACCACGCGATCGACGATGCGGTCGAAGCGCTGGCGCTGAGCACCGAAGCCTTTGCAGCCGCGCGCATGAACCGAGGCATCCGCAAGGCGCTGGCGGGACGCCGCGTCACCGAGGTCTGAACCAGGAACCCCGCATGCCCATCATCAGGATCCTCCCCCACGCAGAGTATTGCCCGCACGGCACCGAATTCAAGGCCGCGGCCGGAACGTCGATCTGCGAGGCTTTGCTCGAGAACGGCATCGAGATCGAGCATGCCTGTGAGATGAGCTGTGCCTGCACAACCTGCCACGTGGTGGTCAGGCAGGGGTTTGCGTCGCTCGGCGAGATGGACGAGGTCGAGGAAGACCTGCTCGATCGCGCCTGGGGCCTGGAACCCAACTCGCGCCTGTCGTGCCAGACGATCCTGTCTCAGCAGGACGTGACAATCGAAATACCGAAGTACACGATCAATCACGCCAAGAAACAGCACTGAGGATGCGGGCGGAGCACAAGCCCCCCCGCCTCAGGTGAGCCCTCAGGCCGCCTGCCGCTCCACATGCCCGTGGCGGGTGTACAGGAAGTCCAGAACCTCCTTGCGGTAGTTCACATAGCGCGTGTCCGCCGCGAGCTCGACGCGGTCGCGTGGTCTCGGCAGTTCCACGCTGACGATTTCTCCGATGGTGGCGGCCGGGCCGTTGGTCATCATCACGATGCGGTCCGACAGCAGCACCGCCTCGTCGACATCGTGCGTGACCATCACCACGGTGCTGTGGGTGCGCTGAACGATCTTCATCAGCTCGTCCTGCAGCTTGGCGCGCGTCAGGGCATCGAGGGCGCCAAAAGGCTCGTCCATCAGCAGCACCTTGGGTTCCATGGCCAGTGCCCTGGCGATGCCGACTCGCTGCTTCATGCCACCTGAGATCTCGTGAGGGCGCTTGGTCACCGCATGCCCCATGTCGACCAGTTCGAGTGCTGCGAGCGTTCGCGCACCGAGCTGGGCCTTCGTCTCGGTCGCGCCGAACACGCGCTCGACGCCGAGGTGCACGTTCTCGAAACAGGTCAGCCACGGCAGCAGGGAGTGGTTCTGGAACACCACCGCACGCTCCGGGCTGGGTGCGGCGATTTCACGGTTGTCGCACAGCAGCGCACCGGACGTCGGCACGGTCAGACCGGCGATCAGGTTCAGCAGCGTCGACTTGCCGCAGCCCGAGTGACCGATCAGCGTGACGAACTCGCCCTTGGCCACGCTGAGGTTGATGTCGCGCAGTGCATGGAAGCTGCCCTTCTTGGTGTGGAACGTCATTTCGGCGTTTTCCACAAGGATGAAGTTTTTCATGTCGTGTGATCTCTCGAAAGTGCGGCGCGGGCTCAGACGTCTTCGTAGCTGAAACGCTTGGCGATCGCCACCAATGCGGTTTCAAGCAGCAGGCCGACCACCCCGATCACGACGATCGCGATGATGATGTGCTTGACGTTGAGGTTGTTCCACTCGTCCCAGACCCAGAACCCGATGCCGACGCCGCCGGTCAGCATCTCGGCGGCGACGATCACCAGCCAGGCCGTGCCCACCGACAGGCGCACGCCCGTCAGCATGTAGGGCAGTACGGCCGGGAACAGGATCTTGGTGATGACTTTCCACTCGGACAGGTTCAGCACGCGGGCCACGTTCAGGTAGTCCTGCGGCACCCGCTGGACGCCCACGGCGGTGTTGATGATCATCGGCCAGATCGAGCAGATGAAGATGGTCCACACCGCAGCCGGATTGGCTGACTTGAAGACCAGCAGGCCGATCGGCAGCCAGGCCAGTGGTGATACCGGCCGCAGCAGGCTGATCAGCGGCGACAGCATGTCGTTGAGCACCTTGAATCGTCCGATCATGAAGCCCATCGGAATGCCGACAGCCGCTGCCAGGCCGAAGCCGATGGCCACACGCTCCAGCGAGAAGAGAATGTTCCAGCCGATGCCCTGGTCGTTGGGTCCCTTGCGGTAGAACGGGTCGGCAAACAGCTCGACGGCCGCCTTGAAGGTCTCGGTCGGCGAAGGGAACGTGGTGCTGTTCATCGGCGCCAGCGCCCACAGCGCGACGAGCAACCCCATGCCGGCGACCGGAGACAGCACCTTCAACCAGAACGCGCCCCAGTCGATAGCTGACCGCTGGCTGGCCGCTGGGGCCTGTGCTGCAGGGGTGATCACCGCAGCGGCCGGGGTCTTCTCGTGCGCCAGCTTCTGGGCCTGCAGCTCGGTCGATGCCGCGAGGGGAGAGTGAAACACTGCACTGACCATGATGAACTCCTGGTGGTGGATTCGGGCCGGCCGTGTCAGGCCTTGACAGCAAAGCTGTCGGCGTATTTCTTCGGATCCTTGCCATCCCAGACCACCCCGTCGACCATCTTGCTGCTGCGCATCGGATCCTTTGGAATGCTGATCTTCAGGGCCGAGGCGGCCTGCTTGTACAGATCGATCTGGTTGATCTGCTTGGCCACGCCGAGGTAGTCCGGATGGTCCTTGATCAGGCCCCAGCGCTTATGCTGGGTGAGGAACCACATGCCGTCGCTCAAGTACGGGAAATTGACCACGCCGTCGTTGAAGAACTTCATGTGGTTCGGATCGTCCCAGGTCTTGCCCAGCCCGTTCTGGTACCGGCCGAGGATGCGCTGGTTGATCACGTCGACGCTGGTGTTGACGTAGGACTTGTCAGCCACCGTCTCGGCCATCTGGTTCTTGTTCTTGAGGCCAGCATCGATCCACTGGCTGGCCTCGAGAATGGCCATCACCACTGCACGCGCCGTGTTCGGGTACTTCTGGACGAACTCGGCGGTCGTCCCCAGTGCCTTCTCGGGATGGTCTTTCCAGATGTCCTGCGTGGTGATCGCGGTGATGCCGATTCCGTCGGCAATGGCGCGGTGCCCCCAGGGCTCACCAACGCAGTAGCCATCCATGTTGCCCACTCGCATGTTCGCCACCATCTGGGGCGGTGGCACGGTGATGACCTTGGCATCCTTGATCGGGTTGATTCCATAGGTCGCCATCCAGTAGTACAGCCACATCGCGTGGGTGCCGGTCGGGAAGGTCTGCGCAAAGGTGTACTCGCGCTTGTCGGTCGCCATCAGCTTGGCCAGTGAGGCGCCGTCGACTGCCCCCTTGTCGGCCAGCTTCTTCGACAGCGTGATGGCCTGGCCGTTGTGGTTCAGGTTCATCAGGATGGCCATGTCCTTCTTCGGACCGCTGGTGCCGAGGTGCACGCCGTAGATCAGGCCCCACAGCACGTGAGCCATGTCGAGCTCGCCATTGACCAGCTTGTCGCGCACGCCAGCCCAGGAGGCCTCCTTGGTCGGGATGATCTTGATGCCGTACTTCTTGTCGAAGCCGAGCACCGACGCCATCACGACCGAAGCGCAATCGGTCAGCGGGATGAAGCCGATGCGAACTTCTTCCTTCTCCGGCTTGTCCGAGCCGGCGGCGTAGACGGCGCTCTGCAGTCCGGGAACGAGTCCGGCAGCGCTGGTGGCGGCTGCCGCTTTGATCAGGGTTCGGCGGCTCATGTCGATCTTTCGAGTGAGAGGGAGGTTCATGGTGTCCTTCGAAATGGCGAGGCGATGAAATTCAAATGCACAAACAAAAACGGCGCCCACGCTGTCGATCGTTGAAGATCAGTGACAGTGAGGGACGCCGTCGTCCGTTGCGCAATTCACCGAATTGGTGAACAACGCAGTCATTCGTAGATCGCCGTTGACCTACTGAGGTGAGTATCAGCAATGGTCGTGCCAGCGTGCCGGCATCACTTTTCGGCCTGAAGTTGCTGCGGCGCACCAAAATCATGCGGCTGGCGTGCGCTCTGTGTAGCGAACCCCTGTCGATCGGGTCCGCGCTGCACAGGGATTGGGCATCGGGTGCCCGAGGTGGGATCAAGCAAGCAGTTCGGCGACGTCGATGATGCGCTGCGCGACTTCCACCAGCTTCAGCCCCTTGTCCATCGCCGCCTTGCGCAGCAGCGCGTAGGCCTCGTTCTCAGGCAATCCCTGGCGCTTCATCAGGATGCCCTTGGCTCGATCGATCACCTTGCGATCGGACAGCTGGGAGCGCGCGTCGGCGAGTTCGCGACGCATCGATTCCTCGTGTTCAAAACGGGCGAGGGCGATCTCGAGCACAGGCTTGACCCGGTCGGCAGCCAGGCCGGACACCACATACGCCGTGACGCCTGCTGCGATGGCTGCACCGACATGGCTGGTGTCTTCATCGTTGGTGAACAGCACGATCGGCCGCCGGGCGTCGCGAGTGGCGACGACCACGTGCTCGAGCGTGTCGCGCGCGCCACTTTCAGCGTCGACGATCACCATGTCCGGTGAGATCTGTGCCAGACGCTCGGGAAGGAACACGTCTGCGGGCAGCACGGCGACGATGTTGTAGCCGTTCTCGAGCAGGCCGATGCGCAGGCTGCGCGAACGTTCGGCCTGGGCTTCGGCGTTGTCCTCGGTCGGGTCTTCGGCGGCCACGGTGTCTGGTGCCACGATGACAATACGCAGGGACGGTTTCATGGCTTTATAGGGACGCAAATTCCACGCCACCGGGTACCGCGCGGGGCGTCCGGTCCCGGCCTGTCGCCTAGACTTCCTGCATGATTTTTCTGGGCATCGAATCGTCTTGCGACGAAACTGGCGTGGCTTTGGTCGAGGCTGATGTCGAGGGCATTCCGCGCCTGCGCGGCCAGGCCCTGTACAGCCAGATCGACATGCATCGCGCATACGGTGGTGTGGTTCCGGAACTCGCCTCGCGCGACCACATCCGCCGCGTGCTGCCCCTTGCGCGGCAGGTGATGCGGGAAGCCCGGGCTGAATTGCGCGACATCGACATCGTCGCTTACACCCAGGGTCCGGGCCTCGCCGGCGCGTTGCTCGTCGGTGCGGGGGTGGCCTGCGCCCTGGGAGCTTCCCTCGATCGCCCGGTGGTGGGTGTCCATCATCTCGAAGGTCATCTGCTGTCGCCGTTCCTCGGCGCCGACCCGCCTGCGTTCCCGTTTGTTGCGCTGCTGGTGTCGGGCGGGCACACGCAGCTGATGCGCGTCGACGATGTCGGTTCCTACACGCTGCTGGGCGAAACGATCGACGACGCTGCCGGCGAGGCTTTCGACAAGTCGGCGAAATTGCTGGGCCTGGGCTACCCCGGCGGCCCGGCGCTCGCGCAGCTCGCGGTCAGCGGCGACCCGGCCCACTTCGATCTGCCTCGACCGATGCTGCGCAGCGGCGATCTGAGTTTCTCGTTCGCCGGGCTGAAGACAGCCGTCATGGTGACCCTGCGCAAGCTCGGCCCGTCGCCCAGCGATCAGGATCGGGCCGATCTGGCTGCCAGCACCCAGGCTGCAATCGTGGACGTCCTGGTGCGCAAGTCGATCACCGCCTTGCAGGACAGCGGGCTCGATCGGCTCGTCGTCGCAGGTGGAGTCGGCGCCAACGCGGCGCTGCGCGGTCGGCTCAACGCGGAGGGTGCGCGCCGGCGGTTCAACGTGCATTACCCCGAACTGGCCCTGTGCACCGACAACGGCGCGATGATCGCGCTGGCCGCTGCCATGCGGTGGCAGAGACGCATCGCTGCGCCCCGCCGCGACCACGACTTCAACGTCCGCCCACGCTGGCCACTGGCGGCTGCCTGAGCGGGCTATAATCGATCGGCTTCGGACAGGTTCAGTCCGTGGTTTTCGCACGGCGCAGGTAGTTTCACCCGCGACCGCAAGTCACAACATGAAGCCCCCATCCACTGCGAAGAGTCGGCTTCATCACAAGGAAACATCATGACCTCAACCGTCGCCCAAAAGGCCGAAATCGTCAAGGCCAACGCGCGCAGCGCCAACGACATCGGATCTCCCGAGGTTCAGGTTGCGTTGCTGACTGCTCGCATCAACGAACTGACGCCGCACTTCAAGACGCACCTGAAGGATCACCACGGCCGCCGTGGTCTGTTGAAGATGGTCAACACGCGCAAGAGCTTGCTGGCCTACCTGAAAGACCGCGACGCCGATCGCTATACCGCACTGATCCAGAAGCTGGGTCTGCGCAAGTAATCTGCCGATCGAAGCAAAGAGCCTGTCTGGGTCTCCAGCACAGGCTCTTCTCGTTTTGAGCCGGGCACCCAACGATGACGATGTGTCATTCCACTGACGTTTGACAGTGAACGCCGCTGGAATGGCATCGCGCCAGGATGCCGCAGCTCTGGGTTCGAAGGCGCCACCCGCAAGGCGCTGATCTCAACCGGAGAAACACATGAGCATGTTCAACAAAGTCACCAAGACCTTCCAATGGGGTCAGCACACCGTGGTGCTGGAAACCGGCGAAATCGCCCGCCAGTCTGGTGGCGCGGTGCTGGTCAACATCGACGACACCGTGGTGCTCGCCACCGTGGTCGGTGCCAAGAACCCGAAGCCAGGGCAGGATTTCTTCCCGCTGACCGTCGACTACATCGAGAAGACCTACGCTGCCGGCAAGATCCCGGGCAGCTTCTTCAAGCGCGAAGGTCGCCCGAGCGAACTCGAAACGCTGACCTCGCGCCTGATCGACCGTCCGCTGCGTCCTCTGTTCCCTGAAGGCTTCTACAACGAGGTGCAGGTCGTCGTCCACGTCATGTCGCTGAATCCGGAAGTCTCGGCCGACATCGCCGCACTGATCGGTTCGAGCGCTGCGCTGGCCATCTCCGGCATCCCGTTCGACGGACCGATCGGCGCTGCTCGCGTTGGCTACGTCAACGGCGAGTACGTGCTCAATCCGGGCAAGACCCAGCTGCTCGATTCGGCGATGGATCTCGTCGTCGCCGGAACCCAGGCAGCCGTGCTGATGGTCGAGTCCGAAGCCAAGCAACTGAGCGAGGAAATCATGCTTGGCGGCGTGGTGTTCGGCCACGAGCAGAGCAAGATCGCGATTGCTGCGATCAATGAACTGGTTCGTGACGCCGGCAAGCCGGCCTGGGACTGGAAACCCGCCTCGAAGGACGAACCCTTCATCGCGAAGGTCGTCGAACTGGCCGAAGGTCCGCTGCGCACCGCATACCAGATCCGCTCGAAGCAGGCTCGCACGCAAGCCACGCGCGAGGTCACGGCCAAGACGATGGCAGCGCTGACCGCCGATGGCGCCTCGATCGACAAGGTCAAGGTCGACAACGTCCTGTTCGACATCGAAGCCAAGATCGTGCGCAGCCAGA
>Ga0138256_10009630_pt1 | contig 10136 bp, 9 predicted proteins | sample KNB2016incub_MG_FD_105486 | JGI IMG/M metagenome (GOLD analysis project Ga0138256, IMG submission 105486) | Active sludge microbial communities from wastewater in Klosterneuburg, Austria - KNB2014incub_MG | ecosystem: Engineered > WWTP > Activated sludge > Unclassified | place: Austria...
GTGCTGGCTTGCGGGCCATGATCCGCTCGCCGCCTCGGCGTTGCTGCCTTGCTGCCAGCGCCCGCAGGCCACACCCAATACGCGCAAGCCCCGCTCGGCCATGCCCTCGACCTGGTGCCGGATGGCATCGCGCTGGGCGGTGGCCAGGTGGCAAAGGTCGGCCACCGCCTCGGGTGCGCCCTTGGTGGCCAGCAGGTGCTGGCGCACACCGGTGCTGGGAAACACGCGTGTCATGGCCAGGATGTCGTTTGACAGCGGGTACTCAAACACCGGCTCAAAACCGTCGTGCACATGCTCGGTGCCCGCCAGCCAGCGGTGGCCAAACGCCTGAATGGCCTTCTCCATCGGATCAAACGGATCGCCCGGTGTGGCCAGCATGGCAAATTCCACCAAACGGTGAAAATCCTCGGGCATTTCGTGCGCGCCCTCAGGCGGAAATACATCCTTGACGGTCGACACCTCCACCACCGCCATGCGGTTTTGTGTGAGCGTTCCGGTTTTGTCCACGGCCAGCACCGTAATGGCGCCCAGCGCCTCCACGGCGGTAACCCGGCGCGTGAGCACCTGCCGCTTGGAAATGCGCCAGGCGCCCAGCGCCAGGAACACGGTCAGGATCACCGGAATTTCTTCGGGCAAGATCGCCATGGCCAGCGCAATGCCCGACAACAGGCTGTCCAGAATGGGCCGGCCACTCCACCACCATGACAGCCCCACTTGGGCTGCAGCCACCACCACGGCACCCACGCCCAGCCAGCGCACCAGCGCGCGCGACTGCTGTTGCAGCGTAGAAGGCGGCTCCACCGTGGCCGCCAGATCGGCACCAATGCGGCCCACGGCAGTGCGGGCACCCGTAGCGGTTACCTCTGCCAGCGCCACACCGCGGGTAACCACGGTGCTGGCAAAAACGCTGGCATGTTCCGTAGCGTCGGCTGCGTTGCCTGCCGGTACCCGTTTGGACACCGGCACCGATTCACCCGTCAACAACGACTCGTCAACATCCAACTCGCCTTCCAGTAGCCGGGCGTCGGCCGCAACACGGTCACCCTCATGCAATACCAGCAGGTCACCCAGCACCACATCGTGGCCGGCAATGCGCAGCTCCTGCCCATCGCGCACCACCAGGGCACGCGGCGCCGACAGCTCGCGCAAGGACTCCAGCGCCCGCTGGGTGCGCCGCTCCTGGACCAGGGTGATCCCAATCACCACCAACACAAAGCTCAGCAAGAAGAGCGCCTCTGCCCGGTCACCCAGCGCCAAATAGATGCCACCCGCCGTCAGCAACATCAGGAACATCGGCTCGGTCACCACCTCACGCACGATGGCCAGCGTGGTCTTGGGGGCGCTGCCGGGCAACAGATTGGGGCCGTCATCCAGCAGGCGCTGGGCCGCTTGGGCCGCAGTCAGGCCACTGCGCGACGCGGCACCGTCAGGACGCTGTGACTGAAGGGGTTGTGCAGGGTGTGCCATGGTCAGCCTTCAGGGTGGTGTGGAGACACCCGCCTGCCCATGGTCCAGGTCGGGCCGCCGCCAGGGGTCCACATGGGTCATCAGGTTGAGCACCCGGTGGCGCTGCAAGACCCGCTGGCGGGCCAGCACCGCGATGTCGTGGCCGGCTTCCACGGTGATGTTGGCGTCCACCTCGATGTGGGCATCGACCACAATCATGTCGCCCATCTTGCGGGTGCGCACATCGTGCACATCGCTCACACCGGGTGTCTCGACCAGGGTTTTCCGGATGGCGGCCACTTCCTGCTCGTCCACCGCACGGTCCATCAGGTCATGCATGGCGCTCCAGCCAAAACTCCAACCCATTTTGGCCACCATAAAGCCCACAATCAAGGCGGCAATCGGGTCCAGAATGGGGTAGCCGGCCAGGTTGCCGATGATGCCAATGCCCACCACCAGTGACGATGCCGCGTCTGATCGCGCATGCCAGGCGTTGGCCACCAACATGCTGGATTTAACCCGCTTGGCCACCGCCAGCATGTAGCGAAACAGCAGCTCTTTGGACACCAGCGCGCCGCCTGCGACCCACAGCGCAACCACGTGCACCTGGGGCACCAATTCGGGCGCTTCGAGCTTGCGAAAAGCCGACCACAGCATGCCCACGCCCACCGCCAGCAATATCAGGCCCAGTGCCAGTGAGGCAGCAGTCTCAAAGCGGTGGTGGCCATAGGGGTGGTCTTCGTCCGCGTCTTTCTTGCTGTGGTGGTTGGCGAACAGCACCACAAAGTCGGACACCAGATCCGACAGCGAATGGATACCGTCGGCAATCAAGCCTTGGGATTTGGAAAAAATCCCCACCGATATTTGCGCGGCGGTCAAAACCACGTTGACACCGACGCTGACCCAGGTGCTGCGCGATGCGGCGGCTGCACGCTCGGCCACGGTGTGGCTGGCGTGTTCGTTGTCGTCGTTGATGTCAGGGAAGTTCATGGGGCTCATGGGCAAATGCGCTCTGTCGTACAGGTCTCAAGCTTAGCGGGTTCGACATAAGTCGAATAATCTGGAGATACATGGGTTAGTATTTAGAATCAGTCCCATGGCTGGCAATCCTTGCGTCCACCGATAATCGGAGGTGTTGTGTTTTGGCAGAATAGCAGCGTTCTCTGCTTCGCACTGCTGGGTGTCCTACTGGGACCTGTTGCCCCGGCGGGTGCCGACACGCTGAAGGTGCTCACCGAAGAATACCCTCCATATAACTACACCGACGACGGGCAAATCACCGGTTTTAGCACCGCTGTCGTCCGGGCGGTTTTGCAGGAAGCCAATCTGCAAGGTGATTTTCAATCGATGCCGTGGGCACGCGCCTACGAGACGGCGCAAACCAGCGACAGCGTACTGATCTACTCGATTGGCCGCAACCCGCAGCGTGAAAAGCTGTTCAAGTGGGTGGGCGTCATCGCGCCGACCCAGTATTACCTGTTTTCACTGCCACAGCGCAAACTCAAGTTCGAGCGACTGGAACAGGCCCAAGCGTTGCAAGTGGCCACGGTAAACGAAGATGTTGGTGAACAGTTTCTGATCAACAAGGGATTCGTCAGAGGGCAGAACCTGCAGTCCAGCATCAAGTACGAACTCAACTACGAAAAACTCAAACGGGGCCGTGTCGATTTGTGGATCATGTCCGAGCTGGTAGCCGTCTACTTGGCACGCCAAGCCGGCGATGTGCCCACCCAAACGCTGGCACGCAGTTACGCCATTACCGAACTGGGCAGTGACGGCTACTACATGGCCTTTGGCGCCAGCACGCCGGATGCGCTGGTGGAACGTCTGGCCAAGGCCTTGGCCACTATCAAGGGCAACGGTACCTACGATGCTCTCAAAAAGAAGTGGCTGTAGGGACCAATATGCAAACCCGCAATCCCGCAAGCCGCCAGCACTCCCTGGGTACCCGCCTGGTACTGGCTACCTTGGGGTTTTGCTTTGTCTTTACCCTGTTCGCCGTCGGGGCACGCACCCTGTCTGCCTGGAATGAGGCCTGGGCCGCCATGAACGCCGACCTCACTTTGCTGGAACGCGTCTATCAACAAACCCTGAGTAAAGCCATTTGGGATATGGACCGCGATGCCCTGCACACCCAGGTAGAGAGCACCGCCCAGGTTGCGTCAGTTGGACGCATCGTGGTCAAGCTAAAGTCCGGCAACCGCACACCCGAACTGATTGAGCGCCAGGCCGACGGTTGGCAGCCCTCAACCCTGGCGCCCACACGCCATCTGGACTTGGTGTATGCCCCGTTCCCAGGCGGGTCCGAGACGGTAGGTGAACTCACATTAGCGGGCGATGAGCGCGTGCTGTGGGCCCGCCTGCGCGATGAGGTGAAAGGCATCATCCTGACCCAATTGCTGCAGTCGCTGCTGCTGGCGGGCCTGATCATGCTGCTGTTCAACCGAGCGGTCACAGTCCATGTGCGGCGTATTGCCCAGCACTTGGGCCAGTTGACTCCACAGAACATGGGCCAGACCCTGCGTTTGGATCGCAACCCGCAGCACGGCGACGAACTGAGCCTGCTGGAGACCGGCGTAAACCAATTGCAAGGCAAGCTGACCGACCACTTGACCCAGCTCCAGCACTACGAAGACGAACTGGGCGCGCATCGCGACCACCTGGCAGAACTGGTTCGTGCGCGCACGGCCGAGCTGGAGTCATTGGGCCAAGCGCAGCAACTGGTACTGGGCCTGTCGAACCGGCTTATTCATGCGCCGCCAGATTCATTTGACGTTTGCCAGCAAGAATGCCTGGATGAGGTAGCACGACGATTGGGTGCCAACCATGCACTGTGGCTGGTGCCAGTGCCGGGCCAGGCCGCTTTTCGCGTGTTCACCGAATGGCAGTCCGCCGACTTACCGCAGGCACCCGTGGCGTTGCCTCTGGCGGGCCTGACCCAGGTACCCACCCGGCTGGCCCACGAAGAACTGCTTTTTTTCTACAGCCAGGCTGAAATGGGGCGCAGCTTGAGCCCACCCGAAACTGCCGTCTTCACGACCCAACCGGTAGGGGCCTGTGCGTTGGGGCTGCTGCGCAGCGATGGGGAAGACTACGGCATGTTGTTTGTCGGCAAACCGCTGGGCCAGGGCGAATGGCCCCCCGAGGACCGCGCGCTGCTGGCCATGACGACGCAGCTGTTGCTGCACAGCGTGCGCCACAAGACGCAACTCATCGCTATTCTGGCAACCCAGGATGCTCTGCGCAACGCCAATCGTCAACTGGAAGTTTTGTCACGCCACGACTCGTTAACTGGCCTTTTTAACCGGCGCCATTTTGACCAGACAAAGGTAGACGAGTTCCAACGCGCCCTGCGCAACAACCAGCACCTGAGCCTTTTGATCTGCGACATCGATGATTTCAAATCCTTCAATGATCTTTACGGCCATGCGTGCGGTGATCAGTGTCTGCGCGATGTAGCCGGCGCCATGAATGCAGTCATCAATCGCAGCGGCGACGCGCTGGCCCGCATCGGAGGTGAAGAATTTGCCATTTTGCTGCCTGTCACCACGGCGGCTGCGGCTTGGCAGGTGGCCGAGCGGGTGCGCCAGGCGGTGGTCGATTTGCACATTCCTCACGTCGCGTCGCGCGTTGGCCCCTACGTCACCGTCAGCATCGGTCTGGCCGAGCTGGATTTGGAACTTACGCCAGATTTCGACGCCCTATTTGAGGCCGCCGATCAGGCCCTCTACCGCGCCAAGGAATGCGGTCGCAACCGCATCGAATTCACCGCACCATGACGACAGCACCCTCCCGCCTGATGAAACCTGTAATGCTTGGCCTGCTACTGGCAGGTGCATGGGTAGCGCCTTTGGTGCAAGGCCAGACCGTGCGTGCGGTGACCGAGACCACGCCCTACACCTACCAAAAGGGGGGCCGGGTCGTGGGCACAGCCACCGAGGTCTTGGAGACGACGATGCAGGCCGCTGGAATATCCGACTACCAAATTCGACTCTACCCCTGGGCACGCGCCTACGACATGGCGCTCAAAGAACCCTACGTCCTGATTTTCCTGATCGCCCGCACGCCTGCGCGTGAAACCCACTTCAAATGGGCCGGCGAGATCATGAAGATCCAGTACCACCTCTACCGGCTTAAGGAGCGCAGTGAGATTTCCGTCAAAACGCTGATGGATGCCAAGAACTACACCATCGGCGTAATGCGCGACGACGTACGCCAGCAATACCTGCAGACCAAAGGCTTTACGCGGTTAGCAATTTCCGCCCAGTGGAGCGAAAACTTCGCCAAGTTGATCCAACGCCAAGTGGACCTGGTACCACTAACCGAAGATGATGCCAGTAGCCTGTGCGTGGAGGCCCATTTCGACTGCGCTGGCCTGGAACGCGTCTTGACCCTTGATGAGGCCTCCACCGGCCTGTACATGGCCTACAGCCTGGCCACCCCGGACGCCACCGTACACAAGACCCGCAACGCCTTTGACAAACTCAAGGCCGACGGCACGGTGAAACGCATCATGGACAGAAAGTCGTGAACGTCTGCTTGAGCTTCATAATGCTACATATAGTATAGCAATCAATGTAGCTTCTACGAGGGCCAGAACCTGATTTCACTTCGAACTATTGGCTGAAAGCAAACAGACCACGCGCCTCCTGCTCGCCGAAGACGACGCCCTGCTGGGGGATGGCCTGCGGGCCGAGTTGCGTCAGCTGGGCTTTCAGGTGGATTGGGTGCGTGACGGCGAGGCTGCTGAGCGCGAGCTGCGTGCCGGTGATTACAAAACGCCGCCGTGCGCGGGCGGGAATTGCTGGTTCGGCGCTCTGCATCCCTGGGCGGGTTGGCAGTGACAGTGGAAAAAATAGCACCTGTATAAAGCCATGTTGAATCTGCATCAACGTGTGGTAACTACGGGCTGCCACTTCGGCTGGCCAGTAGGGCCGAGGTCTACAATGCACAACCCATAACAGGGCACCGGGCCATGCGCCTTTGCATCGGCCCCGCGCCACAGAGGATGCACGATGCCCCATCAAAAGCCCCTTTCCCCCAAGGCCCCGGTCTCCAATTCGGCAGAAAAAGCCGCCCAATTGCGCCAGGCCGCCCTGGAATACCACGAGTTCCCGACGCCTGGAAAAATCGCCGTAAGCGCCACCAAGCAGCTGGTCAACCAGCACGATCTGGCCTTGGCCTATTCGCCCGGTGTCGCTGCCCCCTGTGAGGAAATCGTCAAGGACCCCAACAACGCCTTCAAGTACACCAGTCGGGGCAACCTGGTGGCAGTCATCACCAACGGCACGGCCGTGCTGGGCCTGGGCGACATCGGCCCGCTGGCATCCAAGCCCGTGATGGAAGGCAAGGCTGTGCTGTTCAAAAAGTTCGCGGGCATCGACGTGTTCGACCTGGAGATCAACGAAAAGCACGACCTGGACAAGCTGGTCGACATCATCGCTTCGCTGGAACCGACCTTTGGTGGCATCAACCTGGAAGATATCAAAGCGCCCGATTGCTTTTACGTCGAGCGCAAGCTGCGCGAGCGCATGAACATTCCGGTCTTCCACGATGACCAGCACGGAACCGCCATTTGCGTCGGTGCCGCCATGCTCAATGGCATCAAGGTGGTCGGCAAGGACATCAAACAAGTCAAGTTGGTGACCTCCGGTGCGGGCGCGGCGGCATTGGCCTGCCTTGGCCTGTTGGTCAAGCTGGGCATGCCCCGCGAGAACATCTGGGTCACAGACCTGGCTGGCCTGGTCTATGAAGGCCGCACGGAGCTGATGGACGAAGACAAGGCGCAGTTCGCCCAGAAAACCGAACAGCGCACCCTGCGCGAAGCGATTGTCGGTGCTGACATTTTCCTGGGTCTGTCCGCCGGTGGCGTGCTGAAGGCCGATATGGTGAAGTCCATGGCCACCAAGCCCCTGGTGTTTGCGCTGGCCAATCCGACGCCCGAAATCCGGCCCGAGGAAGCGCATGCCGTGCGCGACGACGTCATCATGGCCACTGGTCGCACCGATTATCCCAACCAGGTCAACAATGTCCTGTGTTTCCCCTATATCTTCCGCGGCGCACTGGATGCAGGCGCCTCCACCATCACGGTGGAGATGGAGATCGCCGCCGTGCATGCCATTGCCGAGCTGGCCCAGGCCGAGCAAAGCGAGGTAGTGGCCGCTGCCTACGTGGGCGAGCAACTCGCCTTTGGCCCCGAGTACCTGATCCCCAAGCCGTTTGACCCACGCCTGATGATGAAGATCGCGCCGGCGGTGGCCCAGGCTGCGGCTGACAGCGGCGTAGCCTTGCGCCCCATTGCCGACATGGATGCCTACCGCGACAAGCTGCAGACCTTTGTCTACGCTTCTGGTACCACCATGAAGCCCATCTTTACGGCGGCCAAGAACGCGCTGAAAAAACGCGTGGCCTACGCCGAGGGTGAAGAAGAGCGCGTTTTGCGCGCCGCCCAGATCGTGGTGGACGAACGCCTGGCCCTGCCTACCCTGATCGGGCGGCCAAAGGTAATTGCCGAGCGGATCGAAAAATTCGGCCTGCGCCTGCGTGAGGGGGTGGACTACAACGTGGTCAACGTCGAGCACGACCACCGCTACCGCGACTTCTGGCAGACCTACCACCGCATGACCGAACGCAAAGGCATTACGGTGCAGGTCGCCAAGATCGAAATGCGACGGCGCCTGACCCTGATTGGTGCCATGTTGCTGCAAAAGGGCGATGTAGACGGCCTGATTTGCGGTACCTGGGGCACCACTGCCTTGCACCTGCAATACCTGGACCAGGTGATTGGCAAGCGCGCACCCACCACGCCCGGTGACGACGTACAAATCTACGCCTGCATGAATGGACTGATGCTGCCGGACCGGCAGATTTTTCTGGTGGACACCCACGTCAACTACGACCCCACGGCACGGGAACTGGCCAAAATCACCATCATGGCGGCCGAAGAAATGCGCCGATTTGGTGTCATGCCCAAGGCAGCGCTGCTCTCCCACTCCAGTTTTGGCAGCAGCAACGAGCCCAGCGCCGTCAAGATGCGCCAGACCCTGGCCCTGCTGCAACAGCAGGCGCCTTGGCTGGAAGTGGACGGGGAGATGCACGGAGACGTCGCCCTGGACGGCGCCGCCCGTGCCGCCCTGATGCCCAATAGCACGCTGCACGGTAACGCCAACCTGCTAGTACTGCCGAACATCGATGCCGCCAATATTGCCTACAACCTGCTTAAAACAGCAGCGGGTGGCAACATTGCCATAGGCCCGGTCTTGCTGGGTGCCGCCAAACCGGTGCATGTACTCACCGCCAGCACCACCGTGCGGCGCATTGTGAATATGACGGCACTGACTGTTGCTGACGCAAATGTTAATCGATAAGACTTTACAGAACAGTTAGCACAAACTCACATATATTTATAGAGTAAAGGCCTTGCCTAAATTTTGGGCAAGGCCTTGCTTTTTGGAGTGAAATACGCGAAACTGCACGACTTGGGTTTTTCGGGTTTACCCGGGGTTGTTTACGAGGAGTTATGGTGCGCAGTGGGGTTGTTAAGTTAGTGCTTACCTGCTTTTTGTTGGCGCTGACCATGACGTTTGGCGCAGTGCAGGCCAAGGAGCCAATGGCCTTCGTAACAACGGTGGCATTGAACCAATTGCCTCCGCAAGGGATCGAAACCTACCAGTTGATACACCAAGGCGGCCCATTTCCATTTGGAAAGGACGGCGTGGTTTTTGGCAATCGGGAACGCGTGCTGCCCACTCAAAAGCGCGGGTATTACCGCGAGTACACCGTTAAAACGCCCCGGTCACGTGATCGGGGTGCCCGTCGAATTGTGTGCGGTGGACCGACCACGGCACCGAATGCGTGTTACTACTCTGCCGATCATTACGCGAGCTTTCGCCGGATCGTGCCCTAAACGGAATTTGTTTATTTTTTTGAAAGTGAAGCGGGGATGGATATGCCACTTCGAACAGTCAGAACCAACATCGTTCAATCGATACGGGCGTTTCGCGTGCCTGATTTACAGTCAGCCGCGCAGACGCTGGGTCACCACTTCCTCTACGCCAATCTGGCGGATGCACAGACCAAGCAAGACGTACTGGACTTGATCGGCCAGCAGTTCAAGTTGCCCACACATGTGGGCAAGAATTTTGACGCCCTCTACGACAGCATGACGGACCCGGTGCACAAGTCGGGGCCGCAGCCTGGTTTCATTGCCGTGCTGGAACACATTCCGGCCAACACCAAGTTCGACAAGGAAGCCCGAGAGCAGTTGCTCGACATCTTCCGGGATACGGCCGATTACTGGGGAGACCGGAAGATACCGTTCCGATGCTTCTATTCTTTTCTGTAGCCCGTTCTGCACACACCAGCCAAGCAGAACGGGCTAACGAGGCTAACGCAACCGCCACCCAGACTCCCGCCATTGCCGGAATCGAAATGACCACCGAAGCGGGCGAGAGGATGCCAACCGACAAACTGTTGGACGTATCACCCCTGGCGCTGCGCATGAGCAGCCCCTTCAACTCCGGATACTGGCTGGCAGCAGCTTAAAGTCCCCTGTGGCATTCGCGCCGCCGACTTCCCGTTACGTGCGAGTCCAGCCAGTCTCCAAAGCCCATCTGCGTGATGGGCTTTTTTCCGCCTGCGCTGTACTATCACCCCTCAACCACTACGACACGCCTGCGCCAATGGGACTA